>JAABUR0100010116.1_pt1 | contig 10437 bp, 10 predicted proteins | sample 5560091 | NCBI WGS metagenome assembly JAABUR01 (sample SAMN10711879, study PRJNA513375) | rock metagenome | isolation source: Antarctica rocks | place: Antarctica: Victoria Land, University Valley sud
TCGTCAGCGGTCACAGCGGCGTCGGGTGCGAGCAGTCGCAGCAACCGGTCGAAGTCGCCGTTCTTGGCTGCGGCCATGAACGCGTCGACCACCTCCCAGTCGGCCAAACGGTCCTCGGGTCGCGGCTGGGTGACCTTGGCTCGCGCCCGCGAGGCCAGCTTGCGTGCGGCTACTGGCGTGGTGTCGAGGACCGCCGCGATTGTCGCGAACTCGAAGCCGAAGCTGTCGTGCAGTACGAAGGCGACCCGCTCGCGCGGGGAGAGCCGGTCGAGCACGACGTGCAGGGCGAGACCGACCGTTTCGGCGAGCGCGACGTCGTCGGCCGGGTCGTCGCCAGTCTCCCCGGGCTCGAGGTCAGCTACGGGGACCGGGGTGCGGCAACGCAGCCGGTCGAGGCACAGCCGGGTGGTCACGGTCGTCAGCCAGGCCGGAAGGCTCTCGATCTCGGCGTCCGTCAGGTGCAGCCGCAGCCACGCCTGCTGCACGACGTCTTCAGCCTCGGCATGGTCGCCGAGGACCCGGCTCGCGATCCCCACAAGCCGCGCTCGTTGGACCTCGAACATGTCCGTCTGGTCCACGGCATCCACCCTTTCACCTTGTCCGGTCAACCCACTGACGCGCGAGCCGGGCAAGGAGTGACCGCGCTCGGCCGACCGGAGCCCAGGCGACAGCGAATCGAGCCGGATGAACGTCAAGCACGCACCTTCGGGCTGAGTAGCCCGCGGCCATCCCGCTCCTGCCGCTGTCGGAACGGAACGCACAACCATGCCGCTGTCGGCGCGGAACGCCCGACCAGCCGCGGAGCGGGCGTCGGCCGGCACCTGACGTGCACTGGCGGCGGTAAGACGCACCTCTGGAAGACGTCGGCGGGGCCGCCCGGGCCGCGTCGCCGCGCCTGTGCCCATCTCTTTTCCGGGTCTGCCCCGCGGGGCGTAACCGAGGACTGAGAGCGGTCAGTCGTGGGGGAGGGCGGCGAAGGCACGCTTGGTGTCGTTGTACCAGCCCATCGACTTCCTGGGGTGCCGCCAGCGGCTCTTCATGGCGTCGCGGGCCTCCTGGTGGGTCGCGTCGCCGGCCTTGTCCGCCTCCTTGAGGTGGCGGTCCTGGGCCTTGATGACGTCATCGGCGCTCTCGCCGTGGTGCTGGAGGTCACAGGGCCCTCCGAGGGCACGGCAGGTCATAGTCTTCATGGTCATCTCCTGTTGATTGATTGGTGTCCTGATGTGCTGACGATCGAAGCGGGCAGGGTGTGACCGGGTCAGCCGCGCGGCCGACCGCCGTCGCGGCGCACGACTCGGGAGAGCACGTCGGGCGCGGCGCGGAAGGTGATGGCGCGCACGAGGCCGTCGTTGACGGTGAAGTCGAAGACGACCTTGGCCGCGCCGAGATGGAACCAGGCGGTACCTGGCCGGTCACCGACGAAGACCGGCAGTGCTGCCTGGGCGCTGCCGTTGAAAAACGTCGCCACCTCCTCGCGGCCCTCGATCTGGCGTGGTGTGCCGATGAGGATCGCGGCGTCGTCAGCGGTCACCGCGGCGTCGGGTGCGAGCATTCGCAGCAACCGGTCGAAGTCGCCGTTCTTGGCCGCGGCCATGAAGGCGTCGACCACCTCCCAGTCGGCCAAGCGGTCGGCCTGGGCGGCCATGCCGACCAGATCGTGGCCGTCGACCACCGGGAGCCGGCGAACCTTGTGGCTGGCATGGTCCGCATGATCTCGCCGGCATCATCATCGGCGCCGACCGTGACCACCTCGCCTTCAGCGAGATCACCGGCGGTCGTGGACCCCGGGTCTTCGCCTGCGCCCGGGGCCTTGACCACGATGTCCCGGTCGGTCACCATGCCCGTGAGCCGGTTGTCGCTACCGCAGATGGGCAGCGCACCACTCCCAGCTGGGTCATCTTCTCGGCCGCCTGTTGCACAGTCTCATCTCACCGATGCAGTCCGTCCCGGCCGTCATGATCTCCCGTGCGTTGTCATCACTACCTCCTGATAGACACAGCGAGGGTGTACCCGCGACCACCTCCTCCGACCTGCACCGCATCGCCGTGGCCGGCATCGCGGTCAACCTCCTGCTGCTGGTGCTGTTCCTGCGGGCCCTGGTCGCACCGCTGTACCTGCTGGCTTCCAGCATCCTCACCCTCACACCCTGCTGACGTTGGTGAGTCCGGTGAGCGGGCGGCCCGGGCCTCACCTACGGGCGTCGTCGCGCCACCGCGGCGCCCGGCGCCAGACGTAGGTCCGACGAAGCACCTCGCGCTTCAGGCCGGGGCGCAACTGGCTGAGGCGCGAGCCGCGCAGGTGCAGCAGCCGGGTGGCCAGCGATGCCCGATCCGTTCCAAGTCAGCTTCACTGACCCTGGCCTCGGCTCGGCCTCAGGGAAAATCTCACGTTCCTCCTCGTCGGCGTGGTGCTCGACGGCGGTGTGCAGCGCCCAGAACTCCACGACGAACCCGTCACTGGCGGCAGGCGTGCGCAGGACGGTGGCCAGCTGGTCGGACAGCTGGCGGTGCTCAGCGGGAGGAGAGGCGCCGTGTCGGCGACCGGTATAGTGGCAGCCAAAGCGACCGCCGATGGGAGAAGGCCTTGCAGTCACTCTGGCTCGATCGGGAATCCTTGCCACCCACGGATGCGTTCGTCCCCGGCAGCGCCTACGACACCGTGGTGGTCGGGGCAGGACTGACCGGCCTGTGCACCGCGTCCCTGCTCGCCGCTGCCGGGCAGTCGGTCCTGGTGCTGGAGGCCAGGCACCTCGCCGCGGTGACGACCGGCAACACCACCGCCAAGCTCAGCGCGCTGCACGGCAGCCAGGTCTCCAACATCGCCGCACACAACTCTGAGCAGGTCGCACGGGCCTACGTCGAGGCCAACGTCGAGGGCCGGGAGTGGATGCTGCGCTACTGCGAGGACCACGCGGTGCCGTTCCAGCGGCGCGACGCGTGGACCTACGCGACCACGCAGGAGGGGGCCGACAAGGTGCAACGTGAGTATGACGCGTGCCGCCAGGCCGGTCTCGAGGTGAGCCTCGAGACCGAGACCGAGCTGCCGTTCATCACCCTGGACGCGATCCGCCTGGCCGACCAGGCCCAGTTCGACCCGTTGGACGTCGTGCAGAGCCTGGCTGCCGAGGTGCAGGCGCACGGCGGCCTCGTCGTCGAGCACATCTCGGTCACCGACGTCTCGACGGCCAGTGACGGGGTGGAGGTGAGCACGGTGGCCGGACCGGTCCACGCCGATCGGGTCGTGCTGGCAACCGGCACGCCCATCCTCGCCGAGGGTGCCCACTTCGCTCGGCTGGCTCCGCTGCGCTCCTACGCCATGGCGTTCACGGTGCCGGGCCCGATCCCCCAGGGCATGTACCTCTCCCTCGACCAGCCGACCCGGTCGCTGCGGACGGCGCCGTCCACGCAGGGAGAGCAGCTGTTGGTGGGCGGCAACGGCCACCCCGTCGGCCGGGAGTCCTCGCCCAGGGCCCGGCTGCGCGAGCTGCAGGACTGGACCGAGGAGCACTTCCCCGGCGCCGTCCGCACGCACGCCTGGTCGGCGCAGGATTACCAGTCGCTGGACTACGCGCCCGACGTGGGGCCGATCGTGCCCGGCGACGAGCACGTCTTCGTCGCCACCGGGTTCAACAAGTGGGGCATGACCAACGCGGTCGCCGCCAGCCTTGCCCTCTCCGGCCTGTTGCTCGGCGGCCAGATGCACTGGGCCGAGACGCTCTACCGCCGCCCGGTCACCCTCGCCGACGCGCCGGAGGCGATCAAGCTCAATGTCGGCGTCGGTGCCCAGTTGGCCAAGGACTGGCTGGGCCAGGCGCTGCGTGGCGCGCCGGAGCATCCACCCGCCGAGGGGGAGGGTGGGGTCCACCGCGATGGGCTGCGCCCCGTCGCGGTCTGCACGGTGGACGGGGTCACGTCCCGGGTGTCCGGGGTCTGCACCCACCTCGGGGGCGTGCTCGCCTGGAACGACGCCGAGCAGTCCTGGGACTGCCCGCTGCACGGGTCGCGCTTCACCCACGACGGCAAGCGCCTCGAAGGTCCGGCCCTGCGGGACCTCGACCCGGTGGTCGATGACAGCCCTGCCCGATGACCAGTCCGTCACCTCGACAACCCGTGAGGAGCAGGCGTTGAGCCAGGACGAGAACACACCCGATAGCGACGCCGAGGAGCAAGCCGAGCCCGACGCTGATGACCATGGCGTTGACGACAACAGCGCTGACGACGACCACGCTGCTGACGACGACGCCGGCCACCACCGCCCGCCCGGCGACGATGCGCACGACACCGTGGACGGCAGCCGGCTGGTCGCCGGGACGGAGGGCGCCGAGGGCGGACCGGACGACGCCCGCGACGAGGGCCTGGGCCAGAAGTGACCGAGCTCGCATGAAGGGCTCGTTCACTTCATCGGCAACGCGACCGCCCTGATCCGCGGGGGCCCGTTCACCATCCTCACCGACCCGAACCTCCTGCACGCGGGGCAGCTGGCCTACCTCGGCACGGGCTGGTGTCACGCCGGCGGCCTGCAGGACTGGGAGTCGCACCCAGTCCTCAAGCAGCGCGCCACCTTGGCGGTGACTTCCTTGCCCGCCCTGCATGCGCCCAGCCCCGGCGCGGTGGCTGTTGCCGCCGGTCATGGGCCGCCTGCTCGAGCTCAGCGACGGCGACGGCTCCCACGGACGCCTCTACCTCACCGGCGACACCCTGATGTATGACGGCCTGCGCGAGATCGCCTGGCACTTCGACGACTACGGCGTCTTCCGTTCCCCCTATCGGAGTTCCGGGAGGAGGTCCGGCGCCGCGGGATGGCCGACCGGTGACCTACGTCGGCAGGGGTGAGACCGTGAGCTTCACCGACAGGCGGGCCGACGCCGAGGAGGGGACTTGGTCGAACCCGACTCTGGACCAGAGAACCTACGTGCCTGGCCGGATACGCAACGCCCAGCTCACGGGGCACCCATGTTGCTCAGGCCGCTGCTCTTCTCGGTGAGAAAGCCCCATTGTATGGGGCACTGTCGTCTTGGGGTGTCCCGACCGCCACGATGGTGAGCGCCACGAGGTCCAACGCGCGGTGGTAGCTGTCTGCCAATGTGATAAGTCAGCACGGCTGCCTTGGTGTGACGGCACCCACAAACACCTTCCGCCCAACAGAAGACCGGACGCCCCAACGGCCTAGCCTGCCGAGGCGCACCCGGCCACGCGGTCTGACACTCTCCCAGAGATCAGCTCGTCGCGGCGCCGTGCCCCACCGGGACCAGGACACCGTTGTCGCCTGGGCAACGAATATCCTGTACGCACAGGTCGAGGTGCGGCTTGGAGTCGAGGTGTGACTCGATGGCTGCCACCTGTGTGGTATCGCCGAGCTGAAGGACTGCCACACCGTCATCCGCTAGGTGCCGTCCGATCAGGCTGACGCAGATCCGCGCCAGGTCCAGGCCATCGGTACCCCCGTCAATTGCCGTCAACGGGTCGAGGGGAAAGCGCCCAACCTCTTGGGAACGGACCCAGGGCGGGTCGGCGAGGATGCAGGTGAATCGCTCATCGGCACCCAACACCGACTGCATCGCGCCGTTCCCACCTCGACTCGCGGGCCCAGGCCGGCCGCCTCTGCGTTGGCTCGCGCATGGCGACAGGCATGCGCATCGGCGTCCACCAGCACCAGGGAACCGGGAACCAGTGTTGCCAGCATCAGCCCGATCTGGCCGACCCCGGCGCACAGCTCGAGCAGAGTCCCTCCGGGCTTCGCATCGCCGATCAGTTCAGCCGCCCAAGTTGATTGGGCCACGGTCCAGGGCCGAGGTCGAAGGACTCGGTCATCGAAGTTCACGACCAGCGACCCAAACCTCATCATCTCGGACATTCGGCGCTTATAGCAGTTGTCAACGCCGGCTGAAAACTGACCCCCCTTTGCTAATGGCAGATTCCAGTGAACGTCGCAACAGGATGGCTGCAGACTAGTGCCATGGCGCTACCGGAGACTGACGTCGCGCGGGTTGAGCGGTGGTGTCGGGCACGGGTGCCGGAGGCAGTGCGCGCGACCAGGTCCGAGTCGAGGCGGACGTCACGGATCGGCATGTGACGATCGTGGAGTGCCGCCCGCCGTGGCGAGCGGATCTCGGGCCGGAGTGGACGCGGTTCCCGATCGCACGGCTGCGCTAAATGCGGGCCGCGCAGCAGATCGCCACCGTGGCCACTTCCAGGAGGACGACAGGCGCGGAGTCGCTGTATCCGAAAGCGTGAGCCACGAGCACGGTGGGCGCGACGCTCGTCAGGCCCGCGAGGCTCATCCCGACGCCGACGAACAGGAGGATGGGCCGCAGGGTCGGGTCGGCAGGAAAGCGCAACGCGACGGCGCCCAGGCCGAAGCCAAGGGCGACGGCGGCCGCACCATCACTGGGCCAGCAACCAAGGCGCGCAAGCAATCGCTGACTGAGCACAACTTCGTGAGGTAGCCGGTTCAGGCGATAGGCATCCACAGAGACCCCGTGCTGCCGAAGGATCTCACCGATCTAGCGCCAACGATCTGCCTCCCTATCCGCTTGCCAGTGCTCACCGAACGGCTCGTCAGGCCCGACTACCATTCGTGCAGTCTCCTCGAGTCTTCTACCGACGTCGCGACCCACATGTCCCCGAACTGACGAAGCGCCGCATCAGCACGTCTAGGAACCTCGGCGCACGCAGCAAAATTCTGCCAGGCCCTCACTGGACTTCAGGTGGGCGGGATCGCCATATGGCATCGTCTACGTCCGCTCCGGGTATCCCCAACGCGACCTGGAGCGAGTCGGGTATGCCCAACGCGACCTGGAGCGAGTCGGGTATGCCCAACGCGACGTGGAACGAGTCGGTGATGGCGGGAGCCGAGGCGACTCGCGCTCTTTGGGGCCGCGTCATTCTGGGCGAAAAGGGCGCCCGCTCTCATCGTCCGCGTGAAGACGGTCGACCGGCCACCGACTGACGGATCAAGGGTTCGGCACGCTCGTGGCGCATCAGCGCTACCTGGGTGCGGTGGGTACGTGTGACTCGTCAAGCATCCGATCGTGACATCGCAGTGGGTGTCCACACCGTCGAGGGCCGCTCGGCGTTGTGCTGACTGGCCGCGGACTGCGACCCCGCCCGACAACCGACACGCTCGCGGGGGGTGGCGCGGAGCGGCTCACGCCTGCCGGAGCTTCGATGCAGCTCTGCATGGCCCATTCATGGCACACCGACGCGAAACGGCACCCAACCCTGTCGAGCGACCGGACACATCACTGCAGGTCAGGCACCAGCCATCAGCCGTCGTACGACACCTCGAGCCCGTGCCGTGCCACGTAAGGTCGATGGTGAGGGCGTGTGTCCCTGGGCAAGTCCCCCTCCCGACTTGTCCAATGGCTCGAGACCCCGTCCCATCTCGCTCTGGCGACTTCATGCTGAGGCCAAGAGCCGTGGCCGCTACGGAGGCTTATTGCACGCATGTTGCACGAGACCAGGTCCCGTCGGCGTTTGTGCAGGTCAAGGGCTTGCGGTTTGGTGCCCCCGGCAGGATTCGAACCTGCGCCACCGCCTCCGGAGGGCGGTGCTCTATCCCCTGAGCTACGGGGGCGGCGTGCGCTTCGCGGAACGACTGCGCCCGGAGAGGTTAGCAGCCTAGGTTTGCCCCCATGGAACCGGCGCCGGCGGGACCGCCCGCTCCCGGGCCAGAACCGCCAGGGGCGGGAGCAGGGCGCACCGTGCTCGTGTGTGACGACACCGAGTCCATCCGCCGGCTCATCCGGGTCAACCTCGAGCTCGAGGGGTTCGAGGTCGTCGAGGCGCTCGAGGGCGGCGCCGCGCTCGACATCCTCGTCGAGCGGGCCGGGACCGGGACGTTGCCGGACGTCCTCGTCCTCGACTCGCAGATGTCCCCCCGAGACGGCTGGTGGACGATCGCGAGGATCCGGTCCGACCCGACGCTGGCCGACCTCCCGGTGGTGATGGTGACCGCCTCGCTCCAGCACCACCAACGCAGCAACGCCGGCGCAGTCCTCGACGCCTTCGTCGGCAAGCCGTTCGACCCTGAGCGCCTCGTCGAGCTGGTCGTCGGGTTCGCCGTCCACGGACGCGCCTTCAGGCCAGCGGGCGGCCCATAGGATCGGCCGGTGACCCGGTCGGCCGGCGTCGGGCGCCTGCTCGCCACCACCCGGTATGCCGTTCCCTCGCCCCCGGCGGACGCCGGCGTCACGGTTCCGGAGAGGATGTAGCCATGCGCGCTCATGAGGCCGGGGCACTGCACGCCGAGGGGCACCGCGGGCCTGCGTGGCTACGCCCGCCGGAGGACGTCAACGCCCTGCTGCCCTCGCTGTGGGCGCGCTCCGTCGGCCGCGGCGCGGACGGGGTGCTCACCGTGGCGGGCGTCGGGGTCACGGAGCTTGCCGAACGGTTCGGCACTCCGGCCTACGTGGTCGACGAGGACGACTTCCGGCGCCGGGCTGCGCAGTTCCGGGACGGCTACGCCGACGCGTTCGGCGCCCTCTGCGGGGGCGCGGACGTCTACTACGCGGGCAAGGCGTTCCTCTGCACCGAGGTGGTCCGCTGGGTGCGCGAGGAGGGCCTGCGTCTCGACGTGTGCACCGGCGGCGAGCTTGCGGTGGCGGTCCGTGCCGGGATGCCCGGGGAGCAGGTCGGCATGCACGGCAACAACAAGTCGGTCGCCGAGCTCGAAGCCGCCGTCCATCATGGCGTCGGGCGGGTCGTCGTGGACTCCTTCGACGAGATCGAGCGCCTCGCCGCCGTGGCGCAGCGGCTGGGGGCGAGTGCGGGCGTCCTCGTCCGCGTCACCGTCGGCGTCGAGGCGCACACCCACGAGTTCATCGCCACCGCGCACGAGGACCAGAAGTTCGGCTTCTCCCTGAGTGGGGGAGCGGCGGCGGAGGCGGTCCGCGCGGTGCTCCGGCATACCCCGCACCTGCGCCTGCTCGGCCTGCACAGCCACATCGGGTCCCAGATCTTCGACACGTCCGGCTTCGAGGTGTCCGCTCGTCGGGTCCTGGGCCTGCACGCGGACGTCGCTGGCGAGCACGGGCTCGAGCTCCCGGAGCTCGACCTCGGGGGCGGCTTCGGGATCGCCTACACGACGGAGCAGGACCCGCTGGCGCCGAAGGACCTGGCCGTGCAGATGGCCGACATCGTCGAGCGGGAGTGCCGCGCGCACGGGGTCACCGTCCCCCGAATCTCCATCGAGCCGGGTCGGGCGATCGCCGGCCCGAGCACCTTCACCCTCTACGAGGTGGGCACCGTCAAGCCGGTCGAGCTCGACGGGGGCGCCTCGCGCACCTACGTGTCGGTCGACGGCGGGATGAGCGACAACATCCGCCCCGCCCTTTACGACGCCGACTACTCCTGCACGCTCGCCAACCGGGTGAGCGACGCCGCACCGGTGCTGGCCCGCGTGGTGGGCAAGCACTGCGAGAGCGGGGACATCGTCGTCAAGGACGAGTTCCTCCCGTCGGATGTCCGCGCGGGCGACCTCGTGGCAGTGCCGGGGACGGGTGCCTACTGCAGGTCCCTCTCGAGCCAGTACAACCACGTGCCGCGTCCTCCCGTCGTCGCCGTGAAGGACTCGGCGGCACGGCTCATCGTGCGCCGCGAGACGGTCGAGGACCTGCTGGCCCTCGATGTCGGGTGCTGAGGGTGACGCGACCGCGGGCCGGTGCCGGCCGCAGGTCCTCGCCTGCCGTCGTCCGGATGGCGGGACAACCGGCTGTCGGCACGCGCCGAGAGGACAGGATCCACACGTGGTGACGACGACGGAGCACGCGGGCCCCGCGCCCCTGCGGGTGGCGCTGCTCGGGTGCGGAGTGGTCGGGTCCTCGGTGGCCCGGCTGCTGACCGCCCACGCCGACGACCTCGCGGCACGCATCGGCAGGCCACTGCAGGTCGTCGGGATCGCGGTGCGCCGGCCGGGCAAGGACCGTTCGGAGACGGGTGTCGACCCGGCGCTGTTCACCACCGATGCGATGGACCTGGTCGGCCGCGCCGACGTGGTGATCGAGGTGATCGGCGGGATCGAGCCGGCCCGGGCGCTCATCCTGCGAGCGATGGGACACGGCGCCTCCGTCGTGACGGCCAACAAGGCGCTCCTCGCCGAGGACGGCCCGACACTGTATGCCGCGGCCCAGGACGGGGGTGTCGACCTCTACTACGAGGCCGCGGTGGCCGGCGCCATCCCGCTGCTGCGACCGCTGCGCGAGTCGCTCGCCGGCGACGACGTTCGCAGGGTCCTCGGCATCGTCAACGGGACGACCAACTACGTGCTGGACAAGATGGACTCCACCGGGGCCGGGTTCGCCGACGCGGTCGAGCAGGCTCAGGCCCTCGGCTACGCCGAGGCGGACCCCACCGCTGACATCGAGGGCTTCGACGCGGCCGCCAAGGCAGCCATCCTCGCCTCGCTGGCCTTCCACACCCGCGTCTCGAACCGGGACGT
>JAABUR0100010119.1_pt1 | contig 10436 bp, 9 predicted proteins | sample 5560091 | NCBI WGS metagenome assembly JAABUR01 (sample SAMN10711879, study PRJNA513375) | rock metagenome | isolation source: Antarctica rocks | place: Antarctica: Victoria Land, University Valley sud
CGGTGCCCGCACGCGGCCTTCCTCAGTGGCCGTTTCGATGCCTATCGGGTCGCGAGCCTGGCAGTGATGGGCGAGCTGTGCGCGCTCTCACCTCTGGTCGAACCACTGTCGCTGGACGAGGCGTACGTCGACCTGGCCGCCCCTGGACTGGACCTCGACGTCTCCCCCGCCGGGCTCGACGCGGTAGCGAGCCGCCTCAAGGAGTCGGTGCACCAGGCAACCAACGGGCTCACGGCGTCGGTCGGCATCGCATCGTCCAAGCTGGTCGCCAAGATCGCCAGCGAGCTCGGGAAACCTGACGGAGCCGTCATTGTCACGCCCGGTACCGAGCAGGAGCTGCTCGGGCCGATGCAGGTCAACGTGATCCCGGGCGTTGGCCCGGCCACGGCCGAGCGGCTGAGACGCATAGGCGTGCACACGGTGGAACAGCTGCTGCACGTGAGCGCCGGTGAGCTGGTGCGCGCTCTCGGGCAGGCGCACGGCACCGGTCTGTTCGCGCTCGCCAGAGCCCGCGACGACCGCCCGGTGGTGTCGCAGCGGGCCACCAAGTCTGTGTCGGTGGAGGACACCTTCGAGAACGACCTTGTCGACCCGGTGCTGCTCGCCGCAATCGTCGACCGCCACGCACGGTCGGTGTGTGAGCGGCTGGTCAAGCACCGGCTCTCCGGCCGGACAGTGACCGTCAAGGTGCGCAGACACGACTTCAGCACCCATACCCGGTCCGCAACTCTCGCCGGACCCACCGACCGCCCGGTCCTGGTGAGCCGGATCGCCCGGCGTCTCCTCGGGGAGGTCGACACCTCGGGCGGCGTACGGCTGCTCGGCGTAGGCGTCTCCGGTCTCTCGGACTGGATCCAAGATGACCTGTTCGCCGAGGAGGAGGACGCCGCCGACGAGCCGTTGGCGGTGCCGGAGTCCGGACCGGGTACGGCGCGGCCGCGGCACGGATCCGGCTACCCGCCGGGCATCGACGTCGAGCACGACGAGCATGGACCCGGCTGGGTGTGGGGTGCCGGGTTGGGGCGAGTCACCGTACGGTTCGAGACCGCCGAGACGGGTCCGGGGCCGGTGCGCACGTTCGCGGCCGACGACCCCGGGCTGCACCGCCGCGAGATCAGCGTTCCCGACGAGGCGCTGGTGGAGGCAGCGCTTGCGGATGAGGTGCTGACCGTCGACGTGCTCCCTGACGAGGTGCTCTCTTGACGACGTGCTCCCCGCGACCGAAGACCCCTCGCGCACCCGAATCGCGTTCGGTGCCTGACGGAACTGTGCGCGCACCGCTTGTCGAGGCAACTAGCAAAGAAGTGCTTGACAGTAGCCATCGCCGTCGTTCAGACTGTCAAACATGTCTTTGGAGGTCAGCTCGAGGCTCCGCGCAGTCGCCCATCCGCTGCGACTGCAGATCCTGTCCTTGCTCACCGGTGCCGACCTGAGCGCTTCCGAGGTGGCCCGCGAGCTGGGCACGACGCAGGCCAACGCGTCGTACCATCTGCGGGTGCTGGCCGCCGCAGGCCATCTGGTCGACGCCGGTGAGGAGAAGATCCGCGGTGGGGTCGCCAAGCGCTACCGCCACCCCTGGCGGGAGGGCGGTGTGCGCGACGATGACGACCACCCCCGGCCCCACGCCGACAATCGGCTCTTCCTCGAAGCCCTGTGCCACGAGCTCGTACGACGGCAGGCGCACGCCGGCGGCGGTCCCGGCTACTCCGCGGACGCCGAGATGTGGGTGACGCCCGAGGTGTGGCAGCGGGTGCTCGAGCTCTGCTTCCAGGCGGGCACGCTCATCCACGCCGAGGCGAAGCCGCCGCGAACCGAGGGGACCATGCACGTCAACCTGACCGCGGTCGCCTTCACCATGCAGGGGTCCGGCACGCCCGAGGGACCGTCTGACCGGTGAGGCTTCCCGAAGCGCTCGCACCGCTGCGGGACCGGCGGTTCGCCTGGTACTACAGCGGCCGGGTGATCTCGACCGTCGGGTCGGTCATAGCGCCGATCGCGTTAACCTTCGCGGTGCTCGACCTCACCGACTCCGCCAGTGCACTCGGCGTCGTGCTCGCGGCGCGGAGCATCCCGCTCGTGGCCCTCATGCTGATCGGAGGTGTCATCGCTGACCGATTTTCGAGGTCGATGGTGATGCAACTGTCACACGTGTTGTCTGCGGTCACCCAGGGCATGGTGGCGATCCTGCTCCTGACCGGTGTCGCCGAGATCTGGATGATCGTGATCCTCGAGGCGCTCAACGGTACGGTCTCAGCCTTCACGTTCCCGGCCATGTTCGGCGTCGTGCCCCAGGTCGTGCCGCGCTCGCATCTGCAGCAGGCCAACGCGATGTTGGGCTTCTCCCGCAATGGACTCGCGATGATCGGGCCCACCATCGGCGCCATTCTCGTGGTGACGGTGGGCTCCGGCTGGGCGGTCGCCGTGGATGCCCTCACCTGGGCTGTGGCAGCAGCGTGCATGGCCAAAGTGAAACTTGCCGCAGCCGTGTCTGCCGGCAAAGTCGAGGCGCCGTCGATGTGGCGAGAGCTACGCGAGGGTTGGTCGGCCTTCACTGCCTACACCTGGCTCTGGGTCGTGGTGGTCGCGTTCGGGTTGCTCAACGCCATCCACATCGGCGCCTGGTTCACGCTCGGCCCGACGGTTGCGGACGACACGATCGGTAGGGTCGCCTGGGGCTGGGTGCTCAGCGCGGAAGCCACTGGCCTACTCACGATGACTCTCGTCCTGATGCGATGGCAGCTGGCGTATCCCGTGCGGGCGGGCATGCTCGGCATCGCAATACTCGGCGGACCGTTTGTCGTGCTCGGACTTGACCCGTCCGTTCTACCTCTCCTGCTGCTCGCGTTCGCCGCCGGCTGCGGGCAGGAGGTCTTCTCGATCGGGTGGTCGACAGCGATGCAAGAGAACATCCCAAACGAGGTGCTGTCCCGGGTGTCGTCGTACGACGCACTGGGCTCGTTTGTAGCCATCCCGATCGGCCAGCTCACCTTCGGCCCACTGGCGGCGGCGTTCGGGACGCGGGACGTGCTCGTGCTCTCCGGCGTCGCCTACATCGCGATCTGCCTCGTCACACTGCTGTCGCGAAGCGTGCGCGACCTCCCGCACATCGCGCCCACCCCTTCCGATTCGTCCGCCTGAGCGCGGACCGCGGGAGCGTCATCCGGTCGGACGAACCGAGAAGGGAGATAGGGTCGCGCCGTGACCGACTCCACCACTGACATCGTTGTCTCCCCCGTCGCAGCCAAGCGGCCGGTCGAACGGACCCATCACGGCGACACCTTCGTCGACAACTACGAGTGGCTGCGCGACAAGGAGAGCCCCGACACCATCGCCTACCTGGAGGCGGAGAACGCCTACACCAAGGCGCAGACGACACATCTCGCCGACCTGCGTGCGACCATCTTCGACGAGATCAAGAGCCGGACCCAGGAGACAGATCTCTCGGTCCCGCAGCGGCGCGGCGACCACTGGTACTACTCGCGCACCCTCGAGGGCAAGCAGTACCCCCTGATGTGCCGGACCCAGGCCGACAGCGACGACTGGACCCCGCCGGTACTCACCTCGGGCGTCGACGTGCCCGGTGAGGTAGTGCTCGTCGACAGCAACCAGCTGGCCGACGGGCAGGACTTCTTCTCCCTCGGCGCGTTCACCGTGACCACCGGCGGTGACGTGCTGGCGTACTCGACCGACGTCGTCGGCGACGAGCGCTACACGATCCGCTTCAAAGATCTCCGCACGGGCGAGCTGCATCCGGACGAGATACCCAATACGTTGCACGGTGCGACCTGGTCCCTCGACGGCACACACATCTTCTACTCCACGGTCAACGACGCCTGGCGCCCCGACAAGATCTGGCGGCACGAGCTCGGCACGCCCAGCAGCGACGACGTGCTCGTCTACGAGGAGACGGACGACCGCTTCGGGACAACGATCGGGCGCACGACATCCGACCGGCTGCTCGTGCTGTCGTGCGGCTCGAAAATCACGTCCGAGGTACGCATCCTCGATGCCGCCGACCCGACCGGCGAGTTCCGGATCGTTGTGCCGCGGCAGACGGGCGTGGAGTACGAGGTCGACCATGCTGTCGTGGCGGGAGCCGACCGGCTGCTGGTGCTGCACAACGCCGGCGCGGAGAACTTCACGCTCGGCGTCGGGGATCTGACCCTGGCCTCGCTCGACGAGCTGGAGACCGTCATCGCGGGCAACGACGACGTACGCCTCACCGGCGTCGACGCGTCGGCCACCACGCTGGTTGTCAACCTGCGCGAGGACGGTCTCGCGCAGGTGCGGGTGCTCGCGTTGACCGACAGCGGTATCGGCGCGGGCAACAACATCGCATTCGACGAGGAGCTCTTCGAGGCTGCCGCCTCCGGCTTCTCCGACTGGCGGCAACCGTTCGTGCGACTCGGCTACGCGTCATGGGTCACCCCGAACACCGTCTACGACTTCGACCCTGCGACGCAGGAGCTGCACCTGCGCAAGCGGCAGCCGGTTCTCGGCGGCTACGACCCCGCCGACTACGTCCAGACCCGTGAGTGGGCCACCGCGCGCGACGGAGCGCGGGTGCCGGTTTCGATCGTGCGCCACAAGAGCGTCACTGACCACGGCGAGGCGCCGACGCTGCTGTACGGCTACGGCTCGTACGAGATCAGCTACGACCCCTTCATGAGCATCGCCCGGTTGTCGCTGCTGGACCGCGGCATGGTGTTCGCGCTCGCACACATCCGCGGTGGTGGGGAGATGGGCCGGCAGTGGTACGAGCAAGGAAAGCTGCTGAGAAAGAAGACCACGTTCACCGACTACATCGACGTCGCGCAGCACCTGATCGACCAGCGATGGACGACGCGCGCACGGCTGGTCGGCCTCGGCGGGAGCGCCGGCGGGCTGCTGATGGGTGCTGTCGCCAACATGGCTCCGGACCTGTTCGCCGGCATCGTGGCGCAGGTGCCGTTCGTCGACGCATTGACGACGATCCTCGACCCGTCCCTGCCACTGACGGTGATCGAGTGGGACGAGTGGGGCGACCCGCTGCACGACGCGGAGGTCTACGCGTACATGAAGTCCTACACGCCGTACGAGAACATCGAGCCGGCGCACTATCCCCCGATCTACGCGCTCACGTCGATCAACGACACTCGGGTGTTCTACGTCGAGCCGGCCAAGTGGGTCGCCCAGCTGCGTGCCACCGTGCTCGACCACAGCAAGGTGATCTTCAAATGCGAGATGTCAGCCGGCCACGGAGGCGCCAGCGGCCGCTACGACGCCTGGCGTGAGATCGCCGACTACTACGCCTGGATCGTCAACGTCTCCGGTGCCCGCCAGGAGGCGGTAAGAAGTACCTGAGAGGCGCAACTAACCCCAGGTGGGCACGCGTTAATGGGGTATCCGTCCACACAGCCGTGGGGGAGCACTTTCCGGCGGCTCACTGGAATCTCCGGACGCAACGAAGCGTTGTCACCCATACCGGGTGGGAACGTCAGAACAGAGAGGGGCCCCTGTGGCTACTCGTCGTACCTCAACTCTCGAGTCGCGCGACGGCTCGATCGAAGGTCGCGACAGCGTCGGGCTGTATCTCGACGAGATCGCGCGCACGCCGCTCCTGGATGCCGCCACCGAGGTCGAGCTGTCCAAATCGATCGAGGCCGGGCTGTTCGCCCAGCACCTGATCGACACTGGCCGGGTCGGACGCGCCAAGGGTGGCGCCCCGCGCCGGGCAGGTCTCGAGGAGCTCGGATGGCTCGTCGCCGACGGTGAGCGGGCAACGCAGCAGTTCATCAAGGCGAACCTGCGGCTCGTCGTCTCGATCGCTCGCAAGTACGGCCGTTCGGCGATGCCGATGCTCGATCTGGTCCAGGAGGGCAACACCGGCCTCATCCGCGCCGTCGAGAAGTTCGACTATGCCAAGGGTTTCAAGTTCTCGACGTACGCCACCTGGTGGGTGCGTCAGGCGATCACCCGCGGCATCGCGCAGCAGGCACGCGTCGTACGTCTGCCCGTGCACGTGGTCGAGGAGCTCAACCAGATTGGGTCGGCTCGCCGGACGCTGGAACGCCAACTCGGTCGTGAGCCCGAGCCAGAAGAGATCGCGACAGAGCTGGACGTCACTTTGGAGCGCGTGCTCGACCTCATCAACTGGGGCCGTGATCACGTCAGCCTCGACACCCCCGTCGATGACGAAGGCGACACGTCACTGGGCGACTTGGTCGCCCGGGAGACCACGCCGGGTCCCGACTCTGCGTTCCTCGATGTCGAGTCGCGCCGCCGTCTCGACGAGCTGGTCGAGCTGCTTGACGAGCGTTCCGCAGATGTGATCCGGTCGCGCTACGGCTTGGTCGACGGCCGGCAGGAGAAGCTGGCGGAGATCGGCGCCCGCCACGGCGTATCCGCGGAGCGGGTGCGGCAGCTCGAGCGCGAGGCGCTCGCCCAGCTGCGCAAGCTCGCCGACCCCGACCTGGCCGCCTGATCCTGGCGGCTTGACCGGGCGGCCTCATGAGGTTGGCCAGCGCGGTTAGGTGGGTGTCCGCGTCCCGCATGACAACCACCTGGTCAGCCGGTGTCGCCATCGACACCCGCCGAGCTGCCCGGCGGGTGTCGATGATGTTGCAGCTGCTGCCACAGCACGTCGACGGCGTCCGCCAGGTCGGCTCGGCTTGCGTTGTTCGCAACGACGAACGTCGCCGCGGCCGACCGGGTGTCCCGATCCACTTGAGCCTCGATTCGCGAGCGGGCCTCCTCCGGCGACAGCCGACGCTCGGCGACGAGCCGAGCCAGCTGCCGCTCGGGAGGCGCATCGACCACCACGACGACGTCGAAGGACGCCGCCTGTCCGGCCTCCACGAGCAGCGGGATGTCGTGCACCACGACGGCGTCCTCGGGGGCGGCGGCCTCAAGATCGGCCGCCCGGGCGCGGACGCGTGGGTGGATGATCGCCTCGAGCCGTCGACGGGCACGCTCGTCGCGGAAGACGCGAGCGGCGAGCGCGGGGCGGTCGAGTGTGCCGTCAGCCGCCATCACGCCGGGCCCGAACGCCTCGACCACCTCGCTCAGGCCCGGCGTACCTGGCGCGACGACCTCACGGGCCAGCACATCGGCGTCGATGACCACGGCCCCGCGCTCGCGCAGCAGGGCGCTGACCGTCGATTTGCCCGATGCGATCCCGCCGGTGAGACCCACGCGCAGCACGTCGGCCACCCTGTCACACCGGCATCGGCCGCGACGCTGGTGTGCAGCTTGTACGAGGTCAGTACGCCCTACTCGTCGAGTGAGCCGCACGCGCAGGCGCGACGCGTCTCGACAGGCTCGACCGGCACAGGAAACTGCACTACTGCAGGAAATGCGGCCGGCGGAGGAACGCGACCAGCGCGGTGGCGACGCTCGAGCGGATGGTGCGGTTCGCCCCTGCGCGCCCGTCTCCGGAGCCCGGCCAGGCGTCGAGCGAGCATCGGCTGCCCGGCGAGGACACCGCCGAGCACGAGCACCATGCCGACTGCCCGCGCGACATCAAAAGTCTCCTGCATGAACCACACACCAAGAGCGGGTGCCCACGACGGGGTTGACCAGACCGATCAGGGACACCGATCCCGCGGGGAGCCGGTCGGCGGTGGCCACCTCTTGACGAGGACGAACCCCACCGCTGAGGCGAGCACACGGCCCCGAGCGCCCCGGCGAGGCCAAGCAGGTCGACGCTGCCGGGGTTGCGCAGGACAAGAAGCCCGACCCCGACGATGCCGACGACGCCACCGGCGACCCGCGCGAACGGCGCACGCACCCCCAGTGCCGCCCAGGCCAGCACCATCACGAGCAGAGGCGAGATCGCCGTGATCGTCGCGGCGAGACCGCCGGGAAGCCGATAGGCGCCGAGGAACAGCAGGGCGAAGAAGAGGCTGATGTTGCAAGCACCGAGGACAGCCGCCTTCCACCACCAGTCGCCGCGCGGCAGCTCACGTCGCGCCGCGAGCAGGAGCAGGCCGATCGGCAGGGCTCGCACGGTCGCCGAGAACAGCGGCCGATCGGGCGGCAGCCACGACTGCGTGACCAGGTAGGTGGATCCCCACGCGACGGGGGCCACCGTCGTCATCAGCAGGACCTTCACCTGCACATTAGTTTCCATGGAAGGTATAATATCTTCCATGGAAGGTAAACTCAATCCATGACTCAACCCATCTTCACCGACGCCGTGGACGACATCGCTGCTCAATGGGCTGTGGAGCGTCCCGATCTCGACGTCGGACCGATGGAGGTCATCGGCCGGATCCATCGGGTGGCGGCTTTGCTGGACACCAGGCTTCGGGAGGTCTTCGCTGAGGCGGCACTCGGCAACGGCGACTTCGACGTGCTTGCGTCGCTCAGAAGGTCGGGCGCCCCGTACGAGCTGGCTCCGACGGAGCTGTCGGCCACCATGATGGTGACGTCCGGCGCGGTGACCAAACGCGTCGACCGGCTCCAGCGTCTGGGCCTGGTAGGGCGAAGGGTGAGTGCGAGCGATGGCCGGGGTCGGGTGATTGCGCTGACAGAGCGTGGGCGAGCTCTCGTTGACCAGCTGCATCCGCTGCATCTCGCCAACGAGGAACGGCTGCTGCACGCTCTCGACGCCAAGGAGCGCGCCCAGCTCGCCGCCTTGCTGCGCAAGCTGTTGCTGACTCTGGAGTAGTCACGACCACGTCGCGATCACCTCACGTATTCTTCAGCCGGCCCGCGTAACCTGATCGCGCGACACGGGGCTGCAGAACGTTCGGCGGTACTGCTGGGGCGTGGTCCCCCTCAGCCGGCCGAAGTGGTGCCGCAGCGCCGTGGCGTTGCTGAAGCCGACCCGGGTGGCAATGCGCTCGACAGTCTCCTGCGACTCCTCGAGCAGCCGCTCAGCCAACAAGATGCGCTGGTTGGTGATCCAGTGGTACGGCGTGGTTCCCGTTTCGGCCTTGAACCGACGGGCGAAGGTGCGTGGCGACATCAGCGCCCGGGCGGCGAGCGTCTCGACGCCGACCTCCTCGTGCACGTGCGAGGCCATCCACTCGAGCAGCGGTTGAAGAGTCTCCGCGGTGGCTACCGGCATCGGTGTCTCGATGAACTGCGCCTGACCACCGTCGCGGTGCGGAGGCACCACCATTCGACGGGCGACGGTGGCGGCAACACCGGCGCCGAACTCCTGCCGGATGAGGTGCAGGCAGGCGTCCACTCCCGCAGCGGAGCCGGCTGACGTGACGATCTGCCCGTCGTCGACGTACAGCACCGCACAGTCGACCCGAGCGAGCGGAAACCGCTGTTCGAGCTCCTCCACGTAACGCCAGTGGGTCGTGCAGGCTCGACCGTCGAGCAGCCCAGCCTCCCCCAGCACGAAGGCTCCGACGCAGACCGAGAGCAGTCGAGCCCCGCGGTCGAACGCCGCCCGCAGTGCCCGGATGACCTCGGGGGGAACGGGTGCATCGCGCGGCATCGCAGGCAAGCAGATCAGGTCGGCCCGGTCGAGCCGGTCGAGTCCCTCACTCACCTGCAGTCCGAAGCCCGGCAGACTGGTAGCCACCTCCCCCGGTTCGGGCGCGCAGATGGCGAAGTCGAAGTTCGGCACTCCCTGATCGGCGCGGTCGATCCCCCACGCCTCGCACAGCACCCCGAGTTCGAAGGGAGCGACCCCCGGATAGACGAGGACGGCGACGTTTTCCAGCATGGCGCTGATCATGCCAGGAAACTGGCAGGAAATCGAGGTACTACGACGTATCTGCCACTACTGTGCGCCGGCGACCCGGAGCATACTGGACAGATGGAAACCCTCGCAATGGTGCTCGTCATCGTGGCCCTGGTGGCCACCGCTGTGTGGTTCGCGGTCCACCTGGCCGCATTGGTCAAGGCCGACGGCTATGGGTTCCGCGCCGCGTCTGGTCTGCCCCGTGACTGGTCCCCGTCGCCCGACCTGCCCAGCACACCCTACGTTGAGAAGCCGCACCGGTGAGCCGCATGCCCGTCAGCGCGTCAAGCGCATGGCGGGGGTGCCGGCTGTCGTCAAGCCGGCTCCTGGTCGACAGCCGACGCGACCTGCCACCGGCTGCGCGGCGATCACCAACTCGACGCAGCTCTGCTCCGCACGCATCCCCCAGTAGTTGGGGTGCAGCGACTCCTGCACCTGCCAGGGAGTCAGGCTGAAGTAGGTCCGGTTCACCCATTCGAGGCGTGAGGCGGCACCGACGGACTCCCACGACCCGAGCCCGCTTTCGGGAAACGAAGCAACCCCCCGTTCACACAGCCGATGTCCGTTGAAGGCGCCAGCCAGGTCGAGTTGTACGACGTCGGGGCCGGTCACCGCCCGAGCAGCACGGTTGATGCTGGTGTTGATCGCGGCAAGCGCCACATCGTTGGCCCAGTCGAGGTCCACGTCGAAAAACGGGCAACCGCCCACGTCGTACCTGGCCCGGTCCCGGGCATAGCGCACCTTAGTGCTCTCC
>JAABUR0100010127.1_pt1 | contig 10427 bp, 10 predicted proteins | sample 5560091 | NCBI WGS metagenome assembly JAABUR01 (sample SAMN10711879, study PRJNA513375) | rock metagenome | isolation source: Antarctica rocks | place: Antarctica: Victoria Land, University Valley sud
CGGAGTGTCTATGCCCCCGTCTTCCGCAACGCCCTGCCCGAGCTCTTCGAGGTGTTTGACTTCGCCGACCCGAGCATGGTCGTCGGCCGTCGGGAGGCGAGTACCGTGGCACCACAGGCCCTGTTCCTGATGAACCACCCGTTCATCCTGGAGCAGTCGCGGCATGCGGCCCGCCGCCTGCTGGCCGAGCCCGGCCGCGACGACCCGGGCCGGATCGACCGGGCCTACCGACTGACCCTAGGGCGTCCGCCGACGGAGTCTGAGCGGCGGATCGGTCTCGATTGTGTGGGCGAAGGCGGGTCGGCGGACGCGGAGGGGGCCTGGGCGATCCTCTTCCAGGTGTTGTTCGCGTCGATCGATTTCCGGTACGCGAACTGAGCGGGTTCGCAAGAGGTCAAGCCATGCTCCGGCCGATCCGCCGACGAGAACTGTTGAAGAACGCCGCGTGCGGTTTCGGATACCTGGCCCTGGCGGGACTCGCCGCCGATCGGGCCGCGGCCGGGCCCGTGAATCCGCTGGCCCCACGCTCGCCGCACTTCGCCCCGAGGGCCAAGCGCGTCATCTTCCTGTTCATGCAGGGTGGCGTCAGCCAGGTGGATTCCTTCGACTACAAGCCGCGCCTGGTGAAGGATGACGGCCAGAAACTGGCCTTCGACGACGCCCGCATCCTGGCCAACACCGGGATGCGGGGCTCGGAACAGCGCGTGATGAAGCCGCTCTGGCCGTTCGTACAACATGGCCAGAGCGGACGCTGGTGCTCCGGTCTCTTCCCGGAGATCAACAGGCACGTCGACGACCTCTGCTTCATCCACTCGATGCACACCGAGGGCGTGGCCCACGGCCCGGCGACACTCTTTCTCCATTGCGGGTCGACGAACTTCATCCGGCCATCGATGGGCTCGTGGGTCCTGTATGGCCTCGGCACCGAGAACGAGAACTTGCCCGGGTTCGCCTCCATCGCGCCGTCGGCGGGCAACGGAGGGGCGAGGAATTACGGCAACGCGTTCCTCCCCGCGGTCTACCAGGGGACGGCCCTCGGCAAGGCCGGGGCGCCGGCCTCGGAGGCCACCATCCGCAACATGACCAATGCGTACCTGTCTTCTAACGCACGGCGCCGCCAGTTCGAGCGGCTCAGGGAGCTGAATGCGGAGCAGCTCAGGAAGGACCCCGGCGACTCCGAGCTGGAGGCGATCGTCTCCTCGTACGAGCTGGCCTGGCGCATGCAGAGCCATGCCCCGGACGCGTTCGACCTGGGGCGCGAGACCGGGGCGACGCGGGCTCTCTACGGCATCGGCGAACCGGAGACCGACAATTTCGGCCGGCAGTGCCTGCTGGCGCGGCGGATGTGCGAGTCGGGCGTGCGCTTCGTGCAGGTGACCTACGGCGACAGCACCGCCAATCCGGCCTGGGACCAGCACTCCGACATGCCCAAGCATGCCATGCACGCCCGCGCCGTGGATCGGCCGATCGCCGGACTGCTGGCCGACCTGAAGGCGCGGGGGCTGCTCGACGACACGCTCGTCTGGTGGGGGAGTGAATTCGGTCGGACCCCGTACTCCCAGAACAACGGGACGGGCCGCGATCACAACCCCGACGGTTTCACCGTCTGGCTGGCCGGCGCGGGCGTCCGTCCCGGCTTCTCCTTCGGCACCACCGACGAGTTCGGCCATCGGGCCGTGGAGGACAAGGTCCACATGCACGACCTGCACGCGACCATCCTGCACCTCCTCGGGCTCGACCACGAGCGACTCACCTATCGCTACGCCGGTCGCCCCTTCCGCCTCACCGATGTCGAGGGCCGAGTCGTCCGAGAGATCCTCGCATAGTGGAGATCGAGATTCCGGTCGCCGGTCCCCATTCGACACAAACGTGACCCAGACGGAAGAGGAATCTCCCATGAGATATATGCAAATTGGAAGTATGATGATATCGGCGTCTTTTTACTGTACCTTGGCTGTAGCAGACAATCCCGACCCCCAAAAGGTGTTGAACGAGGCCCAGACCCTGGCGAGTCAAGGGAAGTACGAAGAGGCCTTGGAGAAACACCTCTGGTTCTACGAGAACGCCCTCAAGCACGATCCGGCCATGGGCGGCATTCGCCGGTCCTTCGCGCTGTCTTACTGGGTGGAGCTGGGCCACAGGTATCCCAAGGCAAGGGAGGCGCTGGTCGCCATCCGCGATAAGAACACCGAGGCGATCCGCGAAGGCCGTGGTTTTGTCGACCTCTTTCATGACGTCGCGTCAATCAACGGATATCTGGAGGAGGAGGAGAAGACCGTCGAGTTGTTCAAGACGCTCGATGAGAAGCACCATCGCCTTGCCGAACGATGCTATATCGTCGCCGAGAAGGACCTGACGGCGCGGCGCGAATATACACTTTGCGCCAGCTACATCCCCGATGCGAGCGAGAGGTTCGATCGGATCAAGGAGATGCGCGAGGTGCAACTGAAGATGGACAAGGGCAAGCAGTTGCCCATGAAAGATTACGCAGAAAAGTCGTTCGTCGAGGTGACCTGCCGCCTGATCGAGATCCTGGTCGGTGCCGGTCGGAAAGAGGATGCGGAGAGCGTTCGCGAGCGGGCACTGGCCGTGCGCGATGACCGTAAGCTCCGGGATGCGATCGAGGAAGTCTTTCGGGGTGGGTGAAAGCAACTCCCCTATTCGGTAGGCTCGTGGAGAAGCGTTCGAGGTCGGACGGGATGGTTGGCACGGGGACGCGAGAGACGAATGGCGATCGACGAGGCCGAGACGGCGCGGGTGGGGGTCGTCATGGGGAGCCGGTCGGACTGGGAGACGCTCCGACATGCGACGGAGGTCCTGACGCAACTGGGTATACCGTACGAGGCCAAGGTCGTCTCGGCGCACCGGACACCGGAGCGACTTTTCCTCTACGGCCGTGAGGCCGAGGGTCGAGGGCTCGAAATCCTGATCGCCGGCGCCGGGGGGGCGGCCCACCTCCCCGGGATGCTGGCGGCGGTCTCGATCCTGCCGGTACTCGGCGTCCCGGTCGAGAGCCATGCCCTGCGCGGGGTCGATTCGCTCCTCTCGATCGTCCAGATGCCGCGAGGTATCCCGGTCGGCACGCTGGCCATCGGCGCCTCGGGGGCGGCCAACGCCGCGCTCCTGGCCGCGGCGATCCTGGCGCGCAAGTACCCCGAAATCCGCGAGGCGTTGGCCGCGTTCCGCCAGGCGCAGACCGATGCGGTGAGCGAGTCGCCCTCATGAGCGGTACGGTTCGACCCACCGCCTTGTGGCCCCCCGCCTCGCTCGGGGTCATCGGAGGCGGGCAACTCGGCCGCATGTTCGTCCAGGCGGCGCAACGCCTCGGATATCGCGCGGGGGTGCTCGGGGCGATCGAGGAGAGTCCCGCCGTGCAGGTGGCCCACTGGTCTATCCTCGCCCCCCCCGATTCACTCCCCGCCTTGCGTGCGTTCGCCGAGAGGGCCGAGGCCGTCACCGTGGAGTTCGAGAACGTCTCGGCCCCCGCGCTCCGCTGGCTCGCCCGGCGCAGGCCCGTCCGCCCCGGTTGGCGGACGGTCTGGGTGAGCCAGAACCGGCTACGAGAGAAGTCATTCCTGGCACGGCACGACATCCCGCACGCCCCCTGGCGGCCGGTCCGCTCCCCGGAGGAACTGACCGCCGCGGTCGACGCCCTGGGCCTGCCGCTGATCCTCAAGACGGCCGCCTCGGGCTACGATGGCAAGGGACAGGTCCGCGTCGAACGAGCCGAGGAGGCCCCTCGGGCGTGGTCGAGCCTGCGACGCGTGCCCTGCGTGGCGGAGGGATGGGTCGAGTTCGCCGCCGAGGTCTCGGTCGTCGTGGCCCGCGACATCGATGGCGGTGCGGTCGTCTACCCCGTCGGTATGAACCGTCACGAGCGCCACATCCTCGACTCGACGATGATGCCCGCGCCGATCGGGCCGATCGTCACCCAGGAGGCGCATCGCCTGGCACTCGCCGTCGCGCAGGCTTTGGGGACGATCGGTGTCTTGACCGTGGAGTTCTTCCTGACGGCCGAGGGGAATCTCATGGTGAACGAGCTCGCCCCCCGGCCGCACAACTCGGGACACCTGACGATCGAGGCCGCCGTGTCGAGCCAGTTCGAGCAACAGGTTCGCGCCTTGTGCGGTCTCCCCCTCGGTGACACGCACCTGAACCTGCCGGCCGCAATGGTGAACCTGCTCGGCGACCTCTGGTCCGACGGCCCACCCGATTGGGACGCCGCCCTGCGGGCCGACCCGGGGATCAAGCTTCACCTCTACGGCAAGCGGACCGCCGCTCCCGGACGCAAGATGGGGCATATGACCGTCCTCGACCCCGACCCCGCGATCGCGCTCACGCGGGCCCTGGCCGCCCGTCGCGCCCTGCTGGGCCGCAGGACGTTGGGGCGCGAAGTGGAATAAGATTCGGCCGGGCTCGTGCGTTGGGAGGCGCGGGTGCCGCATCCGCCCAAACCGGCGGCCTCGACCAGCGAGATTCCGGCTGAGGCATTGCCGGAGGAGAACGACAATTGTAAGATAAGAGGCGGCCGGGGTGTTTGTCATCGATCGGGAGAATCAGGACGGGAGCCGGCCGCATCGACTTCCAACAACTCGGTCTCAACGCCATCCTCGACTCGCCGGGACCTCATCCACAAGGAGAGACTAATGATCCGACTCCGAAGCGGGGCCGTGATCGGCTTGATCATCCTGGTTGGATGCCGGGCGATCGCGGGTGAGTCGAATGACGCCGAGGGCCTGATCGCGAAGCTGAAGGCATCTCTCGAAGCCACCGAAACCGTCCAAGGAACCTATCGCACCTATTTCTCCCCGAAGACTCCGGGCACAGTCTCAATCGAGCCCGAAGGTCACCCGGTGCCCGGCGCCATCGCCGGTCCCGACGCTCAGGTCCTCTATTCCGAATTCGATTGGGCCTGGCAGGCCGCCCCTTATCGCGAGGCGATCGACGGCAAGTGGGGCTACGTCGATGAAAACCAAATGCAGTACACGACGGCCGCCATCTTCTTCGATAGTGCGACTCTGCGTACCTTCGGCCGTGACGCCAAGGGCGGGTTGCTCAAGCCGCTCGACAAGACCTTCACCGTCTGGCGAAATCCCCTTCGGCTTGTCGGCATCGGATTCGGGTTCGAGCCTCGGCGCAGTCTCGACACGCTCCTTAGCAGTGCCAAGCTCGTCTCGCTCCCCGACACGCCGCCCCACCTCAAGGTGCTAAAGAGCGAGTTCCGGGATTATGGTCAAGACCTCGAGCTAACAGCCTGGATTGATACCACGCACGGCCACCTGCCTCGCCGTATCGAGGTTCTCGAGAAGGCTCGCCGCTTCGTCACGAGCCGGATCCTTAACGAAGAGATCGCTGAGGTCGTCCCGGGCGTCTGGCTGACATTACTGGGGACCGAGACCAATTATTACGTGGCCGATTTCGACCTGGCAGACGGGATGACGAAGGATCGACTCAAGACGCTCGACCGCGAGGCGATGGCTGCCGTGGTGGCGAAGTCCAAGGCGATCACCAAGCCGCTTGGCCTGGGCACGCAGACCTACATCGTCGACGCCCAAACCCTCCGCCTCAACCGGACGATCCCCCGCGAGCGATTCGTCCTGGACTACCCCGAGGGGACGAGCCTCTACGACACGACCCACAACCCACCGCTGCAATACAAGTTCAAGGCCGACCGAACGCCCGAGGAGTGGCGCGAGATCGTCGCCAATGGCGAGCAACAGGCCAGGGTCGATAAGAGCCGCCAGGCGGCCCAGCAGGCTTGGATCGGCAAGCCGGCGATCGATTTTCCGGCGGATTCCGTCTGGATCAACAGCAAGCCGTTGAAGCCCGCCGACCTGGCCGGAAAGGTGGTCCTCCTCGATTTCTGGGCCGAGTGGTGCGGGCCCTGCCGCAATGACCTGCCGGGACTGGCCGATCTGCATAAGAGGCGCAAGGAGTTGGGTATCACGGTCATCGGTGTCCACCCGACCGGCAGCGATCGAGAAGCGATCGACAAGGTGATCGACGAGTTCCGCCTTGATTATCCGATCCTGATCGACACCCCCGCCCCCGAGGGCGTTCGCAGTTGGGGCACTCACTACAGCGGTTACGCCGTGGACGCCATCCCCCATGCGGTCCTGATTGATCGTCGGGGCAAGGTCGTCGCCTCGGGCCAGCCGGGCGAGGTCTTCGCCAAGGGCCGCCGGATCGCCGCCGAATAGCATGGAGTCCTACGAAGGAACGAAACGTCTATTTCAAGAGGGTAAGCCCGCGTGCGATTGGCGGAGCCGGGTTGGCTGTTCCTCCTGTCGATAGTCCCGCTCCTCTGGCTCTGGGAAGGGTCCAGGCCGAGGCTCGGATGGCCGACTCTCGCCGGTTTCCCGCGCGGACGTCGGGCGGGACTCGCGTGGCTGAGCCCGTTGCCCAGGGTCTTGCGAAGTCTGGCAGTCGGTCTCATGGTCGTCGCCGTCGCCCGTCCGCAGGTGGTCGGAGGGCGGACCAGGGTCGCGGGGCGTGGGGTGGCGATCGTCGCGGCGATCGATCAGAGCTCGAGCATGAATGCGGTCGACTTCGCCTCGGCGGCCTCGACGATCTCGCGGCTGGAGGCGGCCAAGGAGACCTTTACTCGTTTCATTGCGGGGAGGCCTGATGACCTGCTCGGGCTGGTGGTGTTCGCCAACTATCCCGACCTTGCGTGCCCGCCATCGCTCGACCATTCCTTCTTGGCCGATGCGACCCGTGCCCTCCGCTCGGCGCGAGCCGATGACGACGGCACAAACCTCGGCGATGCGATCGTCTGGGCGCTCGACGCGTTGCGCCAGGCACCTCCTCGGAAGAAGGTGCTCATCCTCTTGACCGACGGTCGAAACAGCCCGGCGAGTCATGATCGGCCCCCCCTCGACCCCGAGGATGCGGCGACCCTCGCACGCGAGATGGGCGTGACCTTGCACACGATCGCACTCGGTCGGACCGAGGAGATCGCACGCGAGGCCGCCCCAGAGGCCAAAGATTCGGGACCAGACCTCGCGCTCCTCACTCGACTGGCCCGACTCGGAGGCGGACAGGCCTTCGTCGCATCCGATTCCCGATCGCTCGCCATGGTTTTCGATCAGATCGATCGGCTCGAGAAGAGCCCCGTCCGCGGGACTGTCCACACCCGGTATCGGGAAACGTTCCTCCCCTGGGTCGTCCTGGCCCTGGGGCTCGTCATCGTGGATCGCGTGCTGGTGGCCGGAAGGCTCCGCCGGCTTCCGTGAGTCGGTGTCGTCCGGCCGACGGAAAGCGGACGATTGCTCCGAATGCCGGACCCCAAGGGGCATGGTATGTCCTTCGCCAACCCGGACAACCTCTGGCTCCTGATCGTCCTGGCCCCACTCGCCGGATGGATGGCCCGGGGCCGCCGGCGGCGCCTGCGGGATTGGGACGCACTCGGGCAATCGGGACGGCCTCGGGGAGACGGCCCGCTCGGCTGGCTGGGGGCGACCATCTGTCTGGTCGTGGCGCTTGCCCAGCCGCGATGGGGGCGGGTCCTGGGTCCGCCGCTACCCCCGGGACGTGATGTGGTCTTGCTGGTCGATGTCAGCCGCAGCATGGGGGCCGAGGATGCCGTGCCGAATCGTCTGGGGGTCGCGGTCGAGGCGGCGCGGAGCCTGGTGGCGGCACTGGGACGTCAGGGGGGAAATCGAGTTGCGGTGGTCGCGTTCGCCGGCCGAGGCGTGGTCCGTTGCCCCCTGACGGAGAATCTGGGCGCCGTCGATTCGGCCTTGGGGACGCTCAGGCCGGGGGACGTCCGGCCCGGCGGCACCGACCTGGGCCCGGCGCTCGCGGCGGCGCTCGATGCCTTCGACGATCAGGAGCACGAGGAGGGCCGAACGATCGTGCTTTTCTCCGACGGCGAGGACCACGGCCAGGACTGGGAGGCAAGCATGGATCGGCTCCGCCAGGCGCGGGTCGTCGTGCACTCGATCGCGATCGGCGACCGGGAGGAGGGGCATCCGGTCCCGTCGGGCCGCGACGCCGAGTTCCTGACCTATGGCGGTGCCCCGGTCCTGTCACGTCGATCCGATATTCGCTTCCAGGACCTTTCGAAAGCCACCGGCGGGGTGGTCGTCCCGCTCGGATTGGCCACCGTCGACCTCGGTGCCCTCTACGAATCCCGGATCGCCCGGGCCGAGGGCCGTCGGCGTGCGGCCACGCGGTCGCTCGGGCGCTCCGAGCGGTTCCCGCTGTTCGTGCTCGCCGCCCTGGTGTTCGGGCTGGCCGGGTCGTCGCCGATTGCCATGCGCCGTGGATGGCCTCGCCTGCTGGTCATCGCGGTCTCGGCCGCCGCGGTGGGCGCGGGGAAGGGAGAGGAGCCGGCCGCAATGTCGATCGCCTCGGGACGAGAGGCGTACGCATCAAGGCGATTCCTCGATGCGCTCGCTGCCTTCGAGCGGGCGATCGCGTACGATTCCGGCGGGGCGATCGCACGTTATGATGCGGCCGCGACCTTGTACCAGCTCGGGCGATACCCCGAGGCCCTCCTCCGCTATCGCGAGGCCAGGGAGCATGCCGGTCCCGCCCTGCGTACCAAGATCGACTACGCGCTGGGCAACACCACCCTCGCCCTGGGCGACGTCGCCGAGGCACTTCGACACTACGACGCCTGCCTGACCTCGACCATACGCGGGGCCCGCTTCGACGCGGTCCGGCGCGACGCCGCGATCAACCGTCGGTTCGCCGTCGAACAGGTGACTCGCCCGTCGATCCCGCCCGATGGCGGCGGAGATCAACCCCCCCCGCCGCCTCGCCCCCGGTCGACTCCGGGTCGGGACGGCGAAACGTCCCAGGGACGCCCCGATCGAAAGGGAACGACCCCTCCGTCGGGCGGCGATTCCCGATCGGACGACCCGATCGGTCGACGCGGAGTTGGAGGAGCCGGAGGGTCGGCAACGTCTCCGCCTCGACCGGGCTCGCCCGAGGCCCGGCTCGAGAATGCACTGGAGTCCGTGCGTGAGGGCCGACGGAGGCGACTCCCCGACGTGGCCCCTTCGGCCGTCGACGGGGATCGCAAGGATTGGTAGCGAAGCCGTCGAAAAGCCGCCTGTCCCGATCTCCGGAAATCTGGTAGGAAAGCCCACCGATCGTGGCAACGACCGGATCCGGCCCCTCGCGCCGATCGAGTTCGCACGTGCACTCAGCTCGCTGCTCCGCCCGGCGAGACCCGCAAGTCGTCATCAGAGGGCGGGGTCCCTACTCGCCTCGACGAGAGTGCGACACAATTCGTCGGCCACGTCCCGTGGATTTCTCATCGCACGACGCCAGCCGTCCGGTCGAGTCGCCGCTCGTAATCGGGAGCCGAAGGGCGATGGTGGAGACATCGCGATGAAGAGACTCGGCCCCATGCTCCTGGCGACGTTTGTCGTGTCGCTCATCCGTCCGGCCGCAGAGGCACAAGATTTCGGTTCATCTCCGGAGAAGTCCGTTCGGGCTGTGATCCAGAAGTCGCTCTCTCCCGAGAAATCGGAGCGCATCTTCGCCCCACGCCGGGACGGAGAGCTTTACTCCGCGAAGACCGCCGACGGCTGGACGTTGGTGGCGCACCGGTATCGGCCGAGAGGCCCCGCCCGGCCTGGCGCCTTGCCCGTCATCCTCTGCCACGGCCTGAGCAATAACGCCTCCTTTTGGGCCCTCGAGCCGTCGTCCAGCCTCGCCGCCTACCTCAACGGACTCGGGCTCGCGCCTCTGCTCGCGCAGCAGTTCCTTTATCAGAACATCGGCTCGGCTGATAAGGAAACGGCCGTGAATCACTTCCCGTTCCTGGTTTCCGAGACGATGAACCGTAGGCTGGGTCGAGACCCAGCTCTTTGCCGAGGAAAGCTGGGTCTCGACCCAGCCTACCACTTGGGTCCGATCCGACGTGGAATCGGGAAGTGATTCCCGACCTGTTCCTCAGTCGCTGATGATCTTCGGCCGGTCGCATGGCTTCGCCGTCGACAGCGGCCATAACGACGCGCTCGTCGGCGTGGGCTCGCGACCGCAGTTGTATCCCGCGATCGAGCGGTGGCTGGCGAGCGAGCGTCCGCGCAGGGCAAGCGGCGTCGATCGACTGGCGACCGTCAAAAGAGTTCATGATCCGGAGAATGAGAAATGAAGTCGGACCCGGAAATATCCGAAAACTCTAAAGACCCGCGTCGCGGCGGGTGGGGAGATGCAGGCTCGCGATCGTCTCGACCGAAAGCAGTCGGCGAGGTCACGACCGGGGACCTGTCCTTCCGCGGTGACGACGAATTGTCCTGACGGCAGGTGCAGAGTCTGCAGGCGGTCGAGGCCGCCCTTCGAGAATGGAATCACGTCGTACCGTTCGGGAGTCCCCGTCTCATGGCCCACGAAGCCCCCAAGCCCAAGCGCCGTCGTTGGAAACTCTGGGCGATCCTGGCGATCGTCCTCCTCGTCATCTCGGGCACGAT
>JAABUR0100010128.1_pt1 | contig 10427 bp, 4 predicted proteins | sample 5560091 | NCBI WGS metagenome assembly JAABUR01 (sample SAMN10711879, study PRJNA513375) | rock metagenome | isolation source: Antarctica rocks | place: Antarctica: Victoria Land, University Valley sud
AGGCCGGCGCGATCCGACCAGGTGTGGACCTCGCGCACGTCGCCGATCACCCCGGCCTGGATCCATTCGTTCGTGAGGCGGGCCCCTTCCGTGGCGTGGCCCTGGTTCCCCATCTGCGTCGCGACGCCGGCCGACCGGGCGGCTTTCGTTAGCGCACGCGACTCGTAGATCGTGTGGGTGAGGGGCTTCTGCGTATAGACATGCTTGCCCGCGCGGATCGCCGCCATCGTCGCGACGGCGTGGATGTGGTCCGGCGTGCCGACCGTGACGGCGTCGATGTGCTTCGCTTCCTTGTCGATCATCTCGCGAAAGTCTTTATATCGACGCGCCTTCGGGAACGCATTGAAGGTGCCCGCGGCCTGCTTCTCGTCCACGTCGCAGAGGGCGACGATGTTCGCGCCCAGCCTGGCCACGGTGGCGATGTCGCCCCCTCCCATGCCGCCGACGCCGATCCCCGCCACGTCGACGCGCTCGCTCGGCGCGAGGTAGCCCGCACCTCCCAGCACATGACGAGGGACGATCGTGAACGTCAGGGCCGTACCGGCGGCCGAGGCCAGGAAGGCCCTGCGCGAACTCCCCACGGTCGGGGACACTTCCTCATGACTCTCAGCCATCGTTGCTCCCGTCTGCCTGGGTGTGCCGGAGCGATGTCCCTTGGAATTCGCGCTTGGAGGGGCGGGTTTGAAACCCACCCCTCGAACCCGGCCGATCCATCGGTTGTCCTAGGCCAGGATCTTCTTCACCACCTTGCTCGGCTCGACGCCGGTCAACTTCGCGTCGAGGCCCTGGAACTTGAGCGTGAATCGCTCGTGGTCGATGCCGAGCAGGTGGAGCATCGTGGCGTGGAGGTCGGCCACGGTCACGACGTCTTCGATGGCGGCGTAGCCGAGCTCGTCGGTCTTGCCGTGGTTCAGGCCGCCCTTCACGCCACCGCCGGCCATCCAGATGGAGAAGCCCTTGTTGTGGTGATCGCGCCCGTCTCCCCCCTGCGACATCGGGGTCCGGCCGAACTCGCCGGCCCAGACGACCAGCGTGTCCTCGAGCATCCCGCGACCCTTGAGGTCCTTGATGAGAGCCGCGCAGGAGCGGTCGACCTCCTCGGCCTTCAGCTCGATCCCGGGCTTCAGGCCGCCGTGATGGTCCCAGTCCCTGTGGTAGAGCTGGATGAACCTCACGCCGCGCTCGGCCAGACGGCGGGCCAGCAGGCAGTTCGAGGCGAACGAGCCGTCGCCCGGCTTGCACCCGTAGAGGTCGAAGATCCCCGGCGATTCCTCCTTGATGTCGATCAGCTCCGGCACGCTCGCCTGCATCCGGAAGGCCATCTCGTACTGCGCGATCCGGGTCGCGATCTCCGGGTCGTCGACGAGGGCGTCGGCCCGCGCGTTGATCGCGTTGACCGACTGGACGACGTCCTGCTGGACGTCGCGGGAGACCCCCGGGGGGCTGCTCATGTAGAGCACGGGGTCGCCCTTGCTGCGGAGGTGGACCCCCTGATACCGGCTCGGCAGGAAGCCCGACGACCACTGGCGCGCGGCGATCGGCTGGTTCTGTCCGCCTTTACCCAGGGACGTGAGGACGACGAAGCCCGGCAGGTCGTCGGCCTCGCTCCCCAGGCCATACAGCGCCCATGAGCCCATCGATGGCCTGCCGGCGATCTGGGAGCCCGAATTCATGAACATGTGGGCCGGGTCGTGGTTGATCGCGTCGGTCGTCATCGAGCGGATGATGCAGATATCGTCGGCGACCGAGCCGATCTCCTTGAACAGCTCGCAGATCTCCGAGCCGGATTGCCCGAAGCGCTTGAACTTCGTCTGCGGCCCGTAGCAGATCAGCTTCGCCCCCTGGAGCTGCGCGAGCTGCTGGCCCTTGGTCATGCTCTCCGGCATGGCCTTGCCGTCCATCTTGGCCAGGACGGGCTTGTAGTCGAACGTCTCCAGGTGCGAGGGGCCGCCGGCCATCGTCATCCAGATGACCCGCTTGGCCCTCGCCGGATGGTGGAGCGGGGAGACGATCCCTCCTCCTCCACCCGGCCGTGCCGGCGCGGCCAGCAGTCTCGGGTCGAGCAGAGACCCCAGCGCGACGGTCCCCAGGCCCATCGCCGAGCGCTTCAGGAAGGCCCGGCGCCTGAGCAGGGACGCCCAATCTCTCGATGACTCATCCATCGGATGTCCTCAATTCCTGGTAATCGTCTCGTGGAGGTTGAGGATCACGCGGGCCACATTCGTCCAGGCCGCGAGCTCTCCCGGTTCGACCCCTTCCGGGCGGGGCGCGAGTCCGACCTTGAGCAACGACTCGGCGGCCTCGCGGTCGCGGGCATAGTGCGCCCGGAGCTTGTCGAGCAGGGCGCCGAGATCCTCGGTGTCGCGGTCCTGCGGGGGGCGCTGCAATGCCTGTTGCCAGGCCCAGGCGAGCCGCGAGGGAGTCTCGGCGCCGCCTTCCTTGAGGATTCGGGCGGCGAAGACCCGGGCCGCCTCGACGTAGGTCGGGTCGTTCAGGAGCACGAGCGCCTGTTGCGGGATGTTCGAGCGGCTCCGGTCGGCCGCGCACTCCTCGCGGGTGGGGGCATCGAACGCCAGCAGGCTGGGGTGCAAGAAACTCCGCTGCCACCAGGTGTAGAGGCCGCGGCGATACTGGCCCGCCCCCTTGTCGGCGTCGTAGGTCCGGACCGGGAAGTTCAGGTTCTCCCAGTAACCTTCGGGCTGGTACGGCTTGACGCTCGGCCCGCCGACCTTCTCGACGAGGAGGCCGGAGATGGCCAAAGCGTTGTCGCGGACCATCTCGGCGTCGAGCCGGAATCGGCTCTGCCGTGCCAGGATGCGGTTGGCGGGGTCGCGGGCGAGCCACTCCTTCGAGGCGGTCGACGACTGCCGATAGGTCTGGCTCGTGACGATCGTGCGGACCATCTGCTTGACGTCCCAGCCGCGATCGACGAACTCGGAGGCGAGCCAGTCGAGGAGCTCGGGGTGGACGGGCCATTCGCCCTGCGAGCCGAGGTCGTCGATCGACTTCGACAGGCCGACGCCGAAGAACTGCCTCCAGAGCCGGTTCACGAAGACCCGGGCCGTCAGCGGGTTCTCCCGCGAGGCGATCCAGCGCGCCAGGTCGAGCCGCGTGAGCCGACGATCCCCCGGCTCCCGCGAGCCCGCCAGGTAGCCGGGGAGCGCCGGCGCGACGACCTCGCCGGTCTCGTCCATCCAGTTGCCTCGCGGCAGGATCCGGACGGTCCGCGGCGCCTCCATCGACGTGGAGACCAGGCAACGCGGCAGGCTCGCCTCGTAGGCGGCCAGCGCCTTCTGGGCCGCCTTGGGGCGTTCTCTAAGCTCGTAGAGTTCCGGAGCGACCTGGCGATAATAGGCCGCGAGTCGGTCCCGCTGCGATGCGTCGCGCTTCGCCGGGTCGATTCGGATCAGCTCCACGATCTCGGCGCGGGGGACGACGGCCGCAGGCGCCCGGATCGGCTTCGCCGCGGTCGTGGCGGAGATCCGGAATCGTCCGAGCGTGTTCTTGTCGCCATGCTCTTGCCGGAGGGTGAGGGTCAGCGTCGTCGGCGTGCCGTCGCCGAGCGGCGTCGCGGTCTCGAAGACGACCGCCTGGTCGGAGCCGGTCTCGCCCGTCGGGCCGGCGACGGCCCAACCATTCCCCTTCTCGACCTTACCGTCGATCGCCTCGAAGGCCGGGAAGCCCGACTGCTCGAAGGTCGCCGACGCGTGCGCGAGGGGCACCGCCTTGCCGGCCGCGTCGGCCGCGGAGAACTCGGTGAGCACGAAATTGCCGCGACTCGACCGGCCCGGTCCCGGGGCATTCGCCTTCTCGGGGAGCAGGGCGTCGATCCGCAGGCCGGTGATCTCCTTGAGGCTCGTCTCGATCGTCAGGCGGTAGGTGTCGACCCCGTCGGTCGAGCCGCGAGTCGCGGTGACGATCCCGCCCTCGCCGATCGCGAGGCGCGCCCCTTTCTCGGAGAACGCCTTGTTCGGTTCCAGGGCGGTCCAGCGGCCGGCGGCACTCAGCTCGGCCAGCAACCCTTTCTCCCAGGCGTCCTGGCCCGCGGCGAGCGCGGGCGAAGGGGCCGTCGACTGCCGTTGGGCGTCGGCGAGCGCCGCCTGGAGCTGGGCGAGCTCCTCCGCCTGCCCCTCGTCCGGCAGGGTCATCCCGGGCTCGCGGGCCCCGATGATCGGCTCCTGGATGTCGGCGAAGAAGGCCCCCATCGCGTAGAAGTCGCGCGTGGCGATTGGGTCGAACTTGTGGTCGTGGCACTGGCAGCAGCCGAAGGTCTGGCCGAGCCAGACGGTGCCGACCGCCCGGACCCGGTCGGTGAGCATCCTGGCCTCGTAGTCCTTGGGCTGCGCGCCCCCTTCCTCGGTGGTCAGCAGGAGCCGGTTGAAGCACGAGGCCACCTTCTGCTCTCGCGTGGCGTCGGGCAGGAGGTCGCCGGCGAGTTGCTCGATGGTGAAGCGGTCGAACGGCATGTTCCGGTTGAATGCGCCGATGACGTAGTCGCGATAGGCCCAGACGTTCCGCGGGGTGTCGGAGTGATAGCCGATGGTGTCGGCGTAGCGGACCAGGTCGAGCCAGGCGATCGCCATCCGCTCGCCGTACATGGGGAAGGCGAGCAGCCTCTCGACCAGTTTTTCGTAAGCGTCGGGCGACGTATCATTCACGAAGGCCGCGACCTCGTCCGGCTTCGGGGGGAGTCCCAGCAGGTCGAAGTACAGCCGCCTCGCGAGCGTCCGGCGATCGGCCTCGGGCGAGTGCCCCGTGCCGAGCGTGGCCAGCCGCTTCTCGACCAGCTCGTCGATCGCATTGGCATCCGCCGCGACCCGGGGCTTGACCGGCATCTCGTACGCCCAGTGCCCCTGGGCGACGGCCCCCTCGGCGATCCAGCGCCTGAGGAGTGCTTTCTCCGCCGGGGTGAGCGTCTTGTTCGAGTGGGGCGGGGGCATCATCTCGTCCGGGTCGTCGCTATCGATCCGGGCGACGAACTCGCTCTCGTCGGGCTTGCCGACGACGATGACCTCGTCCTTGATCGCCTCATCGACGAGGTCGAGGCGCAGGTCGGCCTTGCGTTGCTTCTGGTCCGGCCCGTGGCAGGCGAAGCACTTCTCCGACAGGATCGGCCGGATGTCGCGGTTGAAGGCGATCTTCTCTTCGGCATGGAGACCCGGCGTGACGAAGGCCGCCACGACCAGCGCGACGACATGGATGAGACCCCCGGCCGGGGCACGCCCGGACGACCGGAGGGATGCGAGACCATTCCGTAGGCTCATGGGGGACGACTCCAACTTGCGAAGGCGGGTCTACCGAGCGGATCTCGGGCCGCGATTCGTTGCAGGATCCTTCAGGCGGAATCGAGGCTGTGGGCACGACCGGCGGGTTTCGGGAATTTCCCGAGGTTGCGATCGATCCGGGGGCGAGCCTTGGCGATACCCCCGGGACCGAACGAATCCATCCATCGATTGAAACACGAACCTCGGCCGCTGCCAACCCCTGCGTGGTTGCGTCGATGGCGATTCGCCGGCTGCGAAAACGGCGTCTATGGGACGGCCGCGCGAGCAGTGTAGGTCAGGTCGTCGATGTAGAGCTCGACCATGTGGCCGCCCGACTGATGGTTGTACAGGCCGAACCGATCGAAGCAGGCGCCGCGGGCCCTGTGGCCCGGCTCGAGGTCCAGCGACCGGGCCTGGTCGTCGAGCGTGACGGTGACCCGCCCCCGGCCCCCGGCCTCTTTGGGCGAGTAGCGGATCGACCAGCGATGGACTCGCCCGTCGGGCCGGAGGATCGGCCCCGCGTCCGGGACGCCGCCCGCGCCGTCGGAGGTCCGGTAGGCCGGGCGGACGTAATGGCCGATGCGGCTCGGCCCTTCGATCAGGAGCGAGAGGAGGTTTTCCTGCGGGGCCTCGTGCTCCGGGATGTCCTTACCCTTCTTGTCGGCGGCGTGGAACCAGCCCAGGTAGACGCCGCTGTCGGAGCCGGCCGTCCTGAGCGCGAGCGTCCCCGAGGCAGACAGCTCGTCCTCCAGGGTGAGCGGGTCGACCAGGCCGGCGTAGTAGGCCGGCTTCTCGTCGCGCCAGATGATCCCCCCCAACTCGCCCGGCCGGCCGCCGGCATGGGCCGTCGGGCGGAAGCCGAAGTCGTTCCACGGCCGTCGGACTCGGTCCTCGAACTCGACCGAGTTGCCCCTCCCCTCCCAGCCCGGGTCGCCGCGGAAGTCCTCGGGCGTACCGTCGAGGATCAGGTCGTCGAAGTAGACTTCGAGGCCTCCGCCGGTGTTCTGCTGATTAAACATCCCGAACCGGTTGAAGACGGCCCCGTCGGCCTTGTGGCCGGGCTCCAGGGACAACGGGTAGGTCTTGCCGTCCAGTTCGAGCGTGACCGTCCCACCTCCGTCATTGCCCGTGGGGTCGTAGGTCATGGCCCATCGGTGGACCGTCCCGTCGGTGGGGAAGGGCTCCGTCCGGGTGGTCTGATAGCGCTCTCCTTCAAAGGTCCCGCCGCCGGCCGTCAGCCAGTTCCGGGTCCCGTACTCGTAGAAGACCCAATATTTACCGCCATTGCCGTCGATCCGAAACGCCAGGGAATTGGGCGTACGCCAGCCACGCGACGTCTCGTGGAACCAGCCGAACAGCATCCCGCTGCCGCCGTCGTCGCCCGTGACGGCGAAGGTCCCCGAGGCCGTCAGCTTGTCTTCAAGGGTCTTGGTCGGGATCACCTTGGCGTACCAGGCCGGCGTCGCCGATCGCTGGATCCGGCCGCCGATCTCGCCGGGCTCCTTGCCGCCCGCTCGCTTGGAGGTGCGGTGGCCGAAGGCTTGCCGGGTCACGGGGGCGGGCGACGGGACCAATTCGTTGCGGTAGCCGTCCCACAAGGGGTCGCCGCCAAATTCCTGGGTGTGTTCGCCCGGCGCGGGCCCCATCGCGGACGCGGCCAGCGCCAGGGCCGCGATCCATCCCCGTGCCGCGAACTTCGGACGGTCTCGACATTCGGTCTTCATCGGGTCGTCTCCAGAGAACGGCGACGTCTGTCACGGCACGGTTCGCATCAGTCGGGCCGCGAAGCCGCCGGCGCGGGGAATCACGACCTGGAGCGTGTCGGCCGCCGAGACGGTCTGCTCGCGGCGTGTGATGGAAGTCGGACCGCCGGCCGGGTGGTCGAGGTACAACTCGGCCCCGAACGAGCCGCCGCCGAGGAAACCCAGCGGCAGGTCCAGCTCCCGTCCCTGGGAGGCCGTCATCCCGCCGAGGTACCAGGCGTCGCCTTTCCGGCGGGCGACCACGAGGCACCGGCCCATCTCGGCGTGCAGGACCCGCGTCTCGTCCCAGGTCGTCGGGACCCCGGTCATGAACTCCAGACCCGGCTGGCCGCGATAGGAGGACGGCGAGTCGGCCATCATCGGCAGGTGATTCTGGTAGACGACGTACATCGCCAGCTGGTGCCCGCGCGTCCCCTGGACGGGGGGCGCCCGGTCGCGGAACTGGTAGTCCTCGGGCAGCACGTTCCGCATCCCGCCCTGGTGATAATCCAGCGGGCCGGCGAGCATCCGGATGAAGGCGATGTCGAGGTTGTGCTCGGGGGGAGTGCCCCTCACGCCCCGCGGCTGCCACTTGTTGTATTCCTGGTTGAGGGCCGCCTCGTAGGTCAGCACGTTCGGCCAGGTCCGCTCCATCCCGGTCGGCTTGTAGGCCCCGTGCAGGGTGAGCGTCAGGTGGTGCTTCGCGGCCTTCTCGGCCATCTCGTGATAGAAGCGGACCATCTCCTGGTCGTCGCGGTCCATGAAGTCGACCATCACGCCCTCGATCCCCCACTGCTCGTAGACCCGGAAGGCCTCGTCGATCTGCGGCTTGAGCGCCTTCCAGTGCATCCAGAGCCGTAGCCGGACCCCCTTCGCCTTCGCGTGGCGGAGGAGTTCGGGCATGTCGATCGACGGGGCGGCCTTCGTGATGTCGGTCGGGCCTTTCGGCTGGATCGGGCCGCCGTACCAGGCGATGTCGATCCCGTCCAGCGAGTGATACGGGATGCCCTGCTCGGCGCAGAAGTCGATGTAATGCTTCATCGTGGCGGTGTTCACGCCCGGCTGGAAGTCGACCCCGTCCAGGACATAGCCGTTCCACCAGGGGAAGGTCGTCTTGCCCGGCTTGATCCACGACGTGTCCGCGATCGCCGGCGGGTCGCTGAGGTGGAACACGAGGTCCGATTCGAGCAGCCGGCCGGGGTCATCGGCGATCATCAGCACCCGCCACGGCGAGGCGTGCGGGGCCTTGCCGACGACCTTCGCCCCGTCCTTCCGCCCTGGAAGCGGCGAGAGCCTGGCGGCGAGCGTCCCCGGCTGGCCGTCGACGCCGGACAGATACATCCCGGCGTAATCGGTCAGGTTCGCCTCGGTCACCGCGACCCAGATTCGTTTCGAGTCGCCGCCCGCGCGCTCCAGCAGCATGGGAAGGCCGATGAGCCTCCTCGGCCCGATCGCCGAGACGGGCAACGTCTCGTAATACTTCTCGTAAGGAGTCGTGTAACTGTCCAACGGCAGGGCGCGGGCCGTCGGATCGCCGGGGAAGGTGAGCCGCGTCTGCTCATCGGTCAGGACGAAATCGGCGAGCGGCTCCTGGCCCGGGATCAGGTAGCGGAATGCCACGCCATCATCGAAGGCGCGGAAGGCGAGGTCGAGCCTCCGATGCGGCATCGCCGATTCCTTCAGCGAGACGATCAACTCGTGGTGATGGTCCCGCGCCGAGGACGCCTTGCCGACGGGGATCTCGTAGGTCTCATCGCGACCCTGACGACGGGTGCCCACGACCTCCAGCCCTTCGCGGAGCGGCCCGGAGCCCGCGAACTCCAGCCCGAGCGCCCCGGCGGCGACCGGGATGTCGCGGTACGCCACGTCGAAGGCCGGGCCACCCCGCTCGCCGAGCCGGAACGTCACCCGCAATCGTCCGTCGGGAGACCGGAGCGCGAGCGGCTCCGATGCGTTTTCCGCCGCGACCAGCGGCAGGGCACAGGCTGACAGGATCAGGAGTGACAGCAACCTGGGGAACGTGGTCATGGCGGCCTCGTCGTCAGGGGAAGGCATGGGCATTCCCGTCTTATCGTACACATGGACGACGTGCGGAGGGGGAACTTTCTCCAGGTCCAGCCGGCGGGACGGCCGGGGTTGTCGCCCGTCTACAATCCCGACATCGTTCGATCCCGGACCGCCGCCCCTGGTCCCGTCCTCCTGGGCGTCCCTCGCCATGCACCTGGTCTGGCACCGCACCGAGCTGCGCACGCACGATCACCCGGCCCTGGACGCCGCCGCCCGGTCGGGCGAGGCGGTCCTGCCGCTGGTCATCATCGACCCGGTCATCTTCGGCCGACCCACGACCACGCCGCGACGCCAGGCCTGGTTCCTCGAGAACGTCCGGGCCTTGCGCGAGTCGTACCGGGCGTTGGGCTCGGACCTGGTCGTGCGCGAAGGCGTCCCGCACGAGGTCCTCGGCCGACTGGCCCGCGAGGTCAACCTCGAGCACGCCCATTACATCCAGAACCACACGCCCTACGCCAAGGAACGCGACGGGGCCGCCGACCGTGCCCTGAACGAGGCGGGCGTGGAGGTCCACACGTACCCAGGCCAGTACACCCACCCGCCGGGCGAGATCCTCAGCGGTAAGGGCACCCGCTACTCCGTCTTCGGTCCGTACGCGCGCAAATGGATTTCCCGGCCGCTGCCGGAGCTGGCCCCGACACCCGACCGACTGCCACCCGTCCCGGGGCATATCGCTCGAGGAGACATCCCGGTCGTCCGGAGCGACGTCCCTCTCCCGGACCCCGGTGAGGAGGCCGCCCTGGCCCGGCTGAACACATTCCTCCGCGACGGCGAGGCCGCCTACGCCACGGCGCGGAACTTCCCGGCCCAGCGTCCCGGCACGTCGCTCCTGAGCATGTACTTCAACGTCGGGGTCCTCAGCCCCCGCGTGGCCGTCCACCGGGCGCGCGACGCCAAGTGGCGCTCGGAGCTGGCCTGGTGGGACTTCAACGCGGAGATCCTCGACCGCCAGCCCGAGGGCGCGACCCTGGAATTCAAGGACGCGTGGCGCGGCTTCCCCTGGCGGCACGACGACCAGGAGACCCGTCGCTGGGGAGAGGGCTTGACCGGCTTCCCGATGGTCGACGCCGGGATGCGGCAGCTCCGCGCCACCGGGTTCATGCACAATCGCGCCCGGCTGGTGACCGCCTCGTTCTTGACCAAGCACCTGCTCATCGACTGGCGTGCCGGAGAGTCGATCTTCCGGGGCCTGCTCCTCTGCGGCGACTCGGCGCAGAACATCGGCAACTGGCAATGGGTCGCCGGCTGCGGCTATGACGCCTCGCCTTTCTTCCGGGTCCTGAACCCGGTGTCCCAGGGGGAGAAGTTCGACCCCAAGGGCGACTTCGTGCGCCAGTGGTTGCCCGAGCTAGCG
>JAABUR0100010132.1_pt1 | contig 10423 bp, 10 predicted proteins | sample 5560091 | NCBI WGS metagenome assembly JAABUR01 (sample SAMN10711879, study PRJNA513375) | rock metagenome | isolation source: Antarctica rocks | place: Antarctica: Victoria Land, University Valley sud
GCTTGGCGGGTACCGACTTGGGCACATCGCGCGCAACCACGGTCGCGAGCCACGCGATGGCCTGCGGGGTCGCCAGCCAGGCCTCCGCCGCCTCGGCGGCATAGCCGATCGCCTCGTTCTCGTCGCCAAGGCCGACGTATGCGGGCATGTGGCGCGGCAGCTGCTTCAAGCCGAGCAGGTAGGTCGGCACGAAGGGGTTGGCCGCCAGCGCCTGCCGGAGGGTGGCGTCCGCCGGCCCGCCCGCACCGTGGCGGCGGAAGGCGGCCAGGGCCTGGGTGTACGCCCAGACGGCGCTGCCCTCGTCGGGGTACTGTCCGAGCAGGCCCGCCAGCGCCGCGTCGTCCCCCATGGCGAGGAGCCAGGCGGCGAGCGTGTGGCGCAGGCCCTGGTTGTCGCCGGGGTTGAGGCGCAGCAGGTCCCGCAGGTGGTCGCGCGCCGCCTCGCGCTCGTCGAGGTGCCACAAGACCGCGGCGAGGCCCTGGCGCGCGCGCATATACGGCCGGGTCTCCAGGATCCCCCAGAAGTGGCCGGCAGCCTCCCGGAACACCGCCGGGCCGAGCGCGCGTTCCCCCGCCCGAACCCCCTGCTCGTAGAGCCGCCTCGCCTCCTGCGCGTCGCGGGCGGCCTCGGCGAGGAGCACGTAGGCATCGGCGCAGTCGGGCGACCGCTCGAGCGCGCGGCGCGCCAGGGCCGCCCGCCGCGCGCCGGTCAGCTCCAGCGCCTGGTAGATCAGCTCCTGCGCCGCCTCCAGCGGGGTGGCCGGGGCCGCGGCGAGCGGCTGGCCGCCGACGAGGTGCTGCTGGAGGAAGGCGTTCGCCTCGTCGAGCGAGCTGAAGTCCTGTTCCGCGAGCAGGCGACTGATGGCTTGCATCTGCTGCTCCATCAGCCGCCGTTCGAACGGGGCCGGCGGCCCCTGCTGGCGCTGGCCTTGGCGCGGCTTGCGACTCGGCATGCTGCCCCCTCTCCCGCTGCGGTCGGGGCGCGCCGATCGCAGCGACCCATTCCAGCGGCAAGTATACCGTCATGCCCGCCGCCGCAGGCCGTCAACCCGCAGTGCGGAGGACCCGCTGTCGCAGCAGCGTGAACCCGGCGCGCCCGTAGCCCCGGCGCTTGCTGCGCTGCAGGCGCGTGATCTGCCCTTCCACCGGGCCGGTACTCCACGGCGCGGTCAACCCCGCCCGCACCGCCGCCTCGTCGGCGCGCAGCCCGGCGGCGAAGGCCCGGAGTTCCGCGTCCACACGCTCGTCCGCCTGCGCCAGCCAGTCGGCCAGCCCCTCACCCTGACGGGTGCGCAGCATCGCCGCGAAGTTCTGCGTGGGCGCGTAGGTGACGGCGAGATCGGGATCGACCGCGCCGCGCCGCGCGAGATAGGCCACCTACGTCGGCGTTCGCCGGTCAGGTCGACGCACGAACCAGCGGGCGACCTACCGGGCCGGGGGCGGGGATACGGACGCTGGTGCGGGTGTCGGCGGCGCGGCAGGCGGGGTGCGGCGCAACGTCGCGACGTAGCGCGCGACCAGGCCGCGCGAGTGGGCATACCCGCGCTCGTGGAGTTCCCGGTAGCGCTGGAAACCGTTGTGGCACCCGTCGGCCCAGCGCTGCCGGAGATAGGGCTTGTGGGGATCGAGACGGCTGCGATCCCCACTCCGCAGCGCCCGTTCGGGGAAGATCGCCGCGCGCACATAGCGCCTGACCGTCCTGGGACTCATCCCAGTTGCGCGGCGACCGCCGCCTGGTTCACGTCGGCAGCGGAGAGGGCGCGCACCTCGTCGAACCGCGCCAACCGCCGCGCGCGACGGCGCTGGGTCTCGCCTGCGGCGGCGGTGGCCGGTGGCGGTGGCGCAGTTGGAGTGGAACAATAAAGTTCTATCCTGGTCATTAAAGTTCTGTCTTGGTGGGAGAACAAATTCTCTTTGCCTACATGGAGTGGATACATAAAGTTCTGTGACTGGAACCATAAGGTAGCAGCTTGCTTTCCTTGAGTAGCGCTTGTCGTTCGACAGGAGCGACAGAAGGCGCTCAGGGCAAGGGTTTTGCTCGTCGTGGCCGTCTGTCATGGGCAGGGCGTTCGTCAACCAGGACAGTCGGTGGTGCCTCCCGCTCGCGAGGATCATGGGCGTGGCATACCGCCCTAAACCGAAGCGCCGATGGGAACTACATGGCGCGTCAGGTATGCTCAGTGCCAGTATTGGGTGACGGCAGGGGCGAGGGGGATGATTGATCGTACCGTGGCCCTGACGCGCTGGGAACTGGACGTGCGGCAGGTGCGGGAACGGCGGTATCGGGCACCGACGCCGCGCGAGCGCGAGCGCTGGCACGCGCTCTGGCTGCTGGCGCAGGGCTGGTCCGCCAGCACGGTCGCCGACCTGCTCGCGCGCGAGGCCCACACCATTGGGGGGTGGCTCACGCTCTGTGACCGCGCTGGCCCCGCTGCCCTGGCCTGCGAGCAGACCGGCGGTCCCCCCCCGCCCTCGGGGCCGAGGCACAGACCGGGTTGAAGGTCGCGGTGCAGGCCGCGCCGACCGCGGTCGGCATCGACCTGGCGCATTGGCACTGGCAGGTGGTGCGGCAGTTCCTCGCGGCCCGCTGCGGGATCCGACTGTGCCGGAGCGCCTGCACGCGCGACCTGCACCGGCTGGGCTTCGTCGACAAGCGCCCCAAGAAGCGCTTACTCGAGACCGATGAAGGGCAGCACGCCGCCCTCGTGGAGGACGATGCAGCCCTGCTGACAGAAACCCAGGCGGCAGGGGCGAGGATCTCCTTCGCGGACGAGGCGCCTTGCCGTGCCGCCGCGGAGCTGCATGGGAAGTGGGTGCTCAGGGGGCGACCGGCGCTGGTAGACTCGACCTGCCCCCGCGGGGGCGAGCAGGCCAGGTATTACGCGGCGGTCTGCCTGGAGACCGGAGAGGTGGCGTACATGGCACTGACGGGGACCAGCTCGGCGGTGACGAGCGTGGCCTTCCTCAAACAACCGCGCGCCAACCACCGTGAACCGCTGGTCGTCATCCGGGACAACGGGCCAGCGCACAGCGGCGAGGCCATGCGGGACTACTTGGCCACCCCCGACCTCGCCGTGCGGCTGCTCCGCCTGCCCGCGTACAGCCCCGACTTCAACCCGGACGCGGCGATCTGGGCCTGGGCGCGCGAGGAGGTCACCGCCAACACCTGCCTGGGCACCAAGGCCCAGGTGTAAGAGGGGATGGCGCGCTTCTTCGCCGGGCTGGCCGACCGCACCGCCGAGGTCCGGTCCCGCTGCCGCCGCACGCTGCAAACCTTGGCCAAGGCCGCGTCGCTGGAATCGCACCAGGAGTCCCTCCATGTAGATTCCATCGGCGCTTCAGTTTAGGGTCGATCACGGGCGTATGGCCATGAGAGAGCGTGGCATTGCCGTGACCGACATCGGGAACCGGAGTGCGGCAGGCATTCCCCCTGGGGTGTAACGCCGCGTTACCGCGCCTGCCGCCCCCGCTGACAGCAGCACCCATGGTACCCCCGCCCCGGACGGTCCATCCTCCGCGAGGCGCGACCCGCTGGCCTCGCGCGGTGCGCCCGAGCTGGATCAGTTCCCCCTGCCGGCCCTCGCCCTCGCCCGGTGGTGCCGTAACGCGGCGTTACACCCCGGGAGGGTCGCCCCCGAGCCCCCGCAGGTCCGGGGCTGTGGTCCCCGACGGAGCGATCCCGAGGCGTGCGCGATGCCCGGGGGCCTGGCGGAAGGGCGATGCTCCCGGTCCGGGGAGCCCCCCGAGCCCGAATCCCCGGGCCGCCATCTGGCGGGGTCACCCCGCCCGGGTTGCCGGTGGCCCCGGGGGCGAGTGCGGCCGGGGGGCGTGTGCGGTCTCCGCTCGCGCCGTCGGGCAGCGCGAGCGGAGACCGCGGACCAGGGACCCGCTTGCCGGGCACCGGGATACCCGAGCAACCGGATGCCGGGGATCGGGAACCGGGGAGGCGGCGATTCCCAGGGGAGCATCGTCGGCGGAGGAGCGGGGGGCAGCGCAGCGGAACTGGAGCACGAGGATACGGACGCGGAGGAAGAGGAGTCGAGCGCGAGCGGCGCTCCCCGGGATGCTCGCTGGAGGAGGAGCGTCGCGGAGGAGGATGACACCCGAGGCGATCTGTCCGCCGGGTGAACGGTGCCGAGGGAAGGAGCCGCCGGAGGAAGATACCCCGGGGGAAGACACCTGGGGAGGTGCGATAACGCGCAGGCGGTGGCCGGCGTGGAAGGACCGAGGGCCCAGGCTCGCTGGTGGAAGTGACGCGCCGCTGGGGGGGCCAAGGCGCAACCGGGACGGTGCCGGGAGCGGAAGGTGCGCTGAGAACGACCTAGAGGGCCGGCGAAGGGCCGATGCCGAAGGGATGCCTGGGGGACGGCCGGGAGGCTAATGGGAAACCTCCGGGGATCGATGGGAATCCGGTGGGCATCGGGTGGGGCCAGCGGGGACCAAGGACCGTGTGCGCCCCCCGGCGGACGCCGGCGAACACCCCCCTGGCCGGTGGCGAGCGACAGGCGAGGATGCACCAACGTTAAAAGAGTGAATAACGATAGGGGTCGCGCGTGTGGCGGCTTCATTTCCCTAGCGCTGGAGCCAAAAACCACGTGTCGGGTCGGGGCGATTTCGACACCCAATTTGAGTGCCGGTAATGTAAGCAGACCAGTCCAGTCTACCCCGATTTGGCGGGCCGCCCCCCGCCCCCGAGTCCACCCCGGGCCCACCCCGGGCCCACCCCGGGCCCACCCCGGGCGGGCGGCGGGCCGGGGGGCGTGGCGGTCCGGCCGTGCGCGCGACGGCACCGCCATACCGGTGGCGGGTGCGGCGGGGGGCGTCTGGCGATCGGCCCGGGGGATCGTTTCCCCCGGGTGGCACGCCCACGGCCACACCACCACGCCCCCGGGCCCACCGCCCGGGGCGGCCCCCCGCACGCCACCGCCCGCCGCAGTGGACTCGGGGGGCGGGGACAGCCCGCCAAATCGGGGTAGACTGGACTGGTCTGCTTACATTACCGGCACTCAAATTGGGTGTCGAAATCGCCCCGGCCCGACACGTGGTTTTTGGCTCCAGCGCTGGGGAAATGAAGCCGCCACACGCGCGACCCCTATCGTTATTCATCCTTTTCCCATTGGTGTAGCACCGCTTAGCGCTCGCCCTTTGGCCGGGGGTTGTCGGTTGGCCGTTGGCCCCGCCCGGTGCGCCGCCCCCTGGCCCGCCCGGTGGTTCGACCCAGGGGCGCTCTCCTTGGCCCCGTCCGGTGGTCAAATCGTGACGTTCGCCTTCTACCCCTTGGCGCTTGCGCCTCTGCACTTCTGCACCTCTACACCTCTGACCTTCTGTACTTCTGCACCTCTGCGCCTCTGACCCTCTGCGCCTCTGACCCTCTGCGCCTCTGACCTTCTGCGCTATGATCGTCCGCGCTCGTCACCTCGCAGATTCCCCGCATCACCTCGGCTCGCCGTTGCCGCCCCGCCCCGGGGATCGTCTCCATTCCCTGGGGACTGCCCTCCCGGGCTTTAGGGTTGCCGTCCCGCCCCGGGTCATCTTCCATTCCCTGCGATCTGCCCGATGCCTTGGCCCGCGCCTCGAGATATTTGCCCCTCGAGATATTCGCCAGGGCCTGTCACCTGGTGCGCGGCGTTGCGCGCCTATCGCCTGGTATCTCGCGGCTGCCGTGACCTCCTGTCTCGCACCCGCCACAAGGGACAGCGTTCGACACTCCTCCGGCGCACCTCAGCCACGGGGGCGGGGATCACGCGGTACGTGGTCCCGGACGCCCCGCTCGCACGCATCCCGGATCGGCGAGCGGAGGTGCGTGGGGGTGCGTGGGGGTGCGCATGGCGCGTCTCGCCGGTTCCCCGACGCCAGCAGGAGGGGGCTGACAGACCACCGATTCGTACCAGCGCCGGGCGCCACGGTCGCGCGCGCCATGCGCGCTGGATGGGCGATGCGCCGGTGTCCCTCATTGCCGGGGGTGGCATCGCCGGGTCTGGTCGCTACCATGTCGGGTTTGGCGCGCGCCACCAGGCTTCCATGTGCCCCGGATACCGGAGGGAGCGGTCGGGGGCAGCCACCCGGCCTCGTGCCATCTGCCCATGGAAGAGCAGGGAGCGGGGAATGGGTAGCCACAGCGAACAGCCGCACCCGGTCGGGGACCGCTCGCCCCGGATCGGGGCGGACATACTCCCCCACTGGAGCCAGCCACACCCGGGGGGACAGGCCTGGCCAGGCAGGCGGTGCGGTCCGGCTTGGCACCAGGGTACGAGGCACGGGGGCGCGGAGGGTGCGCGTGATCCCCCGGTCCGTACCGAGCGTGGCATCGCGCGGACCGATCGCCGACACCGCTCTCTGGCACTGGCACCGCCTTCTGGCGCGAGGGCCTCGGGTTCAAGGGTGGCGGGGCGGTGCGCACCTCCGCATACGCGTTCCCGTGAGCGCCTGGGAGCGTGTGTGCGCGAGCGTAGCGCGCGAGTCTTGGCGTAATCCCGCAACCGGGGGGGCGACGCACCGCCGTGGATCACCGCGACGAACCGGGCGGGAGGCACAAACCGGGCGGGGCGCCCAAACCGGGCGGGGCGCGCCGGGGGGTTGCGCCGGGGGGTTGCGCCGGGGGGTTGCGCCGCAGCGGGCCGCGTGTGAGGAACGCACGAGTGGCAAGCACCGGACCAAGGGGGTCGCCGTGGATGCGGTAATGCCGCATTACACCCGCAAGCCAACGCCCCGTGACGCCGGGACGCGAGCGGGGCTGGCCTGGCCGCTCCGCGGAGGCCGACCCCGCTCGACCCGGACACCACTCCTGGTCCGGTACCCGGACACGTCGTAACGCGGCGTTACCGCCTGAAGTCACGTCCGCGTGGCGCGAACTACCGGCGCGGGCCTCGTACCCGCTGTAATGCCGCATTACACCCCCGAGCGGAGGCCACGTCCTTACCGTCTCGTCCCGCACACCCGGCCCCGGGCCGGGCCCGCGGTGGGTGGAACGCGGCGTTACCGCCACCACGAGCACCTCCGGGCCCCGGACGCTGAACCGGGTACCCGCCCGCGGTAAAGCAGCGTGACCGCCAGGAACGGCTGCCGCGCTCCCGGCATCTCGGTCCAACGCTCCCCGGTGGGTGTAACGCCGCGTTACACCCACCGGGGAGCGCAACCGCATCGCGCTACCGGGTGGCGGTGCCACCATCGCCAGGCAGCGCTTGCAGCGGTCGGACCGTCGCGATCGATCAGCGGCACGCGCAATGATCGGCTACACCCCGCAGCGGGATCCGCAACCGCGGCGTCCCGGAGGAGCGCGGGCGCGAGGATCGCATCCTGCATGGACAGGGGGCCCCGTGCGCGTGGCCCCGCTTAGGGAAACCGCCCTGGCCCGGCGTCCGGCGCCGAGGACCGGCTGGAACGGGATAGGAGAGGAGAAGGGACGGAAGACGAAAAGACAGGGGGGGCGCGGTGCGCCCCCGCCCGTCCCATCATCCCGATGGCGGGCCGCCCGATGGGCGCCCCCCGCTCACCCGCCGAGCCAGGGGCACCGCACTGCTGTAATGTTGTCATTACAGCAGTGGCGGTCCGACGGCATGGCGGTTGAGCGGGGAGCGCGGGCGTTGGCGGAGGACGCGAGTGCCGGACGTGGTACCGGATCGAAGAGCGGCGACCGCGGCGCCCCACGGGAGTACCGCACGAGCACCAAGCGGCCACGATCGGCACCCCACCGTGCAGGCGTACCATCCGGCCGGGGGTGCGGTAATGACCCCATTACCGCACCCCCGGTCATCCGCCCGCTCCTCCTCCGCTGCGTGGTTCCTTGGCTCCCTGACACCCTGGCCTCGTGACCCGCTGGCCCCGTGATGCCGTGGCCGCGTCGCCGCCTGTCGCCATGCCGGGGACACGCGGCAAGGGAGGAGTGCTCCCCGCACCGGGAAGAAACCAGCGAGGCGGGAGCCACAACGTGGGACCGGGATGCCGGGGTACGGCCCGGTTCGTGGCGAGAACCGCGCTCGCGCCCCCGCCCCGCCGGTGGCTGCAGCGCGCGCATGGTGCCGGCGCGGGAGTAGGGAGCGGCCACGCCAGGGGCAAGTCCGGTGCCCGCGTGTGGCGGACGAGTGCGGAGGCCGGGGTGTAACGCGGCGTTACCGCGCCGCCCGCCGGTTCGTCTACGGCGACCCACGCCCGGATACGCCCGGAGGAGCGAAAAACGTGCGTCCGAAGCACGGGGGCGGGGGCACGGCTGGGCTGACCAGGTTCCCGCTGGCACGCGCTCGCGCTCCCCCGGCCCGCCCCACGGCGCGGTACCAGGAGCATGACGTCGCCCGTGCTGGCGGGGACCGACACGCACCACGCGGCGTCGGGCCCGGGCGGCGTCGGGCCGCGGCGCACGAGCTGGCGCAGGGACCCGCGTCCCGCGTCCCGCACCCGGCGCCCCGTGTGTCGTGCCTCGGCCCGGACATGCCGCTGCGCGCCGGGGTGGAACGCCGCGTTCCACCCCCCGATCCGGGCCGGCCCGTCGGGACAAGCGTGCGGTGCGTTTCCTCCGCGCGGCCCCCAGAGCGCTGCCGGATCACCCCTGGCGGGCCACGGCGATCCTGCGGTGCCCGGCGTTGGTGTCATGCCGCATTACCGGCAGCCCGGACGCCCCCGACGGCCGCTCCGCGACGATCGCCGCCCGCGAAGCGCGCCGGTGCGACCCCGGGGGCGCCCCGGCATTCCCGACGGGCGGGCCCCGCTCGGCATACCGCCGCCGGGGGGTGGTCGAGCGACGACACGCGACGGCGAACGCCCGACGCCGGGAGATCCCCCCGCCCCCGTCGCTGTAATGCGGCATTACACCCGCCGGGGGTGGCCCGTGCGGCAGCGGGTGGGCCGGTCGCCGTAATGCGGCATTACACCCGCCGGGGGTGTCCTCCGCCCTCCGACCGCCGCGCTCGCCGTAATGCGGCATTACACCCGCCGAGGGTGTCCTCCGCCCTCCGACCGCCGCGCTCGCCGTAATGCGGCATTACACCCGCCGAGGGTGTGCGTCCGCCCTCTAGCCGGCCCGGTCGTTGTAATGCCGCATTACACCCACCGGGGGTGCCCCTCCGCCCTCCGGTCGGCCCGGTCGCTGTAATGCGGCATTACACCCGGGGGGGGTGGCCCTCCGGCAGCGGGTGGGGCCCGTGTAGACGGCGAAAGTGCAGTACGCCGCCGTGACGGGGGGAAGGATGGTACGGCAGATGGAACGCGGCGCGATGCACTTGTTCGCCGAACGGGGCAAGAGCCAGCGGCAGATCGCCGAGGAGTTGGGCCGGAATCGGCGCACCATCGCGCGGGTGCCCCGCGAGCCGGTCGAGCGGCGACCCGCCACGCGCTACCGCCGCTCGAAAGTCGACCCGTATCGCGCGCAGATCGTCGCCTGGCTCGCGGCGGGGCTGACGGCGGCGCGGATGTTGGAGCTGGCGCCCGACGATCCCGCGCCGCCGTACCGGGGTAGCGACAACATCTTCCGCTCGGCGGCTTCCACCCCCAGGCTTGCCACCCCGGCGCACCGAACCAGCAAGGGCGCGTCGAGGCCCGCGTCAAATGGGTCAAGGGGAACTTCCTGCCCGGCCGCACCTGCGCCGACGATAGGGACCTCGCGGCGCAGCTGGCCGACTGGCTCGGCTACGCCAACGGTCGCCCCGCGGCGGCGACGGGCACGCCGCCCCAGGAGCGCCTCGCCGCCGAGGCGGCGCAGGGCGGGGCGCGCCCCGCCACGCCGCGCGACGACGGCCTGCCGGTCCCCGGGCAGTTCTCGCCCCCGCCTTCCTCGCCGCCCTCTCGCGCCGCCAGCGCGCCCGGTTGCGCGAGGAGCTGCTCGCCCTCCACGCCCTCCACGCCCTCCACGAACGGCGCGGCGCGGACAAGTTGCTGACGGCGATGGTTCTCGCCAATGACGCCGGGGCCGACAGCGCCGACGCGCTCGCGCTGCTCCTGGCCGCGCCGCGCCGCGCCGCGCCGCACCGCCCGCACCGGCGCTGCTCCTCCCCGGCGTGCTGCCGCAATCCGCGGTCGACCGCCTGCTCAGCGCCTACGAGGCGCTCGTCCGCGTCGGTGTCGCCCTCCCGGAGGTGGCGTCATGCGCGTCGGCCTCGCCATCCTCCTCGAACAGGTCCAACTCGCGCAGGCGGCGACGGTCCTCCCGACGTGGCGCGACCGCGCCGCACACGAGGGCCTCGGTTACGCCGATTTCCTCCAGGGGCTGCGCGAGGAAGCGCTGGCCGCGCGCACCGCGGCCGCCACCGGGCGCCGCCTGCGCGACGCCGCCTGCGCGACGCCGCCTGCCCCTTTGCCGCGACCAGCGCACAGTTCGACTGCCGCTTCCGCCCCGACCGCAAGCGCCAGGTCGTGCTGCGCTCCCTCGACCCGACCTTCGTCGCGCAGGCCGGCACGCCGACCCTCGTCGGCCCGCCCGGCCTCGGCAAGACGAT
>JAABUR0100010144.1_pt1 | contig 10414 bp, 9 predicted proteins | sample 5560091 | NCBI WGS metagenome assembly JAABUR01 (sample SAMN10711879, study PRJNA513375) | rock metagenome | isolation source: Antarctica rocks | place: Antarctica: Victoria Land, University Valley sud
CAGCGTGAGACGAACGGCTTCGATCCTGCCCCATCTTGGGCCCGAGAGTCCCTGTTCGAGTTCGCGTACCGCTCAGCTCGCTCTGATTACGTCTACGTCGTAACGCTCCAGCTGGCGATCCGCCGTGAGCAAGGTGAGGTCCTCCAACTGCGCCTGGGCCACCAGCAGCCGGTCGAACGGGTCACCGTGGTGGTGCGGCAGGGTTGCCACATGCAGAGCGTGGGCATGGCTCACCTGCAAACCGTCCACTCCGCTCGAGCGCATTCGCGAGGGCACATAGTCGCGCGGCGGCTCGGGCAGTGCCAGCTTGCCTAATGCATGTTTGATCGCGATCTCCCATGAACTAGCCGCAGAGAGCAGAAGTTGCGTCGAGCCCTCGACAAGTCGGTCCCGTACGTCATCGACCACCCGCTCCGGCTGGGTCTGCAACCACAGCCAGATCTGGGTGTCGAGCAGCAGTTTCACCCCTCGAAAGCCCTCTGCAAGGCCTCTGGCAGCGGGTCGTCGAAGTCAGCGGGAACCTCGAACCGGCCCCGGTCAACCCCGAAGGTTCGCACCGGAGGACGCGAGATCGGCACCAGCCTGGCGACCGGCTCGCCGCCCTTGGTGATCGTCACTTCTTCGCCGGCCGCGATCCGCCGCAAGAGATCGGACAGCGTCGTCTTGGCTTCGTGGACGCCGACCTCGACCATACATCCAGGTTAGCTAAGTGATCGACTAAGTCAAGCCACTCCGGTCAGGAGGGCCGGTTCTCGGCAAACCGCCACCCGAGCCCGAGCGGTCGATCAGTTGGCTCCGGCGCGGTTGGGGCGTGCGGTCGGGGGCCGGTAGCCGACCTGCTCGGGAGGCAGCGGCAGGGTGTGGTCCTCGCCCCAAGGGGAGAGCGGGCCCTGGCTCTCGGCGGTGAGTTCGGTCAGCGGAGGGCCGCCTCCCTCGCTGGTCCACCAGGTGGATTCCACCGAAGACTGCTCCTGCTGGCTGGACTTCCTGCCATGTTTGACCCGCGCCATCAGCGCCTCTCCTCCTGCAGCCGGTCGTACTGTCCGGCCCAGATCGTCTCAGATCGCCTGCCGGTCATGGGCGATACCGCCCGACGTCGCGGGTCAGGGGCCGCAGACCGTACAGGTTGTTCATCCCTTCCGCGGTAAGGATGAAGCCGGCCTCCTCGTACCGGCAGACCGCTACCTCGCCGTCCCGATGACCCACCACCGTGCGTACCCGCCACCGGCTGGTGGTCATCAGCGCGACGTCCACCGACGGCGATCCCTCCGCACCTTCCCCGGCATCAATGTCATCGGAAGCGGTGAAGACCAGTCGCAGATGGGCGCCGGCCACCCGCAGCGTCGCGCGCTGCCACGGCGCCCGCTGCAGCGTCCGGCGAAATCGGCGGGCTCGGAGCAGACCACCAGCACCGGTGACCACGCCGATCACGCCGAGGATCACGGCCGCGACGATGAACACGCCGACGCCGGCGCGTTCGAGGACCAGTACGGCGTAGGCCGACAAGCCGGCAGCCAGCGCCAGACCGGCGAGCCCGCCGCCGAACCAGCGCAGCGCGCCCAACAGGTAGGCGGCGTACGAGCGCCTGGTTTCGGAGTCGTCCCACGCCGGCCGCCCCTGCACGGAGGGCATCGTCTCGCGCGGCCGACCTCCCGTACGGCGCGGGTACCCTGGAGGGACTCATGTCCTCTTCGGTTTCGACGCGCCCACGGGCGTCGTCCTACGCCGAGTGGCTGCGCGCGCAGGACGACGAGTGGCTCAGCGACCTGCTCGCGGTCCGTCCCGATGTGGCCCGACCTGCACCGCCTGATGTGAGCACGCTGTCTGGCCGGCTCAGCGGTCAGGTGTCGATCCGCAGGGCGCTCGACCAGCTCGACGCGGGCGTCCTGCAGGTGGTCGAGGCGATGCTGCTCTCGCCCAGCCCGACCGCCCAGAGCGAGCTTTCCAGTCGGCTCCTCGGCGCTCCGGATGACGACGTGGCCCGCAGCATCGAGCGGCTGACCGGACTGGGCCTGGTGTGGGGAACCGCGGACGAGCTGCATCTGGTGGAGGGCGCTCGGCTGCTGATCAGTTATCCCTGCGGACTCGGCCGCCCGCTGGTCGAGCTGACCGGCTCACCCCATCCCGATGCCGAGCCGTTGGTGGCATCCTTGCCCAACCTGGCCGCGGACGAGCGAGCCCTGGTGCACCGGCTGGCCGCGGGGCCGCCGGTGGGCACCCTGCCCGAAGGCTGGACCGCCAGCGAGCAGCCCCCTGGCACCATCAGCCGGATGCTGCGACGCGGCCTGCTGGTGCGGATCAGCGAGTCCACGGTCGAGCTGCCACGCGAGATCGGCCTGGCCGTACGAGGGGCTGCGCCGTTCGGTGCGCCCCGGCTGCGCCCGCTTCCCGCCGCCGGGAAGGTCGAGCCCGCCACCCTGGACAAGGTGACCGCTGGCGCCGTTCTCGGAGTGCTGCAGAACGTCGAGGACCTGCTGGCAGCGCTGGATCGTGATCACGCCACAGTGCTGCGCAGTGGTGGAATCGGCGTGCGGGAGCATCGCCGGCTCGCCCGAGCTGCACACGTGGACGAACCGGTCGCCGCGGTCCTGCTCGAGATCTCGCTGGCTGCCGAACTGATCGGGATCGCCAGCGACGGCGAGCACTGGCTGCCCACCCGGATGCTCGACGTCTGGCTGAGCGAATCGATGGCCGACCGCTGGGCCACCCTGACCAGGGCGTGGCTGGGTTCGAGCCGCCAGCCGGGCCTGGCCGGGCGACGCGACGGCGCCGATCGTACGTTCGCACCGCTGTCCCCCGAGTTGATCCGGCACACCGCACCGGCCACCCGACAAGCAGTTCTGTCTCCGTTGGCCACGGCGTCCCCCGGCACCAGTTATGCACCCGACGAGCTGCTCAGGCTGGTGACCTGGACCGCACCTCGCCGTGGGCCGCAGTTCGCGGTGGCCGCGCGCGAAGCGTTGCAGGAGGCTCGGCTGCTCGGCGTCATCGCCGGCGATGCCATGACCAAGCCCGGCCGAGCCCTGCTCAGCGGGGCGGCCGGCCTCGAGCGCACGGTCGCCAGCGTGCTGCCGCCGCTGATAAACCACATTCTGGTGCAGCCCGACCTGAGCGCGGTGGCGCCGGGACCTCTTGAACCGGAGCTGTCCCAAACGCTCGGGCTCGTCGCTGACATCGAATCCTCAGGTGGGGCAACGGTTTATCGGCTTTCGGCGTCTTCACTTCGGCGCTCGCTGGATGCGGGCTGGTCAGCACAGGATCTGCATGCCTTCTTCGCCATGCACTCCCGGACCCCGATCCCACAGACGCTGACCTACCTCATCGACGACCTGGCCCGCCGGCACGGCGGCCTGCGAGTCGGAACCGCGTCTACGTACTTGCGCAGTGACGACGAGACGTTGATCGCCCAGGTCACCGTCGACCGTCGGCTGACCGAATTGGAGCTGCGGTCGCTCGCACCGGGTGTCCTGATCAGTACCGCCGATCCCGACGAGGTCCTCGATGCCCTGCGCGGCGCCGGCTACGCGCCGGCTGCGGAATCCGGGGGCGGCGTCGTCTTCGCCGGACTCGCCCAGCGCCAACGGGCCCCTGGTCGGCGCGGCAGCCCGGTGCCGCGCCACACCGAGCTCACCGCCGAGCAGCGCCAGACCGTCGTACGGCGGATGCGTACCGGTGAGACCGCGGCGCGGGCCGCGCGGCGGACCGGCACGGTCCCCGCGATTCCGGGAGTGACGACGGCGACGATCCTGGATCACCTGCAGCGGGCCATCCGCGAGGACCAGGGCCTCTGGATCGGGTACGTCAACGCCGAGGGCCAATCCAGCCAGCGCTTCATCGAACCATTGGCGTTGACGGGGGGCTTCCTGACCGCCTACGACCATCGGCGCGAGGAGACCCGGACATTCGCCGTCCACCGGATCACCGCGGTCATCCCCGCCGACGACTGAGTAACCCAGACGGGTGCCTCAGCTGGCATCACGGGCCACTTCATTTGCGCCAGGTCTAGAACCCCGGTCCCGCGGCTGGCGCCGGAGTGGGGTTCTCGGATTCAGCCTTGCGAGCCAGGATCAACCAGACACCGACCCAGACCAAACCCAGGCCGAAGCCCACCTTCCCGAGTTCACCTGGAGGAGCCCCTACGACAGCGCCGAGCACGACAACTGAGGTGGCTACGCGCGGGAACAGACCGCTGCGAATCATGGCGATTCCGAAAAGCAACCACCCGACGATGAACAGGGCGAAGGAGATTATGGCCCCGGCCACGAGGAAGCCACCCGGGGCTTCGGCGACCGCTGGTGCCACCTGAGCTAGAAACGGAGCAGCGAAGGCCTCCAGCCAGTAATCACCGGCGAGCATGGCGCTACCGAGCAGGACCACGAGGAAGCTGATGAAGTGAAATGCGCCTGCACTGTCAGCCAGACGTTCATAGAGACCGATGACTGCCAGTAACAACAGCAAGGACCCGGCCAACGCCACGACGCCGTTGATGACCACGATCGGGTCGTCGAAGGTCTCTGGCCGTTTCGGATCCGAGACCAGCCGCACGACGATGGTCGTGACCGCAATCAGCAGACCACTGGTGGCCGTGATTGGCCCCGTCAGACGCGCGATCTTGGCAACTCGGCCCTCCGTCATCGGCTGAGAATGCGCGCTCCGCCGTCCGCAATCAGCTGCGCTGCAGGCACGATGCCGATTGGCCTGCGGCGCTGTCAAGCGGCGGACCCCGCTAGTCGCAGGACCTGGGTCAACGCACCTGGCTCATGATCTTGCTCGGACATGTCGGCGTGGCGACTATTCTGGGTCGGTGACCGACGCGCCTTTGATCGTGCAGTCGGACAAGACCCTCCTTCTCGAGGTCGATCACCCGGACGCCGGCGCCTGCCGAGCGGCGATCGCGCCGTTCGCCGAGCTGGAGCGCTCCCCCGAGCACGTGCACACCTACCGGGTCACCCCGCTGGCGCTGTGGAACGCACGCGCGGCCGGGCACGACGCTGAGCAGGTCGTCGATGCGTTGGTCAGGTTCTCCCGGTACGCCGTACCGCACGCTCTGCTCGTGGACGTGGCCGAGACGATGGCCCGGTACGGGCGCTTGACGCTCGCGACAAACCCGGTGCACGGGCTGACCCTGACCACCACCGATCCAGCGGTCCTGGCCGAGATCAAGCGGAACAAGAAGATCAGCCCGATGCTGGGCGCCGAGCTGGACGAGTCCACGGTCACCGTGCACGCCTCCGAGCGCGGCCGGCTCAAACAAGCGCTGCTCAAGGTCGGCTGGCCGGCCGAGGACCTGGCCGGCTACGTCGACGGCCAGGCCCACGACATCGAGCTCAATCAGGACGGCTGGACCCTGCGCGACTATCAGCGCGAGTCGGTCGAGAACTTCTGGGCCGGCGGCTCCGGTGTCGTCGTGCTCCCGTGCGGTGCGGGCAAGACCCTGGTCGGCGCCGCCGCCATGGCCGAGGCCAACGCGACCACGCTGATCCTGGTCACCAACACCGTCGCGGGTCGGCAGTGGAAGCGCGAGTTGATCGCGCGTACGTCGCTGACCGAGGAGGAGATCGGCGAGTACTCCGGCGAGCGCAAGGAGATCCGGCCGGTCACGATCGCCACCTACCAGGTGATGACGACCCGGCGCAAAGGCGAGTACCGGCACCTCGAGCTCTTCGACGCCCGCGACTGGGGTCTGATCATCTACGACGAGGTGCACCTGCTGCCGGCACCGATCTTCCGGCTGACCGCGGACCTGCAGTCCCGGCGCCGGCTCGGATTGACCGCGACCCTCGTGCGCGAGGACGGCCGGGAGGGCGACGTGTTCTCCCTGATCGGGCCCAAGCGGTACGACGCTCCGTGGCGCGACATCGAGGCGCAGGGCTGGATCGCTCCTGCCGAGTGCATCGAGGTACGGGTCTCGCTGACCGACGACGAGCGGATGATGTACGCCCTGGCCGAGCCCGAGGAGCGCTACAAGATGTGCTCGACCGCTTCCTCGAAGCGGCCGGTCATCCGGCGCCTGGTCGAGAAACACCGCGGCGATCAGGTGCTGGTGATCGGGGCTTACCTCGACCAGCTCGAACAGCTCGGCGCTGACCTCGACGTACCGATCATCCAGGGCTCGACGACCAACAAGGAGCGAGAGAAGCTCTACGACCTGTTCCGCCGCGGGGAGCTGCACACGCTGGTCGTCTCGAAGGTGGCCAACTTCTCCATCGACCTGCCTGAGGCCGCGGTGGCGATCCAGGTGTCCGGAACGTTCGGCTCACGCCAGGAGGAGGCCCAGCGCCTCGGCCGGATCTTGCGGCCCAAAGCCGATGGGCGCCAAGCGCATTTCTATACGGTCGTCGCCCGAGACACTCTCGATGTCGACTACGCCGCGCATCGGCAGCGGTTCCTGGCCGAGCAGGGATACGCGTACACGATCGTCGACGCCATAGACGTGTAGTCACCATCCGCGAGTCAGGTATGCGCAGGGTGCGCAATCGCGGTACGGCACGGCATGTCCGCGGCGAAGCGGGCCAAACGAATCTGTGTTGGTTACGCCGCGGCTTCGACTTCCTCGAGCCGGCCCGTGGCAACGTCGAACACGAACCCGCGCACCGACTCGCGGTGCGGGATGAAGGTGCTCTCCTTGATCCGAGCGATCGACTTCAGCACGTCGGTCTGCAGGTCGGTGAACGCCTCTGAGTCCCAGTCGGGCTCGGCGCCGACATCGGCCAGGATGTCGGCCTTGAAGCCCTCGTCAGTGAAGGTCAGCATCCCGCAGTCGGTGTGGTGGATCAGGATGATTTCTTTGGTTCCGAGCAGCCGCTGGCTTATGGCCAGGGAGCGGATCTCGTCGGCGGTGACGACCCCACCGGCATTGCGGATGACATGCGACTCCCCGTCCTTGAGTCCAAGAAGGCGGTAGACGTCAAGCCGGGCGTCCATGCACGCAAGGACAGCCACCTGCTTGGACGGCGGCATCGGGAGTGGACCACTGAAGGTGGAGGCATATGCGGTGTTGTTCGCGACTAGTTCGTCCGTGACAGACACGGTGATCTCCTTGCGGGTGTGGGATGGAGGAAGCAGGTCAGCTATTGGCCAGCTGACAGATCGCACCGCTGATCCGCACTAGGTCGACGTAGAGCCGTCGCACGAGGAGCTCACCGATACCCACGGCGCAATGTCTATCACCTGGCAACCCATACCCTCAGCCGGGGCCGGGCAGGATGATGCTGACTGGTCCGCCAGGCGGCCATCTGCGTTGCACCCGTCCTGTGTGCGTCTCCGGTGACGCGTCAGGGGTAATGCGCTGAGATCTGGTGCAGCGGCGATCGACTGGCCGAGAAAGAACGCCGATCACCACGAACATGACGACCAACACAATGCCCGACGCCGACGCGATCGCCTGACCCCTCCAGTAGCGCCACAAGCGGCTAAAACGGACTAAACTTCGACGCCCCAAAACGGTGACGTCCTCGGGAGTCACGCGAGCGAAAGGGGAACAGACGATGCCGCTCTATCTATCGAGGTTCAGCTACACACCGGAGACCTGGGCACGGTTGATCGCTAACCCAGAGGACCGCCGCCAGGCCGCCCAGTCCTACGTCGAGTCGGTGGGCGGGAAGCTCCATGGGTTCTGGTACGCCTTCGGCACGCACGACGGATACAACCTGTGGGAGGCCCCTGACAACGTGTCCATGGCAGCGGTCTCGCTGGCGATCGGTGGCGGCGGAGCGCTGAGCTCATTGGAAACGACAGTCCTACTCACTGTCGACGAAACGATGGATGCCCTGCGCATGGCCGGGCAAGTCCAGTACCGCGCGCCTGGCACGTAGGGTGCAACGCTCTTCTCGCCCGGCCTAGCCGGTCAGGTTCGACAGCAGGCGTACGGCGAGGAAGCCGAGTCCGAGGCCGCCTGCCATCGCCATCAGGAAGAGAAGTCCAGACGACGTTCGCTTGATCGACACGCGCATCCTGCTGCGACGAACGCGACTCAACTGCGGTTCCGCCTACGCCGGGATGAGACCGCGGTGATGCGCGATCGTTACGGCTTCAGTTCGGCCGGAGGCGCTGAGCTTGCCGAGGATGTTGGACACGTGCACGCTCGCGGTCTTCTCGCTGATGAACAACTCACTGCCGATCTGCCGGTTGGTGCGGCCCTGTGAGAGCAGGACCAGGACTTCCTGCTCACGAGGGGTCAGGCCGGCGGAGTCCGCGCGTGCTGACGTCGGCGCCCCGATGTCGAGCCGACCGCGGCGGGCAAGGGCTTCGACCGCAGCGGCCAGCGGTGCCGCCCGCAACGAGCGAGCGTCGTCGTAGGCCAGCCGAGCGACCTCGGCGGCCTCGTCTCGCTGATCGGCGGCGATCAACGCCTGGGCCAGCCGCAGCCGGCAGCGCGCCCGTTCGTACCGATCGCCGTACCCGAACGCCTCCACCGCCGCCCGCCAGGCCGAGACGTCCGAGGTACCGCTCAAGCGACTCGCCTCGGCGGTCACCCGCGCCACCCAGGCATCGGCCTCGACCCCGAGGGCCGGGCTGGCCCGATCGATCCGGCACGAAGCGATCACCTGCGTCACCTGGTCGAGGTAGGGCTGCGCTTCGGTGCGTGCCGCCGCCATCCCGGCCGCATCCCGGCTGATTCGCAGTCGCTCGGCCTCGTCGGCGTAGGCGCCGATCAGCAGGCCGATCATCCGAATCTGGGCCATGAAGGTCGGCCCCCAGATTGCCGTGACCCGATCGGTTGCCTCGTCGAAGGCACGGCGAGCATCCCCCGGTGACCCGGCGACTATGGCGAGTTCGATCCCGACGATGCCGACGATGATCGCCACGATCGGCACGTCCAGCCAGCGCCGCGCCTCGGCCAGATCGGCGCTGGGGTCCTCACCACGGGCAACCGTCAGATACATGCCCGCAGCAACGATGTGCCTGGTCGACTCCGGGCCGCGAGCCCGGCACGCATCGACGATCGACCGTACAGTCTCCCACTCACCGACGATGAAGCAGACGACGACGGTGAAGTAGAGCGTCTCGGTCGAGTAGGTCCCGTACGGCTGCCCGATCTCGACCGCTCGACGGTTGCCCGCCTCCAGGATGCGCCGGGACTCGCCGAGGTCGCCGCTGTTGAACGCGGCTACCGCCAGGTTGTACGCCGCCCGCATCTCGGTGCTGATGTCACCGGAGCTGCGGGCGAGTTCGAGTGCCCGGGTGAGCTGATCGATCGAGCCACCGCCCTCGGGGAGCTTCTCGTAGACCCGGGCCATCGTGATCAGCAGATCGGCGCGTGCATCGTCGACGCCGTACTCCTCTGCAACTGCCACGCCACGCTCCCCGATCGTGCGGGACTCCGCGTACTTGCCGATGAAGAAGGCGGCCCGCATGTGGATGGCGGCTGCCCACGACCAGGTCTGGGCGGTCGCGGCGCTCGCCCGAGGTCCGAGCAGCGACATGGCGGCGCTGGTGTGCCCGAAAGCCTCTGCGTCGCGGTCGGCGTACATCAGGTACTGGGCCAGGGTGTAGCGCACGCGGGCCACCAGGTGTGGATCGGAGTCGGGCTCGAGTTTCTCCAGTGCCAGGCTCGCCAGCTTGACCGCACGGGTCTGCTCGCCGGCACCCGACGCAGCAGCGGCGGCCTCCAGAGCCGCTACCGCATAGGACCTGCCGATCCGAACGGCTGCGTCAGGAACGCTGGGCCACAGGCTCAACAGCCGTTCCAGATGCTGCAGCGCCTCGACCGGGCCGCGCAGCCGGGCCGCGTCCCGAGCCGCCTGCCAGCTCGCCCTCAGCGCCCCGGCCAGGTCGTTGCTCTCCCGGTAGTGCAGGGCCAACTCGGCAGCCGATCCGGAGTCGGCGAGCTGTTCGGCGAAGGCCGCGTGCAGCCGTACCCGCTCGCCCGGCATCAGGTCGCCGTACGCCGACTCCCGCAGGAGGGCATGCCGGAACTGGTACTTGCCGTCGTCGTCGGCGATCAGGATGTATCGGTTGACTGCTTCCCGGATAGCGGCGTCCAGAGCCGGCGGAGTCAGCCCGGCCACTGCGGCCAGGACGTCGTGGTCCACGCTGCGTCCAGCGATGGCAGCCACCCGCACGACGTGCTGTGCATCCGGCGGAAGCGCCTCGAGTCGGGACAGCAGTACGTCGCTGAGTTCGTCCGGGACGCCACCGCCGCCGACAGCGGTCGATCGCTGATCGGTCCCACCGCCGACGCCGGTAAGGTCGGCAGCTGCGGCCAGCTCCTCGGCGTAGAACGGATTTCCTTCGGCCCGCTCGACGATGCGGCGGAGTACGGCGTCGGCCAGCCGGTCGGGCCGTACGGCCCGGACCAGAGCGGCGACGTCCGGATCGGCCAGGGGCGCCAGCACCCGACGTTCCACGACCGCGACCCGGGCGAGTTCGGCCAGCCAGGGCCGCAGCGGATGGCGTCGGTGCAGATCATCGG
>JAABUR0100010147.1_pt1 | contig 10413 bp, 9 predicted proteins | sample 5560091 | NCBI WGS metagenome assembly JAABUR01 (sample SAMN10711879, study PRJNA513375) | rock metagenome | isolation source: Antarctica rocks | place: Antarctica: Victoria Land, University Valley sud
CGACCAGTCGCCGCGGCGGGGAAGAAACCCGCGTCGACATGACCCGAGACGATCAGCTACAGCCGCTTCAACCAGCTGCAGCGACACGCGGCAAGGTTCTGAGACCAGGTCTAAGGCGCCAGCGCCGCCGCCGGCCGTCGGCAAAAGCCTTCTTGAACAGCTCGCGGGTCTGCGCGACGCCCAGCCAGTGCTCCTGGTCCGGCGCCTTCTCGTAGGCGTATCCGGGTGAGATCTGCATGTTGTCGATACCCAGGTCGTCGTTGAGGAAATTCAGGACATCAATGACGTCCTGCGGCGAGTCTGTGTCGAAGAACGTGGTGTTGGTGTTGACCCGAAAGCCCGCCGCCTGCGCCTGCCGGACGGCGGCGACAGCCTGGTCGAACACGCCGTCCTTGCACACTGACGCGTCATGCCGCTCCCGCAGCCCGTCGATGTGCACCATCCAGGCGAAGTTGCGGTGGGGCGTGAAGCGGTGTAGGTGCTTGGGCATCAGCACAGCGTTCGTGCACAGAAAGACGATCTTGCCGCGGCTGAGCAGCTGCCGGGAGATTTCGTCGATCTGCGGGTGCATGAGCGGCTCGCCACCGGCGATCGAGACCATCGGCGCGCCGCTCTCCTCTACCGCGGCGACTGCTTGCTCGACCGGCATCCGCTGCTTGAGCAGTGACGCAGGCTGCGCGATCTTGCCGCAACCAGCGCACTTGAGGTTGCAGGCGAACAGCGGCTCGAGCTCGACGAGCAGCGGGAACTTCTCACGGCGCAGCACCTTCTGCTTGAGCAGGTAGGTAGCGAGCCGAATATTCTGACGAAGCGGCATGCTCACGTCAGCTCACCTCCTTTGGCAGGGCGAATCGGATGTTCTCGTCGGCGACGCGCTCCTCGCGCACGTCGACCGGACCCAGGCCGCGTAGGCAGCGCGCCAACTCCTCGACCAGGTGCGGCGGTGCGGACGCACCGGCGGTGACACCGACGCGACCTACTCCCGCCAGCCAGCGCAGGTCGACCTCGCCGGCGTCCTCAACCAGGTGCGCCTCCGAGCCCTCGCGCTGGGCTACCTCGACGAGCCGGCGGGAGTTCGACGAGTTGCCCGAGCCCACGACCAGCAGGAGGTCGGTGGCGGCCGCGACGGCGCGCACGGCTGCTTGCCGGTTGCTCGTGGCGTAGCAGATGTCGTCCTTGCGCGGCGCGGCAAGCAGCGGGAAGCGGCCGCGCAGCACGTCGGCCACCTCCTGGGCCTCGTCCACCGCGAGTGTGGTCTGCATGACGTACGCGACATGTTCGACGTCGACCGCACGGACGCTGGCGGCCTCGGCGGCGTCCTCGACGACCCGGACCGCGTCGGGCGCCTGCCCGACAGTGCCCTCGACCTCTTCGTGATCGCGGTGACCGATGAGAAAGACGGTGTCACCCCGGCCGACGTAGCGCTTTGCCTCGTTGTGCACCTTCGCAACCAGGGGGCAGGTCGCGTCGATGACCGACAGCCGGCGCTGCTTGGCCTGCGCCCGCACTGCCGGCGACACGCCATGGGCCGCAAGCAGGACCCGGCCGCCGACCGGCACCTCGTCGAGTTCGTCGACGAACACGGCGCCGCGGCTCTGCAGGTCCCGGACGACATGCGCGTTGTGCACGATCTGCCGGCGCACGTGGACCGGAGAGCCGTACCGGTCGAGTGCGCGCTCGACGATGTCGATCGCTCGCTCGACCCCGGCGCAGAAGGACCTCGGTGCGGCGAGTACGACCTCGCGCTGCCCCACAGCGTCCACCCACTCGCGCAGGGCCGGCGCTGCCAACCGCAACGCCCGCAGCGCGGTGACGCCACGCGCGGCTGTGCCGGGACGAAGCAAGGGGTGCTCGGCGGTGTCGACGACGGCCCGCACGACGGCGAAGGGGCGGGCTTTTGCGGCCGCTGCCACGGCCTCGGACTCCATGTCGACCGCGAGCGCACCGGTGCGGGCGAGATCCGCCCGCCGGCGACCGTCCACCAGCGTGGCGCTTGATGCCGTCGGCCCCAGGTGCACACGAAGGCCTTGGCGGCGCAGCGCCGCATACAGCAGCGGGGCGGAGGGGACCGGGACGCGGCGCTGCCCGATGATGACCTCGGTCGCGACGACTAGATCACCGGGGCACACACCTGGTGCCACGCCGCCGGCGACGCCGGCCAGCAGCAGCCCGGCGCACCCGCCGGCGTGCCTGTCAAGGCGTCGGCGTGCCCGTGCCACTCCGACGCCAACGGACATCACGGTGCCCCGGGGTAGCCGGCCGGCAAGGGCCACTCGCTCCATCCGCAGCGCGGTAACGACGGCGGCGGGTGCGGGCGAGGCCGCCTGGGTGTCCGGGACGGCCGAACTCGAGGCGCTGCCCGCGGTCATCGCGGCACCGCCAGGTAGCGTCCTAGGGCGCTGAGCGGGAAGACGATCCGGTAGAGGTGGTAGTTGATGTAGAAGTCACCGGGAAATCCGGTGCCGGTGAACTGCGGCTCGTCCCAGCTGCCGTCCGGGCGTTGGCGCTCGACGAGCCAGCGCACGCCCCGCTCGACGGCCGGGCCGTGCTCACCTGCGGCAAGCAAGGCCAGCAGCGCCCAGGCGGTCTGCGAGGCGGTCGGCTCCCCTCGCCCGACCCAGGCGACGTCGCGGTAAGAGCGCAGGTCTTCTCCCCAGCCGCCGTCGGCGCCCTGGCGGGCGACCAGCCAGGCGACCGCCCGTCGCACGGGAGCGCTGCTGACGGGGATGCCGGCGGCGACGAGCGCCGGGACGGCGGCACCTGTCCCGTACAAGTGGTTGGCCCCCCAACGCCCGAACCAGGAGCCGCCCGGCTCCTGGGCCGCGAGCAGCCAGTCGACGCCTCGCCGGCACGCCGACGAGTCCCCCTGCCCGGCCGCTGCCAGCATCTCCACCACGTGGGCGGTAACGTCCGCCGACGGCGGGTCGGTGACCTCGCCGAAGTCGCAGAACGGCAGCCGGCCGGGCAGCGAGCTGGTGTTGTCAGCGTCGAACGCGGCCCAGCCGCCGCCGGTGGACTGCATTCCCGCGACCCAGGTGACCCCGCGTTCGCACGCCGCCGCCAGCTGCGCCGGGTCCGAGGGCGCCGTCCGCTGCAGAGCGAGGACCACCTCGGCCGCATCGTCTGTGTCGGGGTATCTGTTGTTCTCGAACTCAAATGCCCAGCCGCCAGGGGCAAGCCCAGGGCGTTGCACGGCCCAGTCGCCGGGGACCCGGATCTGCTCCTCCAGCAGCCAGTCGGCGGCTCGGCGCAGCGTGTCGTCGTCACCGGGCACGCCGGCGTCCAGAAGCGCGGTGAGGGCGAGGGCTGTGTCCCAGACCGGGGACTGGCAGGCCTCGATGCGCCTGACCGGTCCTTGGGGTGTCTGCTCCCGCACGACAAAGCCTTCCAGCCCGTCGATCCCTGCCCGCACCGCCGGATGGTCCAGCGGGTAGCCGAGCAGGTGCAGCGCCAGGACCGAGTACACCCACGGCGGTTGGATCCCGCCCCAGGAGCCGTCCGCCTCCTGCCGCGCGAGTATCCATTCCGCCGCCTGACGCATCGCGAACTGGCGCACGCTGCGCAGCGGGCGCCGCGCGTAGGCGTGCAGGACCCGGTCGAGGCGCTGGAAGGCACCGGCCCACGACGTGACCGGCGCACGGCCGCGGGCCGGCCGGCCGGACAGCAGCAGGTCCACGCTGAAGGGCAGCGGGTGGTTCGGCCGCAGCGTGGCGACTACTGCCAGTGGCACGATCGTCTGGCGGGCCCAGCAGGCGAAGTGGTAGGGATTGAGGGGGAACCGCGACGGGAGCAGGACGAGCTCGGGCGGCAGGTTGGGCAGCTCGTCCCAGGACCAGAGGCCGAACAGCGCCAACCAGATGCGGGTGAAGACGCGGGCACGCTCAAGGCCGCCCTCGGCGATGACGAACGCCGCGGCAGCGGCCATGTGCTTGGCCGCGGGGTCGTCACCGGCGAGCCGGAGCGCGACCCAGGCCTCCGCCGTCGTCGACAGGTCACCGGGACCGCCGAAGAACGTGGCCCAGGTGCCATCCTCGCGCTGCTGCGACCGGATCCAGCGTGCCGCCGCCTCCGTGTCAACAGCGGTGCGCACCCCGAGGAACTCGCGCAGCAGCAGGTCCTCGGCGCCCATCGTCACGTTGGTGGCGAGCTCGCCCTTCCACCAGCCCCGCGGGTTCTGCAGGCTGCGCAAGTGGCCGACGGCGCGGGCTGCAGCCTCCTTGGCGGCCGCTGGGGCCTCTGCGGCTGCTGGAATGTCTGCGGCTGCTGGGACCTCTGCGGCGTGCGTCGGCTCAGCCGCCCGAACTGCGCCCGGCGCGGCCGGCTGCGCCATCAACTCTGCCTCAACACGACGAAATTCCCGAGCGCGCACAGCTCGTCGCGTACCGACGTGGGGATGCCGTCGAGCTGCAGCGCCTGCTCGGCGAGCATCAGATGCCGGCGCGCCTCCCGTTCGGCCCACTCCCGGCCGCCAGCGCGCGCGACTAGGTCGGCCGCGTGCCGCAGGTCGGCATCACCGTTGCTGCCGCACCCGGAGATCCAGGCCGCGAGCTCGTCCCCGGCAGCGGTACCCGATGTCATCGCGTAGGTGACCGGCAGGGACTTCTTGTGCGACCGCAGGTCCGAGCGCACAGGTTTGCCGGTCTGCTCCGGCTGGCCCCAAATGCCGAGCAGGTCATCGACCAGCTGGAAAGCAAGCCCGAGCTCGTCCCCAAACACCGACATGGCCTGCACCAGAGCCCCCGGCGCGCCAGCGAGCACGGCGCCGATTGCCCCGCTCGCCCGCAGCAGCGCCCCAGTCTTGTCGGCAGCCATGGCCAGGCACTCCCCGACGCTGACGTCGTGCCGCCGCTCGAAGGCAAGGTCCTCGACCTGGCCGCGCACCAGCTGCTGGGTGGCGTCCGCGAGCAGCCGCGCCGCCGCGGCAGCCTGCGGCGCTGCGGCCGCGAGCAGGACCTGCTGGGCGAGCGCGAGCAGTGCGTCGCCGAGCAGAATGGCGCTGGAGGGCCCCCACACGGCCCAGACCGTCGCCCGGTGCCGCCGCTCGGTGTCGCCGTCCATGAGGTCGTCGTGCAGCAGCGAGAAGTTGTGGACCAGCTCGACGGCCACCGCTCCAGGGATGCCGGTGGTGGCAGGCATTCCGGCCGCCTGAGCGGACAGCAGCGCGAGGGCGGGCCGGACCGCCTTACCCGCCGGACGCTGCAGGGGGCGGCCGTCGGCGTCACTCCACCCCAGGTGGTAGGCCGCCAACGTGCGGCTCGTTCGGTCGAGGCTGTCGACGGCCGCTCGCAGCGCCGGGAGCACGGCCGCACGGCTGGCGGACAGGCTGCTAATACTCAAAACGGTCATGCGAGGGCTCCAACGGCTGCTTGGGATACCGGCGCGGTGGCGGCCCGGTAAATGGCGGCGGCAGCCGTTTCGCCGCTTCGCACGGCACCTTCCATAGTTGCCGGCCAGCCGGTGTCGGTCCAGGCCCCGGCCAGGACCAGTCCGGGCAGGGCCGTCACCGCTGCCGGGCGTAGCGCGGCGCTACCTGGGCGCGGCCGAAACGTCGCGGCCCGTTCGCGGGTGACAAAAGCTTCGCGGACGACAGCACCTCGGGCACGCGGCAGCAGCTCGGCGAGCGCAGGTTCGACCAGCGCGCGCAGTCGCTCGCTGGGCAGGGCGATCAGGTCATCGGCGCCGGACAGCGACACCGCCACGCACTGCCCTTCGCCCAGTCCGACCTGTGCGGTACGGTCGAACGCCCACTGCACGGGTGATCCGAGCGCCGCGACGAACGGCTCGTCGAGCACCCGCCGGTCATAGACGACGTGGACGTTGACGATGGGTACGGCGCCGAGCCGCGCCGACCAGCCGGCGCCCAGCGCGACGGCGCCCGCTGGCAGCAGCCGTTCGGCTGCGGCGGGAGGCACCGCCAGGATCACCGCATCGACCTGTTCGTGCTCGCCCTCCCTCAGCCGCACGTGCCACTGGGTGTCGACGCTCTCCAGCTGCTCGACTCGGGCTCGGGTGCGTACCAGCGCACCGGCTGCCGCGAGGGCCGATGCCGCGGGGGCCGCGTGTAGCCGCTCGAGCGGTACCCGCGACCACCCGATGTCACCGGCGGCGGTGTCGGTTAGCAGCCCGAGCCGAAAGACGGTGGCTGCAAGGCCCAGCGAGGCGTGCTCGGCCCGGGAGTTCAGTGTGGCGAGACCGATGAGGTCCCACAGCGCGGCGACGCTGCGGGCATCCTGACCATGCGCGGCCAGCCAGTCACCGAACGCGCGGTTGTCGCTCGCAGGGTCGCCTGGATCGACGGCGCGCAGCGCGAGCGCGGCGCGCACGGCCATCAGCCGTTGGCGCACAGTGAGGGGCTGGTAGCAGGCCAGCGACCGAGCAAGATGCAGCGGCGCGGGCAGCCCGGTACGGCGGATCCGGGCCCGCGGCCGGCCGGGTTCGAGAACCGGGATGTCGAGCCGCGGCTGCAGCGTGACCAGCGAGGCGACCCCGAGCCGATCGAGTAGCGCTCGGTAGCGGGTGCAGCAGCGCAGGAACACGTGCTGGCCGTTGTCGACGAGCAGATCATTGTGTCGGTAGGAGCAGGTCAGGCCTCCCAGTCGGGGCTTCGCCTCAAGCAGGACCACGTCGTGCCCGGCGTCGGCGCACGCAAGCGCCGCCGTGAGGCCGGCTAAGCCCCCGCCGACCACGGCGACCCTTCCCGCTGTCGCACCGGCCGGCCCGATCACGGCTGCCGTCCGAGCAGGGCCCGCCCGGCAACCGCCAGCTTCTGTCCGCCCGACAGCGACAGCCGCTTGTCGAAAACGCTCGCCGGGTCCTGCGCGATGCGGTCCAGCAGCTTGGAGTAGATGCCCGCCATGGCGGCGCAGCAGGCGGCGCTGCGCCGGTCGAGCAGCGGCACGAGCCGCATGCCTTCGGCATACCAGCCCCGGGCCCGTTCTGCGCTGACGCGCACGAGAGCGCTCAACGCCCCGTCGGGGTCGTGCAGCCGCCCCTGCTCGTCCAGCCTGAGCACCACCCCGAACCGGTCCAGGTCGTCCTGCGGCAGGTACACCCGGCCGTTGAGCAGGTCCTCCCGGATGTCGCGCAGGATGTTTGTCTGCTGTAGTGCGATACCCAAGGCGTCGGCGTAATGGGCGGCGCGGGGATGCGGACGGCTGCCGAACACACCGAGGCACAGCCGGCCCACCGACCCGGCGACGCAGCGGCAGTACGTCACCAGCTCGTCAAAGGTCTCGTAGCGGCAGCCCTCGACGTCCATCTCGACGCCGTCGACAAGTTCGTCGAAGGCCGGCAGCGGCACCTGGTAGCGGGTGGCCCCATCGCGGACGGCCGCGATCACCGGGTCGCCCGCGTCGGGTGCGTGCAGCTGCTCACGCAGCTGCCCGAGCTGACGGCGCTTCTCGGGCACGGGCAGGTCGCCGTCGCCGATGTCGTCGATGCGGCGGGCCAGGGCGTACACGGCACACAGAACTGCACGCTTGTCAACGGGCAGCAGGCGGATGCCGTAGTAGAAGTTGCGTGCCTGTGACCTGGTAATCGTCTCGCAGGCTGCGTACGCCTCTTCGAGTTCGGCGGTCACGTTAGCGCTCCGAGCAGGACGCGCGGCAGCTGGATGGTCAGGTCTTTGCGCCGGGGCCGGGGGGTGGCGACCAGGACGTCAGTCCCGGGTCGCCGCAGAGCGGCGATGGTCGCGCGACCCCCGGCCACGAAGCCGGCGACGGCGACCCGTCCCCACCCGTGGAGAAGTCCGGCGAGCGGGGTTCCCTGCTCGAGCAATTGAGCGGCGCGCTCGGTCTCGAACGCGATCAGTCGGCGCAGGGCAGGGGAGGATGAGGGTGCGTCGAGATCCTCGGGCCGCACGCCGTACGCGGCCATGTCGGCCTGGGGAAGGTAGATGGCCGGCACGGCGATCCTCGGCGACGTCCTGCCAGTGCTCGAGCAACTGGAGCGCTGTGCACACCCGATCGGACAGCGCGACGCTGACGTCATCGGCTGCGTCCAGGACCTGGAGCACGATCCGCCCTACCGGGTCGGCGGAGAGCCGGCAGTAGCCGAGCAGGTCATCGAAGCTCGCGTACGAACTCACCCGCTGGTCATGCCGGTTCGCCTCAACCAGTCGCAGGAAGGGCTCCTGGCCCAGCCCGGTCTCACGGACCGTCGGCACGAGCCGGCGCAGCACAGCCGCCTGCGGCTTCCCGGTCGTCCATACGAGGGCGAGGTCACGGGCGAACAAAGCGAGCAGCTTGGCCCGGTCACCGGCTGCCTCGTCCCCCAGGTCGTCGACGGCGCGGGCGACGTCGTACACCGCCCGCAGGTGCCGGCGCAGCACCGGGGGCAGCACCCACAGCGCGACGGGGAAGTTCTCCGCCCGCTCGCGTACGCCGAATCCGGCCTCGCGCGCGCCATCGCCGGGTGGGACGGCTCTCGCGGGAACGGGAGCGGTCTTGGCCATATCCCGATCCTGCGCGCGGAGGGCCCACCCGTCGCCTGCCCCGGGGCACATGTTGGAGACATACAATTGTCCCTGATGTACAACGACTGCGCGAAGCAACCACGGGGGGTGGCAGATGCCCCAGTCGGCCCGGGAGGTTCGACCTGTCCAAGAATCCGGCGGCGACGCCGTTCCGGTGCTCGAGGGGCTGCTACAGGCTCTTGTCGACGACCTACCCGTGGTGCTTGATGATGTCGGCCGGCTGCTCGCCGGGCCCTGGCCGGGCTACGCCGAGTTCCTGCAACAGCAACACGCGGCCGTTGCCGACGCCGGACGCGACGCGCTGCGGCGCGTCGTCGACACGGCCGACCGGGCACTGCAAGGCCGGGAGATTGAAAACACGGAAGAGATCGACGCGGACCTGGCGGTCTTCGTGGAGGTCGGCCGGGCGGAGTGGCGTACCGGCACGAGCCTGGCCACGCTGCTGTCGGCCTACCGCGCTGGTGCACGTGTCGGTTGGCGGTGCATAGCGCGCGTCGCTGTGGCGCGAGGCATCCCGGCCGATGTCGTCGCACGGTTGGCGGAGGCAGTCTTTGTGCTGGTCGATCATCTGTCGGCAGCGTCTGCCCGCGGCTATGTCGAGGAGCAACAGCAAGCAGCGGCCGAGCTGGAACGCGCCCGGGCCGATCTCGTCGAGCTGTTGCTGGCCGGCCGGCCTGACGAACGGCTGATTGAGGTCACGGCAGCCCGGGCGCGCTGGGCACTGCCTCCCAGCGTCACCCTGGTAGTCGTAGATCCCGAGGCACCGGTCGCCGTCGACCTGACCGGCCGGCTGCCTGGTGACTGCCTATCGATCCGTTGGCCGGATGTGAGGGGCGCCATCGTGCCCGACGCCGCAGGGCCGGGTCGACGGTCCCGGCTGGCGGACGCACTGCGGGGGACCCCTGCGGTCATTGGGCCGTCCGTGCCGCCGTTCCGGCTGGCAGCGGCACTGCGCATCGCGCAGGTCGCGGCGCGGCTGCAGCGCGAGGCGGTCGTCGTCGCCGCCCCGCTGTTCGTCGACGAGCACCTCGACGCGATCATTGTCCACCGCGACGCGAGGCTGCTCGACGTGCTCGCGCAGCGGGTCCTGGAACCGCTCGCCGGGCTACCCCCGGAGACCCGGCTACGGCTGGAGGAGACGCTCGCGTCATGGCTACGGCACATGGGAAACAACAGCGCCGTCGCCGCCGAGCTGCACGTGCACCGTCAAACAGTCCGCTACCGGCTCGGCCAGCTGCGCGAGTTGCTCGGTGACGCGCTGGACGATCCGACCGTCAGGCTCCGCCTACTGCTCGTCCTGGGATGGCAGCCGCCGCTGACTCGGCCGGCCGGCGCTCCGGTCGCCCCCGGCTAGGGCGAGGTGACCTTGCCGGCTCTCAGCGACCGGGGGCGGCCCGCTGTCGCGGCCAAGGACTTTCCGGCACCGCAGAGTCTGGCCTTGCGACGCAGGCAATGAATCCTCTGCCCGTTAATTCCCGTGCTGTGGGCCGGCTCGCGGGGCCCGTGTGGGCAGCCGCGGTTGTTGCGGACTGCCGGGGCGGACTGCCGGGGCGGTGGGGGGGCGCCCAGGCGAGACGGCGAGGCAGGCATTCGGCGTCTCCCAAGCGATCGCCGGGGCGCGAGGTTGTGAGAGGGATGCCAGCACCGCTCCCCAGGGAAAGACCCGGACTGCGGCACAGTGGGTCGCGGATAAGGACGACGCCCGGCGGGCTGAGCATTGGCCCGCCGTCGGAGGCGACGACCTCCAGCGGCTGCGGTCAAGGCGGCAGAGCACCGCCGCTACGCCCGACTGCTCGGCAGCGCGGGCTCGATCAGAGCGCCCGGCTTCCCGGCCACAGACACCCGACACGGCAGTCTTCGAGCAACCTCAGCGACCCGGCCTGCTGGGTCCGCGCCGGTCGATGTCGCCTGTACCCGTCGGTCGCCACGCCCGGCAACTC
>JAABUR0100010149.1_pt1 | contig 10408 bp, 8 predicted proteins | sample 5560091 | NCBI WGS metagenome assembly JAABUR01 (sample SAMN10711879, study PRJNA513375) | rock metagenome | isolation source: Antarctica rocks | place: Antarctica: Victoria Land, University Valley sud
GCGGCGCGCACGTGGCACTGCGGCAGGGTGGGGCCGCCGGGTTCGCCGATTGTAGGGCAGCCGGCCAGATGCACGACCACCCCGATCAGGCAGTATTCCAGCCGCAGGTCGGCGCGGTCGAAGCCGACGCTGAGACGCAGTTCACGCTCGCCAGTGGGTTGGCTCTCGATTTGCATAACGTAGCTCCTTTACTGTCCTCTGGATGAGCGCCCCTGATCGCGGTCTTCTGATCACTTGTCTGTACTACAGTCGAAGGAAAGTACGTGGTAATGAATCCCGGATGAATTCCAATGAACGAGTCGACGCTCCCGATGGGCCATGAAGAGCAGTGTGGGTATCTTTGAAGGTCAGGGGGAATCGGTCGGGATCTCCTCCCACAATATCAAGGAGTACCCAGTCTTCGGGATGCCGTAGACCGTAACTCGCATGCCACGTACAGTAGGCTTGCCGAGACGAACGTCTGGCCAGACGCCCTGTTGCAGCGGCCCACTCCGTGGGCCGCTGCAACGAGCCGTCACCTTCTACGAGGAGATCGGGGCTAGAACGTCGCGATGATCGCGCCCTTATAGGTCTTCTTGAAGTTAGTGACCGTGGTAGTGCAGGAACTCACCGCACCCCAAGACCAGTAATCGAACGTCACCTTGTCGCCCGGCTCGTCGATAACGAACGGCGATTCGAGCGCGATTACGTGCCCGCCGCTGTCGCCGGGACTGATCATACCGACATCGATCCACAGGCTGATATGGTTGTTGACGTTCTTGACGATCGCGGTCTTGACGTGGGCGAGGTCGGTGTTCCCGTCCTTGATCACGGCTTGGTACAGGTTGCTCTTCTGGTACCACGGGTACCGCTCGGAGAAGTCGCTCCCCTCTGCAAAGTTCTCCTCCGGGGTGCCCTCGTAGTCCAGCCACTCGTTCTCGGTATCGCGCAAGGCGGACAGCAGCATCCAGTCGGCCTGCGGCGGGATGGGAGGGGACTTGGCGCCCCGCTTGGCGACGATGGCGGCATAGTCGGCGTTGCGGAGGTCGGCGTCGGGATCCACCTTCAGGGTACCGATGAATCCTATGCCCCCGCTGAAAAGGGCGGTCGCGAACGAGTAGAACTTGTCGGGGTCGCGCTGGATCACGTGGTGGTAGAAGCAAGCTTCCCCGCACAGTCCGAGCGCTCCCTGGTCGACAAGGTTGGCGTCGGTCTTCAACTGATTTATCCGGTTGTAGACCGCAGCCTTGTTGAGGTTGGGCCAGCGGGCCTTGCTCACGAGGCTCGCGCTGGTGTCCGTGCCCGGTTCGACAAAGGCATCCACGAGCCGGTCAATAAGGCCGGAGCGGGGCTGGCCGTCGCCCCAGGTCGCGGCGAGCGCCGCTGGGTTCTGCGAGTAGCCGCCACCCCCGGTACCGCCACTGGCTCCGGTACCGTTGGCGCTGAAGCCGCCCGCCTCGCCGCCACCACTTTGACCACCCCCGCCGACGGGCGTGACCGCGCCGTTGCCGCTGTTGCCTTCGCCCGCCGGAGTCTGGCCCTGGGTCTTGTCGAAGTAGTTGATCTTCGCGCCGTCCTGAGAGTGGTTGACCCCACCACCGCTGATGCCGCCGCCCGCGCCGACCACGCCGCCCGTGTACGCCGATGCCGCCGTCTTCGCGAGGCTGGTGATCATCTCGGCGGCGATTCGCTGCCGCTCGGTGTTGGCCTGGAGCAGACTGTTCATGTTGGTTCCAGCCTGCTGGCCGGCGGTTGCCGCGCCCGCCGACGTCGCCTGCAATGCAGCCTGCGCCAGCCCGATGGTGCTTTGCAGGCCGCTCATATCTCGGAACATGTTGCCGTTCTGGATCGCGGCCAGAACCGCCGCCGTGCCGGCCGGATCGGGAAGGCTGGTGGGCGCGGTTATGTTGATGATCGGGTTGCTCAGCTGGCCTGGCTTTACATCCTCGTCGGTCGCCCGGCTGCCGGTCTGGATCGCGGCGATCTCGCTAGGCTGGAGCGGAATCGGCGAATCCTGCCAGTTCCAGAAGCGACTGATATCCAGCTTCTCCGCACAGTTCGAGCGTCCGAGAACCGCCTCGGCGAAGGTTCCGCCCGAAGGCAGGGGGACGATATCTTCCTTCGCGCTGCCCAGTTGGATCCCATGCCGCTCCAGCCAGGCCGCCCACGTCTCGTCGCTCGCCGCGTCCGTGTTCATCTTGAACGCCAGGTAGTTGCCGACGTAACGGATGGGGCGCGGCTCGACAACTTGCGCGACCGGCACCGTCTGCCCGTTCACGTCCAACCCGAAGCCCGACAGCAGAAGGGCGATCTGCGTGCTGTCCAGCGAGCGGAAGATGGCCTGGCTATAGTACATCCGGTTGGTGTTCAGATGCTGCTTCAGGTTCGTGTTCACTCCCCCGGGCTTGACCTGCACGACACGGGTCTCGCCGGTCGCACCCTTACTGACAGTTACCGCGGGCAATTCGAGTGGAAAGCGGACCCCGTTCCGGTTGATAGTCAGCGTCACGATGGCGGAGATGTCGCGCTCCGGGCTGCTGCCGGTGATCCCGATCAGGCTCACCTCGCTCATGGCGAGAGGGTGTTCGGCGCTGATCGCGCTGACGGTAGCGCCCTGGTGGGTGTGAAAAACGGACTTCATCAGGGCGCCATCCGCCGAGACCACGCCACCCTCCACCGTCACATCCGTCGGCAGGTAGATGGCGTTGCTGCCAGGGCGCAACACGGAAAGGTTCAGTAAGCCGGACAGCCGCGATGTCTGCTCCGGCGTCCACAAATGGTCGTTCACCTGCTGCACGATCGGCAAAGCATCCGACAGGCGTACACCCGCGTTCGCCGCCACCATCATCGGCTGGGCCGTGACCACCGGCGGCGGCGCGGGGGTTGCCGCAATGGTAGGCTCGACCGTTGCGCCGTTCGAGAGGGTTCGCAACGTTCGTAGGCCCGTGGTTGCGGTGATTCCGGTGCGGGTCGTCAGGGCGTCGCGGAAAAAGAACTAAGCGGGTTGCCCAGGATCGTGAAGCGCGTTTCTCGTTCTGGCGACACCTCCAGCACGTCGAGGTTCTGCAACGCCTCGCGTATCTCATACGTCAGCGCGGAACGGATCAGAACGTTCTGGAAGCGGCGAACGAGGGCCTCGTTGTTGAAATCCACCAACCGAACCGGGATAAAGACCACCTTGTCGGCCTTGACGGTCGCCACCTCGACCCGGTAAACCTGCACCACCTCGTAGTACTGGACGGTCAGGGCGTGCATGTGGTTGTAGTTGGCGAGAACGCGGGTGCTGACCCCTTCATGCTCGGTCTGGGACACCTCTTTGACCACGGATGCACGACGGCTGCGGCTGCTGTGGGCGTGCTGGTGCGTCCGGTCGTTCACGTTCTGCATCATGCTGCTTGCGATGTCGCGGTGCCCGAACGATGTGGAGTAACTGTCGGCGTGCGTACTCGTCTCCGCCTGGCTGCTGGTGAGGCCCATGGACCCGCTCGGCCCGCCCAGCAGCCCGCCCAGCGGCGCGGAGAGTTCCGCCGCCGCTGACACCCCCGACTGTGTCGAACGGCTGTTGCTGTTCGCCTGCGAGAAGCCACTCTGCGCCTCGTTCGCGACAGCCTGCGTCACTTCGTTGATAGAACGGTTGTGTGACGTGTCGCTCGTCAGGTCGTCGACCTCGCTGATGACCTCGGTCTCCCCGGCCCGGCTCTTGCGCGACCAGTCCACCACGGCGACCCTGGTGCTCTCACCCGGCGCCAGCGACATGCTGTGCAGCAATTGGCCCAGCGTGACCCCCTGGGCGTACCACGACTGATTGAACGTCAGGAGCGCCCCGAACGCGACCCTCTTGAAACCGGCATCTCCGGCGGCGAGTTCGGCGAGATCCAGCGGCGTGAAGTTCGGGCTGGCAATATCCATAATCGCCTCGCCATCACCCATCTGTATTTCGTCCATCAGCAGCGTCGTGTACTGGACGCGCTCGGTGGGATACTCGCCGGACTTCGGCAGCAGGTCGGCGGGTTGCTCCGGATCATAGGTCGGGACGTTTTCGGGGAAGTAGACTGCATTCAACAGGCGCACCGCCGCCCGGTATGGCGGGTATAGGGCCAGGTCGCGCACCGTCTGCACGTCCAATGTATTCTGGACGTCGGCGACGGCCGCCTCGGGGATGCTTTCCAGGACCTGGATCGGCAAGAACTGGAGTTCGCCGATCTTTTTCCCCGCTGCATCCACCTCACGCACCAGGTCGGCGGTTGGGCTGCCGTGCTGGTACAGCGTGCTTTTCAGGTTGGTCCCGGCGTTTAGCAGTTTGGTCGCGGTATCAAAGACCACCGAGGTCGCCAGGTCGAAGACCGTGTTGATCTCCAGCGTCTTTAGTACCGTTGCCGTCAAAGGGCTGACACCTAGCAGCACGTGGGGAGATTCGTGCGGTAGCTCACGCAAAGGCAAGTTCCGCGATTCCGTGCGAATCAGGCCGAGCAATTCGTCGGCGGTGTTGGCGTTGATGGTTGCAGGCATGATGTCCTTCTCCTCCTTACGCAGGTACTTTTCCGTCCGATTTGACTTCGCAAGCTCCCCTTCTCGCGATCTCAAGGTCGCTCGCCTCTAACTGCGATCTCATGAAAGTATTCAGCAATGAATCCCTGATGAATTCTGGATGAACCAGTCCAACAAGCAGGAACATGGAGCGTCGAAGAGCGTATGACGACCCTCGGCGGCCTGCTTCCGGCCACCTGATGTCGTGCAGGAGACTTCAGCCTCGAAATGGCACGGGCTTTCTCCAAAGAAGGTCTGGGGAGATCGACAATCCGAGGTTATCCTCATCTTCGTCCACGAATCTCACCGGGAAGAACGGAATATCTCGGAGACAGGGAGGCGATGAGGGATCTGGCGTTCACGATAGGCCACTCCAACCATTCGGCGGATAAGTTCACTGGCCTGCTGAAGAAACACGGGATCGAGACCGTGGCGGACGTACGTTCGCACCCATACTCCAGGCACGCCCCGCACTTCAACGCCCGCGCCCTCGAAGCGTTCCTGTCGAGGTACGGCATCGGGTATCTGTTCCTAGGCGCGGAACTCGGTGGAAGGCCGGGAAACCGGGAATTCTATGACGCAACGGGACGTGTGGACTATAGGCTGGTCGGTTGTTCAGTGCTGTTCCTCGAAGAAATAAGCCGGCTGGAACAGGAGATCGAGGTCCAGGCGGTTGCCCTGCTCTGTAGCGAGGAAGACCCTGCTCGCTGCCACCGCAGGCTACTCGTCGGGAGATCCCTGGAGAAACAGGGGATCACCGTGCGCCACATCCGGGGCGACGGTAGTATCCAGTCGGAAGATGAGATGAATGGTGGACATCCAGCTCTGTTCCCCGAGACGGAGGCGAGCCCACGCAAGTCTATACGATCGGCTTCACGAAGAAGACGGCGGCCGAGTTCTTCGGAACGTTGAACGATGCCGGAATAAACCGGCTCCTCGACGTGCGGCTGAACAACGTATCCCAGCTCGCCGGTTTCGCCCGCCGAACTGATCTCCCGTACTTTCTGAAGGAACTGTGCGGCGCCGAATATACCTACGAGCCCAGGCTCGCCCCGACCCGTGAGATCCTGGACGCCTACAGGAAAGGCGGCGGATGGCCGGATTACGAGAGAGATTTTCTCGAACTCATGCGCGAACGCCGGATCGAAGAAACGCTGGACAGGAACCTCTTCGACGTTCCGACGGTACTGCTGTGCAGCGAGGCCACACCGGAGCGTTGTCACCGTCGCCTCGTACTAGAGTACCTGAACAGGGAATGGGGCGGCATTCAGGCAGTCCACCTTTGAGGAACCGTGCAGATACTCGTTAACCACCTGACGCGCATGCAACCTGGCTACGTCTGTGTGGCGGGAGTAGACCTCGAAACCGAAGAGCATGTTCGTCCGGTCCTGCGACGCGGCAGGCTGACCACGGATCTCCTGCGTTCCAACGGCGGTCCATTCGACATCGGCTCCGTCGTTGACCTGGGGACTATAACCTACGCCGGGCGCGCCCCCGAACTTGAGGACCATCGCTTCGACTCGGCGGGAGCGAAGTGGCTCTTCGACGACAGCCCCAATGACTTCTGGGATGCCCTCGACGGGACAGCTTTGGAAGATCTGACAAGAATCTTCGGCCCCGCCCTCGAACTGTGGGACGAGAGCGCCACGGTTGACGTGGGCGAAGGCCAGGCCTCGCTCGGCTGCCTGAGGCCAGAGAAGCAACCGTGGCTGTACATGGATCATAGGGGAACGGTCAGGATGGTCCTCGACTACCTGATGCCCTCCGTGGATCTGACGGTCAACGATCTGAGGTTATACGAGAGGGATCTAAGAACACCACGCCGGGATCTCGTCTCCAGCATAGAAAGCCGCCTCGAAGCAGGCGCCGAAGTGATCCTGAGCGTCGGCCTGACACGTCCCTGGCAAAAGCGCGGCGACACCGCCGCGAGACACTGGTTGCAGGTAAACAACATCCACCTCAGGGATGATCCGCTGTGGCACTTGAGATGATGAGCGACGAACGAGCCCGTTCACCGAAGGCTCAGCAAGTGCAGATCACTTCGCATCGCTGATCGAACGAGTTTGCGCTAGACCCTTGCGTAAACATCTTCCAGTTTCAGATGGCAGAGGATGGCTTCGACCTCGACTACCGCGTCAGTTCCATGGGTTTCAGTGTAGATCCAGGCTCTGCCATCCTCTTGCCTCACGTACTGCTCGATCCCCCGGATATCCTGGGCGACCAGTACATACGTCGCCAGGGAACCGATGCTCTGGTAATGCTCGAACTTCTTGCCCCTGTCATAGGCTTCGGTGGGATCGGATAGAACCTCGACGATCATCAATGGGTGTTGGACGGAGATCGTCTGACTTTCGAACTCTGGCACTACCACGGCGATGAGTACACCTTCATATGCGAAAGGCGGAGGTAGAGTTATCCTAGTTGCTCCAGCAGCTTCATGAAGTTGCGCTTGCGTTTGTACTCCTCGCGGAGTAGCTCCACGTACTCCTCGAACTCCTGCTCGCGGCCCAACTCCCGCATCAGAGCGCGCGTCTTGAGGAGCAACTCGTAAGCCTGTTTGTAGGCGGCGTTGTTGGTCTGTTCTACGAGCGGTTCGATCCTTGCTTCGTAGATGGAGAGCGAGTCCTCCGGATGCTCCTCTTCGCGCCGCGCGGCGAGCTCGAGCCATAGTCTATCGTCGCACCCGCCCTCCTTCGCCTCGCGCCAGGCATCCCCGGCGTTCCCTTCCCACAGTAATATCTCCACCAGTCTTGAACGGTCCACCGGACGAGACAGATAGTAGCCCTCCGACTCCTCCTTCTCTCTGACAATGTCCTCGCGCACGAAGTCCAGCGCTTTCCTGCGCCAGCGCTCCCACATCCCGGCGCGCTCGCCGTGGGCCTTCAACTCCTGGTAGCCTTCGGGGCGCGGACGCCCGGCAAACACCGTCCAGATGAGTTCCATCGCCTCTTCGTGGCGGCCCCTGTCGTGGTACTCCCCGGCCAGGAAGCGGCGGAGATCCGGATGTCCCCCTCCGGGGAAGACCCATGCTCCTTCCTCGGCCCATTCCAGGGCCTTCTCGCCCTCGCCCGCCTGCTTGTAGGTCCAGGCTATCTCCAGGTGCAAAAGAGCGGTAGAGAGATCCTTGCTCTTGATGGCTACCAGGTTCTCCAAGTCGCCGAACCGCGCGGCCAGAGCCTCCATGATGCCGGTGAGACGTTCGCGCTTTCCGTAGTAATGCGGCCTGTTCTCCCGGTCGGGGCCGAGCGCGGGGACATCCGCCCACTCTTCCTTCGCGAGCTTCTCGTACTCCGCGAGCCCTCTTTCCCCGAGCACGTCGGCGTAGGTGTTCACCGCATCGAAGAACGTGTCGTGGTCTCCGCCCAACTCCCACTCGTAGAGCCGCTTCGCCAGCGCTTCCGGGTCCGGCTCCGCCCGCTTGCAGGCTTCGTGGTGGAGATTCTCCAGCCCTTGGAGGATACCGCCGATAGCGCCGTCCACGTCGTAGTCCACAATTCCCTCGACCGCCGCGAGAGCGTACTCGGAGAGCTCCACCACCTCGGCAGCAAACCCCTCTTCGAGCAGCTCCGCGATGGACGCGACGACGTTCTCGATCCTCTCGGCGTAGTCCCGCAGTGAACCGTAGTAATCGTCGTCGAAGTCCACGGCGTCGTCAATGGCCCGGCGGAAGGACGCCAGGTCTAGACCTCCCATGCGCGAGGCTCGCAACAGGATCCGCTCCCGCAGTCGCTCGTCCACCATCGCCTGCTCCATGATGATGCGGACCAGAATGTTCTTGTCCTGCTCCTCCAGATACTTCCGAGCGTCCTCCATCGTCACCGGGCCTCCGGGCGCGTCCTTAGGGACATCACCTGCGAGCCAGGCCAGCCCCACCGCTACGCAATGCTTGCAGATCTCTCCGTCCATCCCGAGTGGACAGTCACACGAGTGGAGAAGCTCGTCCCCATCGGCCCCGAGCCTTACGCGATACTCGTATGTTCCAAGGACCTTCGCCGCGACGGTTCCCTCGTGCTCGACGAGCGCCCGGACCAGTCCTCGGTCATGGTAATCTTCACCCCGTTCGAAATACTGATCTCCCGCCAGCTCAAACAGGGTATCGGAGGTCAGGACTCCTTCCAGAACAGACTTCTCCGGGCGGGACACGCCGGTCCCCTAGCTAACCTCGCACATAAACAGCGGCGGGATGTGCATGTAGGTCGTGCTCGGGTTCGGGCCTACGGTGTCTTTTGCCATCTCCAGCGCGTCGGCCACGGAGTCGGCGCGGCCCAGGCCCATGCGTTTTGTGGATTCGTGGTCTCCTCCGACCACGATGGCTGCGCCTATGTGATCGAGGGCGTGGGAGGCCCAGTACAGGACGGTGAACGGATGTGCGCCGTGGTAGGCGTATGAGTTGCGGTAGAGCGTGCGGTACCAGGGGTCGAGGGCGTACCGTTCCTCGTACTTGTGGTGGATCTCCCGAATATCGTGCGTCTCGGTGAACGCCTCGTTCCACAGGTCTATGTAGCTTGGATGGTGCACCTCGTGGAAGTCAGCGCGCATCGGGTGCGTCGCTATGACGACGCCGCCCTCGCGCACGAGCGGCTTGCCCCTGTACAGGTTGAAGAGGTAGCCGAGCATCATGTTGTAGACGAGCAGCGGGTTCATTATGGAGTTCACGTTGTAAGGCCCGAGGTAAGGGATGCCGAGCAACAGCACGTCGGCCTGGCCGTCCACGGGGACTACCATCTGCTCGTAGTTGTTCTTCAGGGTCTCGGCGTGAACTGGTCCCGTCGCCCCGGCCTGCACGCTCGTCATCCTGTGCGGCGCCTTGATGGAGTGGAAGATGCGGTGGGAGATCCCGCCCGGCGCCGTCCGGGTCATCCTGTAGTTGGCCTGGAAGTTGGCCTTCGTGACCATCCCCCACTCGTGCTCGGGCTTCGCCATGAAATCGAAGACTGGCGGAAAAGCTGCGTTGTTGAGCGTCGTCTCGATGTGGAAGACCTTGACGTGCTCGCATAGAACGGCCCCCATCCTGTCGAAAGACCCGTGCATGGCCGAGTTCGGCGGGTCCATCAGGGACTTCGTGTTGGATAGCGTGTCGGGGGTGTGGTGGTGCCGGATGGATGAGTAAGGCGAGAGGCCCGTGTGAACGGATTTGTGGCCGCCGTCCATTGGGATGTAGTTCACGTTCACGTAGACGAGCAGGTCAGAATCCATTACCCGCTTGCTTACCGTGACTTCCTCACCCCGGTCCGTCTCCCCAACGAGCACGTTGCCTTCTGTATCTTCGGCGTCGTAGTTGTAGAGGCGTTCGGGGAAGTACTGGCCCATGATCTTCTTGCCGAGGCAGTGACTCAGCTCGGCCTCCGTCATCCTGCGGTGCAAACCCAGGGCAGCGATGATGTGCATGTCCTCGACACCCTTTGCGTGCGCCTTCTCAAGCACCTTCTCGATGATGAGCTGGCGGGTGTCAGGTTTCTGCATCGGGGGCAGCGGCAGCGAGAGGTCGTCGAAGGCGATGGTCAGTTTCATGCCGGGACTCAGAAGGTCGTGCAGCGGCTCCATGTCCATCGGTTCGAGGAGCGCGCGTTCGATGGCGACGCCGGGGTCGGCGAGCGGGTCGCGTGGCCCGGGAGGGTAGATCACCCGCGTCCCCTCAGGCAGCTTCTCGTAGTGAAACCCGTCTCCCGCATTGAACATCATCGGCGGGCTGTTCTTTTCGAGGATGGTGATGTAACCAGGCTTCATTGTGTTGCTCCCTTCGGTCGCGCTTTCAGCGGTCAGCTATTTCTAGTCGGATCGGGCGGGGTGAAGTTGCTGGCTCTCGCACCCGGTCTCGTCTGTTCTGTATGGCGCCCGCTGATAGCTAATTTCAGATCTCTCACAACTCGAACATCACTTTGACGTTGCCATTCCGCCCAGC
>JAABUR0100010151.1_pt1 | contig 10406 bp, 17 predicted proteins | sample 5560091 | NCBI WGS metagenome assembly JAABUR01 (sample SAMN10711879, study PRJNA513375) | rock metagenome | isolation source: Antarctica rocks | place: Antarctica: Victoria Land, University Valley sud
GTGTATTTTGGTCTGACGAGCGTTTGTGATGCTGGGCAGAACGTGCACAGAGGTTCCAGCTGATGGGTCCAAGTGCGGTCAAGCAAATGTAATCTTCAACATAGATGGGCGTTCTGTTGTTATAGTGCACTCCCCTGGGGCCACGCTTGATATGGTCCATAGTCATTGTCCACAGCGGCCACTGAAGGCACTCCGCACATGCCTCCAACCACCCGCCTCACCCTGGTGGCAGCGCGGGCAGCCCGCGGTTCTCCTGGCCCCCGCGCCGCGCGCCGCGGGCGCGCGCGTCCAGCGCGCCCAGGCGCCCGCCTAAGCGCCGCAGCTCCGCCGCCAGCACGGCGGCCGCGCCCGGCGGCCGGCAGCCGGCGCTCCGCTGGGCGTCGGCGGCGCCGACACGGGGGCGGGCGCGCGCACAGGCGCCGGCAGCACGGCCGCCGTTTGCATCCCGCAGCGCGGGCGGGTAGGGGGCGCGGCGGTCCAGGCCGTCCAGCAGCGCGTCCAGGCGCTCGTCGTCTGGCGCGCGCGGGCAGCTGAGGCGGCGGGCCATGGGCCGGGGTGCCGGCAGCGCTCGGTGCGCAAACGTGCACCGTGTGTGCACACCAGCCGGTGGGTCGGCACGGCACGCGTCGACGCGGGAGCCAACGCAAGACGAGCCATAGCATGGGAGGCGAGCAGGGTGTCCCCAGGTTCTGCCGCACCGTGCAGGCGGGCGGCCAGGCGCGTCTGGAGCAGGCGGCGCTCCACGGCAGCCAGCTGCTTGCGCAGCAGCGACACGTCGCTGTCCCAGCCGTCCGCATCCAGTGCCCGCCTGGTGCCCCGCACGGCCCGCTCGGCATCCGGCGCGGTCGGCCCTCTAGTGTCCACCGACCGGGGTCACATGCCGTACGTGGGCCATGTGGCGGGGCGCTGCGGGGCACGCCGGCAGGTAGAGCATAGCACATGCGTAGTGCATAATTCTGTTACGCGCCTCGCGTCGCAGCATCCCGATTGCAGTTCGGCTTGCACCCCGCCGGGGCTGTGTGTTCAGCGTGCGGGTTGTGCGCACCGCTGCTCCAGTGCACGCATGCGCTGCCGCTCGCACGTCAGGGCCGCCTCCAGCTCGCTGCAGCGCTGCGCGTGCTCGCCCTTGGCCTGGGCGTGCTCCGTCTCCAGGTCGGCATGTGCGGCCTCCAGCCGCGCCAGCTGCCCCCCGCAGCAGACAGAGTGAAAAGCTGCCGCCCACCTCTGATATTGCGCGCAGTGCACAGTCTTCCGCCCATGTTCCTTTTTGAAGTGTTATCGCAGCACAAGTCATGAGCTATGGAGCCATGTTCAGACGCCATGTGCCAGTCATTACCTCTTCGCATGGACAACCTGCACGCACCAGCCCAATCCCAGCTCTTCCAGCTTGCAGGCCTGAGTCACGCCATCCCTCCAATACCTGCAGAGGCGCACCGCGGCGCCTGCGCCGCCCGAGCGCGCGCCGCCCTCCTCCCACCAGACTCGGCTGCAGGCTGCATGCTCCTCATGCCGAAGGCCGGCACCTGACAGCAAGCAGGGCTCCGGTGCTCCCTGCTGCGCGCAGGACACTCACCTGCCCCAATGCTGCCTCGAGCTGCTCTTCCAGCCCGGACCGCGCGGCGGCCGTGGCCTCCGCCAGCGCGCGCGCGGCCCCAGCTTGCGCCGCCGCGAGCTCCTCCCGTGCGCTCGCTCGCACGCGCGCCAGCTCCTCCGCCGATGCGCGCGCGCGCGCCTCTGCGTCCGTCGCCTGCCGGCGCGCTGCCAGGCACAGGCGCGTCAGCTCCTTGTTATATGCAGGGTGCCCTGTTCACGGTGTCGTCACCGCACACAGGAAGGCAGGCTGGGTGGCGCCGCGTCTGCCGTCGCGGAGTCGCACAGAGGTCAGAGCAGCTGCGCACCGCCCGCAGCCCGCATGCAGAATGTGGCTTTCTCAGTCTCCCTGACCCTACCATATCTGCAACATGCCCTCTGCTGCAACCACATTGCCTGCAAGTCTATTCATACGGGGAACCTGTGGCAGCTGATGCAGCTCCTTAACACGCTGCTGTGCCGTCACGCGCTGCACTCCCAGCCGCTGGCATGCACGTGGCCCTGCGGGCAGCTGGCAGCTCAGGCGCAGCAGGAGCGCACTGATGATGACCTCCTTGGTGGCGCTTGCCAGAGCGGCCTCAGTCCGCTCCAGATGCGCCGCGGCGCGCTCAAAGCGCTGCTCCATAAGCTGTGCGCTCGCTGCCTCACTCTCGCGCCGCTGCCGGGCGTCTTCCGCCATCGCAGCAGCGCGCGCTTGGGCTGCCTTGTGCAGATCGCACTGCGCCGCTGCGGCAGTCAGCGCTACACGCACTCTCAGCACTTTGTCACTTGCCGCAGGTCAACATCCCGAGCGGCGGTGCATGATCATATGTGTCACTTGCCGCAGGTCAACATCCCGAGCGGCGGTGCATGATCATATGCGTGAAACGTTGAAAGCTGCCCAGCCTTGCAGCACAGGACACACAACAGCGGAAGTTGATACGTCGTGCTCGACCCGTCTGCAGATATGTTATGTCGGAGCACCTTTCCTGCACTGCTTATGAAAAGGCCCACCTCCAAGCAGTCACAGCACCTGCGGAGGGAAAGGCGCCTGCGAAGGTGCGCGCCTGCTGCGCAAGCTGCGCTTCAAGCAGGTGAACGCGCGCCTGCGCTGCCTGCAGCGCCTCTGTATCGCCGTGTGCCGCCGACGGCGGCAGGGCCTGGGCTCCCCCCTCGCTCCGCCTGGCCTGGAGCCCTGCAGCGCACAAGCACACAGCGCTGCGAGGGTGCTGCGGCTTCGCATACCACTCATGCAGGCTGCGAGCGCGAGCTGTGACCTGGCTGCCACCTGCAGTGCGTTCAGGGCGTGCCTGCGCCGCGCTCGGCCCCCACGTGCGTTGCCGGTCCGCTCGGCTGCGAGGCGCGCCGGCCGCGCTCCGTGAGCGCCAGCAGGTGCTCGATGCGGCGCCGATCCTGCAGCTCCTGCCGGTGCAGGCTCTCGTTCTCCGCCTTAAGCGCGAGCAGGCGGTCACGCTCTTCGAAGATGTAGGCCTGCGCCTCGCTCAGCGCCTGCCGCCCCCGGCCTACCGCGTCAGGCGGCAGGCGTGCGCGGACCCGGCAAGCTGGCAGATGCGGCCCGCGGTGCTGGATGAGGGACGCGGCAGGGGCGGCCACCTGCTGCAGCTCGCGGACCTCCGCGAGCAGCCGCCAGTTCTCGCGGTCCAGCGCGTGCACGTCCTTGCGCTGCACCTCGCAGGCGTCCACGCGGGCCAGGAGCGCGCCGCGCTCCTGCTCAAACAGCTCTGCGCGGCAGCATCTTGTTTCATAGACGGCGGCGGAAGCAGGACTCACGCCACTCCTCCGTGCCGGAGCGCACCGCAGCGGTGCCTGTAGTACGTCAGGAGCTCTGCGGGCTCCATGTCCTCCATGGCAGGCTGAAGAGTGTGGGCGGATGACTTACTGCACCGAGCAGTGGCCGGCAGCCTTACAGATGATAGTGTCAGGTCTTCTGCAAGGCCAGCTCACTTAACTGCTGTACTCACTGTGTTCACTGTGTTCACCGTGCTCCGGGCCGTTTCAAGGATTGGGCCTTCATCAGGTGGGGTCCCCCATAGCCATGCAAAATGACCTGGGATATGGGGGCCATGTGGCTTTTAATGGCTTGGGAGAGGCTGCACAGCGAGCTACAGCACATGCATGGTGCAAATCTACATATGGTGCAATTTTACATCCATACCAGTAGGAGTGCTTTGGCTGTGGCTCTGGCTGTGGCTCTGGCTTTGGCTTCAGCTCTGGTTTTTCTATTTTAGTAGAGAAAAAATCAAATGGACCTCTGGTAACATCAGTGACATCGCTGGGGGACACCGCGGGAACGTTGCGATGCCTGCGCAGGTCGTCGCACAGGTGAATGTGCAGGTCTCGGAAGGGCCTGGGTCTTGGTGTGAAGCGCATGCTTGTCGCGCGCACAGACAAAGTTCTGCACCATGGGGATGGTATCGTGGTCTGCACTACAGCTGCTGACATGGGCTACGTGGATCAGCCAGGCTGTGCAGCCGACCTGCTCAAGCGTGGCGTCCACCTCCGCAAGCTGGGATCTTAGCTGTGGAGCGCGCAGAGACCTCGCTCGAATATTGTGCGCGCGGCTCTTGTGGAGGGCGGCCTCCTCGGCGTCGCCGGCAGCGTGCTGCCAGTTTACAATGTCCGGACTGCCCGGACTGCCGGCGCTGCGCAGTCTTGAGATCAGCAGTCGGGGCGGCATGCTGCGTAAGCGTGCATGGTGTAACCTGTTTATTTTGCGATTGCATGAGATTACACAATTGGATTACAGAGGTCTGCCCAGCTTGGGGCTGCGCAGTGTAACTATATACATAGCATAAGGGGGCACCCCTCCTGCTTTGCCTGTCTCCCACTGGAAGCGCAGCAGCGCAGTCTTGCAGGCATGAGTCACCCGAATGGCGTACAGCCGTCTGGCAACCATCTGCTCCACGGAGGGCCCAGCATCCGTCAGACAGGTGCCGACGATCCTTGCACTTGGAGCTTGGGCAGCGTGCCCTGCGGCCGCGCCAAGTGTGCGAGTCTGCACCCGCTCTTGGTGGTGTCACAGCTGCAGCATCGCCGGCTGCAGGGCTGGGCGACCTGGCTGCGCTGAGCGACGAGCTGCTGCTGGGCGTCCTGGCGTGTGTGGACGCGCGCGGCCTGGTGCTCTGCGGCCGCGCGAGCAGGGCGCTCTACTGCTTCTGCAGTCACGAGGAGCTCTGGCGCGCTCTGACTCTGCAGGCATGCGCTCTCCCCTCTGCGGCCCTGGCAGCGTGGCGCCGCTGAGCACTGGGCCAGCCGCAGGCGGCCAGGCGCAGGCAGTGACGGCACGCCTCCGCCCCTGCAGGAGTTTGAGGGCTGCTTCCGCTTCCACGGCACGTGGCAGCGCACGTACCTCGCGGCGGCCGCGGCGCGTGGCTCGGGGAGTCCGCACACGCCGCCGCCGGCACGGCCGCCGCTGCGCGTGTCCGGCCTGTACTCGGACCTGCTGTACCACCCCGCGTGGCTGGCCCGGCGCGGCCTGGACCCGGCCTGGCTCGCGCGCGACACGCTGCAGCGCTGCGCCGGGCTGGGCGCCGCGGAGTTCCGCGCGCGCTTCGAGGAGCCGAACGTGCCGGTCGTCGTCACTGACGTGGTGCGCCTCTCGCGGCGGCCTGCACGCCTGCGCTGACCTCTGCTGCCCGGCCCTCCTGTACAGGCAGGTTTCGCACTGATGCGTCGCCGAGCGTGACGGCTCTGCCGAGCATGCAGTGACTCAGTGACTGTGGCGCAGGTGGGCGCCTGGCCGGCGTGCAAGCGGTGGACATCCAGATACCTCTGCGAGGCGTTCCGTGGCCGCCCCGCGCTGGTCGCCAACTACGACATGGACTTTGCGGACTACCTGGCGTACTGCCGCGGCAGCGCGGACGACATGCCGCTCTACCTGTTCGACGCGGCGTTCGCCGACAAGGCGCCGCGCCTGGCCGCCGACTATGCGGTGCGCCGGCGCTGCCGGGCTGAGCCTGCCCGTCGGCGCTGGGCGGGCGCTCGCGCCTCGTTCCCGCAAGCGAATGCCGCATGGCAGCATCGCTGGCGCAGCAGGGGAGCATGTTCGTACTGCATAAGAGGGGAGCGCTTGGGGGCATGAGCTGCCTGGCAGCTGCTTGGCAGGCGTGGCGCGCGGGGCGCGTCCGCGGCCGCATCGCTCAGGGCAGATGGAGGGCAGGGCGTCGCGAGCGCAGGGCGGCGGGCGCAGGTGCCGGAGCTGTTCCAGGACGACCTGTTCCAAGTGCTGGGCGATGCGCGGCCCTCCCACCGCTGGCTGATCATGGGCCCGCCGCGCTCGGGGTCCACCTTCCACAAGGTGCGGGCCCGCAGGCCACCCTGAGCGCGGTGCGATCGCCCAGGCGCCAGGCCGCTGGCGCCGTCGTGAGGCTGAAGCTGCGTGGCAGAGAGCTCACCGCCCCACTGGCGTCCATAAGCACCCCCCCACAACGCGCGTATGCAGGCTCATCGGGAATCCGTCATGAACCAGGCTGACACATACGCCATGGGTGTCTTGCGTCCAGTGTAGCGAGCCGGTGTTCCCCGTTCAGCTTGTGGGTGCCTGCGGTGACAGGACCCCAATGCGACGTGCGCCTGGAATGCGGTCATCCGGGGCACCAAGAAGTGGGTGCTCTTCCCGCCGCACGTCATCCCGCCAGGTTGGCCTGCGCGCCGAGGTCCCTGCGCATGCCCTTAGCGACAGCCGGGACGTCCCAGCCAGCGTGTGGATGCCCTGATGCTATGAAGAGGTTGCATAGAAAAGCATTTTGCTTCGGCGTGTGGTCCTCTGCGTGGTGGAGCACGACGCTGTGTGGTGGAGCACGACGCCGCCCTGCAGCAGCTCCCAGTATGTCCGTGTCAGTCAGCCTGATTGATTTAGGCGCTGTCTGCTGATTCTGCGAGGCGTCTTGGCTGCACCTGAGAGGCCGTCGGCCTGCAATGCGTGGCGCGCAGGCGTGCACCCGAGCGCCGACGGCGCGGAGGTGGCGACGCCGCTGTCGCTGGTCGAGTGGTTCCAGGACTTTTACGCCGAGGCCCAAGCCGGCGAAGTGCGGCCAGTGGAGGGCGTCGTGCGCGCGGGCGAGCTGCTGTTTGTGCCGCGCGGCTGGTGGCACCTCGCCATGAACCTGGAGGTGCGCTCGCGCGGCCGAGCGGGCAGGCTGTGCGCTCGGGCGGCGCGCTTGCGTGTGGCAGCCTGGCGTCGCGCGTGGCCCTGTGGCGCGCTTTGTGAACAGGGGCGAGCATGACGTCAACAGGAACGTGCCCACACCGAAGGCAAGTCCGTGAAGTTTCGCTCGTTCCGATTCGCTTTGTACAAGGCACTTTGCAGTCAGCAGCAGCCAGCACCTGTTGGTAGCTTGCGGCAAGAGCGGTTGCTCGATTGTGGCTGTCTCGACAATTCAGACGTCGAGGGCCCCGCTCATGCACTCTGAGGCGGACAAGCTGTGACTGAAGGGGCATTTGTTGGGCCTCGCAGGAGAGCGTGGCAGTCACGCATAACTTCGTCGGCCTTGCCGGGCTGCCTGCGGTGCTGGCGTTTGCGAGCGCGCCGGCGGCGGAGCGGCTGGTGTCGGGCTGCCCCGAGGCGGACCGTGCGGCTATGGCCGATCGCCTGGTTGCAGCGCTGCGGGAGCACCGGCCCGAGGTACCAACCCACCCTGCTCACTCATGATTCACGGATAACCTTTGACTTCATGTCGCCCGCCTGACGTCGCCTGTGCTCTGCTGGCGGCACGATGCATTGGCTCAGTGGTGCTGCACATGTGCAACTTGTATGCACACTCGTGTCGCCTGCAAGGCCTTGACCTGTTGCCCCGCTTGACACCATGATGTCAGCATGTTATGGCATGTGAGTGGAGTGGCAGTAAGCATGGAAGCGCTGGCCGGCAGGTGCTGTCAGCGCTCGAGGAGCAGAGAAAGAAGAAGCGCAAGGCGGCGTCGCTGGCGAGTCTGTTTTGTGAGCGCGGAGCGGCAGGCGCCAAGCAGCGGCCGCGTAGCATAGGCGCAGAGGCGCCCTGTCTATTGCACTCTGTAGCCAGCGCTGACGGTGCAGGCAGCTTGTTTGCCTTCAACTTTACAACGTTGAGTAACTAGAGAAATCGCGCCCTGCACAGGTCCTCGTTCCTTCCACCGCAAAAACCATGCTAGGAAACGCCCACGCGAACAGCGCCGGTGGGACTATCATGCCCAGGGCCGATCCTTCACGTGGGCATGCGGCATACTTCGCAAAGCTCAATACTTTGTACCAGCACAACAGCATCTGTATAGGAACCTGTGCTGGAGCGCGCTGCGCGTGATGCATGGTCTGCGTACGCAGCACCCCCAGGCTTGGGCTCCTTCCAGTGCTGTTGGCGGGGCCAGCACCGCGCAGGGAGGCGGCTGGTGGGCCCTGCCAAAGCCATGGAAAATTGGCACACTGGAGCACCCGCCCTTCATGCACATGGGCAGCACTGCGCGCACGCTCAAACAGCTAGCTACCCGCGCGTGCCAGCCACCGGGCCCTGCCCCGCCTGACAATACCTATAGCTACCAGAAAAAATGCAAGATAGGCAGTGCCCCCGGCATGCAAGCCTGCGCACTCCTGGATTGGCACACTGCGGCTTGCACAGTACTCAAATCCTGCTTGAATGAAATGTAGGAAACCAACTACCCGGCTGCGCTGCCGCGGGGCATCACTGGTACATAGGGCTTGGATAGCCGCTGGGCGCCCGTGACCGCAAGCCCGGTCTGAGCGCGACCGCTTCCTGGCACGCCTACCCCTGCACTGCCGGAGACGTGTCAAACGTTGGCCGGCTGCCGCTGCCGCCGCTGCCGCTGGACGCCGCCGGCGTGGTGCCGCTTGCGGGCGCCTTGGCGCTGCCAGCTGGCGCGGGACCGGACGGGCCGCAGGTCGTGCAGAACACGCCCTGGCCCCCGTTCTGGTTGCTAGAGCTGCCCGACGACCCGCCGCTGCTGCTGCCCCCGCCGCCGCCACGGCCGGCGTTGTTGACCACAGCGGCGGCGCCAGGCACGGAGTTGATGACAGCTGAGGCGGCCGAGTACAGCGCCGGGCGTGCGTCCGGAGGCACATAGGCGTTGACCAGGGTCTCAAGCTGCGTGGCGGAGCAGATGCGCCCGTCAGGCCCCAATAGCTTGTCAGGCCCCATGCACCAGCACTTGCCGCCGCCCGGTCTCCTGACCTCCAGGACAGAACAGGAACCAGCAGCCAGCTACGCCACGCTGCAGAGCAAAGACACTGTCAAAGACCCAACCTGGCCGCCATCCAGGCAGCTGCGGGCGACTGCAGGTCAAGTGCCCAACTGGCGGCATCCTTGACAGGGCCGCGCACGTCGCTCAAGCTCTGCTTGAGCAGCCGCGGCTGCGCCAGGCAAAGGCTGGCAAGCAGCAGCGCTCCCAGCAGCGCCTTGCCGCCCATTGTAGCTAAGGGGTGGTCAAAGAGCTGTAGGCCACGCCCAGTCTGACAGATCGACCTGAGCGGCTCGCCTCCCTCCTTCGCTCTCGCCCGCTTTTCTACACCTGGAACGCACAAGTTCGTCAGGTAGCACCATCGGCTTCGGCCGCAGCCGGTCGCAGGTTCACCTCGGAACGCACGAGACTAAGGCGCTTGTGCAAAATGCGTGCGCTGCGCCCAGGAAACTCCCAGCGACGCAAGGACGCGCTCTAGCCAGATGAGCACGTAGCAAGCACCACTGTGCAACCGCCGTGACGTGATGCACCCATACGGACAGCTGGAGCCAGCAGATGCACTTTCAGTGATCACCGCTGGGCGGCAGTAGCAGCAGTAGCGACAACCAACGCACGCCTCCTCTCCTTCCAGCAGAAGAGCTTGTAGGCGAGCACTACAGCTTGAGATCAAGAGGCTCGGACCCGTTGGGTCCTGCCCTGAAAGGTTAACGCGAGATGTTTTATGCTCGCCAGGCCCCAGGCCGTGCGCCTGGGCGGGATGACGAACAGGATGCCAGCTGGCCGCGGCGCGCAGTGGCATGGCAGCGCTGCGCACCTACGCGGCGGTCTCCCCGCAGCGCCGCTGCTGCGGCGGGCCAGCCGTGCGGCGACGTGGCGTCGCGCCCCCTCTGCTCCAGGTGACGGTGGGAGCGAGCCAGTGCAGGCGGTCCGTGCACGAGCGCCTCGTACGCTGACAGGGGCGCAGGCGAGCAGGCAGCGCGAGGCGTGGACGCTGTGCGGCGGGGAGCGCCGGCGCGGGCGCCGCGCCGCTGGAGGCAGAGGTGAGCACGATGGCCTTCCAGGAGCTCATCCTCTTTGTCTACCAGGGCGAGTGCGACCGCGAGCTGCAGCGCGCCCTGAACATGGAGCGCCTGGACGCCGTGTCGGACATCCGCGGCCGCCGCAGCGACGTGGACGAGGCGCTGTCGCAGATCGTGGTGCGCACCGCTCGCCAGACTCTGTTCAAAAGACTGCTCATCTTGCCGCCCAGTGGTCATGCATGAGCGGCACCGCGCCGTGCATGGGCAGGCGCGTAAACAGGAGCGCTGCACTGTGGATACGACCGCCAGCTTCGATGAGGCGGACGTCGCCGCGGAGGGCGTGCGCCTGCGCGTGGAGATGCAGCGGGCGGTCGAAGAGGAGCGGTGCGCGCCTGGCCTCGTCTGCGTCAGCGCAGCGACTTGTGGCGAGCAGGCGCCTCGGCTGGCGCGAGGGGCGTCGGATAAGAGCGCTGACTCACTGCTGGAGCCTTGGCGTCCGGCATGATACGTGCAGACTGGACTGGCAGCAGGCCGCTCTTTGCGAGCGGGTAGCGCGGCTTGTCCAGGTACAGCGAGGCGGCGGAGCTGCGCGAGCGGCTGCGCGCGGCCAAGGAGGCCGCCGAGGAGGCCGCC
>JAABUR0100010156.1_pt1 | contig 10400 bp, 8 predicted proteins | sample 5560091 | NCBI WGS metagenome assembly JAABUR01 (sample SAMN10711879, study PRJNA513375) | rock metagenome | isolation source: Antarctica rocks | place: Antarctica: Victoria Land, University Valley sud
CGACGACTCCGTGGACGCTGGTGTCCAACACCGCCGTCGCCGTCAACCCCGACGTCGCCTACGTGGCCGCCACCAACGGCACCGAGACGCTCGTCGTGGCCGAAGCGCTGGTTGTCTCAGCGCTCGGGGAAGACTGGACGGTGCAGTCCCGCTTCACCGGCCGCGAGATGGAGTGGTGGACCTACCAGCGGCCGTTCGAGCTGGTTGCCTTCCCGGAGGGAAGTAATGAGCGGAGCCCGGAGGGAAGTAATGAGCGGAGCCCGGAGGGAAGTAATGAGCGGAGCCCGGAGGGAAGTGACAAGCACAGCCCCGACGCGGAGGCACACATCGTGGTACTCGGCGACTACGTCACCACTGACGACGGCTCCGGCCTCGTCCACCAGTCCCCCGCCTTCGGCGCCGACGACATGGAGGTCTGCCTCGCCTACGGGTTGCCAGTGGTCAACCCGGTCCGCCGCGACGGTCATTTCGAGGAGAGTCTGCCCCTTGTCGGTGGACAGTTCTTCAAGCATGCCGACGCTGACTTGGTGGTCGATCTCGAGCAGCGTGGCCTGATGTTTCGCCACGTCGCCTACGAGCACTCCTATCCGCACTGCTGGCGCTGCCACACCCCGCTGATGTACTACGCCCTTCCGGCTTGGTATATCCGCACAACCGCGATCAAGGCGAACCTGATCGCCGAGAACGACAAGACGAACTGGTACCCGGAGACGATCAAGCACGGCCGCTTCGGCGATTGGCTCGAGCACAACGTGGACTGGTCGTTGTCACGGACTCGGTACTGGGGCACGCCGTTGCCGATCTGGCGTTGTGCTGACGACCACCTGACCTGTGTCGGATCGTTGGCCGAGCTGGGCGAGCTGGCCGGCGAGGACCTCGACGGGCTCGACCCGCACCGCCCGTACGTCGACGACGTGGTGCTCTCCTGTTCCCGCTGCGGACAACGGGCGAGTCGCGTCCCGGAGGTGATCGATGCATGGTACGACTCCGGCTCGATGCCGTTCGCGCAGTGGGGCTATCCCTACCTGCCGGGCTCCGCGGAAGAGTTCGAGCGTGCTTACCCCGCTCAGTTCATCAGCGAGGCGATCGACCAGACCCGCGGCTGGTTCTACTCGTTGATGGCGATCGGCACCTTGGTGTTCGACCGGTCGTCCTACCAGAACGTCGTGTGCCTGGGATTGCTGCTCGCCGAGGACGGACGCAAGATGTCCAAGCATCTGGGCAACATCCTGGAACCGATGCCGCTCATGGACGAGCACGGCGCCGACGCCGTGCGCTGGTTTATGGCCGCGGCTGGGTCACCTTGGGCTGCCCGCCGAGTGGGACACGGCACGTTGCAGGAGATCGTCCGCAAGGTGCTCATGACGCTATGGAACACCGTGTCGTTCCAGGCGGTCTACGCGCGCGCGACCGGCTGGACACCAGGCCCCGACGTACCGGGCGTCGGTGACCGCCCCGTCCTCGACCGGTGGCTCGTGTCGCAGCGAAACCGGCTCGTCCAGGACGTGACCGCTGCGATGGAGGTCTTCGACACACAGCGCGCGGGCGCGCTCCTCGCGAAGTTCATCGACGACATGTCCAACTGGTACGTGCGGCGCTCCCGCCGACGCTTCTGGGACGGCGACAACGCGGCACTGTCGACTCTGCACGAGACGCTCGACGTGCTGATCCGGCTGCTCGCACCAATCACGCCGTTCGTCACCGAGCGGGTATGGCAGGACATCGTTCGGCCGGTCGACCCCTCCGCGTCTGCCTCGGTCCACCTGGCGACGTGGCCGTCTTACGACGAGGCGCTGGTGGATCCCCAGCTCGATCGTGGGATGGCACTCACCCGCCGACTCGTCGACCTCGGTCGCTCGGCCCGGGCCGAGGGCAGGGTCAAAACTCGCCAGCCGCTGCAGCGGGCACTGATCCCGTCGAGCGCGTTCGGTCAGCTGACCGAAGGGCTCAGGGCGGAGATTGCCGCCGAGCTCAATGTCGAGACCGTCGAGTCGCTCGGCTCGACCGGAGATCTCGTCGACCACACCGCCAAGGCGAACTTCCGAAATCTCGGTAAGCGGTTCGGCAGCCAAACTCCGCATGTGGCTGCCGCGATCGCCGCGGCAGACGCGGCAAGTCTGGCAGAACGCCTTGCCAGCAAGGGTTCTGCGACGATCGACTTCGAGGGAGGGGTCGAGATCACTGCGGACGACGTGATCATCTCAGAGCGTCCCCGCGAGGGCTGGTCGGTGGTCAACGAGCACGGTGAGACGGTCGCTCTCGATCTGCATCTCACGCCGGAGCTGATCCGCGCCGGGCGGGCCCGTGAGGTCATCCGCACGATGCAGGAGGCCCGCAAGACCCACGGGCTGGACGTGTCGGACCGGATCTCGCTCAGCTGGCAAGCCGAAGGCGAGACGGCCGGCGCCCTGCGCCAGCATGCCGACGTCATCGCCCGCGAGATCTTGGCCGTCGAGGTGCGCGAGGAAGCAGGAGAGCACAGCCAGCACGACTCCGACCTCGGACTCGCGTTCACTCTGCGCAAGGTGTGACCGCCGAGGAGCGAGCGGACCTGCTCAGGAGGGGGCTGAGCCGGCAGCCAGAACTCAGCGCTGCTCCTGCTCCTGTTGCTGGTTCTGTTGCTGCTCCTGCTCCTGCTCCTGTTGCTGGTCCTGCTCCTGGTCCTGCTCCTGGCCCTCACCGAGCAGTTCACGAAGCCGACGCGGGGTCTCCCCGTCGGCGGAGGGGGTGAGCGGCGTCTCCCCGCCGTCTCCCTCACCATCGAGAGTCTTGAGTTGCGCCTGGAAGTAGCCACGCAGCCGGCTACGGTACTCGCGCTCGAACGCCCGTAGGTCCTCGAGCTCGCGAGCCAGGCCCTCCTTTTCATGATCGAGCTGGCCGAAGAGCTGCTGGCGCCGTGCTTTGGTCTCGGTGTCGAGCTTCTCGGAGCGGGTGCGCGCGTCGGACTCGAGTCGCTCGGACTTCGACTTCGCGTCGACCTCGAGACGTTCGGCCTTGGTTCGGGCCTCGCCGAGGATCCTGTCGGCATCGTCCTTTGCCTCGTCGACCAGCTGGTCGGCGTTCCGGGTGGCGATCTCCAGCAGTCGCGCGGCAGCCGTCGACGCCTCCGGGACCGTCTTGACGGCGGGCAACGCAGCCACCGACGGAGTAGCCTCCTCAGGCTCCTTGACGGGGGTGGAGCCCGGGACGACAGCGGACGCCTGCGGCGACGACGACCCGGTGGAAGCGACAGAGACCTTGGACCGGAGGTCGTCGTTCTCCTCGTGCAGCCGGGTGAGCTCTACCTCGACTTCGTCGAGGAACTGGTCCACCTCGCCCATGTCGTAACCCTCCCGCAGTCGGACGGGCGTAAACGTCTTCTTGTGGACGTCTTCGGGCGTCAACGACATGGTTCGCTCCAGGTAGGTCGATCTGTTCGGCACGTGCACGCCGAACGCTACTCCGTTCGCTCGGGCTGCGACTAAGCAACGCGGCGGCTGCTCCTAACCCACCAGGAAGATACGACGGTTCAGGTACAGCAAAACGTAGCAAATGATGAGCACGAACAGCAGCGACAGGTCTACGGCCACGCCACCGAAACGCAGTGGCGGCAAGACCCGACGGAACGCCTTGATCGGCGGGTCAGTCGTGGTGTAGATGACTTCGAGCAGGACGAGGATGGGTCCGCGGGGGTGCCACGACCGCGCGAACATCTGCACCCAGTCGGCGACGATCCTCGCCAAGATGAGAAGGATGTAAAACCAGAGGACCAGTTCGATGATGAATCCGACGACGACCACGGGCCGAATATAGACGGTCGCGTCAGCTCTGGTTGAAGAACCCGCCTTCGGCGATCCGCTGCTTGTCTTCGGCCGCCACCGACACGTTCGGGGGCGAGAGAAGGAACACCTTGCTGGTCACCCGCTCGATGGATCCGCGGGTGGCGAACACGAGGCCAGCAGAGAAGTCGACGAGACGCTTGGCGTCGCTGTCGTCCATCTCGGACAGGTTCATGATCACTGGGATGCCCTCGCGGAACTGCTCCCCGATCGTGCGAGCCTCGTTGTAGGTGCGTGGGTGGAGGGTGGTGATGCGCGACAGCTCGGCAACCGACTGAGCAGGTCGACGGCGCTCCGACAACGACGCCACCGGGGGGCGCCTTTCGTCGGGGACGGCGGTGACGGGCCGAGTCGACTGCCGGGCTGGCTCCTCCCCGTCGGCGAAGTAGTCGTCTTCGTAGCGGTCGGTGTCCTCGAGCAGGCCCAGGTAGACCCCGACCTTGCGCATTGCACTCGCCATGACCTCGTTGCCTCCGCTTGCCGAACGATGCTGGGTGGGTGTTGCCTGCTCGTGTACGACGCTGTCAGCCTCACTCGCAGCCGACACTACCCGAGCGGGGGGCGTGCGCCGAGTACCGCGCTGCCGACACGCACGTGTGTCGCACCGGCCGCCAGAGCCGCCTCGAAGTCGTCGCTCATACCGGCCGAAACACAACTGGCGCTCGGATGGGAGGAGACGAGGTGGCGCGATATCTCACGTAGCCGTGCGTACGCCGGGGAGGGGTCCTCTCCGAGCGGCGCCACGCCCATCACACCGCGGAGCCGGGCCCACCTCCCCGCCGCGAGCGCGTTGGCGACCGAGTCGATGCCATCGAGACTGACGCCGCCACGTCCGCCGCCAGCTCCCTCGGAGTCGAGGCTGACCTGCACCAGGCAGTCGATCTCGCGCTCGAACCGGTGAGCACCTGCGTCGAGCTTCAGCGCCACGCGGTCGGAGTCGACCGAGTGGACCATGTCGGCGTATCGGGCCACCTTGGCCGCCTTGTTGGACTGCACCTGCCCGACGAAGTGCCAGCGGATGTCCAGATCAGCGAGCTCGACCGACTTCTCCTGCAGCTCCTGAAGCCGGTTCTCGCCGAAGTCCTGCACTCCCAGCGCGCGTAGGAGCCGAAGGTCTGCCACCGGCCAGGTCTTGGTCACCACCACGAGCGTGACGTCGTCGATGTTCCTGCCGGCAGCGCTGCAGGCACGGTGGATGCGATCACGGACGTCGGTGAGACGACCCGAGAGCTCAGCTCGCCGACCGTCAGTCACGCTCGCCGCCGCGGACGACGACGAGTCCGGCGAACCTTCCCGACCGGTCACCATCGCGCCGGTGGGAGTAGAGGTCGTCGGACTCGCGGGTGCATCGGGCCCGGTCGTTCGACGTGCAACCCGCCGCATCGAGCTGCGAGCGCACACCCGCTCCCAGGTCGAGGGACGGGGTTCCCCATCTGGTGCATGCGAAGGCCGCCGGGACCAGCCCGGCGACTTCGTCGCGCATGGCTGGCGGCACCTCGTAGCAACCGCCGCACACGTGGGAACCGATGTACGCCTCGATCAGCGTGGCGCCAAGACTGCGCATCGCGTCGACGGTCGCGCCCACCACCCCGGCGACCATGCCGGCGCGACCGGCGTGTGCGACCCCGACGACTCCGTTGGCGGCATCGGCGAAGACCACCGGCACGCAGTCCCCGACTCGGACACAAAGCGCAACACCGGCCGTCTTCGTCACCAGCGCGTCACACCTTCCGGGCGCCAGCCCAGGTACGTCGACGACCCGGACCTCAGCGCCGTGCATCTGGTGCATGGTCGCGAACCCGGGCACGGCGAACGCCTTTGCCAGCCGAGCGAGGTTGCTGGCGAGCTCGGCGTCTCGGCCGGGTCTCGACCTGCTGACGTCCAGGCTGTCGAACGGCGCCGAGCTGATGCCACCATGGCGATCAGTGAACGCGATGTCGACTGGGCCGATCTCGGAGCGCTCGCGGCTGGCGAACACGTACTACTTGAGGAAGTCGGGGACGTCGAGGTCCTCGTTGTCGTCGAACGGGATAGCGCGCGGCTGCTTGGCGGGGCGCTGAGGCTCCCGACTGGGTGCGGGCTTTGCGGCAGCCGAGTCGGGAGTGGTCGAGGTCGGGCTGGGACGGGCTGGCTGAGCCGGTGGGGCGGGCTGCCCCCCGGGTGCCGCGGGAGCGGGGTCTCGACGCAGCGCCGGTTGAGACTGGTCGCGTCGCTTGGGCATCCCGCCGTCGAATCCGGCGGCAATCACGGTCACCCGAACCTCGTCGCCGAGCGCGTCGTCGATCACCGCGCCGAAAATGATGTTGGCATCGGCGTGGGCGGCCTGGGAGACCAGCGCCGCTGCCTCGTTGATCTCGAACAAGCCGAGATCCGATCCACCGGAGATCGAGAGCAGCACCCCGTAGGCGCCGTCGATAGAGGCCTCCAGCAGTGGGCTCGAGACCGCCATCTCGGCGGCGACGACTGCCCTGTCGTCGCCGTTGGCCCGGCCGATGCCCATCAGCGCAGACCCTGCGTTCTGCATCACCGACTTCACGTCGGCGAAGTCGAGGTTGATCAGACCCGGGGTGGTGATCAGGTCGGTGATGCCCGAGACACCCTGCAACAGCACCTGGTCGGCCTGCTTGAACGCATCGAGGACGCTCACGTTGCGGTCGGAGATCGACAGCAGCCGGTCGTTCGGGATCACGATGAGCGTGTCGACTTCTTCGCGCAGAGCCGCAATCCCTTCTTCGGCCTGGTTGGCGCGACGCCGGCCTTCGAAGGCGAACGGCCGCGTCACGACCCCGATTGTCAACGCGCCAAGGGCGCGGGCGATCCGTGCCACGACGGGGGCTCCGCCGGTACCTGTGCCGCCACCCTCGCCGGCGGTCACGAAGACCATGTCAGCGCCCTTGAGCACTTCTTCGATCTCCTCGGAGTGGTCACCGGAAGCTTGTCCCCCCACCTCCGGGTCGGCGCCTGCCCCAAGACCGCGCGTAAGCTCCCGGCCGATGTCGAGCTTGACGTCGGCGTCGCTCATGAGCAACGCCTGGGCGTCGGTGTTGATGGCGATGAACTCCACACCTCGAAGCCCAACTTCGATCATCCGGTTGACGGCATTGACTCCACCACCGCCGATGCCGACAACCTTGATGACCGCCAAGTAGTTCTGCGGTGCTGCCACGAGCGCGCCTCTCGATGAGTAACGGGGTGGCGGACTCGTCATCGAACCCGCCCTTGGTTCGGTGCTGCTGAGGGTCATGCGGTGGGGAAGGGCGGCAGGTTCTGGGGATAACTCTCAACGTCCAGTAGAGAGTTACCGTTATGTCAACCTCGCCTACGGATCAACTTAGGACACGTCGACCAGCAGGGCAACCGACACGCCCAGGTAGATGCCCGTTACCACTGCGACGCTCAACGCGGAGACGTCGTCGGCTGTTCGGGAACGCTCACGTCGTACACCGAGGCCGGGCGCTGCATCAACAGCAGCAGCACCTTGACCTTGCGGTCCGACTCGGCGGCGCTCCCCCACACCACCTCGCGCCCACCCCGCAGCCGCAGGTGAATCGAGTCCATCGAGCTCGCTTCCAGGTGCTTCAGCTGCGAGCGGAGGCTGGTGGGCAGCGCCACAACCACCCGGCCCACCTCACGCAGCGCCACCCGGGTGGCTTCGCCTTGGAACTGCAGCACGGCGAGTTGCGGGTTGCGTCGTGTCGTCTTCAGGTAGAGCACTCCTTCTTTGTCGAGGACCTGCCACGACCCGTCCCGGTGGATGGTCGCGACCGGCTGCCGCTCCTCGACGGTGATCGAGATGGTGTGTGGCCAGGCGCGATGCACGTCGGCGTTAGCGACGGCAGCCAGCTGGGACACCCGGTCGTCGACGGCATCGAGGTCGACGCGGGCCAGCGGCGTCTGCGGCTCGATCGCCGCAGCCCTCACCACAGCCTGGTCGGAGACCGAGGAACCTCCTTTGACCTCGACCCGGTCGGCGGCGAGCCAGGTCGAGAAGAAGACCGCGTAGCCGATGACCCCCAAACCGGCCACGACGACGGCGCTCAGCAGCAACGGTCGCAGCTGACGGAGCCGCCGCCGCCATTGCCGTGGTGGGCGGGCGGGCGACCCAGGGGACCCCGTCACCACGAGCACCTCGTGCGCTGCTCCAGCAGGGCGATCACGGCAGGCCCGATCTCGGTCACGTCGCCGGCTCCGAGCGTGATGACGAGGTCGCCTGTGTGCGCCCGGCCGGCCACCTCGGCCGACGTCTGCGACCAGTCCCCCACGAAGGCCACGTGCCCTGCAGCCAAGGGCACGGCGTCAGCCACTTTGACGCCATTCACGGACGGGTCCGGATCCTCGCGGGAACCGTAGACGTCCATCACCACGACCTCGTCGGCAGCACCGAGCGCCGCGCCCATCTGGACGGCAAACGCTTTCGTCCGGCTGAAGAGGTGTGGCTGGAAACAGGCCACCAGCCGACCGGCACCGGCGACCACCCTGGCCGCCGCCAGGTCGGCAGCGATCTCCACTGGATGGTGGGCGTAGCTGTCGAAGACCCGGACGCCGGCCGCTTCCCCCTTGAACTCCATCCGGCGACCACTGCCTCGAAACGCCGCGAGCCCGCGGGCCAGCTCATCGAACGCGTATCCCAGCTCGAGCCCCGCGGCGAGGGCGGCGAGAGCATCGATGATGTAGTGCTGGCCTGGCACCCGAAGGGTGACACGTCCCAGCGTCTCGTCGCCGCGGCGCACGTCGAACTGTGACGTCTCGCCGGCGAACGTACACCGAACCGCCTGGAGGTCGGTGCCGTCCGCGAACCCGACCCGGATCGTCACGAGTCCCCGCTGCAAAGCCCGGTCGGCGACCAGCGCGGCGCCAGCGTCGTCGACGCAGCAGACGACGAAGCCGGCTGGTTGGATCCGGCCGAGGAAGCTATAAAACACCTCGGCGTACGCCGCTGCGGTGCCGAAGTGGTCGAGGTGGTCCACATCGACGTTGGTGATGACGGCACCCGCGGGTGAGTAGGTCAAGATCGCGCCGTCACTCTCGTCGCCCTCCACGACGAAGACGTCGCCGGACCCCGCGGCGGCGTTGAGGCCAGAGGCGGTGAGGGTCGATCCGATCGCGTACGACGGGTCGGCGTCCGTGGCCAGCAGGGCCGTGGTGAGCATCGACGTCGTCGTCGTCTTGCCGTGGGTGCCGGTGACCACGACCGCTCGATGGCCGGACAGGACGGACTGGACGGCAGCCGACCGTGGCCAGAGCCGCAGACCGAGCTCACGTGCACGGAGAACCTCGGGGTTGTCGTCGCGGACGGCGGTGGACACGACCACGGTGTCTGCACCCTCGACATGGGCTGGGTCGTGACCCACCCAGCATCGGATCCCTAGCGTGCGCAGGGATTGCAGCATCGAAGAGTCGGACTGGTCGCTCCCGGAGACCCGGATGCCACGCATGGTCATCACCCGTGCGATGCCGGAGAGGGCGGCGCCCCCAATCCCCACGAAGTGCACCTGGCCGAGTTCGTCGGCCGGTGCGATGCGGGCGGGCACGTCGACCGTCATCTCGTGGCTGCCTTGATGATCATGTCGGCGAGTCGGTCATCGGCGTCCCGCCGGATGAGATCGGTGGCGGCGGCGCCCATCGCCTCGAGGCGGTTGCGGTCGAGCAGCAGCGCGGGCACGTGCTGCCGCACCCAGTCCGGCGTGAAGTCGGCGTCGTCGACGAGCAAGCCGCCTCCTGCCGCGACGACTGCCGACGCGTTCAGCGCCTGCTCACCGTTGCCGATCGGCAGCGGCACGAACACTGCGGGCAAGCCGATGGCCGCGGCCTCGGTGACGGAGTTCGCCCCGGCGCGGCCGACGACCGCGTCGGCGGCGGCGTAGGCGAGCTCCATCTTGTCGACGTACGAGACCACGACATAGGGCGGACCGCCCGGTCCCAGGTCGCTCGGAAGGGTGACGTCACCCTTGGGGCCTTTGACGTGCAACACCTGGATGCCGGCGGCCGCGAAGGCAGCGGCGGCGGCGGACACCGACTCGTTGATGCGACGGGCTCCCTGCGAGCCACCTGTGACGAGCAAGGTCGGCGTGTCCTGCTGGAGCCGGAAGTGGTCGCGGGCCAAGGCGCGCAGCTCGACCCGGTCGAGCAGCGAGATAGCTCGACGGATCGGCAGGCCGACGAAACACGCATGAGGCAGCTGGGTGCCCGGGAACGACGTAGCGACGAGCTTCGTGCAGACGCGGGCGCCGAAACGGTTGGCCAGCCCCGGCAGGGCGTTCCCCTCGTGGATGACAAGCGGCACTTTCTCCCTGCGCGCGACCACGTATGCCGGCATCGACACGTAGCCACCGAAACCGGTGATGACGTCCGGCTGCAGCCGACGGACGACCTCGCGGGTCGCTGCGACTGCAGCCCTGAGCCGGCGAGGGACGCGGACAAGGTCAGCTCCCAGCGCCCGAGGGAGCGGGACCGGTGGGATCAGCTCGAGGCGGTAGCCTGCCTCGGGGACGATCCGGGCCTCGAGACCGTTGGCGGTACCGAGACAGGTGATCTCAGCATCAGGGACCTTACGGCGCAAGGCCTCTGCCGTTGCGATCAGTG
>JAABUR0100010157.1_pt1 | contig 10400 bp, 13 predicted proteins | sample 5560091 | NCBI WGS metagenome assembly JAABUR01 (sample SAMN10711879, study PRJNA513375) | rock metagenome | isolation source: Antarctica rocks | place: Antarctica: Victoria Land, University Valley sud
GTTGCCAAAGAAGTCTCCTAAGTCAAAGCAAAGGTGCCTGCGTGCAGCGCGCGGTCGTCCCGCCCGCGCCGACGCTAGACCCACCCGAGAGCCGACCAGCGGCTGGCCACCCCCAACAGATGCATCAACGCCGCGCGACACCCACCAAAACCTCGCCGCGACGGAATCGGCAGGGCGGACGCCACGGTCAGCGCACCAGCCCTGTGATCATGCGGGTTCGATCGATGTCGACATGACGCCAGCGAACAATCACAGCCACAGACGGTGAGAAGTAATCTGGCTGACGCCGCTCGCGAAGGGATCGGACCGACGCTCGCCGAGGTGCCCGGCCCGTCCCGCTGACGGGACGCCGTCGCGTCAGACGGCGACGCTTCACCCTCGTTGGGTGGTGTGAACTCACGGTTAGCGCGTCTGTGCCGTGCTGGGCTGGTGCTAGCCGTTGAGGTTGGGGCTGGGGTTTTCCTTCACTGTGACACCGTGGCTGGCTGAGGAGCTCTTGATGCCGTCGATGCTGGTGTTGGCGTCGGTGATGCCGCTGGCGTCACCACCCTTGAGCTTGTTGACCGCACCGCTGATGGTGTCCCCGACCTTGGCCAACGGCGCCGCGACTGCCTTGCACAGCGTCGGGTTGGCCTTGACGTCCTCGGTGGCCAGGCGGACCTGGCGCTTGATGAACAACGCTGCCGCCGCCGCCTTCACAAACGCCTTGAGCCGACCCGGGGTGCCTTTGCGGAACGACCCGGCCTGGTAGGGCTTGTACAGGTAGCGGTGGAAGGCCCCGAACGCCTCACCGGTGTGCAACACGAACCGGCTCTTGGCGAAGTTCTTGGTGTTACTGCTCGGGCACTGCGGCCCAGCGGCGGTGGCACCGGTGCTGGCCTGGCCCTGCGGGGCGGTGGAGGTCTGGGACTGCGAAGACCCACCACCCGAGCTGCCGGTCGCGGTGCTGGTCTTACCGCCGCACCCGGTCAGCAACAACGACACGGCGAGCAGGACAGCCACGATCGGCGGGGTACGACGAGGCACTGAACACTCCAGGAAGCTTGGGGGGGTGACCCCCGCAGTGCCCCGCGCGCCGGCCAGGCACCCGCGATTCTCCGTCACAACCCGGTCACAACACCCGGTCATCACCCACCGGGCAGGTCGGTTGCCGCCGCAGTACCGGTCTACCGGGTACGGGCGCTGGTTTTGTTGCTGAGCTTCACATCTAGTTGGACGGTCAGGTCGGGGCGTTGCAGGGCCCGGCGCACATCAGCGAGTGCTTCGGTCTCGATCCGTTGGCGTAGTGCGGTCAGGTCGGCGTCGGCGGTCGCGGTGACCGTCACCGTCAGGTGGGGGTCTTTCGCCTGGCCCTGCACCTGCGCGGACGCGCCGGTCACGTCCCGGTAGCGCTGGACTTGGGTGGTGACCGCGGCGGTGACCGCGGTGCTGTCAATCACGGTGCGGCCGGCTGCGCCGCGGGCGGTCAGGTCCACCCGGGACACCCCAGCGACGCTGAACAAGGTGAACAACCAGCGCACCGCCAGGTACCCCAGCAACAGTCCAACGACGGCCAGCACCGGCCACAGCCAGATGCCGTGGTCCCCCACGTAGCGGCTGACCAGGTTGTCGAACACCGCCCGGTGAGCCAGCCGGCTCCCGAAGGTGCCCAGGCCGGTCAACAGCACCAACACCCCACCAGCGAGCAGCAACACCGCCAGCAGCAGCAAGAGCAGGCGGTGCAGCCGTTCCGCGGCCGGGGTCATGACCGCACCTTCCGGGTCTGCACGCTGGTCCGGGCCCGCGGTGCACGCCGCAGCTGCAACGACGCGAGCCGGTCGGCCACCGCGGTGCGGACCTCGGTGTTCAGGTCCTGGGCCAACCCGGCCTGGCTGGCCCGGCTGCTGGCGGTGACCTTGGCGGTGCGCCGACCGAGCTTGACCTTGGCTGAGTTGATCCCATCGACGTCGAGCGCCGCCCGGCGCAGCGCGCTGCGCACCCCGGCCCGGGTAAGTGCCGCGTCGGTGTTGGCGTCCTGGGAGCTGACCTTGAGCCGGCGGACCCGGCGGGGCTTGAGCTGCGCTGCCAATAGCAGCAACCCGACCAGCGCGACCGCGGCGGCGATGACCCGCACGCTGGTGCTGTCCCAGGCATCGGTGCGGCCGGCCCGGTAGTCGGCCCGCCAGTCCAGCAGCAGCGGGTGGAAACCGAAGACTGCCACGACGACCTCAACAGCCAGCACCGCCGCGGCGACGATGACCGCGACGCTGACCAGCAACGTCAGCACCCGGTTAAGCGTCCTCATCGAACCCGCACCAACGGCTCGGTGTCCACCACCAGGGCGGTGACGTGCACATCGACCTCCGCCACCTCCAAGCCGGTCAACGCCGACACCCGGTCGGTGACCCGGTCCCGGACCTGCTGCGCGGTGTCCTGTAAACCCTGCGGGTAGGCCACGCTCGCGGTGACCGTAACGAACACCCGCCGGCCATCGACCTGCGCCGCGACCGTCGGCAACGCCTGCAAGTCATCAGTGCGAGAACCCAGCCGGTCCAGCCCCGGCGCGGCCAACGCCATCCCCAACACCCGGGGGGCGGCCGAACCGACCCCGGCGACCTCACTCGCGGCCCGGCTCGCGATCCCCGTCACCACCCGGTCCTGCAACACGATCTGGCCGCCCCCGGTCGCCCCAACGGTGTTCACACCGGTGGGCTGGACTTCTTGGGAGCCCGGCCGGGGCACCGTCGAGGTGACCCGCTCCACCTGAATCCGGCCCGGCCGGGGCAGCCGGTGGGCCAGCGCCGCGCTCGAGGCGCTCACTGGCCCCGCACCTTCGACAGCAACGCGCTGGCGTCCAGCTCCCCGTCGACCACCTTAGGCACCACGAACCCGACCGCCCCGAACAACGCCACAATCAGCATGTCGCCGAACCCCCCGAACACCAACGCAAACGCCAACACGAAACCGACCAACAACCCGAGCGTGCTGCGTGCCATCACAACTCCCGACCGACCGATACTGAAGCTGCACCAGCGTCAGGGTCCCAACGCCGGAGTCGTGCCGAACCCGTCAATGCACCCGCGGAGCGGTGTGGTGCCGCCGGCAGCGCCGCCAGACCAGCAAGACCGCCGCATGCAACGGCCGGTGGGACCGCACCGCCACCACCCGCACCCCGCAGGTGCCCAAGCCGGGCCGGTCAAAGGCCTGCAACCCCCTCCAGAACACCTCCGGATCCCCACCCGCGTCCGGATGGTGCGCCCGGACGAACTGCCGACGCGCCAACCGGTCCTGCCGGTCCTGCCGGTCTTGCTGATCGGTGCTGGTCACTGGATTTGGTCGATTTCGGGGAGCAGCACATCACCGATCACCACATCTACCCGACGGCCCCCGACCACCGGGGCGGTCACCGCCCATACCTGCGCGGCGACCTCATCGGCCGACACCGGCCAGCGCACCACCACATGCACCTCCACCCAAGCCGATGACACCCGCAGCCCGGTCACCCGAGCCCCCGGCAGGTAGGTCGCGGCCTCACCAACCACCCCACCATGCATCGCCACCACCGCCGGGCACGACAGCACCAACCCGACCAACCCAGCCGGATCACGCTCAGCCAAATCACCCACAGCCAGCCCGGCCCCGGCCGACCCGGCATCAGCCGGACCGGCCGGCTTAAGTGGCCGGCCGGCCGGACCTGGTGCTGGCTGGGTCACTGCACCCGGGCGGGGGCGTCGCTCTGCTCATCGCTGTCATCACCAAGGTAGACGTCATCGACGGTCACGTTCACCTCAACAACCTCCAAACCGGTCATCCGCTCCACCGCCTGCTTGACGTTGCGCTGAATCGACCGGCCCAGATCCGCCACACTCACGCCATACTCGATCACGATGTCCAAATCGATCGCGGCCTGAGTCTCCCCCACCTCCACACTCACTCCCTGGCTCACCGACGGGCCGCTACTGCCCGGGATCCGCTGCTTGATCGCACCGAACGCCCGAGCCGCCCCAACACCCATCGCGTGAACCCCACTGATCTCCCGGGCCGACAACCCGGCGATCTTCGACACCACCCCATCCGCAACGCTGATCTTGCCGGCGCTGGTCGCCAACGCACTCTTGGTCTCCTCCGAAGCCTTCGAACTCGTCACCGGGGTACCGCTACTGGGCGTGGACATGACACTCCTTCACAAAGTCAGTGGTCAGGCTGGTACAACGTTAGACACCGAAACTCGGCAAAAGTTTCGCACCAAGCGCAACTTCTTCCAGATACCGAACGACCAAGCCAAGCAGGGCCGTCTCAGTACCGCTGCTCGCCCTGCTGCTGCTGGTCATAACCACCCTGGCTGCCACCCTGCTGCTGGTCGTAACCACCCTGGCCGCCCTGCTCGCCCTGCTGCTGCTGGTCGTAGCCGCCCTGGCTGCCACCCTGCTGCTGGTCGTAACCACCCTGGCCGCCCTGCTCGCCCTGCTGCTGCTGGTCGTAGCCGCCCTGCCCGACACCCTGCTGCTGGTCGTAGCCACCCTGGCGGGACTCGCCGCCACCGAAACTGGGCCGCTGCTGGGCGAAGTCTTGGCCCTGCTGGTAACCGTTGAAGCCGGGCTGCTGTTGGGCGTCCAAGTGCTGCTGGTAACCGCCGTTCTGCAACTGCTGCGGATCCACCCCGATCTGGCTCAGCAACCCGGCGTGCTGCTGCGGGTCGACCTGATCCATCCCCTGCAGCTGCTGCGCAGCCTGCTGGTGGTTCCCGCCGACCTGACCGACCAAGTTCAAAAGCTGACTGGCATCAAACCCCATGAGCACTCCTTCAGACGCGGACCCACGCAGGAGTGCGCGAGCCGGGACAGGGTTGTTCCACCCCTGCCCCAGCCCACACCATCAAGAACAAGAAACCGCACCCGCCGCACCGCACCGCACGTACAGCACCGCCAGACCGGGCTACTTCCCGCCGGCCTCACCCAACGCCGTCAACGCCGCGGCCGCATGGAAGTACTTGTTCTTCCCCAAGTCCTGCACCGTCTTGATGTTGAACGCTTTTGCCAGCAACTCAGCGTCCCCATCGCTGACACCAGCCAAAGCACTCACCGGCGCCGCCAACAGCTCACCCAGCGAACTACTCTCATACGCCTTATCCAACATCTTGCTCAAGTCCGCCGAGATCGCCACGCCTGCTCCTTCATCATTGATCACATCATCAGGCCGCGTCACCGCCACCCGAAACCAGCTATGGCCCGGACCGGGCCGCGCCCCGTCCCACCGCAGAGAACCGCACAACGCCCCCCGGCACAACCACCAGCCAGGTGCTGGTCAGAACACCTCAGGGTTGGCAGGGTCATCAGCCGAGGTCAGCGGTCGCGGCCGGATCTGCAGCGCCATCCGTGAGGAGCACCAGGGGCGCGCGGTCCGCTAGTCGGCCTGGTCCACGGCCAGCGCTGACGGCGCTTCGGGCGCAAGCAACGTCCAGGCAAGGGCATCGGGGACAGCCCGCAGTTCAGGTGCCGCACCGAGGGTGCCGTCCACCGCGCGGCCACGGCGGCGCGGTGTCGGGGTTGAACACCGCGGGGGCTTGTCAGGCGGCCTCGTGTAGGGCACTGGCGAGTCGGCGAAACCCCTCGTCGAGCCCGATCTGCGGCTGGTAGGCGAGGTCCCGCCGGGCGGCGCCGATGTCGAACCAGTGCGTCGTGGCTAGCTGACGGGCAAGGAACCTGGTCATCGGCGGCTCATCTTGGCGATCGAGCAGCAACCAGGCGCGCTCGGCGGCTGCGCCGGCCGCCAGCGCCAGCCCGAGCGGCACGCTGCGGGTCTCTGGGGGCAGGCCGTCCGCTGCCAGGATGGCGTTGACGACGGTGCGGATTGGGCGGGGGTCGCCGGAGCTGATGAAGTACGCCCGCCCGGAGCAGGCGGCTCCGGGGACCAGCGCGTCCAGGGCGCACAGGTGCGCGTGGGCTGCGTCGTCGACGTAGGTCGTGTCGATGACCTGTCGGCCTCCGTTGACGAAGCGCAACCGTCCGCGTCGGGCGCGGTCCAGGATCCGTGGCACGAGCTGGGTGTCCCCGGGGCCCCAGATCAGGTGCGGGCGCAGCGCGACGGTCGCCAGCGCGTTGTCGGCCGCACCGAGTACGACCTGCTCGGCGAGGGCCTTCGTACGCGGGTAGTCGGACTGGAACTGCGTGGCGTAGGGCAGGGACTCGTCACCACCGCAGATGTCGGCGCCGGTGTGCACGACGCTGGGTGTGCTGGTATGCACCAGGCGGCGGATGCCGAGCTTGCGGCAGGCGGCCAGCACCAGGCGGGTTCCTTCGACGTTGCTGCGCTGGTAGTCCGCAGCGGGCCCCCAGATGCCGGCCTTCGCCGCGACGTGCAGCACGGCGTCGCAGCCCTGCGCCGCCTCGAGCACCACGCCGGGGTCGGCCAGGTCGCCGCGTACGGTGCGGACCCCGAGCTCCCGAAGTTTCGGGTAGTCGCCCCTGGCGAGGCTGACCACCCGGTCGCCGCGGTCCAGGAGCGCCCGCACGATGGCCCCGCCGAGGAAACCGCCGCCGCCGGTCACCAGCACGGTCACGGCTGGTCCGACGCCCAGACCGCGAGACCCGCGCGGTCGATCTTGGAGTTGTGTCGGATGTCGACCGGCAGTCCTGGGTGGTACAGGACCCGCGTGATGGCGCTGGCCCGCGCGTCGGCGTGCCCGATAGCCAGCAGCTGCTGGGTCAACAGGGGCGAGGGCAGCACGCCCGGTTCGAGCTCGACGCAGAGCACGGGGGTGCTGCCGCCGGCGGCACCGGTACCGACCAGCGCGCTGCGGCGTACCGCCGGGTGCACATTGAAGACCTCTTCGCACGGCACGCTGTACATCGGGCCGGCGGCGGTGTGCACCACGTGCGCCTTGCGGCCGGCGAACCACAGCCGCCCGTCGGTGTCCCAGCTGGCCAGGTCCCCCATGCGATGGGCCACCTGCCCGTCCCACCGCACCTTCGCAGCGGCGGTCGCGGCAGGGCGGTCGGCGTAGGCCGGGCTGATGACCGGCCCGCGCACCAGCACCTCGCCGACCTCGCCGGTCCGCGTGACCAGCAGGTCAGTGGTCAACTCGGGGATCGGGTCGTCGGTGACCCGGATCAGTGCCACATCCACCCCAGGAACGGGCCGGCCCACGCAGATGCCGTCCTCCGGCAGCCCGAGCAGCTCAGCGCTGCCGATCGTGGCGACCGGGAGCGCCTCGGTCGCGCCGTACGGGGTGTGCACCTGGGCACCGGGGCCGAGTTGCGCCAAGGTGCGGCGTTGGGTGCTGCGCGGCACCGGGGCGCCCGCCGAGATGACCCGGCGCAACGACGGCATCGCGCCGCCCGCCCGGCTGACCGTGTCGAGCAGGGCCGGGGAGCCGAACATCACGGTGGCGCCGTACCGGTTCGCTGCCCGCACCACCCTGGCCGGTACGACCTGGGCCGGTCGGGTCGCGGCCATCCGCGGCACGACCGTCGTCAGGCCCAGGACCGGCCCGAACAGCGCGAAGGGCGGGAAGGTCGACAGGCTGATCTCTCCCGGCTCGAGGTCGTAGAGACTGCGGACGAGCGCCGCCTGGGCGAGCAGCTGCTCCTCGCCGTGCTCGACGCCCTTGGGTGGCCCGGTGCTGCCGCTGGTGAACAAGATCGCGGCCGGTGCGCCCTCCGGTCGCGGGGGAGGCAGGAACGGCTGGCGCCAGCGCCCGGCCTGTTCGACCGTCCGCAGCGCGCGGCTGCCCAGGACGAGGCCGGCCACGCCCGAGGCTGGCCCCGCGGTGATGAGCACCTCGGCGCTCGGTGCCCAGCCCAGCAGCCGTCGGGCCAGGTGCGCCTTTGCGACGCCGACGAAAGCCCGCGGCGCTGCCTGCGCCAGGCAGCCTTTGACGTTGTCCCGACCGATCCCGGGGTCGATCAGGACCGGTACCGCCCGCAGGCGCAGCAACGCAAAGGCCAAGGCGAAGAAGTCCTCGATAGGCGGAACAAGCAGGGCTGTGCGCATCCCCGGGCGCACCCCGGCGTGCGCGAGGCCGGCCGCTAGGGCATTCACCCGGGTGTCAAGTCGGCGGTAGGTCGTCGCGCGGAAACCGGTCCCTCGCGGCAGGGCGAGGGCGACGCGCTGCGGCGTCGACCTGGCCTGCTCGGCCAGCAGCCCGTCGAGCGTCGCCGGTGCCGCTGCGCTCGTCACACCGGCGCGAGGAAGCGCGCGGCGAGCGGCACGATGCGGTCGGCGGCGTCCTCAAGCACGTAGTGGCCGGCGTCAGCGAACCGGTGCACGTCCGCCTGGGGCAGGAACGACAGCAGGTGGTCGAGCACCACCTCGTCGAACACCGGGTCCTGCATCCCCCAGCAGACCAGGGTCGGGGTGTTCCGGAGCAGGTGCAGGCGCTGCTCCACGCGGGCCAGAACCGGATAGGCGGCGTCGCTCGGCCGTAGCGGGATGTCCTGGACGAACTGGGAGACCGCGACGCGGTGCTGCGGGCAGTCGTACGGCGCAAGCAGGCCGGCGCGGGCCTCGGCCGGCAGCCAGCGGCGGCCGGAGCCCAAGGCGAGGGCCCCGAGGCTGAAGGCGTTGAGCCGGGTCACCGCCCAGTCCCCCAGCACCGGCAACCGCGCGGCCCGCAGCGTCCAGGGCAAGGTCTTGTCCGGAGGGAGCGGAAACGCCCCGGTGTTGAGCACGACGAGCTTGTCGATCCGTTCGACGTTGTTCACCGCCCAGGCCAGCGCGATCGCGCCTCCCCAGTCATGCACCACCAGCGACAGGGGCTCGGTGAGCGCGAGCCCGTCGATGAAGGCGCCGAGGTCGCTGACCCGGCGGCTCAGCGTGTGCGGGTAGTCGCCAGCCGACGGCTTGTCCGACCGGCCCATCCCGATGTGGTCCGCCGCGATCGCGCGCAGCCCCAGCGGGGGCAGCGCCGCCATCAAAGAACGGTAGTAGAACGACCAGGTCGGGTTGCCGTGCACCAGCAGCACCGGCGAGCCGGTCCCTTCGTCGACGTAGGCCATGGTGTGGCCGTCGACCCGGGTCGTGCGCTGGGCGTATGGCCAGCCGGCCAGCGCAGTCACCACATGATCTCGGCGGCCGCCGCGTTGATGCCGCTGCCCACCCCCATCAGCATGACCCGGTCGCCGGAGGAAATCGTGCCGTCCTGAACCGAGCGGGACAGCACTGTAGGCACACCGGCCGGTCCGATGTTGCCGAAGGTGGGGTAGATGAGCGGGAAGCGGTCGATGTCCAACCCCAGGGTGTCGCAGACGGCCCGGGTATGAACCTTGCTGACCTGGTGCACGACATAGGTATCCACGGCGTGCGGATCCCAGTCGAAACTGGACACGGCTTCCTTCCACGTGTACGCCGCGAGCTCCAGCCCCGCGAGCAGCAACCCCTTGGTATCGGTCCGCATCTCGTGCACGTGGCCGGTGCACAGGTTCGCGTGCGCAGTGCTCGCCCGGCTCATCCCGCCCAGAAAACGCCGGCCCGCTTCGACCGAATCAGCCCGGGACAGCACCATCGCAACCGCCCCCGAACCCAAGGTCAGCGTGGCGAACTGCTCGCGGAACATCACCTCGTCGCACACCTCGGAAGCGAGCCGCTCGATGGTCGCCTCCATCGTGAACCGGCTGGTCTCGCCGTCAACGACCAGGCCGTGTTCGATCTCGCCGTGCTCGATCATCGAGGCCACGACGTTCATGCCGTTGACGAAACCCAAACAGGCGTTGCCGACATCGAAGTTAACGGCCTCGGGTGGCAGCTCCATCCGACCGTGCACCAGGCTGGCCGTCGACGGCTCGAGATAGTCGCGGCACACCGAGGTATTCAGCAGTGCACCCACGTCGTTGCGGTCCACGCCGCTGCCCGCCAGCGCCAACTCCCCCGCCCGCGCGGCCACCTCACTGGGCAGCGTCCCGGCGTCCCACACCCGTCGTTCGCGGATACCAGACAGGCCCTCCAGCAGCCCGGGCTCAACCCCCAACCGCTCCAACGTCGAAGCCATCTGCTGCTCAATCTCGGCCGAGGTCACCGCGTGCGGCGCGTCGACGTGCGCCAAACCACTGATCACGACCTGCTCATACCTCTGCGTCGCTGTCATCTTCGCTGTCTGTCCTCCCGCACGGTCTCGTAAGCACGCCGCGCGCACAGTGCCCGGAACCACAGGAGCCGAGCCCGACGTGCTCGCGCCCGGGGAGCCCCACGCGTGCCGCAGCCGGCCCGGCACGTAGGCCGGCGCAGCTCACGGGTAAACCGCGGGCAGATCGAGACGACGGTCGCTCGCGGAGGCACGGCACAGACACGAACCAGGTAACACCACGACAAAAGCCCCAGGGCAGCCACCAGCCGTCGCACAGACCCTGCAGGCCGACCCACCGACCGACCGACCCGGCGACCCGGCGACCCGGCGACCCGGCGGAAGCTGTCAGCCTCACCGCCGC
>JAABUR0100010158.1_pt1 | contig 10400 bp, 10 predicted proteins | sample 5560091 | NCBI WGS metagenome assembly JAABUR01 (sample SAMN10711879, study PRJNA513375) | rock metagenome | isolation source: Antarctica rocks | place: Antarctica: Victoria Land, University Valley sud
TCGAGCATTACCTGTTCTCGTTCATCGCCCGCAACTGGCGAGGCCAGCCGCTGGTCTCCCGCCAGGCCGTGGTCTCGCTGATCGGAGCGACGACCTCCACCAAAGGCCTCAAAGTGTTCGCTCAGCTACCAGCGCGGCATCAAGATCACCGCCCAGCAACTCGCCGAGGTCAACCTCACAACCGATCAGTTCCACGGAGAATGGAACTACATCATCTCCCCACACCTAATTCCCTGACGCTTCCTAACCCCCCGTTAGAGGCAGCCTCGCCCGCCGTTTGGCGCCGTTACTCAGGAGACCCCTAGCGACGGCGCCGATCGTCATCCGGCCGCCGCGAAGTCCTCGCTTACGACGCGCCCCGCCGCTTCTTTCTTCCCCTGGCGGTGGCGCAGGCGTCGTCCTTCACGGACGTACCACTGCGCGAAGAACGCGATGAGCAGCATGAGGTCCACGACATCGCCTCCGTAGTACATGATCTCGGCGCCTTGATGCAGTTGCGCGACACCGCCGGTCCTCACGCTTCCATACCCGGCGTAAAGGAGCTTGGCCAGGGCTGCGTGCGATCCGAGGGCGATGATCAGCAACGCAGTGCGCAGCCTGAACGCGCCGACTCGAGGGACGGCGTCCAGGCCAACGAACGTCCAGGCGAACAGACAGCCGGAGATGAGGAAGTGCGTGTGCACGAGCTCGTGAAGCAGCGGGTGACGCAGCGTCGCCTCATACAGCGGCGTGAAGTACAACGCGACGAGTCCCCCGACGAAAAGGGTGGTTGCCGTCACCGGATGGGCCAGCAGGCGGATCGGCCGGCTGTGAAGCACGCCGACGAGCGTCATGCGGGGTTGGCGGGGGATCGTCCGCAGTGCGAGCGTGACCGGCGCTGAGAGGGCCAGCAGCAGCGGGCCCGCCATTCCGAGCAGCATGTGCTGGACCATGTGCACGGGAAGCTGTTCGTCGTGCATCGCCAGAGGTGAGACCACCGCGGCCGCGATGGCCAGCAGGCCCCCGGCAAAGCTCGCGCTGCGCCGGACGCTCCATCGCTTTCCGCGGACATGCAACTTGTAGACGCCGAGCGCGTAGGCGTCCCCGGCTGCAACCAGCGAAATCCAGAGTCCTGGCTCAGTTGGCCAGTCGCCAAGCATCTCGAACTCGCGTCCGCTAAGCAGCGAGGGCGGCCGGCTCCTGGCGCGCGCGACGGAGCAACACGAAACCAACCACGAGAACGATCACGGCGATGACGTTCCAGACCAGGTCGTAGGGCAGGATCTTCACGTGATAACGGATCTCGTGCAAATGCCACCACTTGTGCTGGATGATGCCGTCCCACAGCTGGAACCCGCCGAGACCAAAGCAAAGCCCGGTGAACTGCCAGGTAGACCGCCAGGCGGCGCGACGGCGCAGATCAGCGAACATGAACAGGCCGCCGACCACGCAGAACCAGCTCACGGCATGGAAGATCCCGTCGGAGACCAGACCCACGGCGGGCGTGGAGAGGTTGTAGAAGTGGTGCCAGTGCAGCAGCTGATGAAAGACGGTCTCATCGACGAATCCCGCGACGCCGATACCGATGAGCCCCCCGATATCAATGACCGACGCGGTGAATTGACTTCGTCTGAGCGCTCCCGCCCCGGCGTTGAAACAGCGCTCATCTGTTGTCCTCCCTGGCTTGAGTATCTGGGGGTCGCTGCCGAAGGTCGGCGAGGTGGCTGCCGTTGCCTCGAGCTCCCTCGCTGTTGCTGGTAGATTAGCATTTGCTTTGTCAATAGCAATTCCACCGAGGACTTGATGAGCCGGCGCCGCGCGGAGGAGAACGTGATCGCGGGTCTTCGCGTCGAGGTGGCTCGCCTGCGCGAGGGACTTGAGCGCTTGGACACCACGCTCGCAGGTTTGGAACGCGACCAGAGCACCGCTGGCGACCGGGCGCGCCCGGACCGCTACTACCACGTTCTCGTCGATGTCTACGAGCATGGGCGGCATGGAGTGGATGCCAACACGTTCGCCCACGCCGGACGCGAGCGTGGCTATGACGCGCGTGGGCTGGGTGGATTCTTCGTCGGCAGCCGCGCGCCGCTCCGCCGGGAGAACGGGCGCGTGAGCATGACCACCGAAGGCCACCGTCTGCTCGACGTCTACCTCGGCAATCCCTCGTGAGCACCGCCACTACCACCCGCTCCGGCGCGCTCACCGACACCACCTGGGCCAGCACTCATCTCGAGGATCCCAGCGTCGTCTTCCTTGAAGTTGATCAGCGCGCTGCGCTCTACGACCGCGGCCACATCCCCGGCGCACACTGCGTGGATTGGAACACCGACCTGCAGGATCCGATCCAGCGCGACCTCCCGAACCCTCAGCAGATGACCCAGCTCTGGAGCCGCCTCGGAATCCGTGACAGCACGACTGTCGTCTTCTACGGCGACCTCAACAACTGGCTGGCCGCCTACGGCTTCTGGCTGTTTCGTTCCTACGGCTTGTCAAACCTTCGACTCCTCGATGGCGGCCGCCAGCGCTGGATCGCCGAAGAACAATCTCCCCTGAGCCGCAAGCCGGCAATCTCAGCGTCGGCCGGAAACGTACCCACGCCTCGATTCGACGGGCGCTACCGCGCCGATCGCGCCGATGCCGCCGGCGCCGCACGAGACGGTGACCTGATCGACGTCCGAACGCACCAGGAGTACACCGGCGAATGGCTGACCGAGCCCGAGTACCCCGGGGAAGCCGCGCATCGCCCAGGCCACATTCCCGGCGCTCGCCACGTCCCGTGGGATCGCGCTATCGACCTTGACGGCCGCTTCAAAGCATCTGAGGAACTGCGCGGTCTCTACCCCGCCCACGAGGGGTCACCCGACGCCCCGATCGTCACGTACGGCCGCATCGGGGAACGCAGCGCCCACACCTGGTTCGTACTGCATGAGCTGCTCGGCCATCCCCACGTCAGCAACTACGACGGCTCATGGACAGAGTGGGGCAGCATGACCGCGATGCCCATACAACTCGGGCACGAGCCCGGGCAGCTCGGCAGCGACTTTGTGCCGTGAGGCAGCTGGCCCGTGGCGTCGGGTGAATTCAGGACCGCACCGTCAGGTTGATCCGCGCCCACGCGTTGTTGATGTAGCCCCTCGGGTTCCACAAGTGGGCGGGCTTCTCAGGTTGGGTGGCGGCGGAGCTGTCCCAGGCGCGCGCCACGATCTCGGCTGGGCCAGCTGCGAGTGTTACTCGGGTTCGCCAGCGCCGCCAGGCCCAGGGGCCGAGATCGTCGAGTAATTCGGCTTGCGTCCAGTTTCGTCCGCCGTCGATCGACGTGTCGACGCGCACGATACGGCGGTCATCGCCGGCGAACGCGTACCCGCTCACCTCGACCGCACCGGCAGCGACTGATGCGCGGTCCTCAGGCTGGAGGATGTCCGCATTGACGGCGACGGCACCGAGCGCGATGCCCGTCCCGGGCGGAGCATCCTCGGCGTCGGCATCGGCAGGAAGCAGCCGATAGGTCTGAGCCTGGAAGTAGTTCTCCGACGGCTGTGCCTGGGCGGTGATCTGCTGCAACCATTTGACGCTGCGCGCTCCGATGTAGCCGGGAACGACCACGCGAAGCGGGTCGCCGTGCACAGATGGCAGCGGCTCGCCGTTCATCTCCCACGCCAGCAGCACTTCCGGCGCAAGGGCTTTGTGACGAGGGATGGAGGCTCCGAAGCGCTGCGGCGGATCGGCCTCCTGCGAGGTGTCGGCTCCGTGAAAGGCGATGTATTCGGCCTCCGCCTCGATACCCGCCGCTTCGAGCACATCAGCCAGGCGTGCGCCTCGCCAGGCCGCGGTGCCGGTGGCGCCCGGGCCCCAGGGGGCCTCGCCCGGAATGTCGCGGACCGCGATCAGTCCCTTTCGGCGGTTGCCCGCGCATTGCAGCGTGGCGACGATCTCGTGCTCCTGAAAGCGCGAGCGCAGTTGATCCAGGTTCAGCTCCAGCTCCTGCTCCACCAGTCCATCCACCCCAAGCCGCCACGCTGCGGGCTCAGGGGCGGGGACCGGGCCGTGGCTGCGGACGTAGAACACATCAACCGCCGTCAGGTCGGCTTCGGCCAACGCCGGGGCGGCTGACTCCGCGTTGAACGGGTCCTGCCCGTGCACGAGCATGTCCGCGCGCTTGCCGTGAGCCGTCATCCCCGGCTGTCCGGCTGCTCGATCGGGTTCCCGAGCTTGCCCCACTTCGGCACGCCGCCGCCAACGACGTGGATCACACGTTCGGCGCCGGAGCGCTGGAGGAGACTGGAGGCGACCGCCGCGCGTTGGCCTGAGCCGCACACCACCGCGACCGGGCGCCGGGCGTCGATGCCGCTGGGAAGCTTGTCGATGTCATGCCAGGGCTTGAAGACCGACCCAGGTACGTAGCCGCTGTCGTGCTCCGCCTGCTCCCGCACATCGAGGATCTGCAGTTCCGGATCGGACTCAGAGCGGGTTGGGAGATCCTCGAGCTTCAGCCGTTCGATCCGCTGGACCGGGCGCTGCTCACGCCGCCATTCGGTCATCCCGCCGGCCAGGTAGCCGGCGAAGTTGCGGATCCCGACCGCGAGCGACAGCTGCGCCGCTTGCCGGGCGTCGTCGTCGTCGCGGCCGACGAGCACGATCTCCTGATCGCGATCAGCCAGCCACGCCAGGCGCGTTCCGAAGCCGGCCTGTACTGCGGGGATGCAGACCGCTTGCGGGATGTGCGCGTCGTCGAACTGCAAATCGGTCCGCACATCGACCACCAGCGCACCGGTGGAGCGCCGCTGTTCGACCTGTCGGGGCGTCAGCGGCAGGACTTCGACCCCCTCGGTGAGCAGCTCGCTCTGGTTGAGCTTCACGACGGCCTTAAAGTTCGGCGGCTGCGGGCCTAGCCCATCGAGGGCCCGCTCGACGAAGCGCTCCTCGTCCTCCTCGGCGAGCATCTCATTGTGCGCGCGCTCGTAGGCCAAGGTGGAGGAGATCTTCATATCCATGCCCGGACCACCGCACAGCGACCCGCCCAGATGCCCGGGCCAGACCTCGGTCGCCGCCGGCAAGCTCAGCACCCTGTCCCGCAACGAGCGGAAGATCGCATGGGCCCCTTCCTCCTTCTCGACGGCGAGGTCCGGACGCGCGACGTCGCCCACGAACAGCGAGTCGCCAGTCAGCAACGCCCACGGCTCCGCGCCGCGGGCGGTGTCGATCAAGGCAAACGCGGTGTGCTCGGGCCGGTGCCCGGGCGTGTGGATCGCCTGCACCTTGAGCGATCCAAGCTCGAGCTCCCAGCCGTCATCGAAGGCGTTGTGGTCGTACTCGGCCTGCGCGTCGCGGTGGATGTGGATCGAGGCGCCGGTAGCCGCCGTCAGGCGTCCGTGGCCTGAGACGTGGTCGGCGTGGTTGTGGGTCTCGAGGATATGATCGATCGAGACCCCCATGTAGCGCGCGAGCTGCAGGTACTCGTTGATCTCGAACTTCGGATCGACCACCGCCGCAATTCCCGCGCTGTCATCGCCGATCAGGTAGGACGCGCAGCCCAGATCGTCGTGGGTGATCTGGCGAAAGATCATGTCGCTCCTTTGGTTGCGCTGGGAACAGAATCGGCGAGAACGCCGGACACCGCCGCCTCCAGCTCTCGCAGCTGCGTGCTGACCGCCGCGCACACGAGCTCACAGAGCTCGAGCACGACTGGGTCGGCGATCCGGTAGACGGCTCTCGTCCCCTGCTTCGTCCGGCCGAGGATCTGCTGCTGATGGAGCAGCGCCAGGTGCTTGGCGACGTTCGCGTAGCCGCCGTCCAGCTCTGCGGCCAGCTCCCCTACCGACGCCTCCCCGCGCCGGCGCAGCACATCCAGCAGTCGCACCCGCGTCGGGTCTCCAAGCGCGGCAAAGCGCCGAGCGACCAGCTCGACGAACTCGACGGGGAGCCCAGGATCACTTGCCTGCACTGGCATCTCCGAGCAGGATACAGTAGTTCTCGTCTTCAATCGAATAGTTGAAAATGGCCGGCCTAAATTCTGATGGGGCCGCTTCGCTGAGGGAAGATGCCTGTGCCGATGTCGTCCATGCAGCCACCGCCCGAGAGCGGACCGACCGCCTCGGACTGGCCGCACGCGGAGTCCGAGCAGTGGGCCTCGCATCAGCCGAACGTCACCGGCCGCGGGATCATCGCCGGGTACAGCACCCGCTTCTGGATGCTCGTCATCGCGCTCGGCCTCAGCACCGGGGTCGCCGGTTCGCTGCTGATGGGTCTCCTGCACCTCGTCGAGCACGCCTCCTGGGACTATCACTCCGGCACCTTTCTGAACGCCGCCCGCGCCGCTCCCGCCTGGCGACATCTCGCGGTCCTGGCCGGTGCCGCCGCGGTCGTCGGCGCTGGAGTGCTGATTCTCCAGCGGCTCCCCGCCTCGGGTGCGGGGGAAGTCTCCGAATCGCTGTGGCTGCGCGGTGCACGGCTCGCGTTGCTCCCGAGTCTCGCCCTCGGCATGATCTCCATCGTAACCGTGGGCATGGGCGTCTCGCTCGGCCGCGAGGCCGCTCCGCAACTCGCCGGCGCCGCGACCGCGAGCCGAATCTCCGACTGGGCCGGGCTGCCGCTCTGGCAGCGGCGGCTACTCGTCGCCTCCGGCGCTGGCGCCGGGATGGCCGCCGTCTACAACGTTCCTCTCGGCGGGGCCCTGTTCGCGCTGGAAGTCCTGCTCGGCACGCTGGCGCTGCCACTCGTGCTCCCCGCGATCACCACTTCGGTGATCGCCACCGCCGTCGCCTGGATCACGCTCGGTACTCATCCCACCTACGCCGTCCCCGACTACGCCGTCCACGCCAGCCAACTCGTCTGGGCCGCGTTGATGGGCCCGCTCGCCGGTCTACTCGCCGTTGCCTGGGTCCGGCTGGTCGCGCGCGCCAACGCCCTGCGCCCCCAACACCACGGCCGGTTCGCGGCGCCGCTGGTCGTCTTTCTCCTGCTCGGACTGATCTCCATCCCCTACCCGCAACTGCTCGGCAACGGCCTGGACATCGTCCAACTGGCCTCCGTCGGCGCAGTCTCGATCGGGCTGCTCGCAGTTCTGCTCGTGCTCAAGCCCCTGGTCACAGCTGCCTGCCTCGGATCCGGCTCTCCGGGAGGCCTCTTCACCCCCACCCTCACCGTCGGCGTCCTCTTCGCAGGCGTCACCGGCATCGCCTGGTCGCACCTGTGGCCCGGAGCGGCGCCGGGCAGCTATGCGCTGATCGGTGGCGGTGCGTTCCTCGCCGCCGCCATGCAAGCCCCCCTGGCCGCAGTCGTGCTGATCCTCGAGCTCACCCGCCACACGGACGCGCTCATGGTCCCCACGCTCCTCGCCATCGCCATCGCAACCGTCGTCGGCCGACGACTGGGCGCCCCCTCCATCTACTCCGCTCGCCTGGAGCCGAACCGCAGCCCGCAGAACCGGCCCGAGGAGCCGAGTCTCCGCGCTTAAGCCGGGCTCGACGTCAGGGGTGTCCGAAGCGGACGTTGGGGAGAATCCGGTCGGCCCATCGTGGTAAGTACCAGGCCCAACGGCCCATCAGTCGTACGAGGACGGGGAGCAGCAGCAGGCGCGCACAAGGGCGGCGTCGAGCAGGACGGCGACGCCGAGGATGACGCCCCTGGCGTAGGGGTCCGCGCTTGTGGGTCACCTGCTGCTGCTGCTCAGAAAGTAAGTGCTGGGGGTAGCGGTGGGATCGCGTTAGGCGGCCTTCGGCAGCTGGTCGAGGGTGACCTTGTGTCCGAGGCGCTCGAGTTGGCGGATGGCGCGGTTGCGGCCGCTGCGCTCGCCGGCGACAAGCAGGTTATCGCCATCGAGCTCGGCCTCACCGGAAAACGCAACCCCCAGTAGCGGCGGCGCTCGCCGTACGCCCGTCCGTCCGCGTTGCAGGAAGCGTGACCTTTGTGCGGGCGGTGGGTCTGTATGACCGAGCCAGGCGCCTGCACCATTCCCATCGGTCCTGCTGGCCGACCCGCCGAGCCCGCTGCCTGGAGCGAGCCGGCACGAGCAAAGGAGCTACTCATCATGCGTAGGCCTCATATAGGACGCAGCGTGCGGCGGGCGACCCTGGGCGGGCTCGTCGCGGCGATGGCCCTGGCCGGCGTGGCAAGCGGCGCCCAGGCCCGCGCCGTGCGCGGGACGGTCGTGCACCGCAATGCCCGAGCGCACTCGTTCGCCCTCGCCGACGTCCACGGTCGCCTGTTCTCCATCCACGCGCGGCGCAGCCCGCGCCCGGGCAGCATGGTCGTCGTGTCCGTGCGGCGCCTGGGCAACGGCACCTTCGCCGCCGGGCGGGTGCGCATCCTCGGCCGCCGCGCGCATCCCCGCGTTCGCGTCCGCGGGACGGTCAGCTACGTGAACCGGCGACGGGGCATCTTCACCCTGTCGGCCCGTGGCGTCTCGATGCTCGTGCGGACCCGGGGTGGCCGCGCGCGGATGGCCGACGCGCTGCCGTCCGTGGGCACGGAGGTGACCGCGACGGGAACCGTCGACGACCAGGGCGAGCTCGAGGACCAGTCGCTGCAGAGCGACGGCACCGACACCAACGGGATCGACCTCGAGGGCACGATCCTGGCGGTCAACGCCACGGCGCGCACCCTGACCGTGTCCGCCGACGACGACCAGCAGTCGGGCGCATCGGTGATCGTCACCGTGCCGGGCGCGCTTGACTTCTCGAAGTTCGCCGTCGGCGACGAGGTCGAGCTCCAGGTGCTGCCCCAGCCCGGCGGCGGCTACCTGCTGCAGGGATCGGCCTCGGATGAGGGCGTCCAGGGCGCCGACGACCAGGCCGAGGAGCAGGGCAACCAGGGCGACGACCAGGGCGACCGGGGCGAGAGCCAGCAGCCCGGCGCCCAGGGCCAGGAGGGCTCGGACGGCAACCCGTCCAGCGCCACCGGCACGACAGGCGCCCAGCCCCCGCAAGGCAGCGACGGCTGAGCGGTCGCGGTGGGGCGCCCCCGGCAGCACGCCGGGGGCGCCGCCACCCGTCCACTCGGCCCGGGGCTCATGGCGGGTGAGTAGGGTCCTGACGATGATCTTCTCGTGAGCCCACGCCTCTCCCTCTCGGATGTCTTCCTGCGCACCCAGACGGATCAACGCCTCGCCGCGCTGGCCGCCGACGGCCACCAGCTGGCGTTCGCGACGCTCGTGGAGCGTCATCGCGCGGGCCTGCTGGGCACCGCCGGTCGCCTCGTCGGGCCCCAGCGCGGCGAGGACGTCGTCCAGCAGGCGCTGCTGCGCGCGTGGCGGTCGCTGGCGGCGGGAACCGAGGTGAGCCACGTTCGGGGATGGCTTCACCAGATCGTGCGCAACACCGCCTACAGCGAGTCGGCGGGTGATCGCGGGCCCACCGATCCCCTGCCGGCTGAGCTGGCCGACCCGCGCTCGCTGGCCGGCGCGCTGGAGCAGCGCATGGTGGCCCACGACCTGCTCGAGCATCTCGCCGCCCTGCCCGAGCGCCAGCGCACCGCGCTGCTCAAGACCGAGCTCGAGGGCCACTCGCGCCAGCAGATCGCCGCCGAGCTGGGCCTCAGCGAGGGCGCCGTGCGCCAGCTCGTGCACCGCGCCCGCAACGGCGTGCGCGTCGCGATGACGGCCGCCACCCCCTACCCGCTGGCGGCGTGGGCCGCCCGCCGCGGCGCCGGCCCCTCGCTGGCCGAACGGCTGGCGAGCCTGACCGGTGCGGCCAGCTCGGGGCGGCCCGGAGCCATCGAGGGGCTGGCGGCCGGCTCGGCGGCCGGGGGCGACGTGCTGGTCAAGGGCGCCGCGGCGCTGCTGGCCGCCGGAGCGCTTGGCGGAGGGCTGGCCTGGCAGGCGACCACGGGCCATCCACGCCACGGGCAGCGACACCACGCGGCCACGCTCGCGGCCTCTCGGCCGCCGGCCGAGGGCGCGGGAGCAAACGGACCCGGGGCGCTCGGCACGGCGACCCCGACAGCGGCGAGCGACGCGCGCCACGCCCCTCGCGGCGCCGAGCGCCGTTTACCGGCCATCCAGCCGCGGGCCGCCGACAAGCGCCGCTCCGCCGTCCGCGGCCCGGACGGCCCGCGGGAAGGCGGCGGCGATCGCGTCGGCTCGCGATCACACGACTCGGGCTCAAGCTCATCTGACCGCGCGGGCAGCGGCGACGCGCACTCCCCCTCATCCTCCGGGTCGGACCGCAGCCTCAGCCAGCCGCCCGAAGGCGGCTCGGCCCCGACGACGACCGACCATCCTTCATCTGAGCAGTCAGCGATCCAGAGCGGCTCTTCGGCCCCGACGCTGCCTAACGCCGTCAGTCCCGCGCCCGCCACGTCGGTCTCTGACTCCGGCGCGAGCAGGCCCGGCGACTGAGCGCCACGCGCGCGGGGTCCGCGCAGGTCGTCGCAATCGGGTGGTGTGTACGCCATCAAGTACACTGCCGCCATGGCAAAGACGGTTC
>JAABUR0100010159.1_pt1 | contig 10399 bp, 10 predicted proteins | sample 5560091 | NCBI WGS metagenome assembly JAABUR01 (sample SAMN10711879, study PRJNA513375) | rock metagenome | isolation source: Antarctica rocks | place: Antarctica: Victoria Land, University Valley sud
CGCACCGCCGCTACGTGCCGCAGGGGAGGGGCTAGATTACCAACATGCGTTCCTCCTAGAGTCACAATCCTGCGCCGACCGTCGAGCATATTTGCCCTCGGCTCGTTCTCTCCGACAGGCTGCTAGGCGCTATGTGCTGTTTCGATTGTGCGGCGTTTCATGGAGGAAATGGATGCTATCGTCGGGGCGACAATGCGGTGGTGCAATGTTCGTCTCAATCGCGGAGATGCAGTCAGATGCGTGTTCTGCTGCATGAACGCCTCGTTGACGGTCCACAGATCATTGAGCATCGCATTGTCCTGACGCACCCCCCGCCACCGTCTGAGCAGGTAACGGCGGCCCTGGCGCTGGCCTTTTCAGGGGATCGTTTTCTTATGGCCGATCTGGTCAGGCGCGGGCTCGACATCCCCGGCGGGCATGTCGAGCACGGTGAGAGCCCCGAAGAGGCGATGCGCCGGGAGGTGTATGAGGAAACCGGTGCTCGCCTGGATGAAGCACAGGTATTGGCATGGGAGCATTACCGCCTGCTGGGGCAACGCCCGGAGAACTATCCGTATCCCTATCCCGATAGCTACATGCTGTTCTACTGTGCTCGGGTGCTCGCCATCGACAGCATATCGGCCAACGACGAAACACGCGGACCGGTCCTGCTCGCGCCCAATGAAGCGCGGAGGACGACCTGGGTGCGCCGTAATCCTGATCTCTTCGGGGCTGCACTGACAACCCTGGGTTTGGGGCCGTGATCAGGTTTCACGACGCCCTGCGCCCAGGGAAGGGCGTTCCCCGGTGCGAAGGTGACCATATCAGTGCTACCCTTCGAGTGCCTGGGCCAGATCGGCGATGATATCGTCCACATGCTCGATCCCGACCGAGAGGCGGAGCAGGTTGTCGCCGATGCCGACGCGGGCGCGCTCCCGTCCGGTCAGCTCGCGGTGCGAGGCGATGGCGGGGTAGGCGACCAGGGTATAGATATCCCCGAGACTCGTCGCCGAGAGGCAGAGTTCCAGGCGGTCGAGGATGGCGAAGATGCGCGCGCGGTCGGCGTCGCGCACGGCGAACGACAGCATCGCGCCGTATTCCGTCGTCTCGCCCGGCGCGACGGTCGCCCCGAAAAGCTGCGCGGCGAGCGCGTGGTCGGGGTGCTCGGCGAGGCCGGGGAAGTGGACGCGCTCGATCGCCGGATGCGCGGCGAGCCAGCTCGCGACCGTGCGGGCGTTGGCGGATTGGCGCGCGAAGCGCAGCGGCAACGTCTTGAGGCCGCGCAGCGTCAGCCATGCCTCCTGCGGCCCGGCAGCGCCGCCGACGAGCCGCGTCACCGCGCGCAGGGTGGCGTCGTGATCCGGCCCGCCAAGGACGACCCCGCCCAGCACATCACCATGCCCGCTGAGGTACTTGGTGGTGGAGTGGGTCACGAGGTCCGCGCCGTGCGCCAGCGGGCGCAGCAGCGGGGGCGGGGTGAAGGTGCTGTCCAGCACGAACTGCGCGCCGTGCGCGTGCGCCAGCTCGGCCAGGGCCGGGACATCGGCGAGGCGCAGCAGGGGATTGGAAAGGGTCTCGCCGAGGAGGATGCGCGCCTCGCTCTCACTCAGCGCCTTGTCCACCGCCGCGTGATCGCCGAAATCGACGAAGCGGACATCATAGCCCTGGCCCATGAAGAGATTCTTCAGCAGCGCCGCCGTGGTGCCGTAGAGGTCGCGGCTCGCCACGATCCGCTCGCCCGGCACCACGCCGGTCGCCAGCAGGGCGGTGTGCAGCGCCGCCATCCCCGAGGCGCAGGCGTAGGCGACGGTCCCCTCGCCCCCCTCGATGGTCGCCAGCGCCGTCTCCAGCGCGACGATCGTCGGATTGCCGTGGCGGGTGTAGACGAACGAGGGATCCTCCTCGAACGCCGCATCGAGCGCCGCCGCCGAGTCGTAGAGGAAGGTGGTCGTCTGATAGATCGGGGTGGCGGTGGTGCGAAAACCAGCCCGCGCACCACGTTCCCCGGCGTGGACCGCCGCTGTCTCGATGTGGCGCTGGGAGCGGGTGGCCTTCATCAGTGCTCCTAGTGGGCGTAGTGGGCGAGTGGTCCAGTGGTACGGAGAGGAGTGCGGGAAAGCAGCAGATTATCGGCGAGCCGTGGCTTTTACTCGACCACTGGCCCACTGTGCCCACTCGCCCTACTCCGCCAAAAACTGCCGCAACAGCGGATCCAACATCTCCCACTCTTTCAAAAAGGCGTCGTGCCCGTGCGGCGAGTCGAGCTCGTGGTAGGTCGATGCGGCCCCGGCGGCGACGAGCGCCTCGTTGAGATCGCGCACATGCTGCGGGGTGAAGAGCCAGTCGCTGCGGATGCCGATCGTCAGCGCGCGCGCGCGGACCGACCGCAGCGCCCACCCCTCCGAGCCGCGCCCTTCCGCGACATCGTAGAGATCCATCGCGCGGGTCTGCCGCAGGTAGCTGTGGGCGTCGAAGCGGGCGACCAGGGCGTCGCCGTGGTGGTGCAGATAGCCCTCCACGTCGAAGGTGCCGCCGAAGGCGGGCCGTGCGGACGGTCGCGCCGCCGGACGTCGCCCGAAGCGCATCGCCATCGACTCTTTGCTGTGGTAGGTCACGGTGCCGACCATGCGCGCCACCGCCAGCCCCTCGTCCGGTCCCTGGCCGGGCGCGTAGTCGCCGCCCTGCCAGCGCGGGTCGAGCATGATCGCCCGCCGCCCGACCTCGTTGAGGGCGATCCCTTGCGGGTCGAGGCGCCCCGCCGCCGCGATGATCGCCACGCGCCCGAGCAGGACCGGGTAGCGCACCGCCCACTCGAGCGCCTGCATCCCGCCGAGCGAGCCGCCGATGGTCGCCGCGAGCCGCCGGATGCCGAGACGCTCGATCAGGAGGCGTTGCGCGCGCACGAGATCGGGCACGGTGATCAGCGGGAAGTCCTTGCCCCAGGGACGGTTGGTCGCGGGGTTGACCTCGCACGGGCCGGTGCTGCCGGAGCAGCCGCCGAGCGCGTTGGCGCAGACGATGAAGTATTTGTCGGTATCGAGCGGGCGACCGGGGCCGATCATCGGATCCCACCAGCCGGGCTTGGGGTCGGTGGCGCTGTAGCGCCCGGCCGCGTGCGCGTCGCCGGTGAGGGCGTGGATCAGGAGGATGGCGTTGTCGCGCGCGGCGTTGAGCGTGCCATAGGTCTCATAGCGAAGGTCGAAAGCCGACAATGCTTCGCCGTAGGCGAGGCGAAACGGCGCGTCAGCCGGCAAGTCGAAGTGCATCGAGCGCCGCTCGACGATCCCCACCCCCTGGCTCGCTCGTGCGCGCCCCGTCTCGTTCGGACTCGCCTGTTCGCCCGCCCCTTGCCATCCCGCGATCGTCGTCCCCATCGTTCGCCCCCTGCCACGTTGTCACCAGACCGACGCCGCCCGCGCGGTAGGCGTGCTACCAGCTGCTGACGCTATGCCGAACGCGCGGTCGAGTGGTGAGTGGGGAATGCCCTTGGAGCGATCCGTACCCAACAAAAAAACCTCTGCTGATGCAGAGGCGGATGGGTAGAAGCAGGGGGACAGGTTCGGTGAACCTGCCACCGCTTATCTTGCGAGCCGGGTGTCAGCTGTCGGTCCCTCGCGGGATGGTGACAGCGCCACGCGGTTCGCCGGATTTGGCACCAAGCACGGTTCGCGAAGTTCACGAACCGCCGGTTGCCGGGCTTCAAAGGGCCGTATCCCTCCACCGCTCTCGATAAGCGCGTCGGCTATTCAGTTATGAAGCAGATGGTAGCGAGGTAGCCGGGGCTTGTCAAGGGGCGCGGCATCTCGCGCCGTGCCCCGCCCGGTCAGTTCAACGCCGCCCCGCCGTCGCACACGGCCAATCTAGGCCAGCGCCGCCCCGCCATCGATGGTCAGCATCGAGCCGGTGATCATCGCGCCGTCGTCCGAGACGGCGAAGAGGATGGCGCGCGCCACATCCTCGGGGGTGACGAGGCGACCGAGCGGCGTGCCGCGCACCCGGCGCGCGTAGTTCTCCGGGTTGTCGAGGCTGGTCGCCGCCGTGTTCGGGCTGTAGGGGGTGTCCGCGCGGATGAACGGCGTATCAACGTGGCCGGGCGAGACGAGCAGGCAGCGGATCTCCTCCGGCGCGTAGGTGGCGGCGGCGGAGCGGGTCAGCCCTACGAGGCCCATCTTCGCCGCGCCATACGCCGGGCTTCCCGCGCCGGGACGGATCGAGGCCAGCGAGCCGAGGTTGACGATCGTGCCGCCCCCCGCGCGCCGCATCGAAGGAATCGTGGCCTTGATGCCGAGGAACGAGCCGGTCAGGATCGTCCCGATGATCAGGTGCCACATCTCCTCGGTCTGCTCGTCGAAGCCGACGCGGACATTCGCCCCGGCATTGTTGCAGAGGATCGTCACCGGGCCGTACGCCGCCTCTGTGGCCGCGATCGCCGCCGCCCAGTCGTCCGCGCGCTGCACGTCGAGCCCCACGGCGATCGCCCGGCCCCCCGCCGCCATGATCTCCTCGGCGACGATCTGTGCCTTCTCCGGGTAGAGGTCGGCGACGCAGACCGCCGCCCCCTCCGCCGCGAAGCGCCGCGCCTGCGCGCCGCCCATCGCGCCGCCCCCGCCCGTGATAACCGCCACCTGCCCCGCCAGTTTCATCCCGCCCTCCGATCGCCCCACAATGCTTCGTATCGGTTGGCGGGCATCATAGCACCGGGTTTCGCTGTGCGGATCGTGGGATCGCAGCGTGTGGTAGCGTTACCGTCCGTGTCAGGGCAGGGTTCGCGCATCGAGCGAGGGGAGAGAGTAGGGGCATGATGGATCAGGTGACAGTGGAGGAACCGCTGCGCTCTACGGAGTGCGAACGTCTGCGCGCCCTCGTGGCGGGAGATCTCGCGGTCGCCGAGCTGCTGCACGCAGACGACTTCCAACTGATTACACCGGGCGGCACGGTCATGTCCAGGGAGCAGTATCTCGGTGGAATCGCGTCCGGCTACCTCAACTACCATCTTTGGGAGCCAGATTCGCCGATCGTGGTACGTCTACACGAGCGGGTGGCGTTCCTCCGCTATCGTGCACGTCTGCACATCGCGCGGGCTGGCGGTGCTGTGTCGCGTCTGCGCTGCTGGCACACCGATACCTACGAGCATCGTAATGGGCGCTGGCAGGTCGTGTGGTCTCAAGCGACTAGCCATCGAATGATGGCGCGCTGTCGCCTGTAGGGTCGTGTACCGTGTGTCGTGTGACGTGGTTCGGTAGTTGATCTCCGGCGGGGTATAATCGGCTGGTGGCCCGCAAATGACAATAAGTGGCGGGCGCGAGTTGCGGAAAGGGTGCGCGACGATGGCGAGTTCAGTCGGGCAACCCGACGCCCGGGCGCTGGCCGAGGGGCGCGCGCCGGTCTACGTGGCGACCAAGCTCTTCGAGTATGCCGGGCGGCTGCTCAGCGCGGCGGTCGAGGAGGCGTTGGTGCGCGGCCTGCGGCGGGGGTTGTCGGCGCGGGGGCATCGCTCCGCCGGGAATCTGGCCTTCCTCCCCTTCCGCGATAGCAACGAGGCGCTCGATCCGACCGTGACCGACACGGCGCTCGTCACCGCGCAGATCTACGCGCTCGACACTGCGGCGATCCGGCGCTCCTATGCGGTCGTCGCCCTCCTCAACGATCCGCAGAAAGACAGCGGCGTCTGCTTCGAGGTTGGCTACGCCGCCGCGCTCGGGCGACCGATCATGCCGATCGTCAACGACTTCATCGAGTATCGCTACGATCCGTGGGGCTGGGTCTACTCGCTCGATCCGATCCTCTGCGCGATCGCGCCCGCGATCCTGCGCGAGGCGACTTTGCCACCTCTCGGCCAGGGCGATCGGCGGCGTCGTTACCATCGCGCGCAGGATACCGGGATCACCAGCTTGCAGGAGCGCGTCGCCGACGCCGGGAGCGAGTTGGTGCGCGCGCCCGAGCAGTTCCGCCCGCGTCTCCCCGCACCCCTGCCGCCCGGCGCGCAGCCGCGCGTCCACCTCGAATTCGGCGGCGGGCTCTACGAGTGGCAAGGGTTGCTCCTGGCGGCGGCGCTGGATGGCTTGCGGGCGGCGGGATTGCCCTGCGCGATCACCGTCTCGCGGCGGCACGATCCGACGGGGACCGACCACGCCGCCGCGATCGAGGCGGACATCGCCGCCGTGCTGGGTGCCGATATCCTGGTCAGCCTGGGGGATGGGGCCGACATGGACGCCGGTTCCGCCGCCTTGCAAGGGCTGGCGCACGGCTACGGGCGGCGGGTCATCCTCTATTACTCCGGGGTGATCCGCTGGACGACCGCCTCACGCGACCCGGAATCGCGCAATCTGATGCTGGAGGAATCGGCGGACCTCTTGATCCGCTCGCTGGCGGAGCTACCGGGCGCGGTCGGGCGATTGCTCGCGCAGCTCGCGCCCGGTGACACCGCGACCGATTGAACCCCACCGCCTGTGTCGCGTCGTCCGCCGCCCCAGCGGAGACGTGGCACGCGCCCTGCGTAGCGTGGTGCGGGCGATGCATGGGCGTTGCCGCGACACGATCACCGTGAGGGGGCGGAAATGGGTGGTATTCTCTGGGGCATCGTTGTTGTTATCGTGGTCGTCTGGCTGCTCGGCTTCATCTTCCACATCGCCGGGAGCTTGATCCATATTCTGCTGGTCGTGGCGGTAATCGTCGCTATCTACAACCTTATCACCAGCCAGCGGAATCGCGCGTAAGCGATTCCGCGCCGATAGATGTGATAGCGCTAAGAGGGGGCGGACCAATCATGGCCCTCCCCCTCTTGGTCTATCACCGCTTTCATGCAGCCGCGCCGCCATAAGCAGAACCCTTGCTGCAGACCGAGCGCGTGATGCTGCGCGCTGTCGGACGGCTACTATACGCTGTCGCCGCCGTCTCGCGTGCGCGGCGAAAAAGCGCCCGCCCCACAGATCAGTGTGGGGCGGGCGGTCGCAATAAATGGGTGCCGCAAGCGCTTAGCCCAGGATGCCCTTCATGATGTCGGCGATGCCGGCGGCGCTCTCCGACATGTGGACGCCGGCGGCGGACATGGCGGCGATCTTCTCCGCCGCCGTGCCGGTGCCACCGGAGATGATCGCGCCCGCGTGGCCCATGCGCTTGCCTGGGGGGGCGGTCTGCCCGGCGATGAAGCCGACGACCGGCTTGGTGACGTGGTCGCGGATGAAGGCGGCGGCGGCTTCCTCGTCGGTGCCGCCGATCTCGCCGATCATGGCGATCGCGTCGGTCCCCGCATCCTCCTGGAACATCTTCAGCACGTCGATGAACGAGGTGCCGTTGACCGGGTCGCCGCCGATGCCAACCGCGGTCGACTGGCCAAGGCCGACCTGGGTGAGGGCGTAGACGACCTCGTACGTCAGCGTGCCGGAGCGCGAGACGACGCCGACCCGTCCCGGTCGGTGGATGAACGCCGGCATGATGCCGACCTTCGCCTGGCCGGGGGTGATCAGGCCGGGGCAGTTCGGGCCGAGGAGGCGGGTGCCGGTCCCGGTGAGCCGCGCGCGCACCTTCACCATGTCCAGCGGCGGGATGTGCTCGGAGATGCAGACGACGAGCGCGATGCCCGCCTCGGCGGCTTCGAGGATCGCGTCCGGGGCGAAACGGGCCGGGGCGTAGATGATCGAGGTGTTCGCCCCGGTCGCCGCGACCGCCTCGCTGACGGTATTGAAGACCGGCACGCCGTGCTCGGTCTGCCCGCCCTTGCCGGGGGTCACCCCGCCGACAACTTTGGTGCCGTAATCGAGCATCTGCTTGGTGTGGAAGCTGCCGTCGCGCCCGGTGATCCCTTGCACGAGCAGGCGGGTGTCCTTGTTGATGAGGATAGCCAACGGAGTCCTCCTTTGCAGTCCGTGGTCCGTGGTCCGTAGTAGCGACGGGGAATGATCGCAGCCCTTACTTGGCTACTGATCCTCTACCGACTACGGACTACGGACTACGGACTTACTTCCCCTGCGTCGCCGCGACGACCTTCTGCGCCGCCTCGCTCATCGTGATCGCCGTGATCAGATCGAAGCCGGACTCGGCGAGGATCCGTCGCCCCTCTTCCTGGTTGGTGCCGAGGAGGCGTACCACGAGCGGCACCTTCACCTCGATCTGGGTCAGGCCATCGACTATCCCCTGCGCGATCACGTCGCAGCGGGCGATACCGCCGAAGATGTTGAAGAGGATCGCCTTGACGTTCGGATCGGCCAGGATCAACTGGAGCCCCTGGACGACCTGCTTGGCGGTCGCGCCGCCGCCCACGTCGAGGAAGTTGGCCGGGGAGCCACCCGCGAACTTGATCGCGTCCATCGTCGCCATCGAGAGGCCCGCGCCGTTGACCATGCAACCGATGTCCCCTTCGAGCTTGACGAAGGCGAGCCCGGCGGCCTTGGCGGCGGTCTCGGTCGCGTTCTCCTCGTTCGGGTCGCGCAGCGCCTCGGACGCCGGGTGGCGGTAGAGGGCGCTGTCGTCGAGGACCATCTTGGAGTCGATCGCCGCCCACTTGCCCTCGCCGGTGCGGATCAACGGGTTGATCTCGGCCAGCGAGGCGTCCTCACCGACGAAGGCGTTGTAGAGCCCCTTGACGATCCCGACGAAACCGTTGACGTTGGCGGGTTCGATCCCCATCTTGAAGGCCAACTCGCGCGCCTGGTAATCCTCCAGGCCGAGCAGGCGATCGGCGGTGACACGGATGATCGCCTCCGGGTTCGTCTCCGCGACCTCCTCGATGTCCACGCCACCCTCGGCGCTGCCCATCAGCGTGATCCCGCGCGCCTCGCGGTCGAGGATGACGCCGAGGTAATACTCCTTGGCGATGTCGGCACCGGGCGCGACGAGCACCTTGTGGACGATGTGCCCCTTGATGTCGAGCCCGAGGATCTGCCGGGCCTTCTCGGCGGCTTCCTCCGGCGACTTGGCGAGCTTCACGCCGCCTGCCTTGCCGCGCCCACCGATGTGGACCTGGGCCTTCAGGACGACCGTGCCACCGATGGAGCGGGCGGCCTCGGCGGCCTCCTCCGGGGTCTCGGCCACACGACCGGGGTTCACCGGCAGGCCATACTTGGCGAAGAGCTCCGCCGCCTGATACTCGTGGATGTTCACTCAGCCCCTCCCATCAACATGATCGCCACCGGGTTGTGGCCTGGCGCGCGACCGGGTCAGGATTCGCGCCGCTCGCTATCATAGCACGCCGCGCGCTCACGATGAGCGCGCGGCGCGGGGCATTTCTTTGCTACAGCGTGGATAATGCCCTCGTCATGCGCCCCGCCCGGTGCCGACTTGGCGGGCTTGCCGGGCCGCAACGTGGCCGCGTTGTCCCGCTCGCGCACGCTCGGACGCGGCGCGGTGTCACCTGGATGAAAGCACGAAGAAGAAGAAATCGAGGTCGCCCGGCGAGTGGCCGTAGTCGGTCAGGATCGCCGCGACCTCCGACCGGTGCTGCGTGCCGTGGTTGATGAGCTGGAACAGGATCTGCCAGCGCGTCAACTCCGTCGCCTCGCCCCGTCGCTCGAATCGGAAGGGCCGGTCGAGGTCGTCGTCGGTGAGGGTGTCCAGGTGGGCGCGCATCGCCTGGCGCTCCTCGGCCCACCACTGGCGTAGCGTGCCCGCCGTGAGGGCATCGTCGGCTTTGGTGTCGATGTTCGAGGTGCCGGTCTCGAAGCGGGTCCGCCACATCAGCTGCGCGATAAGGGTATGCGCGAGGAGCTGGCGCACGCTGGATTTGTTGGCACCGGGGTTGGCGGCGAATTGCTCGGGCGTGAGCTTCGCGGCCTGGGTCAGGATCCGCTCAGTCGCCCAGGCGTCGTAGTCGAAGAGGGTACGGATCTCGGCCAGTTTCATCGGTATCCTCCCTGCTGTGCGGGTAACGAGCCGCCGACCGCTCGCTTGCTGCGGTATGCCCGATCCCTGGACGGTCCAACCAAGGAGGTCGGCTGGTCGCCCGCTCGCGTTGCGCTAGCGGACGACCAGGACGCGCTCAATGCTGATGATCGCCGTGGCTGTGCGTATCGGCGTAGTGCGCGGCCAGCAAATCCTCGCCGAAATCGTTGGTGAAATCGCGCCAGACCGAGTGGACGTGGTTCCCGCCATTCTGCGTGTTGTCGTACTCGATCAGGAAGCGCGGCCCCTTCACGGCGTAATAATGCCCCTGCCCGCGCTCCTCCGGGCCGGCCCAGGCGAAGGCGACCCCGTCCAGCCCCGCGCGCTCGATGCTCGCCCACGCCGCCGCGCCGATCTCGTCGGTGGTGCGCGTGACATAATGCCTGGTGAGCGCGACGAGATGGGCGCGCTGCTCGTCACTCAGGTCGGCGTAGATGACACCGGTCGGGGCGACCGCCTGATCGACCACCTGCCGGTTGGTGCTGAGGATATCGCTCGGCGCGACCGGCTCGACGATCGCCACGCCCTTTTGCCGGTCGTCCAG
>JAABUR0100010160.1_pt1 | contig 10399 bp, 5 predicted proteins | sample 5560091 | NCBI WGS metagenome assembly JAABUR01 (sample SAMN10711879, study PRJNA513375) | rock metagenome | isolation source: Antarctica rocks | place: Antarctica: Victoria Land, University Valley sud
CTCGGCGACGGCGAGTGGGTCCTCAACAACCACAAGATACCCTTGCCCGAATATGAAAAACTCGCAGGCACATTCCGCCCCGACCGTTTCCGCGCGGAGGAGTGGGTCGAGCTGGCCCGGGAGGCCGGGATGCGGTACATCACCGTCACGGCCAAGCACCACGATGGCTTCGGCCTGTTCGACTCGAAGCTGACGGACTGGGATATCGCGGGGCGGTCGGCTTTCAAGCGTGACGTCATGAAAGAGCTGGCCGATGCGTGTCACGCCCGGGAGGTCCCGCTCTTCTTCTACTACTCGCACCTGGACTGGCATCATCCCGACTACTTCCCCTTGGGCCGCACCGGCCGGAATACGGGCCGCGCCGAGGCGGGCGACTGGGACCGCTACCTCGATTTCGTCGATGCCCAGTTGACCGAGTTGCTGACCGGGTATGGACCGGTGGCGGGAATCTGGTTCGACGGCTGGTGGGATAAGCCCGCCGCCGACTGGAGGTTGACGCGGACCTATGACCTGATCCACCGCCTCCGGCCCTCCGCGCTGATCGGCAACAACCACCACCGTCGGCCTTTCCCGGGCGAAGACATCCAGATGTTCGAGAAGGACCTGCCCGGCCAGAATGCGTCGGGCCTGAACGCCGAGAATGCGATCGGCAGGCTCCCGCTGGAGAGCTGCGAGACGATCAATCGGGCGTGGGGTTACAACACCTCGGACCGCACCTTCAAGACCCCGACCGCGCTGATCCAGACCCTCGTCCGCGCGGCGGGGGCCGACGCCAATCTCTTGCTCAACGTCGGCCCTCGCCCCGATGGCACGATCCAGCCCGAGTGCGTCGACCGCCTGAAGGCCGTCGGCGCCTGGCTTCGCGGCCACGGCCGGTCGATCTACGGCACGAGGGGCGGGCCGATCGCGCCTCAACCCTGGGGCGTGACGACCCATCGCGAGCGCGACGGCCTGGTCTTCGTCCACCTGCTGGATCGCTCGGCCGCCGGTCGAGACCTCGTCCTCAAGGGCCTGGGATCGCCCCCCAGGTTCGCCCGGACCTGGGAAGGTCAACCGGTCGGCCTCAAGACGGTCCCCGGGGGCGTCTCCCTGGAACTTGCGGACGTCCCGACCGACGCGACCGATGCCATCATCGAGCTGGAGATGCCTCATGCTCCCCAATAATCCATTCTCCCGTCGACGGGCCCTCCAGGCGGGCCTGGCGTCTCTGGTCGTGCCGGGCCTCGCCCGGGCCGAACCGGGCGGCGACCAGATCGGCTTCGACCTGAAGGAGGACGCGGGAATCCGTCGCTTCGGTTATCCCGTCCAAACGGCCTTCCCCGGGTTGGCGTCGGGACCCCCGTATCGGCTGTCGAGGAATGGTCGAGACATCCCCGCGCAGTTCCGGCCGATCGAGGGGGGCGACGGGCAGGGTGGCGTGGCCCTCCACTTCAACGCGAGCCCCGGCCCACACGAGACCGAGCGGTATGTCGTCCATTCCGGCAAAGGGGGCGGGGCGGAATCCGGGTCGCGCGAGGGAATCCGGGTCGAGAGCACCCCGAAGACCGTCCGGGTCTCGAACAAGTCGGTGCTCAGCTATGCCATACCGGACGACCTGCTGGGCTTCATGACGGGGGTCGCCAACTCGCGCCTCGATTTCCTCCAGAGTGACTCCCAGGGGCTCAAGATTCGCTATCGCGACGACATCCATTACCGCGTGGGAGGGAACGGGCCCGACGGTGTCGCGACGCGGATGCGTCTGCTCTGCGGAGGGCCGATCGCCGCGGCGCTCCGGTTCGAGGGCCTCGAGGCACTCCGAGGCGAGCGTTCGGTCCGGTCCGCGGTGGACATGACATTCCCCAACTCCAAGAGCTGGGTCGAGACGTCCTGGCGGGTCGACGATCCGGAAGGGTACGTCGCCGGCCTCGGGCTCGACCTCCGACTCGCGCTCGATCCTCGACCGACCCTCGTGGACCTGGGCGCAGGGTCCCAGGTGTATAGCACCCTCCGAGGCCGGGAGCGGATCGAACTGGTCGCGGGCACCGCGCCGGGCCTGGCGGGAGAGGGACGTCCCTGGGTCGTCCGGAAGGGGGAACCGGACTCACTCGTCTCCTTCGTCGAGGCGCCCGGCCCGGATGCCCCGAAGGCCGAAGGCTGGGCCCATGTCATGGACGCCACCCGGTGCACGGCCGTGGCCATCGGCGGGTTCGGACGCGCCACCCGCGATCGCATCATCGTCGACGCCGACGGCCGGATTGGACTCTGGCGAGACTTCGCCGGCGGAGGCGCGGCGCCCCCCAAGGGGCCCAAAGTCCTGACGTTCTGGCTCCATTTCGTCACGATGCCCGTCCATCTGGGGGCGGTCACCAGCCCTCAGTCGATGCTCGCACCCCTGAAGGTCGAATGGAGGGGGGCGAGTTGATACGGCCCCTGCGAACCCTCCGGGTTTCGGGAGCGAAGTCTATACACCGCCGCCGCCCGATCGCGGCCTTCCGCCGGAATGGAGCGACGTTCTGGTTGCCATTGGCATATCATTGACTACAGAGTACGCTCCCCGACGTCATGATCCCGCGCGAGTCGTCCGCGCGTCGAGCGAGCGCGACGCCTTGTCGCCGTCGTGGTCGAAGATTACCGTGAAGGATGAGATCGGCTCGTCTCAGAGCCCGAGGAAGCCCGGACCCGAAACTCAGGAACCGAATCCCATGCCACGATTCGCACTCCGTCCCCTGGCGCTGGCGGGGATACTGGCCTTGGTGGCCGTGGTGATCGGCGCGCAGGCGCCCTCGCCCTCGAACATCGACAAGGCCACGGCGCAGATCGTCGTGAAGCTGGTCGAACAGATCCACATGGCCAAGCCGAAGATCAACGACGAGATCGCCAAGAAATGGTGCCGCAATTTCATCAAGGACCTCGATCCTCAGAAATATTACTTCCTCAAGGCCGATGTGGACGAGTTCCAGGCCCAGGCGACGTCGCTCGACGACAAGGTCAAGGAGGGCAACCTCGACTTTCCCAAGCTCGTCTTCGCCCGGTTCCTCCAGCGATGCGACGAGCGCATGGACACGGTCAAGGAGATGCTCGCCGTCAAGCATGACTTCGCGGCCGATGAATCGGTCGTCGACGAACCGGACAAGATCGAGTTCGCCGCGGACGCCGACGAGGCGAAGGAGCGATGGCGGAAGCGGGTCAAGCTCGACCTCCTGCAACAGCGCGTGGACAAGGTCGAGGACGCCGAGGCGAGCAAGAAACTCCTGATCCGCTATCGCGACCGCAATCGGATGTTCCACCAGTTCGACATGGGCGACCTGCTCGAGGTCTACCTCAGCGCCCTGACGCGGACGTTCGACCCGCACTCGAATTACATGGACGCGGAGACCCTCGAAGACACCATCGGGCAGACCCTGCACCTGACGCTCGAAGGGATCGGCGCCTCGCTCCAGTCCATCGACGGCTATGCGACCGTCATGGAGGTCGTCCCCGGCATGGCCGCCGACAAGGATGGCCGGCTCCAGCCCGAAGACAAGATCGTCGGCATCGAGCAGGAAGACGGGAAGGAGGTCGACCTCGTCGAGAAGAAACTCAGCGACGTCGTCCGCTACATCCGCGGGCCGCGCGGGACCAAGGTCCGGCTCATCGTCCTGCCCGCCGATTCCAAGGACCGGAAGGTCTACGAGCTGACCCGGCAGAAGATCGATCTCCCGGAGGCGCATGCCAAAGGGCAGGTCATCGAGACCAAGGCGGACGGCAAGACGCTCAAGCTCGGCGTCATCCACATCCCCGCGTTCTACGGCGACACGGCGGCGGTGCTCAAGGGCGACCCCGACGCCGTGAGTGCGACCGAGGACTGCCGCAGGTTGCTCAAAGGGTTCAAGGCACAGGGCATCAACGCCGTGATGGTCGACCTGCGCGGTAACGGCGGCGGCCTGCTCCAGGAGGCGATCACCCTGTCCGGCCTCTTCATCGACAAGGGCCCGGTCGTCCAGGTCAAGGAGGCCAGCGGCGTGAAGCATCACGATGACGAGGAGGAGGGGACCGCCTGGGATGGCCCGCTCGTCGTCCTCATCGACCGCCTCAGCGCCAGCGCCTCGGAGATCTTCGCGGGCGTGATCAAGGACTACGGCCGTGGGCTGATCATCGGCGACGCGAGCACGTTCGGCAAGGGCACCGTGCAGAGCATCGTCCAGATCAACGACCATCTCCGGAGCCGCGACATCCCCAACCTTGGCGCCCTGAAGCTGACGATTCAGCAGTTCTACCGGGCCAACGGCGAGAGCACCCAGATCAACGGCGTCCCTCCCGACATTCACATCCCCTCGCTCGCCGATCAGAGCGATTTTTCCGAGGGGAAGATGGACAACGCCCTGAAGTTCGACAAGGTCGCCTCGCTCCCGCACGACATGTTCAATCGGGTCCCCGCCGACCTGGTCGCTCGCCTGGAGACTCGATCGGAGGATCGTCGCAAGGCCAATCCCAAGTTCCAGAAGCGCGACGAGATGATCAAGAAGTTCGTCGAGCGCAAGGCCCGGCACACGATCTCCCTCAACGAGGAGAAGTTCCGCGCCGACTTCATCCCCGACGACGATCCCGAGAAGAAAGAAGTCGATAAGGCGAAGAAGGAGATGGCCAAGAAGAAGTACCGGGAGCACCTGGCGTGGGAGCCCGACTTCTATAACGATGAGGTCGTCCTCATCGTCGCCGATTATCTCACCCTGGGTTCGAAGGCCCTCGCCTCCGCCCCGGTCCGGGCCGCGGTCGATCGTTGAGGATCACGCCGGGAGCAGACGTTCCCGGTGACGAAACCACGCGACGGGTGAGGCCCATGCCCCACCCGTCGGTCGTTTCGAAGGTCGACGTTCGTTCCGCTCAGCGTCCCGCCGCGGTCCGTCCCCCCGCCTGGATCCCGCGGAGATAAGCGATCAGGTCGGCCATCGCCTGGGGTTCGAGTCCCTTCTCCAGGCCCTCGGGCATGAGCGAAAGACCGGTCGAGGCGATCTCCTCGATCCGGGGGCGCGTGACGATCTCCGTCACCCCCTCGGCGCGTTTCAAGGTGACGGCGTTGGCCGATTCGTCGGCGATGATCCCCGACACGACGCGGCCGTCAGTCGTCGCCACGTTGTAGTTGACGTAGATGGGCGCGACTTCGCGGTTCGGGTCGAGGATGTGGATCAGGAGGTCTTCGGCCGTCCTGCCCGTGACCGTGGCCAGGTTGGGCCCGACATCGACCCCTTGGGCTTCGGCCCGATGGCACGTCGCGCAAATCTTCACGAAGACGGCGCGTCCCTGTTCCATGGACCCGGTCATCGAGAGTGCCTCCCGATACTGGGCGACCGCCTTGCCGCGATCGACGCGGGCGTTTTCCCCGAAGAGGGCGGCCGCGCGACGGCGAAGCCCCGCGTCGGCGAGGCCCAGTAACTGTTGGCGACGAGCGGGGTCGAGGTCGGTGGGGGCGATGGAGCCCTTTTCCAGGGCGGTGAGCAGGGCGTCCAGCCGATCGGCCCGTGCGAAGAGGGCCTCGACCGCCTCACCGCGCACGGTGGGGCTGAGCGCCTTCCAGTGCTCGACCACGAGGGGGCCGACGCGAGGGTCGGGCAGCGCGGCGAGGGTCTGGAGCGCGGCGAGCTGGATGGCGTTTGATTGGCGGGCATCGAGCAACCCGGGCAGGACACCGAGGGCTTCGGCGACCGGGCCGAGGCTCAGGAACCGGATGGCGTCGACCCGAGGCCCCGCGGGGCCGTCGGCGGATGCGAGGGCAGACGCACGCGCGAACAGAGGAGCCAGTTGCGCGGCGTGGGGGCCTTGCAAGGAGTCGCGAAGCGATCCCCCCGAGCGTTGCAGGCCACGTCCCAGACCGAACACGACGGCCCGCGCCGTCGCCTCGTCGATCCCGGTGCCGGCCAACCGGGCCAGGAGTTCACGGACGGCCTCGGGTTTGTTCTCGGCACCGACCACGACGGCGAGCTCGACGAACCATTCCCGAGCCTCCGGCCTGGCCAGGAATCCGGGCGAACCGGCTAGGGCGTCGAGGAGTCCGAGTGATCGGCCCGCGACGGAACTGAGGACCGCCGTGCGAGTCCAGGGGTCCTTCGCGTCTCTCGTGGCGATCTCCGCCAGCGCGGCGATCGCGCCGGGGTCGGCGACCTCGCCCAGCGAGAAGGCCGCCTGGAATCGGACGGTCGGATCGGCATCCTTCGCCGTCGCCAGGACCGCGCGGAGCAGGTTGGAATCCTTCTGCGTCCGCCCCTCCGAGAGCCGGACGGCCTGCTCGCGGACGCCGGGCTCGGGGTCATCCAGGCCGGCGAGGATCTCTCCATCTTCGAGTCCCCCCAGGGATTCGAGCGTCCAGAGGGCGTGCATCCGCCCCAGGGCGTTGGGGCGATTCTGGACCAGGTCCACCAGGAATCGGGGTCGGCCAGCAATGCCACGAGCTCGGCGGTTTTCGCCCCACTGAGGGCCGGTTTGGGGCGCTTCTTGAAACCGTCGGGGACCAGGTTGTACAGCCTCCCCCGGTCCTTCCCGCTCGTGAGGTCGAGGTGCTTCTTGATCGGCTCGGGGATCGAGGCCGGGTGCTCGATCGTCTCGCGGTACATGTCCAGGATCAGGAGCGTCCCGTCGGGGGTGTTGGCGAAGTTCACGGGCCGGAACCAGTTGTCCGTCGAGGTCAGGAATTCGACCGTGGAATCGGCCCGCGTCGCGAGGAACCTCGCGCCGTCCTTCGCGAGGGTCTTGCGATGGACGAGGTTTCCCCCCACGTCGCCGATGAAGGCGTTGCCGCGATACTCGGGGGGGAAGGCGGTCCCTCGATAGACGGTCACGCCGGTGGCGGAGGTGAAGAAGCCGGTGGCGACCAGCTCGGTCGGCGGGAGGCGCTTTGCATACACGGGATCGGCCGCACGCTGGCGGGTCCGGACGATCCGCCACGGCTCGGCCGGGCTGACCCGATAGACCGGCGCGGCGGAGCCTTCGGCCGCGATGTCGGTGAGCACCGCCGGGGCCGCGAGCGCCGGGTTTCGCTCCAGGTAGCGGGCGGGGAGGAGGATCTGGCGGATGTGGTTGCTGTTGTTGCAGGTGAAGCGGTGTCCCCAGTCGTCGAAGCCGTGGCCGAACTGACCGCCGCCCGAGGTCGCCTCGAAGCGCGATCCGTCGGGCTGGAACCGGAAGTCTCGGCCACGGACCGAAACGGCCTTGTCGTCCGGCCGCGCCGGGTTGCGGATGTCGCCGCCGTTGCCGCCCGAGATGCCGTAAATCCAGCCGTCGAGCCCCCATTGGAGGCCGTTGACGAGTGCCTGGACGTTCTGGGTCCCGAACCCGGTGAAGACGACCTTCTTCTCGTCGGCCACGCCGTCGCCGTCGGTGTCGCGGGCATACAGGATGTCCGGGGGCACCGCGATGAGGACCCCGCCGTCGTGGGCCAGCACGCTCGTCGGCCACGACAGACCATCGACGAAGATCGTGCTCCGCTCGAAGATGCCGTCGCCGTCGCGGTCCTCGAGCCGGCGGACGTTGCCGGTCGGCGATTTCTCGGGGTACGGATATCCGCGCATCTCGGCCGCGTAGATGTGGCCGTCGGCGTCGTAGACGAGGCCCACGGGGTCGGTCACGACCGGCTCCGATGCCACCGTCTGGAGCCGGAACCCCTCGTGCAGTCGGAACGACTTCAGGGCGGCGACCGGTTCGAGAGGCTGGATTCGGGGCAGTTCCTCCGCCAGGTCGTCGCCCTGGCCGCGCGCGGCGACTCCTCCCAGGCCGGCCCAGAGGAACAGGATGAACAGCGCGAGGCGATGAGGCATGGCGGGATTCTCTCCTCGGTTGGGGGCGACTCTCACGCGGAGGGGTATCCAAGGCTCATCAACCCTGAATGGCGTTGGTCCGGCCCAGTGCGATGTCGAAATCGCTGACGGCCGGCACGAGCATGGCCAGGAGGGCGAAGCCGTAGATGCCGACGCTGAAGAGGAAAGCGGCCATGATGTCGCCGTTGATGAGGCTGATGATGCAGTAGAACGACCAGAACGGGGTCAGGAGCGAGACCAATGCGATCGCCCGCGATGGGTTCTTGGTGCCGAGCGAGCCGAACAAGGCGACGCTGCCGGCCCCGATGAAGATGAGGAAGCTGAGCAGCTGGCGGCCGAACTCGCGGTCGCTCAGCAGGATGAGGTAGGCGCAGAGGAGGATTCCGGCCATCAGGAAGAAGATCGTCCCGAGGCTGTTGGCCACGGCGGTCCGGCTGTCGGTATATGTGATCGCCGCGTGGAGCCCGAGCATGGCCGAGAAGTGGCAGAGGAGCAGGAAGTCGACGATCGCGAAGACGGTCGATTCGCCCGAGACCGCCCCCGAGAGCCAGAGCCAGAGGCTCCAGAGCACCGGCAGGGCGATCATCTCCTTGGCGTTGTAGAGGGCGCCGTACAGCTTGCCGTAGATGAACTCTTTGGGGGAGACCTCGGTGACGAGTAACAGGTCGAGCGCCCCCGTGTCGCGCTCGCTCGTCAGCGAGGTCACGCCCTGGGCGTTGACCAGGATCAGGCTGAGGATCCCGAGGGAGACCGGGATCATCGTGAGGAGGGTAGAGAGGGGCGACGCCATCCCCCTTGCCATGTTATTGAACAGCGCGACGCCGATGGCGAAGATCAAGACGTACGCCCCCTTGATGATCAGGGGCTTCGTCCCGTAAGCGCGGGTCATCATCTCGCGCCAGAGGATCGGGTTGGACCAGGGGCGTCGGTACGCCCCGGCGGTCCGGGTGATCCGGCGGTGCGTGCGTCGGGGGACATGCAGCCCCGTCGTCGGGCCGGGCTCGCCCGACGATCGGGCCGGGACCTGGACCGAGGGGGGGGGAGAGAGGACCGTCCCGAGCCGACTCCCGACGCTTGCCGGGTCGACGCCCGAGGTGCTCAGGGCGGCCGAACCCACCGCGACGGGGGCCTCGACGACCGCGTCCTCGAACTCGACAAGGTCCTCGACCAGTTCGGCCTGGCCTTGCCCCTCGCGCTGCTCCCGGGGCTCGGCGCGGCCGGGGTTCCAGACGCGGAGCATCACCGTCGCGAAGGCGACCAGGAGTGCCGCGCCCGTCAACCGGACGAGGATATAGACGAGGCTCGACGCCCCCATGACGCCGGCCACCTCTTCCGAGCGGGGGTAGATCACCGCGAACATCGCGCGGTATGGGTTCAGCACCTCGGCCAGCGGGACCCCCAGGGCCGTGACAGTCGGGAAGGCCCTCGCGAACGCCTCGACCCCCGCGACCGAGAAGACCACCATCAGGATCGTCAACGAGATCGCCTGGAACGATCGGTCGCGCCAGAGGGCGACCAGGAGCCCCATGGCCCCCCCCGCCACCCCGGACGAGGCGGTCACGGCCATCAGGATCACGATCTGTCCGAACGAGATGCCGCCGAAGAGCGCACAGAGCGAGAGAAGCCCCGCGCCGGCGGCCAGGCTCGCCAGGATGTTCAGCAACGCGGCGACCATCTTGCCGAGCACAATCTCCAGGTCGCTCAGGTCGGTCATCAGCAGCAGGAGGAACGTCCGACGGTCCTTCTCATGCGCGATCGATGCGGCCGTCATCAGCGGCGCGAAGAAGAGGATCAAGGTCAGCTGGAGGAAGGCGATGATCCCGTAGAGGACGCCGCCGAACCTGGCGATCACCCCGAGTTCCTTCACGTCACGCCAGCCGATCAGCGACTGCCAGGCCGTCCACATCAGGACGAAGAGTAGCCCGACGTACGAGGCACGTGCCACGTAAAACCGGAGCGGTCGGGGTGCGGTCAGCACCTCCCGCGCGATGATGGGTCCAGCGAACAACGGTCTATCTCCCGGGTCCGAGTCCACGCGCCCACGGCCCTGCCGCGACGCGCGCTCCAATCGAGGATGGATGAATAATCGCGAACGGCGCCGGCCATCTCCCGGGGGCCGGTGACGCGTGCCGCCGTGCCGGTGCCTCGGCCTGACCGCGTCTCCGGGATCCTTCCCGCCCGGCGTCCCTCCGTCGATGTCGTGGGCGATCGCCTCACCCAGTTTAGCAGAGAGCCAAATGGAAACCCAAGAGACGCACCCTCCAATCATTCCACGCAACCCCGGGGCCTCGCCGGGGCGGGCCGATACGAGGCGCCTCCGTGCGCGGGCCCGTCATGCAGACACGCGTCCGAGGATAGGTGGGTCGGAGGTGGGCCTCAGGTGGGTGAAAACGGGGACCGCGGGGGAGGTCGCGTATGTTAACAGCCAATTTTTCGCAGTCATCGCATCTTTTATTTTCGGAGTATTTTCCCTATTAAGCCCAATATCGTTGAATTAGTCGTAACTCATGGACCTGGTGGAGATTGCGGATTCGTCCCCCCTTGCAAAGGGGGGACACAGGGGGGTCCTTCGGCGCGGCACGACCGACGGATTCGGCCTGGCATCCACCCCCCCAACCCCCCCTTCGCAAGGG
>JAABUR0100010164.1_pt1 | contig 10394 bp, 7 predicted proteins | sample 5560091 | NCBI WGS metagenome assembly JAABUR01 (sample SAMN10711879, study PRJNA513375) | rock metagenome | isolation source: Antarctica rocks | place: Antarctica: Victoria Land, University Valley sud
GAGTAGGGGCTAAGAAAGCAGAAGCGATTCTCGAAGCCCTATGTGCAGATGAGGATGATGGAGGGTGTGACAGGGAGATAAGGAGTCTAGGGCAGCTAGGACGGCTAAAGGGGGTGGGGGTCAGGACAGTGGAGAATATGAGGGCTGGGTTAGAAGTTGGCATTTGAGCGTTAATTGACCTACAATGGTGCTTAGAGGGTGTACAGTGCGATGTGAAGTGGGATTTCAGTTTACTAGGTAGTCATGGTTGGAATTCGGGACCATTGGCATAGCGTGGAGTTTTTGTATGGAAGGATCAGGGTTCGGTTTTACACGGCGGAAGAATAGATCTTACGAACTGAAGGGCTGACTTGGGACTGACTGCCCAGTTTTAGGGGGGGAGAATGGATAGCATGATTAACCTATTAGCCATGTTTTTGTTCCTCTAAAGATTTCCGGAACGGACGTAGTACGGTTCAATTGGACGAGTCCATTGGGGCGCCCTTTTTATTAAAATAGAGAGAAAATTCCGGGAGGTTGACAGGTGTGGTTCACCCAAAGGCTCGAGCAAATATTGATGATCTTGTTCCTTTTCCCCTCCTGATACTGCCGACAAGTGACGCCCTGACCTCATGAAAACCCGTGCTTTCGTCCCCCTATCATGCGAAGCTACTGTAGCTCTAGCTTTATATACTTTACCGGCCTCTCCATTTCAAAAAGATGATATAAATATGAGATCAATCCTTTTCAAGGACGGGATTGGTGGGAGTGCGGATTGTTCTATTTGACAAGGTCTATCTGCCGTATTCTGAATTTGTTTTTGTTTTTGTTTTTGTTTTTGCCATGGAGTTCAGGGATTTAAAATCACATCGGCGTTTGATTGATATTTATAGGGAACAGATACCCGTACACCCCTCTGGCTTAATTGTACACCCCCCTTTGCTTACATGTACACCCCCTCGGGGAAACCTGAAATTTCCATTGCGCATCACTCAGTTACACACCAAATTTAGTAGGCAGTTCAAGGGTTTACATATGATCCTGAGCAATCTCTTCATGATCTTTCCCACAGCCTTAAATTCGGTTAATCTAGCCTAGTAAATTCACACATCAGACTTCCTTCTGACACTCATCGTCATCGTCATCATCATCATCATCGTCATTGTCATGATCATTCTCATCGACGTCTCATCTGTCAGCATCGTCTTCGTTGATCTCATGTCTTTGACTTCATCTTTCATTTTAAGAAAGATCTATGATGATGTGAAACTTCTGATTGAAGAACTCAATAAACATGCTGAGTCAGAGAGCTATGCTGTCATCATTACACACTTCAAGAAGTTCAAGAAAGATGTTGATTAAATCATTTATATACGATGCGATCATGAAAGAAAAGCAAGTCTAAACTCAGTGAATTTTGAAAGATGTTGTTAAAACACGATTTGAATTGAGATAGAAACTACGCTGAAATAAGACGTAGAACACAGCATGATGAACTCTGAGCTAGTAAGATCATGATCACGTACTAATGATTCAGTATATGAGATCATTGAGATCATGAAGCAATTCTTATGATTCAGAGTCTGAGTCAACAAGATCAATCAACAACTCAGATGATTGCACGAATCTTCTATGTTTATATAATGAGAGATCATTTCTTAGATAGAAGCTTCGTGCTTAATTCATGTAAGCAGTCAATACATATTATTGTCTTAACTATCTTCAGATCTCAAGTCTAGTAATAGTGATTACTGTTTAATCTCTGTATATATCTTGTGTTGTTAAAAAAATAATCATTACACTTTGAGCATCACTCTTTCATAAGATATCAGAAACATTCATTCTCTTCAATCATGTTTAGTCAGTCAGAATGAGTCACACTCAGTCAGAGAGCAAGCATCTTCAGCGCAGATAAAATCAAGATTTCAACATTGAACTTGTATCATGATGATTAAGATAAACTTGAAGCATATCTAGTACAGATAAAGCTATACATCAAATGACATTCATCTCAGTTTAAGTTCATCAAAAACAAAGTACTTTTTGCATTCATTTATTTAAAAGATAACATATTTACATGATTTCATCACTATTTAATGAATTATCTGCAGAAGAAATCAGAAAAATGAGAAGAGAAAATCAACATGATATTTCGTGACTTTCAGATGTTCAAGAAACATTTAAGAAAAGTATTTGAAAACATTGATAAGAAATGTACAGCAGAACGACAGTTGTACAATCTGCAACAGAAAATCTTTGCAGCAACTTATTCAATCAGCTTTCAGCATATTGCAATGAATATGAAATAAAATGATGCAGTTCTCATCAGTCAGTTTTATCAGAAACTGCAAGAGAAAGTCAAGAATGAAATTATTAAAATTAATAAATTTGCTGATTTACAGAAAATGATATTCAGAGTGATGATCATCAACAACAAACAGTATAAAAGATGTTTAAAAAAAGATAAAGAATCAACTATGTTAATAGTATTGAGTTGAAAGTTCAAGAAGAAACGATGACAGTCATACTATGATTTTCAATTTATGAAGCTAAATGCAACTTGAAAGATATTGATGAACACTTGTAATAAAACAGTTCAATAGAGCAAAACATGTTATACATGTGAAAAGCTAAATCATTACTTCAAGAATTGTATTCAGAACAAGTACAAGAACAAGTCAAAGTTTTATGATAAATAAGATAAATCTTTTGTAACAACAAAAGAAATCAAAAAGAACATTCATGATAGAATGTTTTAAACAAAATGCTATGATGATCAGTGTTGCATGCATTTGAGTGATAAGAAAGATTCTGAATGATACTTAAAACTTTCATGAAAGAATTGTTTCTACACAGCAATTCATCATCAATCGAAAGTGCATGATGAGAATAGTGACAAAAGTTCGTTTATTATGATCGCGAAATCAAAGATTTTCAACAGCGAAGCATATGACTTGAATAAATCAAACGACATCAAAAAAGCTATTCATCAAGCAGTTGAAGAAGAAAGTTGACTTAATAAAACTTTATGAGCATTCACTATTGCAGCAGAAGATGCTCTCAAGCAAGAAGAAGATCATCTTGAAGTAAAGAAAAATTTCAGAAAGTTTACAAGTCAAGCAAACTTTATAAGCATGTACAATGAATTGTACACTTTCTTTAAACAGAAAGAAAAAGATTTTTCACAGTGAATGCAACAGATTAAGAATGATATACATCAAGTTATTTATGATACTATGCAAGATGAGTTGATCACATCATGCAAAAACATTCATTATTGTGACATAATCATGAAGAAGTCATTCACAAAAATTAAGTTTATTAAGCAAGAAAAATATGTACTTCTTAATGAAAATCATATATTCAGAAAACTTAAACAGATGATAAAAATCATTAAAAAGAAATTTGATCTGTGTGATTCAAAGAAATATTTATTTAAGAAAATCAACTTGAATTAATTTCAGTACATAAAACAAGTACTGAAAGAACAAACTTCTAGTTTAAAAAACTAGAAAACTTTTTGATTAATAAATCATTGAAGAAGTTTAGTCAAAAGTTGAAAATTGAAAGCATATTTATCTTTATCAGTGACTTGATACAGTTATGAGTTTGAGTCAAAGTTAATGATCATGCAGCATGATTATTCATAAACAGTGACTGCACAAAGAATTACATATTTTCAGAATTTATTAAAGAAGCGCAAATATTTATGCAGAAGAAGAAAGAATTTTACAATCTGCGAAACTTTAATGAAACATTCATGAAATATAACAACAAACTAATAGATCAAAAGATTCAATTCATTTATTTGAAACTTAAACATTATTGAAAGAAGTTACATTTAAATGTTACAAAGCAATCAGACAGCAATATAGTTCTAGACATATCATGACTTCATATGATCAATTCAATGATAAATTGAATCAATGAAACAATTGCATTTCTAAATACAAAAGTGACGCGATTGCATTTAATATTGAAGTTATCAAAGAGTGTAAAGATATTTGCAATGACAAGTGAAGAAATGTGCGAAAAGTTCAAAGAAATCAATGATGCACAGATGTTATGAAGCAGAGAGATTCAGAGCAATTACTTGAAGAATTTTATTATCACTATTATTTTTAAAGAATATCAGAAATATAAAATTCTGTTTGAGAAAGAAAGTGATCAAGAGACACTACTTAAACATCAATCATGAAATCACAAAATTAAGCTTGTTGATGACAAGAAACTTACAAAACAGTTCATTTACTCATTGTTAGCAGAAAAGTTCAATGCTTTGTGATAATATCTGAAAGAAAATATGTAAAAAGAATTCATCAAAGAATTGCAATCATCAGCAAAATATTCAATTCTGTTTGTTTTGAAATTGAATGAAAGTTTAAAACTATATGTTGATTACAAAGCATTGAATAACATCATGATTAAAAATAGTTATTCATTATCATTCATAGCAGAACTGCAGAATAAACTGCAAAGTGCACAGTGATTTACAAAATTCAATATATTCAAAACATTCAATTGAATATAAATTAAAGAAGAAGATGAGTGAAAGACAGTTTTTTATACTCAACTAAAACATTACAAGTATTTGATCATGTCTTTTGATTTAATCAATGCTTCAATCATGTTTCAAATTTTTGTAAATAATGTGCTATAACATTATCTGAATCAATTCATCATAGTATATATTAGTATACTTAAAGATGAAGAAAGAACATGTGCAACATGTTAAGAAAGTCGATCTGCACATCAAGTCAGAAAAAAGTGAATTTCATGTACAAAGTGTACAGTTTTTGAAATTCATAATCATGTTTCAAAGTTTAAGAATAAACTTAAAGAAGATAGAAGCTGTTACAACTTAATCGATGTCAAAGTTGAAAATCGAAGTTCAATTCTTTCTAGAATTCGTGAACTTTTATAAACACTTTATAAAGAAATACTTCAGAATCATCTCATCACTTATGAATTTTACAAAAAAGAATATATCATTCATGTAAACTGAGAAAGCAAAAGAAGCTTTCAAGAAGCTGAAGAAATTGTTCATCTTTCAGTCAGTACTGATCATGTTTAAATCAGAAAAACTCATTACGCTTGAGATGAATATGTCAGACGAAGCTATTAAAGCATGTATCAGTCAATCAGATAATAAGAAATGTTTGCATTTTATTGCATTTCACAGTAAAAAGCTTACAGATGCTGAATTGAACTACAAGATATACAATAAGAAGCTGTTAATTATTGTTGATTCTTTTAAACAATGAAGAATGTATTTGAAAGAATTTAAACATTAGATTCAAGTATATACAGATCATAAGAATCTGTTATACTTCATGATCATGAAAGTTTTAAATTGAAAACAGATTAAATGATTGAAAAAGTTGTCATTATACAACTTTCAAATTTAATATTGAAAGAAATCTGAAAACTTGAAAATCAATGTTTTAAGCAGAAGAGCAGATCACATGACAGATAAATCATAGATAAATCAGACTATCTTACAAGAGAACTCAGATGATTCAATTGTTTATAATAAACAAAATGCAGCTACTTTATGAATCAACAACAGAGATCTTGAGAAATGAATAAAGCTAAAGTTAATGAAGAACTCAGTCACGCAGAATATTATAAAAAATATTGAGAACAACGTGAACTTTGAGATTATCAATGAAATACTGACATTTCAAAATCTCATCTATGTTTCAACAAAATGTAGATGAGAGATAATAAATAATTATCACAAGTTAATGATACATGAACATCAAGATTCAAATAAAATCATTGAAAGAATATTTAAAATCTACTATTTTTCAAAGATGAGAAAACAGATAGAAGATATTATCAGAAAGTGCAATATGTATATTTGTACAAAACACAATCAACACAAACTTTATGAACTTTTGAAAAGTTTCAGCACATCAGATCATGCATGAAAAAGCATAGCTTTGAACTTCATAGTCAAGCTATTTAAGTCAAAGAAAAGAGTCATTGAGATCATCTATGATTTTATCTTGATTATAATGAATAAATTAATCAAGTACAGATACTTCTTGTCATACAAAAAAGCAACATTCACGAAAGATTTGATTTACATATTTCTGAGAATGATTGTAACAAATCATGAATTATCAAATGAGATAATTTTGAATAAAGATAAGCTCTTTACATTGAAATTCTGAAAATTCTTGATGAATCAACTAGAAATTCATCATAAGCTGTTAACAGTTTATTATTCACAAACAGATGAACAAATGAAAAGAATGAATTAAATATTGAAACAGTATCTTAGATGTTATATCAACTATAAACAGAATGGTTGAGTACAGCTACTATTGATAGCACAGTTGATTTTCAATAGCACAATAACAGAAGTAATTAGCATGTCATCATTTTTTGCAAACTATAAGTTCAAGTCAAAAACTCTTAAGAAATCGTGTGAATTTGCACAATTAACTCAAAAAGCTACGCTACAGATAAAACAATTGCAGCTGTTACAGAAAAAATTATAAAAAAACATACAGTTTCTCAGCAAATGCATGATTCTGTATGCAAATAAGAAAAGAGATAGAAAATTTATTTTTAAAAAGAAAGACAAAGTATATTTATTAAAATGAAACATTAAAACAAAAAGATCAAGTAATAAACTGAATCATACAAAGCTAAAATCTTATAAAATTCTAGAAATCAAAGAATTAATTAACTACAAGTTAAATCTATTAACATTTATGAAAATATATTTAATATTTTATATTTGTTTTTTGAAGTTTACAGACTTGAATACATCAATTCAAACAAAGTCTTCAGAAATTGATTCAGAGAGTCAGAACATTAAATATGAAGTAAAAAATATATTAAATCAGCAAGATATTAAAAGTCAGTCTCATTGATTAATCAAGTGAAAAGATTATGAACATATTGAGAACACTTGAAAATCAAAGAGAAATCTCAAGAATTATCAGAAGCTTCTGTGATAGTTTCAGCAAAGAAACTCAATAATCAGTTGAAATCAGAAGAGATTTTGAGCTGTTTGAAATCAATATTAAGAAGAAGATCATTAATAAACAACTTGATCATTTAATGATATTCATTCTTTTTAAGTTCTTTGATATTCTTGAACTCTCATTGCATCATATTCTTTCAATGAGACTCAATTAATTCTTGTTGCTTTTGCAGATGAGTTACTTTAGTCAAAGTTTTATTCAGCTTAACATGAAGATGAGTTCATTTTTTACAAACTCACTTTCATTCAATCTCTGAAATGATCAGATTGCATTTGCGATCTAAATGCACACATTCAACATAATGATCAAAGTCAGTGTTAACACGACACTTCACAAAATGATTGAAACAATGATTGCAAGAACGCATAACTGAACTATCGTTGTCACGAAGTTTCTTCGAAAGATAACGATGCTTTGCGATGAAACTCAACGATTTGAATACTTGATTCAAATACATAAAAATGATGATTTTTGAAGACAGAAATCTTGAAGAAGATTTAGTGTTAAAACACGACTTAAGTTGAGATAGAAACTACGTTGAGATAAAACATAAAATATAGCATGATGAACTCTGAGCTAGTAAAATCATGATCACATGCTAATGATTCAGTATATGAAATTATTGAGATTATGAAGTGATTCTCATGATTCAGAATCTGAGTCAACGAGATCACTCAATGATTCAGACAATTGCACGAATCTTCTATGTTTATATAATAAGAGATCATTTCTTAGATAGAAGCTTCATGCTCAACTCATGTAAACAGTCAATACATATTATTGTTTCAGCTATCTTCAGATCTTAAGTTTAGTAATAGTGATTACTGTTTGATCTTTGTATATATCTTATGTTGTTAAAGAAACAATCATTACAAATATATTTACAGTGATACATGATTCATGAAGTATTCTTTCAGCGTCGTCAATAAATAAAACAAGAATGATGATTGATATCTTGAAGTCATATAAAATGAAAGTTACAATCATACTTCTACACTCATCTCAGCTCATTCAGCTCTTCAAAGACTAATCATGACAGAGAAAATTTAAGAATCAATAAGTTCTTTTATCAAAGTTGAAGTCAGATCAAAGCAGTTTCTCACTCATCTTTGACTTAATGCTGATCAGAAAAACTCTTTCTTCACATGACATGATGTTTACAATGTAAAGTATCAGCAGAAAAGACAAGCTCTTAATGTTTTAAATTCTGTTCAGACTTTTCTTCAAAATCTGAAACATAAGTTCTGATTCTGACAGTATGAAAAGAATGAATTCAATAGAATCATTAAACTCTTCTTCAGTTAATCAAGCTGTCGTAATATGCTGACATGCAACAGCAAGATACTCATCATAAACTGCATCTACAAGATCAATCATTACAAAATGTCATTGTTGATTATCATTGAAATCATTGCTTTGAACATTTTCTTCTTCATTGAATTCTGCTTCATGACAGTCAAAAAAACAGTGAACTATGTGTGAGTTCTGAAGCAGTTAAAGCTTCTGTATACTGAGCTTAATTTATTTGATTCAACAATGATCTTGATTGACTGTGAGTAAAATCTGATCAATGTTTTGCAAAGTGTTTTTTGTGAGAGTTCACATTTACTGTGTATTTAACACATTGACAAGAATGTTTTAGTCAATTGCAGAAAGCATTTTGTTGAGATCGTGCCTAGAATCTAATCACACTGCAGCGAGGTAGTGCGTAGCTGAATAGAATGTTTGATCAATAGAGGTAGCTATAACTAGAAAACTAAGAATACAGAAGAAAGAAGACAGTTTCGAGCTGTATCTATAGTAGGCCGAACAAAGGGACGAAGTAGCCGATTTGCTAGAACTCGAATAGATGAAATGTTTCAGCATATTTCAATTCGAAACATCGCTGTTTCTTGTTCACATATCGAAATCTCTAGAGTCTATTGACTAGACTCTATTCAATGTTGACACGCTTCGTAACATATTTTATAAGACATGACATCTGATCATGTATGCTAAGATCGAGACAAAGTATCAATTTCAATGAATCAATCTTCAGAAAATTTATGACATAAATCATGAATGAGCAATTTTCTATTTAAAGAATGATTTATTGCTGATCTACAAGAAGAAGTTTGTTAAATGCTGAATTAATTGCAAATTACACTTCAACAATTACATTACTTTTTGTGATAAAAAAAGTAATGCAACTCTGAAGCATAAACTTGAATTCTTCATTGATGATCTGAAAAGTGTTGTAGATAATCTGAAGCTGTTGCTTATGAATCAACATCATGATTATATTGAGATCATTCAAATGACAAAAATTAGACTTTCTTTTTATTTATGAGCTTTGATACTACGTGATCTTGTTACTCATGTTATTTCATTTGCTTTACACAAGATCATTGAACAGTACAAGTTAATCATGATCATTGAAGAATCTTTGTCATTATGCATCAACATCTTCATCACAACTCTGAACTTGTCATGCACTCATAAAATTCAACGACGCATGTATAATACAGCAGAAGATGAAGTTTTGAAGATAGAAGATATACATTTGCATTGATGCTTTGAAGATTCAGCTGTGAATTTGTTGATTGATTTTTCTGAATCTACTTTTGAAGCTACTTCTGAAACATTCAATGTGAAAATGAACTATGATATTTCTACATTTTTCTTGTCGATCTTGTCAGATTCACTTTTACAAGTTCAAAACTTCGCTGTTGTTCGATCAAAGAATAGATTCGTAGAAGCAAGAGAACGACAAGATGTTAGACGTCAGCAAGAGTTCAAGATTTCTACACAAAGAGAGTTCTCACAGTATGAACATGTACTGATGAAGACGAAACAACAAGAACTACAGCAGAGAATGAAGCAGAGACGGGATCGGGATCGGAATCGAGGTCTCACACGGGCAAGAGGCGAAGAGCAGCGAGGTGAACGTGCTGCAACATTCCCTTTCATTCAAACGGATGCAGGCCTGTTTGCAGCGTTTCATATGTAGATATTGAAGCTCTTTTAAACAGTGCAAAATTACTGTGGAGAGATTGCTCAGGATCATATGTAAACCCTTGAATTGCCTACTAAATTTGGTGTGTAACTGAGTGATGCGCAATGGAAATTTCAGGTTTCCCCGAGGGGGTGTACATGTAATGCAAAGGGGGGTGTACAATTAAGCCAGGGGGGTGTACGGGTATCTGTTCCCTATTTATATGGGATAATAATTCTTTGGTGCAACCCCTTTCTCTTGCGTGTTCACTTCTCCGTCGGTCAGGTGATATTACGAGTGTGAACACAATGTTTGAAATAGTCTAATGGGGCTTTGTTGAACTCGGAAGTCTTCTTCTCACTGTCTGGTTCTAGTAGGGCCAAGTTTGCCTACAGCCTATACTGTACAATAGGACTTCTTCACTCTGTCTTGGTATCAAA
>JAABUR0100010165.1_pt1 | contig 10394 bp, 12 predicted proteins | sample 5560091 | NCBI WGS metagenome assembly JAABUR01 (sample SAMN10711879, study PRJNA513375) | rock metagenome | isolation source: Antarctica rocks | place: Antarctica: Victoria Land, University Valley sud
GCGGCAGGCGCCGCGCGCGCGTTCCCCAAGCCCTTCGTAGACGACTACCTGCGCATGGTGCGCGCGTGCGCGGAGAAGGACCGCGACGAGGTCATCCTGCGCTCCACGCGCCTGGGGTTTCTCACCGGTGCGCGCCGGCCAGATGGGGGCTGGGGCTGTGGGCGCGGCCGCCGCCGTGCGGGCCATCACAGCATCCTTGCCTCACCCTTCCTTGCTGGATTGTACCGAAGCCGGCGTCAAGGCTGTGGGGTCAAGGCGGCATGCGGGGGTGCGCGCTTCCGTGCAACCAGTGAGCATCGGGCGTGTGCGCGCTGGGAGCAGAGATGAGCTCCTTGCTTCAGGTGAGTCTGTGCTGCGGAGCCTGCAAGCGCGTCTGCAGGGCGCCTGACGCGCGCGGGCGGGCGCCGCGGCAGGCGATGAGTCGCGCGTCATGCTGGACGCGCACTCAGAGGCGGGCTTTGCGGTCGGCACGCCGTTCGCGGGCGAGGGCGCGTACGACTTTGCGCTGCACGGGCACCTGACGCGCCGCGTGTCCGCGCTGGGCGCCGTCATGCTGCGGCACCGCTTGACTGCCCCGCCGGAGGAGGTGCGCGCCAGTGTGATGCTTGACTGGCATTTGCATTGCAATATATTTGCTGCTTAGCACACGGCATCAAACACACTTGCCCTGACGCCCCGCCACAGCCGGGGCTTCCTCCTGTGCAGAACGGGAGAAGACTGAACAAAATCTGCACTCCAACGATGCAGTTGCAACGATGCGCGGCACAGTTGCAAGGCACCATGTGCCCTCTGTGCTGGGATGACAGCAAGCCTATCAAAGGCCGGAGATGCTCAGCTAGCTGGCGGATCTAGCGCATGGCAGACGCGTCCTCCCCATCGGCCCGCACACATGCCTGCTCCCGACAGTGGTGCTAGGTTGCCATGCGCAGCTGCGCATGCCAACTGACGGCTGCGTATGCTGACTGAGCAACCATATGCGGCGCCGGTCCACGGCCGCAGTTCCGGGGCGCTCCAGGGAAGACAGCCTGGCGCGTGTGCATGCAGCGCCATCCACGCGTGTGCGGCTCTCCAGACGTGCTGGAGGCCAGGCGCCGCGCGCCGCTCGCACAAGTCCTGCGCATGCTACACGCGGCACAAGTTGTCAGGCAGCCGCGGGCGGCGGCGCGCAGGCGTACTCCCTGCACCGCAAGCTGAGCGGCGCGTTCCTGGCGTGCATCAAGCTGCGCGCGCGCGTGCCCTGCCGCGAGCTCTTCTACCGCGTGTACGACCGCTACGACTTTGGCGACGCTGCCGCGGAGGCGCCTGCCAGTGCCGCCGCGGCCTAGCGTGAGCTGCATGGTGTAGCAGCGTGTCAGGGAATGCCCTGGGTTGAGCTGACTTCAGGCTCAAGCGCGTGTGCTGCGCTTCTCAGGACGTGTCTGTGTCAGCGATCACTTCGTATCACTCCGCGTATTTACAGCTGGGATGTGCGTGTTCCAGACTGCCGTGGGGCAGTCTGGGAACAGAAGGCAGTATAAAAGCTTCGTGTTGCTGCCTCGCTGCAGGCAGGTTGATTGAAGGCAGAGGCCATGCTTCGCGGACGGGCTGTCTGGTTTTAGCAGGGGAGAGTAGCAGGCACGGGTTGGGTCGCGTTAAATGTGTAACTCGTCCAACCCTCGGAGGGTCTAACAGAAGTCACAACCTGCAGGTTGCCAGAACAGTGATCCTGCTCGGCACACAGGGGAGCACACGGCGCGCTGTGGCCCTGGCTGCGTCTGTGACAGCGCAGCGTAGCGTGATCCTGCGTACAGGCAGCCGAGCGGCGCGCGGATTTGCTGGCGCGGGGGGGCAGGCATGAAGCGCGGCCACCCGGGCGGCGACGGTGGTCCGGCCAAGCGGCCTGCCAGGTGCGCGCGCGGCCGCGGGCTGCGGCGCTGCGCGGCGTGCCTGATTTGCGGGGCGCCGAATCTGACTGGCTGCGCGGCTGCCGCAGTGGCCCTGCCTCGAGCCAGGCCGGGCCCGGGGCGCGGCTGACGACCAACGATGCGCTGTCGTACCTGCGCGACGTCAAGGTTCGCTTCCAGGACAACAAGGAGACCTACGACACGTTCCTCGAGATTATGAAGGAGTTTAAGGCGCAGCGGTGCGCACCCGTGCCAATCTGCCGCCCTGCGCGGCCTCGGGCAAGGCCTTGCGGGGCGCGCGGGCCACATGGTAGTATGCTTTGCGCGGCGCGGGCTGCGCGCTTGGGTCCCGGGCGGGGTACGGCAGGGCCTGGCGCGTGCCGTCAAAGTCCTCCGACGCCGGCGCCCCGGCCGCGCGTCCTCGCCGCCGGCCGGCCCGGCTGCGCTGCCGGCCGGGCCGGCTGGCGGACGCGATGCGGCCGCTGATGTCGACCATGGGCGCGCAGGATTAACACTGAGGGTGTCATCGAGCGTGTCAAGAAGCTGTTCCACGGCAACCGCGAGCTCATCCTGGGCTTCAACACCTTCCTGCCAAAGGCGCGCAGCAGACACGGCCTGGGGCCTGGCGCGTGGCGCCTGCGCGCCGTCCGGCCCGCCGCTGCCGAGCGGTGGGGCTCACAGGGCGCCTGCTGTGCCCGCAGGGCTACGAGATACAGATGCCGCTGGAGGAGGAGAAGGAGGTGCGCCGTCCGGCCTGCTCTGTGCTCTGATCAGGGTGTGTGGGTGTGTGCCAGCTGCTGGGGCGTTGGGTATGGCGATTTGGGCAGTGTGTCCTCTGGAAGCCTGCCCAGGCCGTCCCACCCTGCCTGGCCGGTGCTAACTCTGCTCCTGTACACCCAGCCCAAGCAGGCGGTGGAGTTCGACCAGGCGATCAACTACGTCAACAAAATCAAGGTGCGAACATGCCCGGCCGCGCCAGGCCCTATCAGACCCTTGTTACGCACTGGCGCTGTGCTCGTCCCCGGGCCGGCCTCGGCCTCTGCCCGGCCGGGGGAGGGTGCCGGGGCGACATTTGCCGGCACTCACGCCGCCGGCCCGGCTGCCGAGGGCGGCTGCTGACTCGGCCGGCGTGCGGGGCCCAGACCCGCTTTGCGACGGACGAGCGCGTGTACAAGGCCTTCCTGGAGATCCTGAACATGTACCGCAAGGGCCAGAAGACCATCAGCAACGTCTACGAAGAGGTCCGCCATCGCCCCTGGCTGGCTGTGCTGCCCTTAGGGCTTTGTTCTTCAGAGTTCAAAATTCGGTCTGCATGCTGCTTGTTATCTTGTACACATCCACATGTGCAGCCGCCCCTACCATGCAGCGGCAACCTTGCTGCATGCGGCGCAGGTTGCGCTGCTGTTCCGGGCGCACCGGGACCTGCTGGAAGAGTTCACGTACTTCCTGCCCGACTCGTCGCCGCCGCAGCAGCCGCAGCAGGTCCGTCCCCAGTCCCACCCTTGTGGGTCCGCTGCTGGGCGGATGTGCACCTGCGGGCCGTCTGTTCTGCCTTGTGTGTGCGACGCCGCGTAGCGCGCACTGAAGACGTGCGCACCAGCGTCTGGCTGGGCCCCGCTCCTGACCAGGGCGCTGGGGTGCTCTGGCAGGCGCCCATGGTCCCGCGCATGCGCGGCACGGGCGGCCGTGGCAAGCCGGGCCGGATGGGCATGCCGGCCGGCGGCCAGCCGGACGCGGGCGCCGTGCGCGGCTTCCACAAGCGCAAGTCCGCGCGCAAGGTCGATGGGCGCTACGGCACGCCCTCCCTGCCCCGCGCTGTGCTCCAGCCGTGGTGAGCCCTTTCCATATTATACGTTGCGTGGGTGGAGGAGGCCGCCTGGCGGGTCCATACGCAGGCTGTGCATGCAGATTTGGCTGCCTGGCATGCTGGGGACCCAGGAAGATTTGATACTGGGCGGGGAGCGCCCTGCCGGCAAGCAGGGTGTGTCTGGGCGGAGCCAGCCGGGAGCGCAGCTCGAGGTCCGTACACGGTGAGTTCTGCGTGTTTAGCGCAGCTGGGGACGCCAGACCATAGTGGGGCATGCGAGGGTCCGGCCGACAGCATGCAGCCGCGCGTCTGGGGCCCCGCGGGCCCGCGAGCGCGCGCCAGCGCAGTGAGCGTGCCGAGCGCCGGCTGCCCGCGTGCCTGTTCAGCGGCGGCTGAGACGCGCGGCTCGCGCGCCGCGCAGACAACGACGACAACAGCTCCATCCTGGCGACGCAGCTCAACTTCTTCGAGAAGGTCAAGCACCGGTGCGCGGCCCGGGCCTGCGCCCAACGCGGTCCTGAGCCGCATGCGTGCAGGCCCAGCAGCCTGTCAACGCGTTTGCCGTACCCTGGCTGATAGGGGTGCTGGTCGTGGCGTGGCCCAGCGGCGATCGTTTGCGCTGCTTGCTGGAAGGCTACACAGCGCCAGTGACTGCTTGACAGCAGTTTAACCGCATGTGCCTGCTTATGTGCGCCCGGGGGGCTGCTGGGTGGCTTTTGGGCGCTGCGGCTGCTTGAGGCTGGCGAGTGGGAGCAACTGCTGTAGGCGTATGCGCCCCTGTGACTGCTCGGGAGCTGCCAGCCGCCTGTATTGAAAGCAGGTCGGCGCGTCTGCGCTGGACGGCACCAACACCCTGAGCTGACAGGCGCGCCGGGCGCGCCGCTGGGCACATCGGTGGGGCGCTGACGCCAGGGGCGCGCGCGCGCGGCGCAGGGTGCGCAGCCGCGAGGCGTACCAGGACTTCCTCAAGTGCCTCAACCTGTACGCGCAGGAGATCATCCCGCGCTCGGAGCTGCAGCTGCTGGTCGGCGACATCCTGAGCAAGCAGGGCCACAGCGACCTGCAGGCCCGTCGCAGCCCCCCCAGCAGCCCCGCAGGCTCCCTGGGCAGCACGCAGCGTGTCCCGGGCGGCGGGGTCACATGCAGGACCTGCGGCCTGCAGGCGCGCCGAACACGCGAATGACCGCGGCGCGGCGGCGGTGCAGGTGCAGTTTGGGTCGTTCCTGGACCGCTGCGAGCACTACGACCTGGACTTTGACCCCAAGCTGCTCTCGGCCAAGGGCCACGGGCGCGGCGAGTCGCACAAGTCCAAGGCGCGCGCCCAGCTCGCCCGCCCCGCCACACCCGCCCGTAGCCGTGCTGCCGGCCTGCCAGCTCTTCCGGCTGCAGCGCTACGAAGGGGACCGGAAGAGCGTTGGCAATGAGTTGGGAAAAGCATGTGCGGCAGCAGATGGATGCAGCAGCAGCCTCGACGGGGATGTTGCCGGATGCAGGCTGTGCAGCATGCCGGCTGCGCAGCTGTCACCGCAGACGGGCACCAGGGGCATGGCTGCGAGCAGTGCGGGCTACAGGCGCCGCGGCTGAGCCGGCGGGCGCTGCGCGGCAGGGCGAGAAGTACGCCACGCGGCCCATATCGGAGCTGGATGTGACCGCCTGGGAGGTGCGCGCCCGGCGCCGTCCGCTGCCATGCGCAGGGGCTCGCGCTGCCCCATGCGGCCCTCCTTGCGCCGGGCGGCGGCCTGCCGTTTGTAGCATGGCGGGGCATGCATTTTAGGGGGTTGTGACGTGCGCGACGGCTATGACCCCTGAGATATGAGTCCTGGCATCCACGCACCCGCGCCTCCTGCCTGCCGGCGCAGAGCGTGCTGCTGCGGGGCGCCGGAGCGGCCCTACCCTGCAGGCCTGCAGCCAGTGTGTGTCAGTCTGTAATTTGAGAGGACCCATGCAACGCGCTGTTTGACGATCTCAGATCGTCATACGGTGTTTATGAGCTCAGATTGTCAAATAATTTCAACTACCACAGGCCGTCGCCGGCTGACGCGTTGGCCCGGCCGCGCGCGCGCAGCGCCAGGGCACCTCGTATGTGAAGCTGCCGCCTACGTACCCGACGCTGCGCTGCAGCGGCCGCGACCGGCTGTGCAATGAGCAGCTCAACGACGTGTGGGTCTCCGTCACGTCCGGCTCCGAGGACTACTCCTTCAAGGTGCGCGCCGCGCGGCATGCGGCGGCAACCAAAGGCACCCGCCATGCTCATGTGCAGCCGCTGTGTTATTCCGAAGATCTAACGGGTGCCAGCGAGCGGAGATGGCAAGGCCGCGCTCTGTTTCTGCGCAGGCAGTGCCGCACGCGGTGTCAACAGGGCCACATGACAGGTTCATGCATGCTCGTCAGTACACACTGATGCGCGCGCCTGCTGCGCCCTGAGTCATGGGCCGGCGCGCGCGTGCAGCACATGCGCAAGAACCAGTACGAGGAGAACCTGTTCCGCTGCGAGGACGACCACTACGAGCTGGACATGGCCATCGAGACCAACGCCAGCGCCATCCGCGCCATGCAGCCGCTGGCAGAGCAGGCGCGCGCCCCGGCTGGTTCCCTGGGGCTTTGACCCTAAACCTCGCGCCATCGCAACCTGACTCTGTTGTGGTGCCTGCAGCGCTCCCCACACCCCAATGCGCGGTATGCACAGCGCGGTGCGCTATGGTGCTGGCGTGCGCGCATCCTACTAGCGTGCGTGCTGCTGTCCGCCGGACTGCTTCGCATGTTCGAGGTTGGGTCGGCGCGTGCTGACGCCCCCGCGAGCAGGCGCTGGAGCTGGAGGCGGAGGAGAAGGTGAACTGGCGGCTGCCGGCGGGCAAGCTGTCGCCCATCCACTTCCGCGCCATCCAGCGCATCTACGGCGCCACCCCGGGTGCCGCACCGCTGCCCCGGCTCCCAGCCTCCCCGCCCTGCCGTGCCCGTCCGGCCCGCGGCCCGCCCCGGCGCTGCGCGTGCCGCTATAGCCGCGCCACGCGCTGCCTGTATGCACCCGCCGCCCTGGCCCGGCAGAGAATCGCATGCTCTGCCCCGCTTGAGACGATGCAGTGCTCGCACAGGGCGGCGCCGCCTCAGAGGGCGGCGCGACCGCCCTCAGAGGCCGGAGAGGGCCAGGCTTGCGCGCGCCGACCCTAAGCCTAGCGTGCGCAGGCGAGGCGGGGCACCAGGTGGTCGACCTGCTGAAGAAGAACCCGGCGGTCGCGGTGCCGGTCATCCTGGCGCGGCTGAAGCAGAAGGACGAGGAGTGGTGCGGCGCCCCCCTGCGCTCGCGCCCCCGCCTCTCAGAGCGCGCGCCTCTCAGAGCGGCGCGCCGGGCGGCAGCCCGGCGCGCCTGTGCTGGCCTGCACGCGTGTAGCCCTGAGCTGCACGGTGCTTCCGCGTTCCAGGCTGCACGGTGGCCGCGTGTGCTGGGCAAAGCCGCGCTTGGAAAGGACTGTTGCTGCGCGCTGCCCGCGCCGGGCGCGCGCAGTGCCAGCACTCTCCCGCGCGCTCCGCAGCGCGTCTCCCAGTGGGGGCGAGCACAGGAGCATGGGGTCCCGCGGTGTATGCGCAGGCTGCGCGGTGCCTGCAGATGCGCAACCCCGCGTGCGCGGCCGCGCAGGCGCAAGGTGAAGCAGACGATGTACCGGATGTGGGCCAAGGTCTACGAGGCCAACTACCACAAGTCGCTGGACCACCGCTCCTTCTACTTCAAGCAGGCGCGGCCTGGCCGGGGATGCGGTGCTGGATCCTTGACAGGTTTGCTGTCTGCACCCCGTAGGGTTTCTGGATGCACAGAGATCGCAGGCGCGGCCCGGCAATGGAAAGGGCCCCACTGGGGCCTTTTCTCTTGCAAGGGTCTTTCTCTCTTGCGAGCCTTCCCAGCAGCCTGCTTGGCCGAGTGCACGTCGCCGCACGGCCTGAGATGCTCGCCGGCCGCCCCTGCGCACTGAGCGGCACGCGCGCGGGCCGGCAGACGGACAAGAAGAGCCTGGGCGCCAAGGCCATGGTGGCCGAGATCAAGGAGGCGGCCGAGCGCCAGAAGAACAGCGTGGAGGAGAAGAGCATCCTGGCGGTCTCGGCGTCCGCACCGTTCGCCTCGCGCCTCGTGCCGCACCTGACCTTTGCTTACCGCGACCGGTGCGCGGCCCCGCCCGCTCGCGCGCCTCTATGTCGGCGCCGCCGCTGCCGTGGCGGTGTTCCGCCCTTGCGCGCCGCCCCGCCTTGCCTTTACCCGTGTGCCGGCCTGCCATCTGCACTCTGCAATGAGTGTTTGTTTGCGGCAGAGTGTGGTCATGACCGTCTGAACGGTCGACCGTGACGACTGTGTCGAGCAGGCGCGCGCAAATCTGCCGGCGCGGCGCCGCTGCGCGCCGCGATGAGAAGTCAGGGCGCAGCCAGGTGCAGTGCATGGCCGGGCGCGGCGCCTGAGGCTGCGGGGCCGGGGGCCGGCAGGGAGGTGCACAACGACATCTTCCGCATGATCAAGTACGCGGTGGAGGAGATGGTGACCGCGGGCGACCAGGCCTCGCGCCTGCTCGAGTTCTGGACCGCCATCGTGGAGCAGCTGTTCGGCCTGCCGCCGCGCGACGCGCAGGCGCGCGTGGCCGCCTGCCGCAGGGGCGGGGTTAGGGTCAGGCTTAGGGGGCAAGAACGGGGCGGCCCGGGGCATGCAGCGCGCTGGCGTGGCGTCGGCGGCCTGGGGGTGCCTGCGAGGCCTAATGTCTGCAGGCGTCGGGTCACGCAGGTCACGCTGCCATGCCCTGCAGCGCCACGGGCCGGTGGGCGCCGCCCTTAGCGCGGGCCCTGGCGGCGTGTGCGGATGCAGGCTCAGTGCACGGGGAATGCATGCTCCTGATACAGACGACCGTGGCAAGTTGTGCTCAGAGCTTTGATTGTTACATGTGTGACCACGCATCATGCGCTGCAGCGGGGGGCCGCTGCGCGCGCAGGCGACCGTGCCGAGCATGCAGAAGCACGGCGGGCAGAACGCGGAGGGGCTCCGGGTCGCGCAGCGCAAGCTGCCGCCGCTGCGCATGCCGACCACCTCCGGCGCGCCTCCCCTCATGACCCGAGCTTGTCAGGGTGGAGCTGAGGGTGGAGCTCCTAGGGTGGAGCTGAATCACACGTGCGCTTGTGGCTGCATGAGCAGGCTGGTCTGCTAGCAGGTTTCCACTCTGTGGATGCCGCATGCGCTGGCTTGCACATGCTAGGCTGTTGTTGCGTTTCCTTCAGCTTTGTACCGTGCTCCAAATTGCTGACGCAACCCTCTCCAGTGTGATGTGGAGACGCAGCCGGCTAGTGCATGTTCATCTCACGTAATTCCGCACCGCCTGGTGTTGGAATGCGCGGCAAGACCTGCCCTGCTCCAGGTCCAGACAAGCCTCAACAGGTCCAGGAGCGGTGCGTCAGGGTTATCCTTGTTTCACTGGGCACCAGGAGAAGTCCTCTACTGACGCGGGTGCCCGCGCGGCGCGCAGCGGAGGCAGACGTGGACGGCGGCGCGGACAGCGAGGCGGAGCCGCCGAGCGGCCTGGACGGCGACGCAGAGATGGACGAGGCTGACACGGCCGCCGGCGCCGCATCCGCGCTCGCCAACGGCGCCGACGCGCCCGCCATTGACAACGCCGGCCCGCGCGGCGCCGCCGACGCCGCCGGCGCCAAGCCCGAGCCCGTGGCCGCCGACGCGCCTGGCGCGGCCACGGCGGCGCCGGGCGACAGCGGCGACGCGGCGGCGGTGCCGGACGACGTACGGCGCGGCATGCTGAACCACCTGCTGGGCGTGCCGACGGCCGGGCCGGAGGGCACGGGCGGGTCGGAGCTCCCCGGCGCGGGCGGCACCGACCCCAAGCACACCGTGGAGCCGGTGACGATCGCGCGCGAGACGACGCCGCAGCGGCGGCCGAGCCTGACGGCCGAGGCGGCGGCCGCGGCGGCCGAGGCCGCCGCCGACAGCGACGACCGCGAGGACGAGGAGGCCACGCCCGGGCCGCAGGCACGCTCTTGTTTCGGCCTGTCTGCCTATCCTCGTGCCCACCGCAATTGTTGGTGCTGTTTCGTTGGTCTACACACACCTTACCGCACGGCTCCCCAGCAAGGACTTAGGGGGCAGCGGCCAGGCTGCATTGCAGGGCGCGCACTGCAGTCGTGAGCCCCGAGGGCACGACGTCATGCCTCCAAGGCCTGCACATGCGCTCATGCTGCCTGCAATAATGAGCCCCGAGGGCACGGAGAGCGCACGCTGCAGGCGCTGAGGTGTCAAGCGATAGTCGGAGTACTCGATATCAGTACAAATGTAAAGAAGACGGGGGCCTGCCGCGCAGACGGCCACGTCGGGCGGCGAGGACGCGGAGCCGTCGTCGGAGGAGCCCGAGCCGGCGGGCGACGAGGCCGCGTTCGCGGGCTGCAAGCCGCTCGCGCCGGCCGACGCGGCGCGCGGCGCGGGCGCGGCCGCGGCCGCGGGGCGCGTGTTCTACGGCAACGACCAGTTCTACCTCTTCCTCCGCCTGCACGCGCACCTGTACGACAGGCGCGCCACCAGGCCTTCACGCGTGGAGCGAATTGTATTACTGGTGTCAAATATACAAAAAGATGCGCTTTATTTGTGCTTTAAGGCGGGGCACGCGGCGGCCGGCCGGCGCCCAGCCTGCTGGTGTGCGATGGCGGGTGCACAGCAAGTGGGCGTGTCTATA
>JAABUR0100010170.1_pt1 | contig 10390 bp, 9 predicted proteins | sample 5560091 | NCBI WGS metagenome assembly JAABUR01 (sample SAMN10711879, study PRJNA513375) | rock metagenome | isolation source: Antarctica rocks | place: Antarctica: Victoria Land, University Valley sud
TGATCAACCAGTGCTGGCGGGCGATCGACTCGAGCGGGCGCTGGGTATCGCGGGTGTAGAGGCCCCGGGCCAGGCGGCGCGCGCGACCCGCACGCACGGCGGCATGGACCGCCCGGCTGGTCTGCGCTGAGGAGAAGAAGACTTCACGTTGCTCTTCGAGAGCGAACGAAGGCGACTTAGGAGAGGGCATGAGGAGCTACCTCGTCAGTAAGCGCGGTATAAGCAGGAACCTTCGTAAACAACAGTAGATTACGAGAGCAATCGTAGCTTATCAGTGGGGCTGTCGTGCACAATTCTCGCATGGCTGGCGGTTGGCTCGCCGACCAGGACCGCTCCGCACCGTTATCAGCCGCGCCAGCGAATGACGCAGGGCCTGTGCAGAGCAGGTTCTGTAGAGTTTCGTGGGTGCCACGGGCTGGGAGACAGCGTCGGCTGATCGGTGTCACCTTGTGCACCGCTTTGGCTGCGCTTGGCGCGCCTGGCACACAAGCTGCCGCCTCCCGATCCTGCAAGCCGGTCGTCAACCCGTATGCCGGCTCGCGTTACGAGGGGGTCGACCTGCGACGGGTGCGCGCCGTCAACGTTCGCTGCGCCGTCGCCCGGCGGGTGGCACGAGGCGCTCACCGCAAGGCGCTCGGGATGACACCGCCACCCAGTGGCATCCGATCCTTCAGGTGGCGCGGCTGGAAGGTCACCGGCAACCTTCGCGGCGACGTCGACCACTACCTCGCGAGGCGCCGAGGCGGCAAGCGCGTCCGCTGGCTCTTCTAGAGCGCCACGAATGGGCGCAGGGCGAGGTTCGGGTTTCTCGATCCAAGCTCGACGCTGAGTAGCAGCTCAGCGGCGGTCGGTGTCGGTACCCAGCGACGACCGTGGTGTGCGTGCCCGATCAGCTGCTGAGCTTGAGAGAGCCGATGATTTCGTCGATCCGCGAGGCTGTGGGATCGTCCTCGGCGAGGCCGATGCTCAAGTTGACGAGCGTGCGATCCTCGCTGAGCGCGAGCACCGTCACGATCCGTCCCGCCGCCAGAGGCGCACTGGCCGGGGCGGTGAACTCGATCCGGAGAGCATCGGCGGCACCGGGCACCTCGATCGCCTCGCTCAGCGTCTTCTGAGCCCCGGACCGGCGTGTGGAGATCTCGGCCGAGTGGAGCAGCGAGGCGGCGTTGATGTCGCCGTCGTACCCGCGCGATGAGCCGACCCGCAGCTGACCACGGTTGGCGTCGGTGCCCAAGGCACACTCCGCTGACGGTCGTAGTAGTAGGCGGACAGCACATCCGGTCGCAACATGCGAAGCTCGCTCTGGCGGGTCCGCGCGCTCGCTGTCGCTCAGCGAGCGCGAGGCCGCACACACACTCGAAGCGATCCTCCACTCGCACCTGCCGACCTATCCCTTGATCGTCAACCGGTGGTGGGGAGGCTGACCGCGGCGTCCTTCGTCGAGACGTAGGCGCCAGGCGATTCGCGCGAAGCGGCTGATGGGATTCGAACCCACGACCTTCTGCATGGCAAGGATTCCGAGCGAGGTCAGTTTGGCTCTAGAAACGGTGATCTAGTGCGGTTTAGTAGGGCTAGATCAGGTTAGATCAGGGCAGTCGGGGACAAAGTTCGGGACAAAGTTTTCCGCCTGAATCGGTGGTACTTTCGAGTGGCGATGTATGCGGATCGGATTCAGCCAGTCAGTGGTCACGTGTTCGCCCGAGATGGCAAGCGCGGGACCGTTTGGTACGCGAAGTGGCGCGACATCGAGGGCCAGCACAAGAAGGTGCTCGGGCCGGGGTGGACCGAGAAGGGCACGCCGCCGGTGGGCTACCTGCGCCGGCGCGAGGCCCAGGCCGAACTCGAAGCGATCCTCACCGATTCGCGCCGCGGCGCCCTGCGTCGAGTACGGGTCGGGCTTTTGTTTCGCGACGTCGCCACCGAGTGGCTGCGCCACGGCGAGCTCGGCCGCGGGTGGAAACGCTCGACGATCAAGGACTACAACTCGGCGATGAACGCGCACCTCCTGCCGGCGTTCGGCGCAAAACGCGTCGACGCGATCACGTCGCGCTCGATCGAGCGCTGGCGCTCGGACTGGCTGGCCGAGACCGGGAGGACGCGCCAGTCAGCGAAGCTGGTGAGCATCCTGCACGCGGTCTTCGAGCGGGCGAGGAAGATGCAAGGCCTGATGGTGAATCCGGTGATGGGCGTCGAGCGCTACACGATCCCGTACGACCGCACCGCCTACGACTTCTACTCGCCCGAGCAGGTGATGGCGCTCGTGAGGGCAGCGGCCTCGGAGCAGGACGGCGCGCTCTACCAAGTGGCCGCATTCACCGGGCTGCGCCGGGGCGAGCTTCTGGCCCTACGGTGGCGCGACGTGGACTTCGAGCGCCAGGCGATCCGCGTGCAAGGCAACTACGCGCACGGTGAGGTAGTCACGCCAAAGTCCGGGCACGGCCGCGCCGTGCCGATGGTCCCCGAGGTCGCCCAGGTCCTCGCCCGCCTCGACCAACGCGAGCACTTCACCGGGCGAGACGATGTCGTCTTTGCTGGCGAGGCCGGCGACCACCTCGACGGCTCCGCGCTACGCTGGCGGTTCAAGACCGCCGTCGAGCTAGCCGGTCTACCGCCGCTGCGGTTCCATGATCTGCGGCATACGTTCGGCTCGCTGGCGATCAACAATGCCTCGATCATCCAGGTCCAGGCGTGGCTCGGTCACGCCGACATCGACACGACGATGCGCTATCTGCACCACAAGGATCGCGGGGACGAAGCGGCGCTGCTGGCGGGGGCATTCTCGGTCGATGCGGGTAGCCGTGCAGCAGTACCGGTCGTGCCTTGAGCGATTCAACTCAGCTAACGCGGATGGATCTTCGCAAGGATCCCAGAGGTGCTTGGGACGACAAGCCAGGGGTCGCGCACGGGCAGCGGGTCGGGCAGACGTCATCGACGCGCTGGACCTCAAGCACAGTCCGGAGTCCGGGGCCAGGGTTTTGGGTCGTAGGCCGCGAGTCCCTGCGACTAGGGATGGCTTATGAGTCGTGCGTTCGGCCTATGAGCGACTCCGCGGAGCAAGGTTCGACGCGCGGTAACCCCCGCGGACTCGAGCAATGGCTGAGGATCACGCGACGCAGGCCGGCTCCATGTGAGCTGGACGGGGCGAATCGGTCCGACCCTGCTGGCAAGCTTCTTTCCATGCTGCCTGAAGTCCCTCCGCCCGCGGATCCGGTTCCCTCTGGTGGCGGTAGCGACGAGGATCTCAGCAAAGACGAGAAGGGGTCGGTTACCAAGGAGTCGACTGAATCGCCCGCTGGCGTCGGCGGGATCGCGCCCAAGAGCCAAGCAGCCTCAAAGCGCAGGGCCAAGCCGACGAGGCAGAGAGCAAGAGGAAAGGCTGCGAAGAAGTCGTCGAAGGTCGGCCAAGACAAGAGACGGGGCACCAGGCCCTTCCCCGCGAGCACGTTCGAAGATGCGCTGGTCCTGCCCGATGCCATCCAGAAGTTCGGCAGCGGGCAGCGCGTTCGACGCTTAACGTTGTTCGACGAGCTCGGACGTGCGCCAGACTCGAGTCTCAGTCGCGACCTCATTTACGCGTCCTCGCGGTATGCCCTTACTAAAGGAAACCATCAGTCCGAGTGGCTCGCGCTGACGGACGAGGGCGAAATAGCTACTAACCCCGAGACTTCCCAGCGTGAGCAGGCGCGCGCGAGATTCGCGCTGGCCATCGAGCGCTTTGTTCCGTTCAAGGAACTCTACGACCGGTACGTGAGTAACAAGTTGCCAGCAGCCTCGGCGATGCGCGACCATTTGACGGACGCGACAAGTCTGGCTAGCGACCAAGCGTCTGAGGCGGTCGAAACGTTTATCGTCAACGCTAAGTTCGTCGGCGTACTCAAGCCTGTCTCTGGCGTCGAGCGTTTGCTACCACTTGATCACGCGCTGGACGAGCTCGGGGGCCCGGATCCCGCTGCACCAGGGGCAAAGGATGCTGCGGCTCGCCGCAGCGCAAGTGGCCAACCAGCGGTTCGCGACGCTGACTGGTCGAACACCTGCTTCTACGTCACACCCATCGGTGACGAAGACAGTGAAGAGCGGCGCCATGCCGACGTCTTCCTCTCCAGCATTGTGGAGCCAGCCGTCGAGGCATTGGAGCGCGATTTCCGCGTGGTTCGCGCCGACCACATCGAACACCCCGGGCTCATCACGGCTCAGGTTATTGAGCACTTGTTCCGATCAGCGCTGGTTGTCGCTGACCTGTCCTTTCACAACCCCAACGTCTTCTACGAACTCGCACTCCGGCACGCGAGCGGCAAACCCACGGTCCTAATCTCGCGGACGGCCGACTCGCTGCCTTTCGACGTTTCGGACGTACGAACCGTCCAGTTGGACACGACAGACATCTGGGGTTTCGTGCCGCAGATGGGGACTTGGCGGGCGGAGATAACGCGCCAAGCCCGCCGAGCTCTGGAAGACAACCACGGTGGCGCCAATCCCCTAGCAACGTTCTTCCCGGCCTATCGAGAGTTTCTGCGGTGATCGTCTCCAGGCTCGGATGTGACCTCAACGATGAGCCGCGAACCGGGGAAGGCTGGAGGTGACCAGCAACGCTTTCGCCTCAGAATGGGGGAGCGCCATGCAGGCGCTCCCCCATTTATCTCGTGGCCGCTAGAGCACACGTGCCAGTGCTTTGGCAAGCCAGACCGGGATCTTGACGAAGAGCCGGCCAGTTGGGCTGACCCACATGGGCACTCACCTCCTTTCACGGTGCCCCGTACACCTCGACGTCCGCCGGGTTACCCCGTGGTCACTGGGATCTGATGATTCGTCCGGGTCTGTTGGAACCGCGCAGCGCCGCGCAGTCAGATGATGCGTGCCGCTTTCCGCCCGTCCTCAAATGAAGTCTCCAGCCGGGCCCCCGCAGTGACCCGGCTCGGCGCTCCCCTTCTGCCCCGGGCCCGTCAACTCATTGGACCGTAGGACCTTCGAAAGACTCAGGCGATCAGATCCTCCATCATCGAGCGTGATCGTCGACGCGCAGGCGATCGAGCAACTCCTCGGCCGACACCGGCGATTCCTCGTACAGGCGCTTGGCGCGCTCAAGGAGCCGGCCGACCTCTGGGCCGGGCGGGATCCCCAATGCTTCGATCACATCAACGCCTGTGATGGGGAGTCCGGCGGCCGGCTCGCTGAGAATGGCGTACTCGATCAGCCGGCGTGCCTCTCGTTGAAAGTCGTAACCGTCGGCCAGAAGCCGAAGCGCGGCCATCCACTTCTCGAAGAAGCGTTGGCGAAGCCGAACGACGTCAAGACTCTCTCTGCCCATGTCGTTGGCGGTTATCGAGATCAGCGTGTCGAACTCTTCTGGGCCATGCTGGCGATCGACGCGCCGGATCCAGTCTTCCCGTATCTGGGCGTGTGCTTCGTCGCGCTCGATCCGTCGGATCGCCTCGATGAGGTAAGCCAGAAACGAAATCGCCTCAAGAAGCAACTTGGCGAGGCACGACCGCCATTCGGCGTCGGTGTTAGGGACGCTTGTCCCGCACGCATCGCGAAACCACGACTTGCAGCTTCGTTCCGTTTCTCGATCTCGCCCGCGCGTGAAGTTGAGGTTGTGTTGAAGGTAGGTTCGTAGGCGGCCTAAGTGACTACGGTGGTCCCGTCCCTCGCGGGAGACATCCAGCTCGTAGGCGTCGAACTTTTCGGAAAGGAAGACGATGTCGACCTTGGCGACCTCGTGGAAAAAGGCGTACAACCACGACACGGTTTGGATGAAGCCAAGTTCGGGAGGAATAAGCTTCGGAAGGCGGACCGACAACGGAGTGGTCGCCCCAGCATCGTCGCCACGGAAGCCACGAACCAAGGCGTCGAGTTCGTCTTTGGCGCGCACGAGTTCTAACAACCGACCGTCGAGCGCCTCCTCAGGAGCCATCCGAAGTCACGCGCGTAAATAGGACGGGGTCCGCCAAGGGACCGAGGAAGTTGAAAGCAATATGAAAGTCACCCGGGTTCTCACCGATTTCGGCATCCGTCATTCGGAAGTCGGCCAGAAGGAACTGGATGCTGCGGCGGAGTTCATCGACATAGAGCTCGCCCTTACGCCCCCGACGATCGACTGAGCTGACCGTTCCTTGGAACACTCGAGGTCGCCCCTCCGGCGTACTGGCCACATAGTTGCGAACTACCCGCCGCCGACTCCGGATCGAACTGGACTCGCGTTCGACGTCGCGGAAGACTTCAATCGCCTCACCAAGTCGCTCGAGCTGAAACAGCGCAAGCCCCCGGAAGAAGCCCAGGGTGGTGTCTCGGCTCGACTCACCACTGTCCACCAGGGCGGTAACGATTCGCAGGAAGAAGTCCCACTCAGCAGCCTGAAGGCCCGGAGTGCAGCGCTCGATCGCGAAGAAACGCTGCCGCGTGTGGCTGATCCACCATAGGTCCAGGTAGAGGTTGAGACAGCGCGGGTCACGGAATACGAGATCTCGATCTACTTCAAGTAGAGACAAGCCCTTGTCGACTCGGTCTAAGTCCTCCGGGTTCAGAGTTCGTCCGGCATCGCCGAGGCCTGATACGGCGAGCCCCTGTAGGAACAGGCCGGCCCCCGACCCGCTGTCCTTTAAGGCCTGAAGCGACTGCTCGGATAGAGCGGCATCTCCCGCAAGCTCTGCCAACTGGTGTCGCCTCGAGTGAAAGCGCTCGAACTGACGGCCGTCTAGTTCGTCGAGCTCGGTGGTCTGCAATGCGTGAAGTGCATCACCGAGCGCTTCGAACCGATCATCTCCCTGAAACGCACCGCCTCGCACCATGTCCCGTGTCACCCACGCCAGCACATCCACCGGGTAGAAGTTGTTCGGATCCTCGCGCCGCGCCTCACTCACGAGTTGCCGGAGTTCCCCGAACATCTCCGGGTTCACCGACCCCGCGTCACGGTCGAGCAGTTGACGCGCGCGCGTACCGATGGTTGTCGCCAGTTCAGCGAGGAGCTGGCTCCGAAGAAGCCTGCCTCTTCGATCTTCGGCCACAAGCTCGAGGGCGTCTCGAATGATGTTTTCCGTCTGGTCGAGCTGCGCCTCAATGGTCTCCGGCGGAGCTCCCTCTTGACGGACAGCCTCCCGCCGGAGGTTGGCCTCCTGCAGCATCACCCGAGGATTGGCTACACCCCGCTCTTCCCGTAGCTCGGCCAACGTCTCGGCGAAGTCCTTGTAGTGGGGCGCGAAAAAACCGGCAACTCGTACGTTGGGGCCGACCGCCCGCACGAGATCTATTGCAAAGTTGACCTCCCGCGCGCTATCGAGCGCGTCATCGTCGCGAATCTCGCGAAGGAGTCGGCAGATGAATTGGGCTTCCGCTCCTGGGCCACCCAGCCGGCTTTCGGCGATGAGGCGCGCTTCGAGTGCGCTGCGAGCCCCGATCTCGATATTTCCGACCCGATCCTCGAACCACCGAAAGAGGTCCACGTCTTGAACCAAATCGAGGAAATTCGTGAATCCCTCCTGACCTAGCGCTCGCAGGAGCAGTTCCAGCGGAACGTGGAGTCCGAATCGTCCGGGCACCATGACGAGACCTGTCAGCACCTGGAATTCGTCAAGTGCCTCCCCTGCGACTATTTGGGGCTTGCCCTCGCCTAGAGGTTGATTTCCGATGAGCCCAGCTTCGAGCAGGGCTTGAGCGAGCACCCCTCCAACTCGGCGATCCGGGAGGACCTCAGCCGCGCGCTGGGCAATGACCGATTCGGCGTGGGCGGCCTCCCGCGCCACCCCGGTTCGTAACTGCGAGCGTGAAGGTGGGAGCAGGCGATACAGGGCCACCAGAAAGGACTCATCAGCCGAACCTAGGTCGACCACGTTGGCGAGCTGCGCATCGAACTCTTCCAGGAACGCCCGGAACTCGGGGATCTCTTCTGCAGTCAACCGGGGGGGTACTTCGACGGTGTCGGCGCGTTGTTGTCCAGTCAGCGAATAGGAGCTCCCAATGACGACCACCTTGCGCCCGCGGCTCGTCAGATACCTCGCGAGATCCCGATACTCCGTTGGCTCACGCATCCCGTCCCAGACGATCAGTGTCGAAGGGGCGCCCTCCTTCCCCGCCCATTCGCAGAAGACTTGAATGTCGCCTAGTGCTGGACCTTGAGCGCGTCGCTCAACATAAAGAACTGGGTACCGTCGATCCAGGCGAATGTGCCGTGCCAGAGAAGCCAGGGCCACTGTCTTCCCGCTGCCGGTCTGGCCCTGCAGGACGATTGGCCGTTCCTGCAGGGCATTCGATCCGAGCGCCCGAAGTGCTGTGTCACGAAGCTGTCGCTCGAAATGCCGCTCGAAAGCAAATTCTCTTGAGTAGTGCTCCCACCGCGGTGTACCCTCGGCGGACCGTAGAAAGTCGCGAAACTCGCGGTATCGCGCTTCTTCGGACAACGCTCGAGGATCTGCGAGCGCAGCATCGGTTAGCACCGCCGCGGAGCGGGTTATGCGGGACCAGATGTCTCGGGGAACACTGATAGTGCCCGCCTCTATCTCGATCGCATTTTCGAAGCTCTCTTCGCGAGGTCCGACGTCGATCCGGCCCGTCTCAGCGCCATAGCTCAGAGTTTGCGCAAGGCTGCTGGAATGGGGAACAGCGATTTCTCGACGCACCAGTTCCTGGAACAACGGTTCATTGGCCAGCGTGTCCGTCACGGAGAACAAGTGGACCTGACTGTCGCCGAGCGTCGCGAGAATCGGGGCAAGCTGTTCGGGCGTCAGCCAGTCCGCCGATCCGTCGTAGGCCTCGATCGCCAGAGTCCCGGCGGGCGTGAGCGTTTCGGGAAGGCGCCTCAGAATCGCCGTTGCCGTCTGACTACGAGCGAGGTACTCAAATTGAGTGAATGGCGGGCGCTCGTCTGCGTCGGTGCGGCTAACGCTTCCGTACAGAAAGGTGCAGTGCAGGATCAGACGATTCCTGGGATCGCTCGGGCGATATCTCTCCTCGAAGATTGGCTGGATTTGGCGCCAGGCCGCGCGGGTGGCTCGCGGCCAGATCGTGTCGATCGCAGAGCTGTAGACGCCGCTCCAGGCAAACGCAGCGACCTGGCCGAGCCAATCGGGATGCTCGATGCGATGACAGCGTTCGTCGAGCCACGCCAGCACGGCGGGGGCATCGCGTTCAAGGTCTAGGCCGAGAAGGGACCTGTAGTCCGGGACCTCGGCGCCACTCGCGTACCGCGTCGATACCAACTCTAGAAGCGGGTCGCGTTGGGAGTGAAGGCGAAGGTATCCCTGCCCCAGGAGGAGGAACGCCGGTCCCCGCTTTAACCGAGCAAGGAAATCGTTGCTCTTGGTGCCTTCGGCCACGCTCATGCTCTCCTAGCCCAAGCTACTTGAATCACGGTTCATTCAGGTTCTGCGCGGACCGTCGGGCTCGGACCTCAGAGCCTACGATGAAGGCACGGCTGGCGAAGTCGCCGTGATTGTGCTGGTACATCGCGCCCGAGATGCTTGTCCGCGCGCGCCGGGCAAGCCGGCGGACGAGCGTCGCCCGGCATCGGAAGCTCTAAGGGCAGGTTGTCTCTGGGTGGTTGTTTCTAGGTGGTTGTTTCTAGGTGGTTGTTTCTAGGTGGTTGTTTCTAGGTGGTTGTTTCCCTGGGCAAACCACCCCGCTGCCCAACCCCGGCTGAGATTTGGCTCCACTCCTAGCCTCGACCCCCCATTAATGTGGGGCAGTCCAGGAGTGGAGGCGGGTGGGTGAGGGATGGGGCAGCAGATGGAGCGGGGTAGCGGAGAGAAGTCTGAGAGCAGATGGTGGAGGAGAAGATTTGGCGGGAAGGAGTGGAGGCGGAGGTGGTTCGGTCGGTCGTGATGGTGGAGTGGACGAGGGGTAGCGGTTCGAGGCGAGCGGGTGGCAGGGAACGGCGCGGCGGCAAGTGCCGAGGCGTAGAGGGGGCCAATATCGGAGTTCGCTTTTCTGAAGGGTGATGAACGCTGTCGGAATTCCGGCAAAGACACGAGCCTCACTTGACGAGCCGCTTCTCGACGCGCAAGCCGCCGCGGGTCTCCTCTCCGTAAAGCCCAGTTGGGTCTACGAAGCCGTCCGCTGCGGGCATCTCCCGCACCTCCGCATAGGCCGGCATATTCGCTTCCTCCGAACCGACCTCGAGGCGTGGGTGCAAGAGCGCCGCACCGACGCCTCGCTCGGCCGGTAGACGCCCTTCTGCGGTCGTTTCCCGGACGTTTTCGGGACCAAGTTTCGGGACCAAATTGCCAAGCGCGCATGTCCACCAACAAGAAAACCCCGCCTAAGCGGGGCTTTCCTGAAGCGGCTGATGGGATTCGAACCCACGACCTTCTGCATGGCAAGCAGACGCTCTAGCCAACTGAGCTACAGCCGCACGGCAGGAGATCATAGCTCTCGCCTCAGCGCGCGTGCGCTTGTCCTGGCG
>JAABUR0100010174.1_pt1 | contig 10386 bp, 9 predicted proteins | sample 5560091 | NCBI WGS metagenome assembly JAABUR01 (sample SAMN10711879, study PRJNA513375) | rock metagenome | isolation source: Antarctica rocks | place: Antarctica: Victoria Land, University Valley sud
ATGGCACCTTGACGCTGCGGAGGCGCCAGCCGGAGCAGCGCCGAGGATGAACCCGGATCGGCGAAGCCGGCTCCGCCGGGAGGCGGAGCAAGAGGTATGGCACCTTGGAACCGGCAGGGGCGGCGGGCGAGACTGGCGCCGTGCCGTGGATCTACCTCGCCCTCTCGCTGTGGGCAGCGCTGTTCACCCTCGCCGCTGTCCTGCCCGTGCGCAGCAACCGGGTGCTGTTCCTCCCTGCCTTCTTCGCCTCCTGGCTGGCCATCGAGCTGGCCCCCCATCACCTCGTGATCCAGGTTGTGGCCACGCTGGTCTTCGCCCGGCTCGGCGCCTTCGACGCGTGGCCCGGCTACGTCGGCCTGGCGGTCTCGTTGGTGTCGTGGGGGGTGTTGGTAACCATCGTCCTCCAGGGTCGCCAGTCGGCGGTGACCCTGCGGGAGGCCCTCGCCGACCTGGCCGCCTCGGGCCCGGCGCCCCGCGTCCCGATGCGGTCCAAGCTGTTCCCGTTCTTCCTGGGTCGCCGAGGCGTGCGGGTGCGACGAAACATCGAGTTCGCCCGGGTGGCCGGGAGGCGGCTACGGCTCGACGTGTACCAGCCCAAGGCGGCGGGGGAGCGCCGGCCGGCGATCCTCCAGATCCACGGCGGAGCCTGGGTCCTCGGCGACAAGCGCGAGCAGGGCATCCCCCTGCTCCAGCACCTTGCCGCCAACGGCTGGGTCGGGTTCAACGCCAACTACCGCCTGAGCCCGGGAGCGACCTTCCCCGACCACCTCGTGGACCTCAAGCGGGCGCTGGCGTGGATCCGCGAGCACGGCGCCGAGTACGGAGCCGACCCGGACTTCGTGTGCGTCACCGGCGGCTCGGCCGGCGGCCACCTCACCGCCCTGGTGGGCCTGACCGCGAACGACCCCCGTTACCAACCGGGCTTCGAGCACGTCGACACGAGCGTGAGGGCGGCCGTCCCCTTCTACGGCGTATACGACTTCACCAACCGCCTCGGCACGTGGGCCCCCGAGGTATTCCGCACCCTGTGGGAGCCCCACGTCATCAAGGCGTTCATCGCCGAGGAGCCCGAGCGCTTCGCGGAGGCCTCGCCGATCGACCGTGTGCGGGCCGATGCGCCGCCGTTCCTCGTGATCCACGGCGACCGCGACACCCTCGCGCCGGTGGAGGACGCCCGCGAGTTCGTCGAACGGCTGCGGGCGGTGTCGCACCAGCCGGTGCTGTACGCCGAGCTGCACGGCTCCCAGCACGCGTTCGACGTGTTCCCGTCGGTACGGACCGCCCATGCCATCGAGGCGGTGGAGCGCTTCCTCCGCGCCGTGCACGACGACGAGCTGCCCGCCGACGAGGGCGCGGCCGAGGACGAGGTGGCCGAGCGCACCAGCACCGACCCGTCGGCCCCGGGCCCCCAGGAGCAGGCCGCCGGGGCCCGCTGACCGTCGAAACGCCGCAGCGAAGCGAGGACGCCGAAGGCCGACTAGAACTCGTTCTAGTGTGGCGGGGTGGACTTCGAGGACACCCCGGAGGAGGCGGCGTTCCGGCGCGAGGCGACGGCGTGGCTGGAGTCCCAAGCCCCGGCCAAGGGCGGGCCCGACGACTTCTCCTCCGGCTACCTCGAAGGCACGATCAGCGAGCACGACCACATCCGACTGTCCCGAGCCTGGCAGCGGACGCTGTTCGACCACGGCTGGGCCGGCATCACCTGGCCGACGCGGTTCGGTGGCCGCGGCGGCACGTCGATGCAGGCGGCCATCTTCGCCCACGAGCAGGCGCGGTTCGGCGTCTCGGTGGGAGCGTTCGCGGTGGGCATCGGCATGGCCGGTCCCACGATCATGAAGCACGGCACCGACGCCCAGCGCGAGGGGTTCCTGACCGCCATGCTCCGGGGCGACGAGGTGTGGTGCCAGCTGTTCAGCGAGCCCGGTGCGGGGTCGGACCTCGCCGCGCTCGGCACCCGGGCCGTGCGCGACGGCGACGAGTGGGTGGTGAGCGGTCAGAAGGTGTGGACGTCGTCGGCCGGCGCCAGCGACTGGGCGATCCTCCTCGCCCGCACCGATCCCGACGTGCCCAAGCACAAGGGCATCACCTACTTCCTCGTCGACATGGCGTCGGACGGGTTCGACATCCGCCCGCTGCGCCAGATGACCGGTTCCAGCCACTTCAGCGAGGTGTTCCTCGACGAGGTCCGCATCCCCGCCGACCAGGTGCTGGGCGAGGTCGGCGGAGGATGGGCGTGCGCCATCACCACGCTGTCGAACGAGCGCGGCCTCATCGCCGGCGGCAACCGGTCCTCCGATACCGCCGCCCTGATCGCGCTGGCCACCAAGCTGGGCCGATCCGACGACCCGATCCTGCGCCAGGCCCTGGCCGATTGCTGGTGCCGCCAGCAGGTGCAGCGCTACCTCGGCCTGCGGGCCCAGACCGCCCTGAGCCAGGGCCGCACCCCCGGACCCGAGACGTCGATCATGAAGCTCTTCGCGGCGGAGTACCTCCGCCGGTTGGGCAACGCCGCCCTCGAGCTGCTCGGGCCGGACGGGATGCTGGTGGCCGACGGGCCCGGCGGCGGCGAGTGGCAGGCCCGGTTCCTGCACGCCCCCGCCATCCGGATCGCCGGCGGGAGCAACGAGGTCCAGCGCAACATCATCGGCGAACGGGTGCTCGGCCTGCCCGGCGACGTGCGCGTCGATCGGGACGTCCCGTTCCGCCGGCTCGACGGGGCCGATCGGTAGCGTCGGGGCGCGATGGACGGCACCGACACGCTCACCAAGGCTCAGACCGCCCGTCGCGAACGGGTGATCCGCGCTGCGCTCGAGCTCGGCGCCGAAGGGGGTTACGACGCCGTCCAGATGCGCGACGTGGCCGCTCGGGCCGGGGTGGCCCTGGGCACGATCTACCGGTACTTCTCCTCGAAGGACCACCTGTTGGCCGCCGCCCTGGTGGCGTGGGTGGAGGACCTCGAGCTACGCGTGACCCAACGGCCGCCGTCGGGCCGGCGGGTGGCCGACCGGGTCGTGAACGTGCTGCGCCGGGCCACGAGGGCCATGGAGTCCGAGCCCCGCCTCACCGCGGCCCTCGTCACCGCCATCTCCTCGCCCGACCAGGGCGCGGCCACCTGCCAGGACGACGTGGCCGCAGCGATGGGGCGGGTCCTGAGCCGGGCCCTGCCCGATGACCTCGGTGCCGAGACCCGCGCCTCGGTCACCCGGGTGCTCAACTTCGTCTGGTACGGGGCCCTGCTCGGGTGGGTGAACGGCTGGACCGGGACCGACGACGTCGGGCGCGAGCTGACCGATGCCGCCCACCTCCTCCTCGACCAGTTCGACTGAGCCACTACGCGGCGTGAGCACGGGCGTAGTAGGGTCACCCTCCCTGAGACAGGGGAGAGGACCGGCTCGGACGACCCGACGAGGCTGGACGGCCGGCGTCGTCGCCCTCGTCGTCTTCGCCCTCGGCTGGGCCGCCGTGCCGGCGTCGGCCACCGTTCCCCAGCCCGTCGGCGACGCCCGGGCCACGGTCGAGACGACGCCGGTGCTGGGCACCGGTGACGCCGCCGACGACCCGGCCATCTGGGCCCATCCCACCGATCCGGCTCAGTCGGTCGTCATCGGCAACGACAAGCGCGGCGCCCTAGAGGTGTACGACCTCTCCGGGGCGCGCATCCAACGGATCGCCGAGGGGTTCTTCGGCAACGTGGACGTGCGCAAGGGCTTCGTCACCGGGACCGGGCCGGCCGACCTCGTGGTTACCTACCGGCTCGGCGTCCGGGTCTACCGGATCGACCCGGCCACCCGCCAGTTGGCCAACATCACCGACGACGCCACGGGGAGCATCGCCACCCCGTTCAGCGGTGAGGGGATCTGCCTGTACCGGAGCCCGACGTCGGGTTCGACGTACGCCTTCGCCAACGCCCGCAGCGGCCGCGTCGCTCAGTACGAGCTCACCGACACCGACGGCGACGGCCTGGTCGAGGGCACCAAGGTGCGCGACTGGGACGTCGGCACGGAGGTCGAGGGCTGCGTGGCCGACGACGAGCTCGGCACCCTGTACATCAGCGAGGAGGACGTCGGGATCTGGAGGTACGGCGCCGAGCCGACCGACTCCACCGCCCCCGACGCCCGGGTGCTCGTGGACAGCACCACCGCCACCGGCGGGCACCTCGTCCCCGACATCGAGGGCCTCACCATCGTCCGCCAGCCGAACGGCACCGGGTACCTGCTGGCCTCGTCGCAGGCCGCGTCGAACTCCCAGAACAGTTACGCCGTCTACGAGCGCGAGGGCGCGAACGCGTTCCTCCGATCGTTCCGCGTGGTCAACGGCCCGACCGTCGACGGGTGCGGTCGCACGGACGGGATCGACGCGCTGGCCGCCGACCTCGGCCCGTCGTTCCCCAAGGGCATGTTCGTCTGCCAGGACAACTACAACACCGTCCCCGGCGGCGGCACCGCCAACCAGAACTTCAAGTTCGTCCCGCTCGAGCGGGTGGTCGGCCTGGCCACCGAACCACCAGCGCCCACCAGCCTCCTTCGGCCGCCCTGACCACCAACTGCACCGGCACGACCTGCGCCATGTCGGCGGCCGGTTCCTCCGACGTCGACGGCACCATCGTCTCCTACGCCTGGGCCTTCGGCGACGGGACCACTGGGAGCGGGGTGGACGTGTCGCACACCTACGCGGCGGCGGGTACCTACCCCGTGACCCTGACCGTCACCGACGACGACGGCGCCACCGGTCAGGCCGGCGGGACCGTCACCGTGGCCCCGGCGGCCGAGGCGATCCAGTTCGTCGGCTCGGCCATGTCGAACCTCAACACCCTCGCCCACACCGTCACCGTGCCCGCCTCGGTCGTACCCGGCGACGGCCTCCTCCTGTTCTTCAGCGAGAACACCACCGCCACCATCTCCGAGCCCGAGGGCGTCACCGGGTGGCAGCCGCTCGACACCGTCGCCGGCCCGAGCGCGCGGACCCGGGTCTGGAGGAAGGTCGCCACCGCCGGCGACGCCGGCGCGGCGGTGCGGGTGACCGTCTCGGCCGCTTCCAAGGCCAACCTCGTCGTGACCGCCTACCGCGGCACGTCGGCAGTCGACCCGGTGGCGGCGTTCGCCCGGGCCGCCGACGCCTCCGGGACGACGAGCCACGCCACCCCCACCGCCCCGGTGGCTTCGGCGGGCAGCTGGGCCGTCTCCTACTGGACCCACAAGGACTCGACGATCACGGAACTGACCCCGCCGGCGGGCGTCGCCGTCCGGGCCAGCGGCACCCAGAGCGGCAGCGGCCGGGTCATCGGCCTCGTGGCCGACAGCGGGGCCTCGGCGCCGGTCGGGTCCTACGGCGGGCTGCGCGCCACCGCCGCCGCCACCACGAGCAACGCCACCATGTGGACGATCGTGCTCGCCGCCGGCCAGTAGCCACGGCCGGTAGCGACGGCCAGGAGATCGGTCAGATGGCCGAGCCGGTGCCCTGCCAGTACGGATCGCGGAGGGTGCGCTTGTAGAGCTTTCCGTTGGGGTCCCGCGGCATCTCGGTGGTGAAGTCGACCGACCGGGGCAGCTTGAACCGGGCCAGCCGCCCGGCGCAGAACTCTAGGAGCTCCTCGGCCAGCTCGTCGGACGGGTCGACGCCGGCGGCCGGCTCGACCACCGCCTTGATCTCCTCGCCCCAGTCGGGGTGGGGGATGCCGAAGACGGCGGCGTCGCCCACCTTCGGGTGGGTGAGCAGCTCGCCCTCGATCTCGGCGGGGTAGATGTTCACCCCGCCCGAGATGATCATGTCGGACTTGCGGTCACGCAGGTAGAGGTAGCCGTCCTCGTCGAGCACGCCGATGTCGCCCACGGTGAAGAACCCGTCCCGCCGGTTCGACTCGGTCTTGGCCCGGTCGCCCTTGTACTCGAAGTTCACCTGGGCGAGGGACATGTAGACGGTACCGACCTTGCCGGAGGGAAGCTCGCGGCCGTCGTCGTCGAGGATCCGCACCTCGGCGCCGGGCCAGGGGCGGCCCACCGTGCCCGGCCGCTCCAGCCACTCCTTGGCCGGGGCGATGGTGCCCCCGCCCTCGGTGGCGGCGTAGTACTCGGTGACGCATTCGCCCCACCAGTCGATCATCCGCCGCTTCACCTCCTCGGGGCAGGGCGCCGCCCCGTGGACCATCTGGCGCAGCGACGACACGTCGTAGTGGGACCGCACGTCCTCGGGGAGGGCGAGCAGCCGGTGGAACTGGGTGGGCACCATGTGGCTGGTGGTGACCTCGTGCCGCTCGATCAGCTCGAGCATCGCCTCGGGTGACCACTTGTCCATCACCACCACCTGGTGGCCCAGGTGCAGTGAGCAGGTCGTCCACATCAGGACGGCGGTGTGGTAGAGCGGCGAGCAGGTGAGGTGGACGTTGCCCTCGTTCGGCTGGATGCCGAAGAGCATGAGGAACATGGCGAACAGCGACCCCATGTCGTCCGGGTCGAGGTCGGCCAGGCCCCGCTTCACGCCCTTGGGCCGCCCGGTGGTGCCCGACGTGTAGTGCATGGGCTGGCCGGCGACGCGGTCGGTGGGGGTGCAATCCGGCTGGGCGTCCCGCCAGGCGGCGTAGCCGTCGTCTCGGTCGCCGTCGCCGACGACGAGGTGGTCCCCGGCCGGGAACCCGATCTCGGCGACCGCCGCCGCGCCCACGTCGGTGAAGCGCGACGAGCTCACGAAGACCCGGGCCCCGCTGTCGCCGAGGATGTAGGCCACCTCGGGCCCGACGAGGTGGTGGTTGATCGGGGTGAGGTACAGGCCGACCTGCATGGCGCCGAGGTACACCTCGAGCATCTCCAGGCCGTTCGGCAGCAGCGTGGCCACCGTGTCGCCCTGCGCCAGGCCATAGGCCCGCAGTCCGTTGGCCACCTGGTTGGACCGGCACAGCAGCTCGCCGGCGGTCACGTCCCGACCGGCCGGGTCGACCAGCACCCGCCGCCCGGGATCGGCGGCTGCGAGCCTCCAGAAGCCCAGTTCGCTCATGGCCCGAGCCTAAGAGAAAACAGGAACACGTTTCACTTTCGGCCGCGGACCGACCGGTCGGTCGCGACTACTGTCGCCCGCGCCCGTCCCACGCGACCAGGGAGTGACCATGCGCGCTGCGGTCCTGCGCAACACCGGCGACGACAAGCTCGAGCTGGTCGACGACGTGGAGGTGACCGATCCCGGCCCAGGGGAGGTCACCATCCAGATCGCCGCCACCGGCGTCTGCCACAGCGACCTGTCCGGCATGACCGGGGTGATCCCCCAGCCGGCGCCGGCGGTGCTCGGCCACGAGGGTGCCGGCGTCATCAGCCGCGTGGGCGAAGGGGTGACCTCGGTGGCCGAGGGCGACCACGTGATCGTGGCCTGGTCGCCGCCGTGCGGGATCTGCATCAACTGCACCGGGCGGCGCTCACCTCACCTGTGCACCGAGATCCAGTTCGGCAAGTCGCTGATGCCCCGGTTCAGCCAGGGCGGGAACCCGATGTTCGGCTTCGCCGGCGCGGGAACGTTCGTGGAGGCGACCACCCTGCCGGTCGAGGCGGCGGTGAAGATCCCCGACGACGTGCCCTTCGAGATCGCCTCGCTCATCGGCTGCGGGGTCACGACCGGCGTCGGCGCCGCCATCAACACCGCCAAGGTCGAGCCCGGGTCCTCCGTCGTCGTGTTCGGGTGCGGGGGCGTGGGCATCGCCGCCATCCAGGGTGCCCGCGTCGCCGGCGCCTCCGAGATCGTGGCCGTCGACCTCCAGGACGAGAAGCTCGAGCTGGCGAAGACCTTCGGCGCCACCCATGGCGCCAAGCCCGACGAGCTCGACGCCCTCAAGGCCGAGCTCACCGGCGACGGCTTCGACTACGCCTTCGAGGCCATCGGCCTCCCCGTCACCATGCGGGCGGCCTACGACGCGGTGCGCCGCGGCGGCACGGCCTGCATCATCGGCGTCGGCGCCACCGACAAGGAGGTGTCGTTCAACGCCTTCGAACTGTTCTTCGCCGAGAAGAAGCTGCAGGGCAGCTACTACGGGTCGGCCGACGTCCGCAGCGACTTCGGCCGGCTGATCCGCATGTGGCAGCACGGCCGGCTCGACCTCGACGGCATGATCACCCGCCGCATCGGCCTCGAGGACATCAACGACGCCCTCGACGACATGCGGGCCGGCACCGGGATCCGCTCGGTCATCTCCTTCTGACCGCTGGACAGCGGCGGCCGGTTTCCTGCCAAACTGGAACGTGTTCTATTGTCGGCCCCGATGACGGACGGGCACGACACCAGCGGGGTGCTGAGGGCGCCGTTCGTCATCGAGTACCCGTTCTCGCGCACCACCGGGCCGGTGATCGGCGCCTTCCTCACCGGCCTGCGCGAGCGCGTGCTGATCGGCATCCGGGGTGCTGACGGCCGGGTGCTCGTGCCGCCGGTGGAGTACGACCCGGTCACCAGCGAGGACCTCACCGAGCTGGTGGAGGTGGGCCCCGCCGGCGAGGTGACCACGTGGGCCTGGGTGGTCGAGCCCCACCCCAAGCACCCCCTCGACCGACCCTTCGCGTGGGCGCTGATCCGGCCCGACGGCGCCGACACGGCCCTGCTGCACGCCCTCGACGCCGGCTCGGCCGACGCCGTGCGCACCGGCATGCGGGTGGTGCCCCGGTGGAGGGCCGAGCGGGAGGGGGCGATCACCGACATCGAGTGCTTCGTCCCCGAGGGCGCGGCTGCGCCGATGGAGGGCGGGACCTGATGGCCGACATCGTGCTGCCGCCCTCGATCGCCGACGTCGAGCCCGTCCGCAGCGTGCGGACCCCGGCCCACCTCGACTACTCGTTCACCGCCGGCGAGGCGACGTCGCGGTTCCTGCGGGGGATCGCCGAGCGGCGCATCCTGGGCGAGCGCTGCCCGGTGTGCACCAAGGTCTACGTGCCCCCCCGGGGGGCGTGCCCCACCGACGGCGTGCCCACCGCCGAGCAGGTGGAGCTGCCCCACTCGGGCACCATCACGTCGTTCTGCGTGGTCAACTTGGCCTTCTACGGACAGGCCATGGAGATCCCCTACGTCAGCGCCCTGATCCTGCTCGACCGGTCCGACCTGCCGATCATGCACCTCATCCAGGAGGTGCCGGCCGACGAGGTCCGCATCGGGATGCGGGTCGAGGCGGTGTGGGTGCCCGACGAGGAGCTGGCGCCGACCCTCGAGAGCATCCGCTGGTTCCGGCCCACCGGCGAGGCCGACGTCGCCGTGAACATGCCCGGCGAGGGCGAGGGCACCGGCCTCGGGTCCTGGCCCGAGCTCAGCCCGGGGGGCGGCTCCTGATGCGCGACGTGGCCGTGATCGCCTTCGCCCAGTCCGAGCACCGCCGTCGGGTCGACGACCGAAACGAGGTCGAGATGCTCATGCCGGTGGTGGGCGAGGTGCTCGCCTCGGCCGGGATGACGATGGACGACATCGGTTTCACCTGCTCGGGCAGCACCGACTACCTGGCCGGGGTGGCGTTCAGCTTCGTGATGACCCTCGACGGCGTCGGCCCGTGGCCTCCAATCCAGGAGAGCCACGTGGAGATGGACGGCGCCTGGGCGCTGTACGAGGCGTGGGTGAAGCTGCAGCTCGGCGACGTCGACTCCGCCCTCGTGTACTGCTACGCGAAGTCCTCACCGGGGGACCTGCCCATGGTGATGACGCGCCAGCTCGACCCGTACTCGGTGGCCCCGCTCTGGCCCGACGCCATCAGCCTGGCCGCCCTCCAGGCCCGGGCCGCGCTCGAGGCGGGCACGATCACCGTCGACGCCATGGCCGAGGTGGCGGCCCGGAGCCGCCGTGACGCCATGGCCAACCCCAAGGCCCAGCTGGCGTGGGACCGTCCCGCCGCCGACCTGCTCGCCGAGCCCGAGACCGTGGCCCCGCTGCGCCGCCACGACTGCCCTCCGATCAGCGACGGGGTGGCGGCGGTGGTGTTGGCCGCCGGCGACGTCGCCCGCCAGCACCACGAGCGCCCGGCCTGGATCCGGGGCATCGACCACCGGATCGAGCCGATGGCCCTCGGCCTCCGCGACCTCACCACGTCGGCGTCGACCCGCCTCGCCGCGGAGCGGGCCGGGGTGCACGACGGGCCGGTGGAGGTGGCCGAGATCCACGGCCCGTTCACCTCCCAGGAGCTCATCCTGCGCTCGGCCCTCGGGCTCGACGACACCACCGTGACCAACCCGTCGGGGGGAGCGTTGGCGGCCAACCCGATGATGACGGCCGGGCTGATCCGCATCGGGGAGGTGGCCCGCCGCATCTCCGACGGCAGCACTCCCGGGGGGTGGCCCACGCCACCTCCGGCCCCTGCCTCCAGCAGAACCTGGTGTGCGTGCTCGACGCCGAGGCCGGAGAGGACCGCTGATGGGCAAGGGACGGGTGGCCGTGGTCGGC
>JAABUR0100010177.1_pt1 | contig 10385 bp, 7 predicted proteins | sample 5560091 | NCBI WGS metagenome assembly JAABUR01 (sample SAMN10711879, study PRJNA513375) | rock metagenome | isolation source: Antarctica rocks | place: Antarctica: Victoria Land, University Valley sud
GCGCGGCTTCGGTCGCCGCCATCGTGCGCTGATCACGGTCGGCGGCTCGCTGGGCGCCGCGGCGGTCCTGGCGTTCGTGCTCGCCGGCCGGCGCGACGAGTTCGTGACGGCCGTCTCGGCGGCCGGAGTCGGGGTGCTCGCCGCGACTGCGGCGCTACAGATCCTCGCGCTGGTGGCACGCAGCGAGGCGTGGCATCTGACCATCCGGGCGGCCGGCGGGACCGTCGACCGGCGCATCCTCTACCGCGCGTCGAGCATGCAGGTGCTGGGCAGCCTGCTCAACGCGCAGCTCGGCGTCGCCGCGCGGATCGCGGCGCTGCGACGCTCCTCGCCGGCCGTCAGCCCGCAGGTGCCCACGCTGATCGCGGCGGAGCTCCCGATCCTCGCCGTCGAGGCGGGGCTCGCCGTGCTGGCGTCGTTCACGCTGGTCGCCCCGCTCGGCCTGCCGTGGTGGCTGCCGCTCATCGGGCTCCCCGTCGTCGCGCTGGCCAGCGCCGGCCTGCGGCACCTCGCGCTGCGCAAGGGCCGCGAGCTGTGGCGGGGCCTCGCGGTCGTCCGCAGCCTGGGCGGCGGCAGCCGGGTGATCGGCCTGGTGCTGGTCGCGATATGCGCGCAGATCGTCCGCATCTGGCTGCTCCTCCACGCGGCCGGCGTCGATGCGTCGTTCCTGGATGCGATCGCCGTGCTGATCGCGGTCGTGACGCTCGGTCAGCTCCCGGTCGGCCCGAGCGTGGGCGCCGCGGCCGCGGTGCTGATCCTCGGCAGCAACGGCGTGGCGGCCGCGGCGGCCGCCGGGCTGCTGCTGACCGTGACCGGGACGCTCGGCGGGCTCTGCTTCGCGGCGTGGGCCGGCGCCGACCGGCTCTGGTCGGGCACGCGCTGGGCCGGGTTGCGACGCGCCCGCGGCCGCCAGGGGACGTGACGAGGCGCCGAGCCGGCCCTAAGCTGGGACGCATCCGTCAGCCTCTCAGCCTCGCCGTCGCCCAGCCCCCGTGCGTCTCCTACGACGTCGCGCTGAACGCTGCGGCGCATGCGCAGGCCGTTCGATCCGCGGGCGCCCGGGTGGTCGTCTTCCCCGAGCTGTCGCTGACGGGATACGAGCTGGACGCTCCGGCGATCGGCACCGACGATCCGCGGCTGGCGCCGATCGTGGAGGCGTGCGCCGATGCCGGCTCGCTGGCGCTGGCAGGCGCTCCGGCCGACGACGACGCGGGCGCGTCGCACATCGCCATGCTGGCCATCGACGGGACCGGAGCCACGGTGGCCTACCGCAAGATGTGGCTCGGCGGAGCCGAGACCGACCGCTTCGCGCCCGGCATCCGGCCGACCGCGCTCGACGTCGACGGCTGGCGGCTCGGGCTCGCCATCTGCAAGGACACGGGCGTCCCGCAGCACGCGTCCGACACCGCCGACCTGGACATCGACGTCTACGTCGCCGGCGTGCTCGAGGCCGCGGACGACGCGGCCGTTCAACCCGAGCGCGCCCGTCGCGTCGCGAGCGAGCATGGGGTCTGGGTCGCGGTGGCCGGCTTCGCCGGCTCGACCGGCGGCGGCTTCGACGCGACCGCGGGCGGTTCCGCGATCTGGATGCCCGACGGCACCGAGATCTCGCGCGCGGGGCCCGAGCCCGGCGCCATCGCCCGCGCGACGCTCGCCTGAGCGCGGGGTCGGGCGTCCGCTAGCGAATTGGGCCTGTGCCCACCGGACGGTGATCGCCGGACCGGCTCGTCGGTCGCGGGCCGAGCGACTCGAGGTAGGGCGCCAGATGGTGGCCGGCCACCTTCTGCGGCGGCCACCACTCCGGCGCCGGCGGCAAGTGCGAGACGGCCGACGCGTCCGGGAGCCGCTCCAGGTACTGCGGCGCCGAGCCGGTGAGGAGGAGGCCGCGGAGGACCGGGCGATACGGAGCGACGGCGACCGCCTCGCCCGCGTGCGCGGCGATCGAGGCCGCGGCCACGTCGGCCTGCTGGGCGGCCAGGCCGCCCTGCCTGAGCGCGTGCGTCGTCATGTCGCCCACGGCCCAGACGTCCTCCCGCTCCAGGACGCGGCCGTAGGCGTCGACGGCGACGAAGCCGTCGGCGTCGCACGGCAGTCCCGCGATCGCGGGTCCGGTCAGCCGCGGCAGTGCGATGGCGAGATCCACGGCGAGCGGCGGCGCGCCGCGCAGCATGAGGTGGCCGCCGGCGTGCTCCACGGCGCGCGTGCCCGTCCGCAGCCGGATGCCCGCGTCGGCGAGCCGCCGGGCGACCGCCACGCCGGCCTGCGCGCCGAATGCGGCCAGCGGCGTCGGCTCCGGCGTGACGAGCTCGAGGCCCAGGTCCAGCCCGGTGCGCCGGGCGCGGTCTGCGGTGAGCAGGGCGAGCTCGTACAACGGCAGCGTCCAGCCGGCGCCCGACGGGGCGACGAACGCGACCGTGTCGCGCCTTCCAGGCGCAAGCCGCTCGATCGCCTCCATGATCGCCAGCACGTCGCGGGGCCCGGCGAACGTGATCGCGCCGGCGAGCGCGGGATGCGGACGTGCGCCGAGGGCCAGCAGCAGCGCGTCGTAGTGCAGCGGCGGACCGTCGCGGGTGTCGATCTCGTGCGCCTCGGGGCGCACGCCGACCACCATGTCGGGCACCCATTCCGCGCCCCGGTCGCGCGCGATGGCGGCCCAGTCGTAGCGGGGCGCCGGCCCGCCGCCGAACGGCTCGGCGACCGACAGCGCCGGGTAGGTGAAGTGGCGGCTCGCCGTGAGCACGGTGATGTGAATGCGGTCATGCGACAGCGCCCGCAGCGCGAGCAGCGCTTCGAGCGCGCCCACCCCGCCGCCCGCGATGACGACGTGCGGCGCACGTCCCTGGGCTGTCGGGTGGTGATCTTGGGCCATTCCTCGACGCTACGCCCCACACTCCTGCGGCGCATCCGTAGCGACCCGCGGCACCGGACCGGTGAAGTCCGCAGCCTGGTGGTTGCGGGAATCCCGCACGGCCTGTGCGCCCTACCACGGATGCCGCCCCGCCCGGGCGGACCTAGCCTCCCGGCATGCCCTCCGCCCCGCTCAGCCCGACGCGCGTCCTCGTCGCCGGCGGCGGCGTCGCCGCGCTCGAGACGATGCTCGCCCTGCAGGCGCTGGCGGACGACCGCGTGACGATCGAGCTGCTGGCTCCCGACCGCCACTTCACGTACCGGCCGCTCGCGGTCACGGAGCCGTTCTCCCCGGCCGAGGTGCAGCGCTTCCCGCTCGCCGCCATCGGCGCGGATCGGAACGTCCGCATCCACCGCGACGCGCTCGCGAGGGTGCGGCTCGACGATCGCATGGTCGAGACCCAGGGCGGGGCCGAGCTCCGCTACGACGCGCTGGTGCTCGCGCTCGGCGCGCGCTTGACCGAGGGCGTCCGGGGCGCGCTCACGTTCCGAGGCTCGCAGGACGCGGAGCGGGTCCGCGCCGTGGTCGACGGGCTGCGTGACGGCACGATCCGCCGCGTGGCGTTCGTCGTCCCGACCGGCACCGCCTGGGCGCTCCCGATCTACGAGCTCGCGCTGCAGACGGCGGCCGCCCTACGCGGTCTGGCCCCCGCCGCCCGGCTCTGCCTGGTCACGGCCGAGCCGGCCCCGCTCGCCGTCTTCGGCGACGCTGCCCGCGCGCTCGTCACCGACCTCCTGGCCGAGAGCGGCATCGCGCTCCTCACCGGCACGCGCGTGGACGAGCTCGCCGGCGGCGAGCTGTGGATGGGCGATCGGTCGCTGCCCGCCGACCGCGCGATCGCCCTGCCCCTGCTGGTCGGTCCCCGCCCGCGCGGGATTCCGTGCGACCCGCTCGGCTTCGTGCCCGTCGACGACTTCATGCGCGTGCTCGACACCGACGGCGTGTACGCCATCGGCGACGTGGCGGCGCAGGGCGTCAAGCAGGGCGGGCTGGCGACGCAGCAGGCCGATGTCGTCGCCGCCGCGATCGCCGCCGCCGCCGGCGCTCCGGTCGCGCCGCAGCCGTTCCGCCCGGTCCTGCGCGGGCTGCTGCTGACCGGCGGCGGGAGCCGCTACCTGCGCCGCGACCCCAAGGGGACCGCCGAGGTGTCGGACGAGCCGCTCTGGTGGCCGCCCGCCAAGATCGCCGGGCGCCACCTGGCGCCGTACCTGGCGAGCCATCTGGACCTGGGCGTGCCGCCGGCCGCGGCGCCGGTCCGCGCGCTGGCGCCGCTGGCGTGACCGGCGCAGCGGATATGGTCGTCGCCGTGGAGCCGATCCGCCTCGTGATCGCCGACGACCATCCGGTCGTGCGTGCCGGGCTGCGGCTGCTGCTCGAGGCCGAGGAGGAGTTCCACGTCCTCGCCGAGGCCGGGGAGATCGACACCACGCGCCGCATGGTGGCCGCCCACCGCCCCGACGTCCTGGTGCTGGACCTCAACATGCCGGGATCGGCAAGCCTGCCGGCCATCCCCGAGCTCGCCGAGCAGACCGCGATCGTCGTCCTGACGATGCAGAACGATCCGGCGTTCGCGCGCAAGGCGCTGCAGGCCGGTGCGCGCGGCTACGTGCTCAAGGAGGCCGCCGACGCCGAGCTCGTGCAGGCGGTGCGCGCCGCGGCGGAGGGGCGCACGTACCTCAATCCCGAGCTCGGCGCGCGCCTGGCCATGGCGCCGCCGGAGCCGACGGGCCCGCCGGACGACCTGACGCCGCGCGAGCTCGAGATCCTGCGGCTGATCGCCCTGGGCCACACCAACGCCGAGATCGGCAAGCAGCTCTACCTCAGCGTTCGCACCGTCGAGTCGCATCGGGCGCACATCCAGCAGAAGACCCGGCGGGCCACCCGCTCCGAGCTGGTCCGCTACGCGCTCGACCACTCGCTGATCGGCGACTGAGCGCTCGCCTCAGAGCGGGAAGCTGGCGTCGACGACGGTGCCGCGCTCAGAGGTGCGCACCTCGAGCCGCCCGTTCATCAGCGCCGCCCGCTCGCGCATCCCGGACAGCCCGAAGCCGACCGTCGGCTCGGCGGCGTCGAAACCGGTGCCGTCGTCGGCGACCCGCACGTGCACGCCGGCCCCGTCCTGGACCACGCGCACCTCGACGCCCTGGGCCCGCGCGTGCTTGCCCACGTTGGTCAGGGCCTCCTGGACGAGGCGGTAGACCGCCGTCTTGAGCTCGGGATCGAGCGTCTCCTCCCCCTCCACGCCGACCTCGAGCGCCACCTCCAGGCCGTCGACCTCGCGCGCGCGCCGTGCGAGCCCTTCGACCGCTGCCACGAGACCGAGCTCGTCGAGCGCGGCCGGCCGCAGCTCGGTGATCAGCGCGCGCAGGTTGGCGATCTCCGTGGCCACCTGCTCGGTCGCTCGGAGGGCCGCCTGCTCGAGCGCGTCGCCGCCCGCCCGCAGCCCGGAGTTCAACAGGACGCCCAGCGCGGCGAGGCCCTGCAGCGTCTCGTCGTGCAGCTCGCGCGCCCAGCGGCTGCGCTCCTGCTCGGCCGAGCGGAGGCTGTGCCGCAGGCGCTCGGCCTCGACCGACTTCGCGGTGGTGACCGCCGTGGCTGCGCTCGCCGCGAACGCGAGGAGCAGTTGCTCGTCGCGGTCGCCGAACGTCAGCTCGTCGTCGAGGCGGTCGAAGACGCACAGCACGCCGAGGGACCGGTCGCGATAGATCAGGGGCACGAGCAGCGCCGTCTCGGCGCCGACCACGCCGAGCGGCTCGTCGTGCACGCCGAAGCGGGTCGCGAGGTCGTCGATCCGCTCCGGGTGGCCCCGTCGCAGCACGTCGCCCGCGACCGAGCCGTCGAGCCGCAGCGACGAGCCGAGCGTCTGCTCGTCCAGCTGGCCCGCGCCGGCGGCGGCCACCAGCCGCTCGCCCTCGCGCAGCAGCAGCACCACCGTGCGCGCGCGCACCAGCGCGCGCCCTCGCTTGACGATCAGCTCCAGCACGCGCGAGAGATCGGTCTCCGACCCCACGGCGCGGGCGATCGCGGTGGTCGCCTCCAGCCCCTCCACGGCGCGCTCGAGCTCTGCCGACCGCGCCACCGTGTCGCGGTAGAGGCGGGCGTGCTCGATCGCGATCGCCGCCCAGTCGGCGAGCACCGTGACGGCGTGCACGTCGACGTCGTTGAACCTGCCGTCCTGCTTCTCGGTCAGGTAGACGTTGCCCCACGCCTCCCCACGGATCATCAGCGGCACCCCGAGGAAGGTGCGCATCGGCGGATGCCCGGCCGGGAAGCCATAGGAGCGCGGATGCGCACCGACGTCCGGGAGCACGAGCGGCCGCGGATCGTCGATCAGCACCCCGAGCACGCCGCGGCCGCGCGGCAGGTCGCCGATCGTGGCGTGCGTGGCAGGGTCGATACCGGAGGTGAGGAAGCGCTCGAGGCTCTGCCGCTCCACGTCGAGCACGCCGATCGCGGCATACCGCGCGCCCGTCAGGTCCCGTGCGGTCTCGAGCAGGCGCTCGAGCACCACCTCGACGTCGAGCTCGGCGACGAGCGAACGCCCCGCCTCGAGCAGCCGCTCCGCCTGCGCCTCGTCGAGTCGGGGGCCGGCCCGCGTCATCGCCGCCATTCAACCAGCCGCGGCGTCTCGCTTGACGGTGAGCGGGTTTCTACGGGCCGGGTCTGCGGCGCGGGGCCGATGGCCCGGCCGCCCGTCGCCGGGAGACTTGGGCTGACCATGCAAGCCCACGTTCGAAGGAGCCATCAGATGACCAATTGGGCCCGCAGGGGCGGCATCGCCGCCAGCATCCTCCTCATCGCGTTCGGCATCGGCGCGATCGTGATCGGCGCCACCGGGCGCGACACCGTCCGCAGCGATCTCGCGCGCGAGCAGATCGTCGGCACCCCGGACTCGACCATTCCAGGCCAGCAGGTCGACACCGGCGGCGAGGCGAAGGAGTTCGCCGCGGTCATGCGCAAGCACACGCTGGAGGCCACGGGCGGGCGGACGTACGCCACGATGCCCCGCTTCCTCGACTCGTCCGGCAAGCCGACCGACGACGAGGCCGCCGCCGCGAAGGAGCTCAAGACCGGCCAGGCGGTCGAGAACCCCGCCCGCGGCATCTGGATCTCCTCGACGGCGTTCCAGACGGCGCTCAACACGGCCTACTTCGCCGAGAGCGTCGCCACGTTCGTGATCGCCATGGGCGCCGCGCTGCTGCTGGTCGGCATCGGGTTCCTCGTGCTCACCCTCCGCCTGCTCAAGCCCGAGCGCGCCCGGGCGAAGCGCACCGCCGTGCGTGCCGCAGCGGTCACCGGCTGACGGGAGTCGCGCACTCGACCGACGTTCCCGACCGTCCCTCCGGGGGCGGCCGAGAGGTCGGGAATGCTCGCGCTCCTTGGCCGCACCGCGCTGGAGCATCGGGCGAGAATGCCTGAGCCGACGTCGCACGCGAGCGCAACCCGGCACTCGCGCCGCCCGCCGGCGCGAACGTCGTGAAGCTGCCGCTGAGCGGGCGCAATCCAGCGCTCATCCACCTGACCGGCTCGAGTGACGGGAAGCTCGGGCTGGAGACGCGTCCCGACGGTGGCGAGCGCCCGCGGGCCCGGTCGAGCAGCTCGCGCGCGGAGTCGGGCTGTGGGCGCCGTGGCAGGTTCGGGCGCGCGGTTGGCGATCACCGCGTCGTGAGCCTCGACCGAAGTGAAGCCAGGAATCGCGACCGCGGTCCACGTCGAGCGATTACCCGAGCAGGGGCCGCGATCGAAGGTCACGTGCACGGGCCGCGGACCCGGCCGTCCTTCGGCGCGCGCCCGATTCGCCACCGGCACCGGACGTCGCCGAGGCCGTCCGCAGAGCTGTGTTGCGGGTTGATCTCGCATACCGAGGTCAACCCGCAACGGGCTCGATCCCGTGCTCAGGAGCCGAGCGCGGCGCGGGCCGCCGCGTCGCCCGGGACGCCGTGCACCGCACCGCCCGGGAACGTGGCCGCGCTCCCCAGGAACAGGCCACGGAGCGGCGTCCGGTACGGGGACGGCGAGGGCAGCGGCCGGAACAGCACCTGGCTCAGCTTGTAGCTGCCGCCGCCCACGTCGCCGCCGACGAGGTTCCGGTTGCGCGCCTCGAGGTCGGCAGGGCCGAGCACGTGGCGCGCGAGGATGCGATCGCGGAATCCGGGGGCGAAGCGCTCGACCTGCGCCTCCATGCGCTCGACGTGCCGGTCGAGCTCGGAGGACCAGTCGATCCCGCGCGCAGGGCCGTGCGTGTACGCCCAGGCGGTGTGTCCGTCGCCCGGCGCACGCGTCCGGTCCGCGACGCTCTGCTGCCCGAGCAGGAGGAACGGCGCCTGCGGCAGGCCATCGTGCGCCTCGCGCACCGAGGCGAGCAGCTCGTCCTCGCCGCCGCCGACGTGCACGGTGCCGGCTCCGCGCACTTCGGCGTTCAGCCACGGGATCGGTGCGTCGAGCGCCCAGTCGACCTTGACGGTCGCCGGTCCGTGCACGAAGCGCTTGAGCCCGCTCCGATACCAGCCGGCCAGGTCCTCGCCGGTGAGCCGGAGCAGCTCGCGCGGCATGACGTCGGCGATCACCAGGTGGGTGGCGACGACCTCCCCCCCGGCGAGCACGACGCCGCTCACGTCGCCGGCCGAGCTGAGCACGTGCTCGACCGGCGCGCTCGTCCGGACCTCGCCGCCGAGGCTGCGGAGGTAGCCGACGAGCGCGTCGGTGAGCCCCTGCGCTCCCCCGCGCGGGCTCGGCCAGCCGACGGCGTGGCCGAGCAGGTTGAGGTACGCCGCCGCGATCGCGCTGCCGGCTCCGTCGGGCGGCGTGTCGCCGTGCATGGCCGCTCCGTACAGCCACGCCCGCGACCCCTGCCCCCGGAACAGCCGGCCGCCGAGCCCGACCGCCGACTCCGGGAGCAGCCGTGCGAAGCGCAGCGCCCCCATGGGTCCGGTCTTCGCCAGGAGGCGCAGCGGCCCGCCGACCGGCGGGAAGCCCGAGAGCATGGTGTCGCGTACCGCGTCGAACGCACCGAGGAACGGCGTGGCGAACTGCTCCCAGCGCTCGCCATCCCCGGCGTGCTGGCGATCGAGCGTCGCCGCGGTCCGCCGGACGTCGCGGTAGAGGATCGCGGCCTGGCCGCCGGGCAGCGGATGGGCGGAGCAGGCAGCCGGATGCACCCACTCCAGGCCGTGCTCGTGCAGCGGCATCCGCTCGAACACCGGCGATGCCGCGCCGGCCGGATAGACGGACGAGAACGTGTCGTGGCGGAAGCCGGGCAGCGTGAGCTCCTCGGTCCGCACCGAGCCACCCGGACGATCGGCCGCTTCGAACACCACGACGTCGCGGCCCGCTTCGGCGAGCCGGATGGCGGCAGCGAGCCCGTTGGGCCCGCTGCCGACGATGACCGCGTCGGTCACGAGGCGATCCGCTCCGCGAGCTGGTGCAGCATGCTCAGGCGTGCGACGTCGCCCTGGCCCCAGAACGCATGCTGGGCGTCGCGCCCCGCCGTGCGGTAGGCACGGTCGATGTGCCACGGCATGGGATCCCAGGTGCCGGCCGCGCGCACGAACGCCTTGCCCTCGTGCGTGTAGAGCAGGAGTCGGTTGTGTCCGTTGCCCAAGAAGTGTCCCTGGTGGGTCGTCAGGTCGAAGCCGACGAGCGGCTGCCCGCCTTCGGGCACCGCGCGGGGCTCGCCCTCACCGTAGCTGGCCAACCCCTCCTCCAGCGCGTCGAACCAGGCCCGGAGCGCGTCCGGGTCGTCCGGCGTCACGAGGTCGGTGACGGTCACGTAGCCGCGGGTGAAGATCGGGCGTCCCGACTCCGTCCCCGCGGCGACCTCGATCTCGAACGTCTGACCGGAGAGGCCGCCCCGGCGCAACGGCGTGAAGCGCCCGATCTCGCTGGCGTAGTCCGGCCACGTCTCGGGTCGGGTCAGCGCGGCGATGACCGCCTCGGCCGACGGCATCTCGACGGGCGGGTACGTGTGCCACACCTGCTGCTCGAGCGGCGGGCTCTCCGGCGTGAGCGCGCCCAGGCGCGCCAGCCCGAGTCGCCGCTCGGGGTCGTAGTCGGCGCGTGCATCGGCGCTCGGGAACGCGATGCCCCAGCCGCGGCGCTCGTCGTCGCCGTAGGCCTCCGGGAACCAGTCGCCGATCAGCTCCGCCGCGCCCTTCGAGAGCTGCGCGCGGCTCAGCGTGCCGCGCGAGGAGTGCTCGGTGTCGAACCGGTCGCCGCCGAACGCGCGGTGGAACGCACGCAGGGCCGTCGCGTGGATCCGCTTCGCGTCGTTGCGGTACCAGTAGGTGGTGAGCACGGAGAAGGCCAGCCGAAGGTCGTCGACCTCCCGCTCGTCGGCGGGCCGCCGGTAGTAGGCGGCGTTGAGGAAGTCGGTGACCCACGGCGCGGCGTCGCGGCCGGCGATCGACGAACCGGTCATGCGCGCGAAGCGAAGCGGGCCGGTGCGCGGGATGGCCGGGCTCTGCGCGGCGGCATCGGC
>JAABUR0100010184.1_pt1 | contig 10377 bp, 12 predicted proteins | sample 5560091 | NCBI WGS metagenome assembly JAABUR01 (sample SAMN10711879, study PRJNA513375) | rock metagenome | isolation source: Antarctica rocks | place: Antarctica: Victoria Land, University Valley sud
CCTCACCACCACCCAGATCACCACCGACATGAACACGGCCGTCAACCGGTAGCGCCGCTGCGGGCGCCGTCTCCCGCCGCCCGCCGCCCGCCGCCGCGCGAGCGCCGGGCCGGGGCCGGGCACTGGCTCGCCACGGCCAGGGCGAAGGCGTAGGGGATCGGCTCCCCCGCCCGCTCGGCCAGGACGCCGGCCCAGAGAGCGGCCGAGCGGCCGAGCGGATCGGAAGCCGGGAGGACTGGGGTGAGGCGGTCGGCGAACGGCACGCTTGGCACCGTACGCCGAGCCCGCGACGTCATGCAAGCGGTCTTGCAGATGCCCGGCACCTCCGGAGTCGGCTTTCCGCGAGGCTCGGTGGTTTCAGGCTAAGGTGAGCGGCGCCATGGACAGCCGCAACGAACGCGTCGTCATCGAGACCGACCGCTACCGGATCATAGGAGACCTCACGCTGCCGCGCACGGGCTATCGAAGCCGGATGACCGACTTCCTCAACGCTTCGGAGCGCGACTTCATCGCGCTCACCGACGTGGTCCTAGAAGCGATCGACGAGTCCGAGGACAAGGTCCGCCGCGACTTCATGGCGATCTCGCGCCGCCACATCGTCGTGGTGATGCCCGAGGAGGACAGCGCGGGCTGATCGCCCGGGCGGCGGTACGGGAGAGGCTAGGCCGCCTCGCGATCGCGTTCGCCCTCACGCGGAGCAGTCCGGTCGTCGTGGCGCCGGCGCGCCAGGGGCAGGAGGTACCACAGCACCGCGAAGAGGACCGCCGTCGCGCCCGCGGTCCCCGCGACCAGCGCCTTGCTGGCGTAGATGAAGTCGGTCACGAGGAGGACCGCGCCGGTCATCGCCAGCGCGAGCGTCCCCCGTCGAGGTCGTAGATGATCAGCGCGAGCGGCCCACCCGCCGGCGGCCGGTCAAGCGCCGTCTCGAGCTCGGCGGTGAGCGCCCGCCGGTTGCCCAGGCCGGTCAACAGGTCGGTAGTGGCGGCGGCGAAGAGCTCGTTGTGGCGGGCGCGGAAGGCGAAGAGTGACAGGCCGATGAGGGCGAGGCCGGCGAGGAAGATGGCGATCGGGCCCGCGCCCTGACCGCCCAGGAGCGAGGGCGAGGATGCGCGGGCGCTGACCACGATCGTCCACTCGTGGCGTTGCCCGCAGCTTCACGCACGCGCCGGTACGCCGCGCGACGGCCGTCGACGGTCGCTCGCCCCTTGGCGCCGGCTCCCGGGCGACGCTCCCCCAGCGCCTGTCGGCGGCGACCCCGAGCGGCGCGCCGATTCGCTGCGGGCACGTCCGTCGATGACGACGCGGCCTGCGTCGTCGAGCAAGCGGACGTCATAGCCCCCCTCCACGTCGGCCGCTCCGCGCCGGAAGCTCTCGATGGTGACCTCGAAGTGGACGATGGCCGCCCGCGATCCGTCGCCGGTCGGCAGCGCGGTCGAGTTGGAGATCACCCACTCCTTGATGTCGGGCGAGATGTAGGGCTTGGCCTGGAAGACCTCCCCCTGGCGCATGGCGGAGGTGGGGGCAAAGAAGGGGGCCTGCGACTCGTCGGTCGACAGCTCGGCGGGAATCGCCCGCTGCCCGCGCACCACCCGCGCGTTCTCGGCACCAGCGCGGTCGATGAAGCACGCCTCGCCGATCGCGCCTGGATAGAGGCGCTCGAGGTAGGCGAGGGCCGCGTTTGCCTGGTCGACCGTCCGACCCTGCTCGCGCACCTTCCTCAGGCGACTGCCGCCCTGCGCGTAAAAGTCAGCGAAGGCAGGATTCTGGGCGGTGACCAGGACGATCGCGCGCGCCCGCTGGAAGTAGGCCTCGAGCCGCCGCTGGGGTAGAACCGTCCCGCCGTGGAAAATTGGGACTTCTGCAGCTCAGTGATGCAAAAGACACGAGAAGAAGGAGGGCGTACGAATGACCAACTCATCTGAGGGCCAGGAGGACGAGAAGCTCGGCGGAGGACGCGGACCGGCGGAAGCCGACAAGTCCGGAGATCCGGAGGTCCTGCCGGAGGTAGGCGGCTACGACGGACGCGACCCGAAGTCCGACATGCCCCGCATCCCGACCGTGCCCGAGACCCAGGACGATCCCAAGAGCCACGACGCGGCCCCGAACCCAAGCACCCCGGAAGAGCCCGGGAGCCACGGGGGCGCGCACCCAGGTTCGGGGTAGCCTTCAGGACCGTGGAGTGACGAGCTTTACCTCGACGGTCTTGCTGACAACCGCCTGTTGGGTGGACCCGCTGGCCCGAACGACGTAGGAGCGATCCTCGAGCGCCAGTGGATGCTCGATCGTTCCTTTGGTCGACTCGACGTGGAAGGAGTAGGTCGCGGGTGGGAAGTCGTCGTCGGGTGAGTCGACGCTGAGGACGATCTGCGTCGCCGGCGCCTCGCCACGCCTGGCCTTGGCGAACTGGTAGTCGACCAGCGCGTGATCGTCGCGGCGGGCCTTGATCGTCGGCGTCGGCGCGACCTTCAGCTCCGGTGCGCCCTGAACCAGCCCTCGCAGCTCGGCGTGCTCGACGGCGTCGGCGTGGAACTCGTCGGGCTTGCGCCACTGACCGTGTTGCCTGGGGCCCGGGGGGCTGTTGCTCTCGGCGATGTTGCGCGCGCGCGTCGAGCCCCAGCGCCCGGGCCACCCCACCCACCGCGGGCTGCGGTCTTCGAGCACCTCGAGGGTGGGCGAGACGACTGCGCCCTTGCCGTCGGCTTGATCGGGCACGATCGGCGCCCGATGGCGACCGGGGCGGGGAAGGAGCCCTGTGAGTCGTAGCGCAGCAGCGGCTTGTGGCGCTCGAGGAGCGCGGCGGCGGTGCTCGCAGTCTGGCTAGTCACGGCTGATCGGCCACGGTGCAAACGCGTTGTCGAGCGTGCGGAGGTGTGGGCGCAGGGCGGGGAAGTGACGCAGGATGACGGTGCCCATCTGGTTGTCGTCGATCCAGTCCAGACCCTCCTGGGTGTAGACCTCGGGGCGGTAGTCCCTGGTGAAGAAGCGGTCGGAGTTCAAGCGCCGTGAGGCCATCAGGATGAACACGCGGAACGCCGTGTCGCTGAAGGCGAAGCCCTTTGGCTTGGGCTCGGCGAACATCCCGATCATGAGGTCGACCTTCTCGACCTCCCCGTAGACCTCCCTGAGCTGCTCCGCCCACTCGGGGTTGTCGGTGAGCTCTTCGAAGCTTTCCGGCGCCTTCATGTGCATCAGCCGGCGGAAGGCGCCGTAGCGGGGGACGCCGATCTCCCGGATGCGCAGGATGTCGGTGGCTGCGAGATCCTGGAGCTTGCCGTCCGGGCGCTCGAATTCCTGGAGGAAGCGCGGGAAGTTGTGCAGCTGGATCGCGCCGGGAGCCGACGTGCCGAACGAGTAGAGGAGGTTCTGCACGCCGATCTCCTCGAGCACGCCGGTGGAGTGGGGGCCGGCCAGCTCGCGAAACGAGGCGGTCCTCAGCAGCTCGTCGTCGACGGCGGAGCGCAGCGACCAGTCGTCTGCGATGAGCGGATGCATCCGATAGACGGCGGTGAACTCCTCCGTCAGCGAGTAGGGCACGCCGTAGTGAGCGGTCGGCGAGCCCGGGATGCCCGATACGACCTCCGAAACCGAGAGGCGTCCGAGCAACTTGTGGATGCGCTCCTCGGCGAGCCCGAACCAGTTTCCCCGCAGCGCGACCTTGGTGGTCGGATGGCTGATGATCGCCGGCGTCCACTCCATCGTGTGGATCTTCGCCAGAAGCGCCGCGTTGATCAGGCGGGCCCGCTGGAAGAGCTCCTCGTCATCCCAGTGGGGGTACTCGGACTTCAGCCGGTCGCAGATCGCGTTGTGCTCCAGGGTGAACAGCGTGCCGAGGAGCAGCAGGCCGAGCCAGAAGCCGGGCTCCTGGAGCGGGCTGCGCTTGGGGTCGGCGCCCAGCGGCGGCAGGCCGTCGGCGGCGACCCGGAGCTTGCCGTCCTCGCCGGACCGCACGCCCTGCTGCTGCTCGAGCGAGACGCCGTAGAGCTGCGAGCCGTCCCACCACGGCGTCTCGGTGTTGATGAAGGTGGGAGGGAAGTCGGTCGAGTCCGGCGGGCGCGTGGGGTCTGCCACCGTGCGCGGAATCTCCATCGGGTTCTGCGGCCATGGGTCGCCGGCGCCGACGTGCACCCGCCACGGGTTGGAGCTGTCGCCCTTTCCGTGGGAGAACCAGTCACGGACCATGAACTGCAGCCACGCCGCGGCGAGAGAGTTGACGGTGGTGGCCGGCGCGAACTCCTCGCGGGTGAGCAGCGTGCGCGAGATCACGCGCGGGTTGGGCTCGAGGATGTCCGGCTCGGGTTCGGGCCAGGTCTGCTCGAGGGGGACGTTGCGGCCGAAGCGTGAGCGTGCCATGCCCATCGCCGGGTCCTCGAGGTCGTTGTAGGACCCGTCGGTCGTGCGCTGGGTGGCGTGACGTGGGTTCGGTGGGTCGACGGGCGGCGCGTCGATCGTAGGCGCCTCGCGGGTGTCGTAGAGGTTCTCTCGCCTGAGCACGTTGCGTATCCCGGCGAGCACGGCGAGGCCGAGCGGGAGGGGCAGCTTGTCCCATCCAACCCGCATGTCTATCTGGTGGGCGATGGCGTCGTAGACCTTCCAGAACGGCGTGGTGCGGTATGCCGATCGGGAGCGACCCTCCCGGCGATCCGGGGAAGGCGTCGAGCTCAGCGTGGTCAGGAACCGGTTCTTGGCCATGTCGTCCTCCTAGCGTCGGCCTGGTAGACCATGCCAACGGCTACTTCTCGCGCCTGGGCAGAGTGGCGATGAGGTCCTGCCGGCGGGAGTGCTCCTTGCCGCGCCTGAACTCCTCGATGTAGGCCCCGAAATCCCAGTGCTCGAGGAAGCCGGATGCCGCTTGGTACCCGGAGTCATAGAGCGCACTCGTGCGCTCGGGGGTGATGTCGAACTCCGTGGTCCCGACACCGAGGGTGGGGATGAGAATGGTGCGAGCGTAGGTCGCCTTCTCGAGGTAGAGCCTGTCGTGCGCGGCCATCATGGTGGCGGCGAGGCTCCTGACGTAGTCGACCAGCGAGCCGGGCTTGGCCCCGTGCTCTTCCCTGGCCAGGCGGTGGCCGATCGCCACCTTCGGGTCGGGCTCGACCAGCAGCAGCCCGAACGTCGGCCACCGCGGCTCAACCTCCTCGCAGTCAAACAGCCACACGGGAAAGTTCGAGAGCATCCCGCCGTCGACGATCAGGTGCTCTTCGCCCGTCCGGCGGTTGCTGTGGACCACCGGCTCGAAGAAGATCGGGATCGACATGCTCATCCGCACCGCGTAGGCGATGTCGAGCTCGTCAGGGTCGACCCCGAGATGCCCGGCGTCGTCGGGGAGCACGAGCATCCGGCGGTGCGTGACGTCCGAGGCGATCACCCGCAGGCGGTACCGGTTCTGTGCGCTGTCGGCTCCCGGGTCGGCGAGCTGGCCGAACTTCGTGATGCCCTTCGCCGCGAGCAGTTCGGCCATCCACTCCTGAAAGAAGGTTCCCTCGTACATGCCCTGCTCCACCAGCATGCTGATGCCGCGACCCACGAGCGGGAGCTTGTCCTCGGGACCCTCGTCCTTGAACTTGGCGAACGGCATCGTGCGCGCCATCTGTCCGAGCTCAGCCGAGCCGTATCCGACCGCGACCAGCGCTGCCGTGATGGCCCGTGCCGACGTGCCGGCCACGCGCTAGGGAGCAAACCCGCGCTCCTCGAGCGCGGCGAAGGCACCGGAGAGCCCGATGCCCTTCACGCCGCCCCCCTCGAAGACCAGGTCCGCGAACTGCTGCCCGTCGGCCATTTCACGTCTCCCTCCGGATCGCTGGGCATGACCCTACCCTTTCCGCACCACGCCGATCAGGTCACTCTGCCCGTGCTTCGAACCCGACGCGCACGCATCCGCGGCCGATCCTGATTCCTGTCGCGACCCCGAACGGCGAACCGATGCGGCGGTCTCGTAGCTGCGATCCCCGCTCCGAGTGCTCCGCTCCCTCGTTGTTGCACGTGCCGACCCGCCCGAGCTACGAGCCGCTGACGGCACGGCGCGGAAGGAGCGCATCGTCGACAGCGGCAACCTCGACCTGAAGTCGCTCAAGATCAGCCGCGACGAGAAGACGATTCTCTACCGGAAGGATGGCGCCGACAAGTCGGCGAAACTCAGGTCCTGACGCTCAGACGTCGCTCTCAGCTCCGGTCATGCCGCCCCAAGGCGCTTCTCGGCGCGCACCCGCCGCCGACTCCTGCCGCGGTTTCGAACACGTCGCGCTTGCTGGTTGTAGCGGGGAGGTCGGGACGACGTTCGAACCGTCAAGCCCAGCTTGAGGCCCTGATCCAGGATCTCATGGACTCGGTCCGACGGCAAACGCGACGGCGCGTACTTCAGCATCTCTAGGGCGGAGACCGGGCTAGCGAGACGGGGCCCGCCCCCCGACAGGTCCTTGCCGCGCCTGGGCGGCGCGCTCCGCGGGCGGCTGCGAGGAGTTGCGGGAGTTGCGACCAGCCGCCGCTCAAGCTACGCGATCTGATCATCCTGATGCACGACGCGCTTCTCCAGCCGCTGGATTTGCTCATTCATCCGCACGAGCACCGCTACGACCACGTCCTTGCCCCCTAGATCGCTCCGCCTGGCCGGCTCCACACGATCAGATTCGACGCGACGCCGTTATGTTCCCCAAACCGACTGAACGCTTACCAGAATGGTAGGATGAGCACAGCAAGTCTCCACAACAGCGCGATCGGACGGGGGGTCACGTCGCCCACTCCTAGTGGCAAACCGCCCCGGGAGCACCCCCGGCTGCGGGGCCGGTAAAGCCGCTCCACGACGGGGCCCCGAATGCCTGCAGCGTTTCGCATCTTGAGCTACGCGGATAGGTCTTCGATGTCTTGGGGCACGTCGGCCGTATCTTCACCTTGGGGGAAGACGTGACAACCCGCCGCAAAGAGGCCGACCTGACGCAACTGGCTGAACGATTGATCATCCGCCACCTTCGCGTGTCGGTTCCGGACCTTGGCACGCGTCAAGAACTGCAGAGAGGTCGCGTCCGCGAGCCACTGCTGGAACAGCGGGTGCGCTGCATCGCGGTCGTCGGCGCGGGCGCGAGCGCTCCGCTGCTAGCACGCGGTGACGCGCTCGCGACAGAACTCGAGCAGCAGTTCTCGAGCGACGACGAGGCACGCAGGGCGGAGCTCTTTCGTCTGGAGCGCGTGTACGGGCTCGATCCGGAGCGTTTTGAAACGCGTCTCGCGGCGCTGAGCCGCACTGCGTATGTGACTCAAATTGTGCGCGAGACAATTGCGACCCGGTACAGCTACCGGCATCCGACGATCCTCGGATACGAGCTGCTGTCCCACCTGCTGAAGCACCGGTTCGTTGACGCGATCATCAGCTTTAATTTCGATGAGCTCCTTGATCAGTCACTCGATGACGAGCTGGGCGTGAACGAGTACCGACGACTCGTCTCAGACCGCGACTGCGTGAGCGTCGAGGCGGACCCTGGTGCTTCGGGCTACCTGCCGCTGTACATCAAACTGCACGGAACGGCGACCGAGCCCGACAGCCTTCGCTTTACGCGAGAGGCCTACTACCAGCTGCCTCAAAAGCTGACGGACGTCGTCCGGGGGCTGTTAGAAGGCCAGCTATGCGTGATAGTCAACGTCGGCTCGGCGATGACCGGCTTCGATCTTCATCGCCTCCTACGAATTCCGGAGCAGCTTGAGATCTACGACCTCAGTCTTGCGCCCCTTAGTGAGCTTGTCCGTACCGAGATTACGTCAGAGAGATGTGAACCTCGTGCGGACTCGTTCTACCCCCGCGAGAAGAGGGACGCTCCCTGCTTCCTGCCACCGGCGGACCGTCCGCCGCCGCGTGGACCGAGCGTGTCGTGCGACGGCTGGCTCAAGCAGCTCGTCCGTGATATCGAGCGCCGGTCAGGCAAGTACGCAGACGCGAAGCGTCTTTCGAGCCTCGTACGTTTCAGGTCGGTCCACCGGCACGAGGCTGTTGCGGATGTTCTAGGTCCGGAAGCTACCCTGAGCCGTTGGACAGACGACCCCGAGAAGCATCGCCCCGAGTACATCGACTACCTCAGGCAACGCACGATTCTCGAGTTGGCGTTTTCGGGAGCAAAGGCGCGGGGCCTTGGGCAAGTCTCGTGGCTCGCCGTTGACCGTCCTGGAACGTACTATGACCTATATCGACGGGAGGCCGGCGAGCGGGCAATGAGCTGGAACACGCTGCGCGCGCGGCCGGGCTCGACGAAAACGACTGGTTGCCGGACGTGGTGGAAGCGCAGCCAGGGCTCTGCAGCCCTGAAGCCGGCGCGACACACCAGGAGGGCCGGTGGGTTTTGCGCGAATTCGTGCCGAAGGCTCTGGCCGAACATGTGCTCAATCAGATCGGCAACAGTCAGATAACGAGGAACAGTAAGCGCTCTTTCATACAGGCACTAACGGAACTCCAGAGCAGCTCGGAGATCGAGATCCTCGCTACCGATGATCGAGTGTGCTCAAAGGCGTTCAACTCCGCTCTGACGCTTCCAACGGCCACAGCAATGAGCGTGTTCACGACAGGACTGTTCCGGAACATCATGCCGCACGACGAAGTCTACATCAGCTGCGAAACGGGCGAATGGCTTCTCGAGGACGAGGTGATGTTCGAACTGCTGTCAAAGCAAGACCGAGTTGAGGTCATCACAGCGTTTGATTTCAAGTACGGCGACCTTGACACGAAATACCAAGGAAAGCTTGTGCACCACTTCATCGGCCCTTGGCGGCACAACCGCCACATGACTATCGTGTGCCGCCGTCAGTCGCCATGGCGTGCCGTCTACTTTGCGCGCCGGCTTCGAACGCCCCTGATCACTCCGGTGTATCTCAAAGATCCCGAAGACGCTGCGCGACTCAAGCGCGCTTTCGACCTTATGCGCCACGAGATCGAAGCCGCGTCACCAGCCGCGGATCGCAGAGCCGAGCCGGATTGACCCGCCGCTCCGGCGCTGGGGTACCGCGCCCCCGGCGCGGTACCGGCGTGTCAAATCAGAAGCTCGCGTCTGGTTAGAGACACAGCGGCGAGAAGCCCAGGTGGCCCACAGACGACCTGAAGCAGGCCCTGCGACCCAGCCCCGGTTCGTACATCGCTCATCGAGCCCTAGCCGACCGGACACCGAAGACCGGCGAAGTCCAGGAGCGACGAACAGATAAGGACGGAACGGAGAGGGAGGGATTCGAACCCTCGAACGAGGTTGACCCCCGTTACGCGATTTCCAGTCGCGCCCGTTCAACCACTCCGGCACCTCTCCGGGCGGGGAGAAGGGTAGCCGTGGAGTTGACGCGCTGAGGTTCAGACCTGCCAGGCGCCGCCGACCAGGACCGGAACGCGGTCGCCGTCCGCAGTGACTGCCGAGACGTTGACCTTGGGCGAGCCGATCATGAAGTCGATGTGGATCGAGCTCTCGTTGATGTGCTCGAGGTCTTCTTTGTCGACGCCCATCGGGTACGCCCGGCCCAGCGCGACGTGGCTGGCGGCGTTCTCGTCGAGCAGTGTGTCGTAGAAGACGGTGTCCAGCGCCCCGATGCGACCGTCGGCGTCCACGAGGGCAACCTCGCCCAGGCGCGCTGCGCCGTCGTCGCGGGCGGCGCGGGCGCGCAGGGCCTCGGCGCCGGTGTCCGCGTCGATCTCGACCGCGCGGCCGCCCTCGAAGCGCACGCGCAGGCCGCGGACGGTCGTTCCCTGCAGGTCGAGCGGCTTGGTCGCGGTCACCGTTCCCTCGGCGCGCCGGGGGTCGGGGGTGGTGAAGACCTCCTCGGACGGAAGGTTGGGCAGGTGGACGATCCCGTCGACCGTCTCCATGCGCGCGGCCAGCCAGCGCGAGTGAGGGAGCAGACCCACCTCCAGGTCGGTTCCCGGACCCTCGAAGTGCAGGGCGTCGAAGCGTCGCTCGGTGAGCCGCCCGGCCACCGCGCCCAACTCGTCGAAGCGCTCGGTCCACGCCGCCGTCGGGTCGGGCTCGTCCAGTAGGCAGACGTGGGCGATCTGCTCCCAAAGCCTCTCGAGGGCGGCGTCGGGCTCGAGCTCCGGATACACCAGGCCGGCCCACCCGGCGGTCGGCGAGGGGCAGATCGTCCAGTTGGTGGTGGCGTCGCCCACCACCTTCGCCGCCTCCTCCACCCACGGAAGCATGTCCTTGCCGGCTCGCGTGGGATCGAGGTCGTCGAGCAGCCCCGGAGCGGCGTTGCCGCTCAGGCCGATTCGCGCGCAGCGCTGGTCGCCGAGGGCCAGTATCCGCTCTCCGTACCACGACGGCACGAAGTCGAGCGTGTCCTGCGCCGCGTGCAGGAGCCGCGAGCGCTTGACCCACGGATCGAAGTAGTTGACGTCCACGAAGCGCGCGCCCGAGCGGTAGG
>JAABUR0100010187.1_pt1 | contig 10374 bp, 19 predicted proteins | sample 5560091 | NCBI WGS metagenome assembly JAABUR01 (sample SAMN10711879, study PRJNA513375) | rock metagenome | isolation source: Antarctica rocks | place: Antarctica: Victoria Land, University Valley sud
GCGGCCGCCGCATGCAGCGTGGCGGCGCCGTGCGCGAGTGCCTTGCGGATGCGCGCCTTGGACGCCTTGCTCACGCTGCGCCCCAGGTTGTTCTCGGGCGCCTGCGCTGGCGAACACGCCCCGTCCGTCGCGCGCTGGCACAGGCCTTGCGGACACGGCCATGAGGCAGGGCGACGCGCAGGCTGAGCTTCCCAGCGCACGCACGCTGCGGCGTTTGAGGATCTGCGGAACGTCGCGCGCCGCAGAGCGGAAACGCAGACCTGCAGCAGGCTGAGCTTGGCCGGCATGGCGCTCGGCAGGCACGGCGCTCGCGGCCCTGGCTTAGGGTAGGCTCGCGCGCGCGCACCAGCGGGTCTGCCACGTTCAGCTGCTTCACCGCAAACGCGCGCGGGGGGCTGGGCGCGGGCGGCGCGTAGTTGGCCAGCACGTTGGCCAGGAAATCCTCTGACAGCAGCGGCGGCGGCGCGCCCGGCTCCAGCGCGAGCGGCTCAACTGCGGGGCGCGGAAGCGATGCATCAGCAGCCCTCGCAGCGCGACAGCTTACACGGTATGTGCCATGTCCTGCAGAGGGTCTGCAAGCAGGTATGAGCCTATGCAATGGCAGGCGCGCCGCTTTACAGGCCAGCCGGGAAGGCGCATGCGGCCGCCCGCTCAACGCCTCTGGTGTCCAGGTCAACTGAGTACACTGGTGGTCTGCTCTGCAATGCAGTACCACGGCAGGCAGTTTTGGAGGCCGTTCCTAAGACGCACAGACTGAGCAGTCTGCCAAACCAGAGGTGCGCATCTCAGTGAGCTGCCAGGCATGACGGTGCACGTCGTTGCAAGCCGCATTGCTAGCGCCGCTGCGCTGCAGCTGCTCGCCGCAGCGCACACCGGGCGGCTGCGAGAGCCACGAGCACGACTTGGGCGCCGTCGGCGGCGCAAAGGTTAGGGTAAGGGCGCACCGACGGGGTTGGGAAACGAGTCCAGCGCAATCGGGCCGCGCAGGCTGAGGCAGAAGCGGTCCCAGTCGAAGACGCTGAACACCTCCAGGAACTTGTGCAGCACCTGCGGCGCATCACGGGGTCAGGGTCAGGATAAGGGTCCGCTGCAAAAGCCCTGCACGCGCCGTGCAGTGCTGGCGGCGCGTTGCACATGGGCGCGCTCAGTACCACATCCACATGCATGAGCGGGCTTGCATCATCTCGGGACATGTCAGCATTCTCCGCACCGCGGCCTGTGCTACTGCGCCATGCGGGAGCGAGTGTGCCACACTCAGTGTGGCATAGGCGGGCAGGGTGCGCACGCCTGACGCACCTGTCAGCACCCGCGCGGGCAGGGAGCGCACCCGCAGCGGCGAGTGCAGCTGCGCGTGGTACAGGTTGAAAATGTACAGCACCATGGTCTCCAGCGCGTACGTGGAGATGAGCCCGTGGTGCGCGCCCAGCAGCCGGCTCTCGTAGTAGCACCAGGCCTTCACCTGCGCGCCATCCACAGCGCAGGCTCCCTGTCCGCAGCTGGGCAGTCTTCCGTGATGCCCTCCGCACTGTGCATGGGGCCGCCCGCAGGTACGGCCTCAGACAGCGGAGGGCGGGCGGGGCTTATGCATCGGGAGGAACCCGGCACACGAGCACGCCCCGCGGACGCACTCCATGCGCGCGACCGCACGCGCTCGCGGCCGCGAGCGAGCGACCGAGCCGCAGCAATCCGAAAGCGTCAAGCGGCGAGCGACTCGCATACGGCCGCCCGCGACTGCCGGCGGACGCGCCAGGGGCCGCGGCGAGGCGGAGGGTCCTGCCGCGCGCGGGGCGCGCCAGGATGATGCTGCGCTTGAACAGGTGCGCGCGGCCGACGTGGCGGTCCACCACCTCCAGGAAGGCCAGCGTGCACAGGCCGTTGAGCGTGTCGAACGAGATGTCCACCACGATGTTGTCCACCAGGCACTTAAGCAGCTTCACCTGCAGCGCGCAACGCGTGCGCGGATCAGTGGCGACTCCCCGCGGGCTGCAAAGCGGTGGGCACGCCGGTGCGCGAGCGCGCGCGTGCCACGCCGAGCGCGCCGGCCTCGCCAAGCCGGCGCGGGCTCTGCGGCGGCCAGCCGTGCCGGGGCGCTCTGCGCCCTCGCAGCGCTCCCCGCGCGCCGGGAGGCGCGCGCTGCTGCCGGGCGCGGCGGGGCCGGCGCGCCGGCGGGGCCGCACCTCCGCGTGGATGACCTGCACGTCCTTCACGCGGAACGCCGGGCGCGTGAGGCGGGCCTCCGCCTCCAGCACCGCGCTCAACCGGGTGGTCCACGTGTCCCGCACGCTCGCACCGCGCAGCTGGAACACCGCCATGTCGATGTCCCCGTCCGGCAGGTACGTCTTTAGCGGCACCGATCCAAACATGAACGCCTGCACCTGCGGGGCGCAGGGCCGAAGTCCGGGCGTGCTGCCAGCAGCGGGGCGCTGATGTGGCGCGTGCTTGCCACCGGGGCCGAGGCGCGCGCCTCCAGCTTGAAGCAGCGGTTGACCAAGCCGCGCACATAGTCCGCGACCCGCACTCGCCGCGCCTCGCTGTGCTGGTTGGGCCGGATGCGCTGCAGCAGTTGGTCCACTCGAGCCTCCAGCAGCACCCACAGCTCTGACGGTATCGCGCCCGTCCGCTCGCTGCCCTCAGGCCGAGCAGCATGCGCCATTGCGGCCGCTACATTTCAGCGCCGCCGCCGCCCCTGTCCAAGCAGCAAGCCGCTGCTGCACACTCTGTACACAACGTGTTTTCGGTGCAGAAACAGGTCGCGGATGCAGGACAGGTCACCACGAACGTGGGCACAGTCCACACTCTGTTTCTGTGAGCCAACCTGCCACAGAAGGGTTTGTGAGCGAGCCTGCACAAAGCAAATTTCACTGCCAAAAGAGCAAGCACTATAGTTGGTACCTCACCTCGTCTGAAGAACAGCTCGCGGCCCAACGTGCAGAGAGCTCAAGATGCAGCGTTTGAGGCGCGCTTCACGTCTTCTGCACCAAGCAGCGCCGCACGCCGCAGGTCAGCACACCTTCGTGCTCGAACTAGGTGACAGGTACAACACTGTCTGAGCAAACAGGTGGCATGCAGGGGCATGGCTGGAGCGGTGCGGCGCGGCTGCCGCGTCCGGGTGCATGCACAGCAACCAGAACGCCTGGCAGTCTGGGCAGAGCCGGAGCACTACCGTGCTGTGTGTACGGAAGGGCGAGGAGGTGATGCCTGCATCAGTGCTTTCTGAGCTACGCTGCTGCATCTTACAAGCAGAAGCGCAGCCACTGATGCGTGGTGAGGGTGCAAGACTTAATAAAGGTTGTCGTGCAGGTGGTGATCATGGCAGACGGCCAGGTCACAAAGGGCAATGAGATTGTCAAGCCCAATGTGCGGCGCTCTTGGCGGCGCCCGTGAGCTGGCCTGCACTGCACTGTGCTGCTGGCAGGCTGCTGACAAGCTCGGCCCGTGCTGAGCAGGTGCGAAAAGTGCGGAAAATCGGGGACGGCAAGGCCATTGCGGGCTTTGCGGGTGAGGCTGCTCTTGGAGCAGGCGCCTTTGCTGCCGTCCTGTCCTGCCTGTGGCAGCTGACCACTGCTCCGACGCCGCAGGTGCCACTGCAGACGCATTCACGCTCTTCGAGCGGCTGGAGATGCAGCTGGAGGCGCACCCAGGTCCGCGCGTCCTTGGGTGGGGCGCACTGTGGTTCTGTACTTGCTCTCCAGCTACCTGTCACACCTGGCGACCTGTCACACCCGACAGCGTCTGCCCCTGCGCGCAGGCCAGCTCACGCGAGCGGCCGTCGAGCTGGCCAAGCTCTGGCGGACAGACAAGTACCTGAGGCGCCTCGACGTGCGCGGCCCCCGCTCAGCCCAGCCCTGCCTCGCCAGAGGCTGTGCTGTGTGCTCGCAGCTAGCATGCGAGCACCAAGAGAGCCGGCCAGCTGCCAGGGGTATGATACCCTACCCGTAAGGGGTGGAGGACCCTAACCCTTAACCCCATCTGCTGTGGCGGGGGCAGGCGGTCATGGTGGTGGCGGACAAGAAGCAGTCGCTGACCATCACCGGCAACGGCGATGTCTTGGAACCGCACGATGGCGTGATCGGTGCGCGCAGCGGCGCAAGCCCGTGCGTGCTGCCTCACCGTGCGTTGCTTCGACCTTCTGTCTCCGTTGGAAGCGTCTTGGAGCCGCGTGAGCATGCGCCCGGCCTGGTGTGAGCTGCTTGGTGAGCGGTGTGAGGCAGTGTGCGCCCGTGCAGCGATCGGCTCGGGAGGCGGGTATGCACTGGCGGCGGCGCGCGCGTTGATCGACCTGCCCGACCTCAAGGCCTTGGACATTGGTGCGTGGCCCCTTAGGCCTTACAATTGTCCGGAAAATGAAGCGGTCGCTGGCTGCTGCCTGCGCGCTCGCAACGCAGCAAGGCGGCTGTCCTCGCATGCGCATCTTGGAGTGGTCAGCGTGGGAAGCTGCCATAGGTTTAGCGACGGCGCTGTGTGTCCAAGTGTGCGGAGCCTCAGGTGTGTTGTGCGGCAAAGCAGCTGACAAGGCGATGACGATCGCGGCGGACGTGTGCATCTACACCAACCACAACTTCACGGTGGAGGCGCTCAAGTCAGAGGTCGCGCCGGAGCAGCCCTCCAAGCTGCTCGCTGGGCATTGACACCAGCGCTGTGAATGGGGAATATTGATGCTGTAAACGGGGTTCTCTGTAGCAATCTCTGTAAGTGTGTAAAATATGAAAGCCATTCAGCCAGCAGCCTGGATAAGGTGTGGCTGCGCGTGTTTGTTGTGACAAATTACAAATAAACTTTAGGAGTCTGCAGCCTGTGAATACAGGCAACAGTCATGCATTCTTGCTTCTGGCATTCCTTGGATAACATGCGGACATGTCGCACCCAGCTCGCATCCCAGTCCCACTTGGCCGCTGTGCAAGCTCAACGCGTGAGCCGTGGCGGTGGATGCGAGCTCGGCGCCGCCTCTGGCCGCGCCTCTTGAACAGCAATGAGGACAAACTCCGGGTCTGTCGTAATGTGCGCGCTCGTAAGCGGGGCATTAGCAGTATTAACTCCAGGCACAGCAGAGGGGGCTGCGCACTTGGTGCCACCATGATCTCATGCTTGCGGGAGCGGATGCGCAGAAACTCCAGCTCATTCTGGTGCACCAGACGCATGTATTAAATTCTCAGCCTCAGAGGGTGCACTGTGTGACAGCGCCCAAGACAGCCAGAGAGGGCGGGCACGATATAAGCTGGCAGCAGGGCATAGGGCGCACCGTAGGATCGAGGTCCCGCACCATGCTGCGCGCCAGCGCTGCCAGGTCGGGGATCAGCTGGGCGTGTGCCTTCGTGAACTCAGCCTGTATCTGCTTGCGTGTCAAGGCGCTTACCCGTTGCCAATGACATGCAAGTACAAGCTGCAAGGCCGCCCACCTCACAGGTGCTCCGCAACACAGCGCCCTCCTTGTTCACGACGATGCAGCCGAGCACGCCCTAAGGTTGCCAGTGCGCAGTTGGCGGGCTGCACCGGAGCAGTGCGCTTGATACACACAGCGTGCAGAAGGTGCGCACACCGGCTGCTTTGATATCCTCAGTATCGATGCCTCTGCTTCTGCGTGAGCCTGCATGCGGCGCGCACTCATTTCAGCAAACTCGCGAGCACGCACCGCGTCTCGCCCCGCTGCGCAAAGGTGAATGTCTCACCATAGCAGGTACGGGCTCGAGGTGCAGGTGCTGCACGTCGCCAGCTGTACGCAAGGCTTGCTGCTGTTTTCTTTCTTCGCTTGGTTGTGTTATCGCAGAACGCCGGCAGCCAGCGCAATAGAGAGGCGAAGAAGACTGAGGCGCATAAAGTACGCGGGAAACTCGACTCGCCAGTCAGTTGTGCGACTGAAAGTGCTAGTGCAGCTAGTGCTATAGTGCCGTTGATGGTGCTAGCAGCGGGCCCTGCTTGTCGGTAGTTGATTGCCGGTCTGTAGCAGCCACACTTGTGTCACAAGCATGTCTGCGCACAGGACCTTGTTGCTGCGCAGCCTGAACTACAGCAAGGCCGCTGACTTTGATGTCGCGCACGACTTCCGTGGCCTGGTCGCCTGGCTGGAGCACACCCAGGTCTGGTGCAGGGCCAGCCAGCATCTCTGTGGCTCATGTAGCTGAGCCCAGACGCCACCAATGACGAGCAATTGCCTTGTCGCAGGTGAGGCTGTATCCCGTGGACGCACGGGGCGGCATCTCAGACATCAGCGCCGCCGCCTGGCCAGCAGCGTTCAGAAAGGCGCGCGCGACGCCTGTCACAGGAAGCACAGCAGCTGCTTAGCGTGTACAGGAGCCGCGGCGCTGATACCCAGTTACCCTGCAGTACCTGGACGACTTGGAGTGCCCGCTCGCGCGTCCAGAGCGAGACGCTGAGAGCGAGGCGGCGCTGGACTGGCTGCTCCGCCACGCAGTGAGCCTCGAGTATACTGACCGCTTCTGCCCCGCTGACGGTACGGTCACTGGTGCTGTAGGCGGGCACCTGGTCCCTGTTTTGCTTACTTTTCCGCTCAACTCTGCCTGGTTGTTGTTGTTTGCTGCCCGATAGACATCGACATGAGCTCAACATGCCTGTCGCTCCACTGTGCAGCTATGAGCCCTCCTTGTTCGGTGCGCTGAGAAGCGGTGTCACCCCACGCGTCAGGACCGCCAAAGCAGAGTGTGCCAAGCAGGGCGCATACGGACGCGGAGGCCGGGGCCCTGCCAGACTGTGCGCGGCGGCCCCAGCATGCAAGCTTTCTTGCAGCACAAGCAGTGCTTCCTGATATCCCGTGAGATATATGGAGCAGTGCCCATGTTTGAAAACAAGATGCCAGCATTAGCTATGCTCGAGTGGCGCTTGCTGCATGGCGCCAGCCTCCAGTCGCATGTCGCCGCCCTTGTGTCTGTCATAACCCCTGCTGTGGCGCACGCTTACCGTTATATTCATGCCTGCTGACTACAGCAATCGTGTGGGGCGGCAAGCTGACCTGGGCCGAGCGGGCTAGTGCGCAGCCCCGAGGCCGCCGCGGCCGTCCGGCGGCTGCTCGAGCGGCTGGACCTCGCGCCGGTAGCAGCGGAGTCACCCGATTCGAGCTCTGGGCCGCCTGGCGCGCCTGCGCCGGCCGACGGCGGCGGCGGCGCGCCAGCAGACTGCCAGGCGGCTGCACTAGGCTGCGCTGTGGAGCGTGTGGCCGAGCTGCTGCGCACGGCGCCTGCGGGCAGCACGTCTGGCAGCGACGCCGCCGCTGCTGGGGTGCGCATGCCACCTCGGTCCTCAACTGCATGATGCCGAGCTGACTCGCAGGCGCTGCTGCTGCGGCATGCTTGCGTGTTGATTCTCGAGTGGCCTGTCAGCTGTATGGGCGCAAGGCGCTATAGTGCTCGAGAGGTGGAGCCTGTGAAGGCCTCGTGTGTTTCGACCATCATGCGTACGAAAAGCTGCATTAACCAAACAGGCACTCTGAAGCGTGCTGCAGAGTTCCCAGGTGTCTGTGCACATGTCAGACAAACAGGCGCTCGCTTGTCGCCAGGCTGCCAAAGGCGGGGATAACTTTGATCCGTCGGCATTCCCGCTCGGCTTCAGCACCGGCGGTGCGGCCCGCCGTGCAATGAGTGTACCTCCTCAGCAACAGAGTGCTGTTGCACTGGCTGATTAAGCACCTGGCATGGAGGTTGCGGACCCTGCGTGCTGTCCTGGGAACGCTGCCACCCCAGGCTGCCCCGTGTGTGCAGGGTCGCAATGTCCAAGGCATTCCACCGCTTCAACAGGCATGCCTTCTCAGCAGGCGTGTGCGGGTGCAGAGGCGGCCCTGGACGCCGCGGCGACGGTGCTGCGGCTGCTGTACCTGCGCGACCTGCGCGCGCTGCAGACGCAGATCGACGAGGCGCTCGTGCGCGTCCAGGCACGCGCTCGGTCCCAGGCCGTCCGGCGTAAGCTTAGTGGCCCTGGCAGGCCCTGCATGCAGAGCACTTGGCTGCGGGCCGTAGCTGGGCGTGCGGTTCACAAGCCTGCCCGTCGAGCGGAGGCCATTCCTGTGCATTAAGCCACAGGGAAAATACTGCTTGGTACTTGGCGCGTAGGAGTTTGCAGCCAATCCTCGCACACTTCCTCTCGGTTGACACCAAACTGGGCGCGCAGGAGTTTACGGCCAACCCGCGCACAAACGCGCAGCTGGGGCGCATCGGGCGCTGACCCTAGGGCAAACGCAATGGGTGCTTGCTTCCCGCGCTTACGGGCGTCAGCCACGACTTGCCTAATGTGACCGCTGTGGGCAGCTGCACCAGGGGGTCACTTTGGACCTGCAGGTTACAGGACCAGCTGCGTTTGAGGCCGGACGGGGCCCACGCGCAGCGAGCCAGGCACGCGCATGTAAATGCAATGCGTGCCACGAACAGTGCAGCTGCGGCACCAGCGTCAGGCGCCACAGGCTGCGCCTGACAGCTTCATTCGTCCTCGTCACTGCCAAACAGGTCGTCCACCATCGCACTGGCCCGCTGCGCTCGTGGGCCGCCCTCGGGCTCCCCGTCTATGTCCATGCCCGCTCCACCGGGCGCCCGCGGCGGACCCTGCAAGCACAGCATCCTCTCGGCCAAGCGCTCCATGGTCCCATGAAAAGGGTCAGCACAGACGTTGATGTGCGTGGCAGCGCGCTTTGCAGCTGTGCTGCTGGACCTCGCTGCGAGTGTTTCCCGCTGCATGTACAGCTGCAGCACCGCTCAGGGCGACATGTTGCTATCACCCTGCAGCACAGTCAATGAGGCGGGGTGCACAAAAGATCAATCGTAACCCTTTCCCAACTTGCTGCAAAACCCAGCAGTCGTCCACACCCATCACATGGCCAGGCCAGGTCAAGGCAGCTGTGGCAGAGCCGCACCGCGCTGGGGTGCTCCACGGGCGCCCCATCCTCCTCATCGGAGTCCAGCAGCGCGGTGCGCGCTCGCTTGGAGGCGCTGGCGCCTGCCGGCTCGCCCTCGTCCTCCAGCGCGCCACCCTGGGCCTCGACATGGCGCTTGGCGCACTGCTCCATGTGCATGCGAAGGAATGGCCACACGACCGACTTGTTACAGCTGCACAGGTGCAAAACAGGAGCGTATGGCTTTCAGAGCTGCCGCACGGGAACTTGACATGGCGAGCGCCTGTGCACTTCAGGTCTCGTGCGCCTGGGCATGCCCCAAACGCTGAGCAGGCTGCGAAGTAGGGTCTTCAGAGCAGGGTCTCGTACCCCGCTCGCGCCCGCCAGGCCGTCCGGGCCGTCAGCGTCATCCTGCAGGCCGCCGTTGGACGCCCCTGCGTCGCCCTCGCGGTGCCGCTTGAGGCGGCCGCCGCTGCCGCCGGGCGTGCCCTGAGAGGGCGCCGTACCCTCCGGCGGCCCTGCCGACGGGCTGGCGCCCGCCTCGTCCTCGTCGTCGCTGGCCAGGCCCGCCGCTGCGCCGCGCAGCACCCGTAAATATGGAGTTCATAATGCGAGGACCCCAATGCCCAAACACGTCGCGATCTCTATATCCAGGGCCGCATCATCCAAACGGCATGTGCGCCAAAGTGCAGGCGGGGGATGGCGATGAAAGGCGCGTGGCGGCCGCATCAGCAGGGCGGCCGGCCTGCAGGGCGTGTTCAGTTGGGCGCACCCGCCGCGCCGCCGCCCAGGACGCAAAGACGCAAAGCGGGCTCTGCTCCACCATGCGCTGCCAGGCTGAGGCCGCCGCGCATGGCGCGCGACACCCCGGCTGCAGCTCCCGCGGAGCGCGCGCTGCGAGCGCGCCACGGGCGCACCGCTGAGCGCGCGCCGCTTGCGCTCGGCCTCGTCAAAGGCGGCCTCATCGAACTCGGCCTCCTCCTCGGCCTCCTGCCGCTGCCGGCCCTCGCCGCCCGCCTCGGCAAACTCGTCGTCGGCGGCCGCCGGGTCGTACTCGCCGTCATCCTCCTGCGCGTTGGTGCGCTCGCCATGCAGCCCAGGGCTCTGCGGGGGCGGCCGCGCAAGGCCTGTGTGACAGGTGGCTGCGGGTGTGCATGCAGGCACAGCAGCTTGCTGACTGCGCGCAGGACGTTGGTAGAACAGCGAGCTGGAGCCGCGCGCAGCGCAGCCACCCAGGGCCCGGACTGGAGGACTGGGGCTGGGACGGCGCCAGTCCCCCTCCGCACGCGGTGCCCGCTGGGTCCTGCAGTCCGCTGTGGGCCGCGGCCCGTGCCGGCTGCCAGGCTGAGCTCACGGGCGCGGCCGACACGGCTGTGCGCCTGGCAAGCGCTCGGTGGCGCCGGCGCCGCTGCTTGCGGCGCCGGCGAGCGCTGACGTGCAGGTGGGACCGCCGCCCAAAGTCTGCAGAAGGCGACCTATTGCCCCGAGCAGTCTTGGGAGAGGGTTCATCTGGCGCGCGCACACCTCCTCGGCGAAGAGGTCGT
>JAABUR0100010188.1_pt1 | contig 10373 bp, 13 predicted proteins | sample 5560091 | NCBI WGS metagenome assembly JAABUR01 (sample SAMN10711879, study PRJNA513375) | rock metagenome | isolation source: Antarctica rocks | place: Antarctica: Victoria Land, University Valley sud
GCGCGCGCGCGCGCTGGCCGGCGCGCCCGGCGCGCGCTCCGGCCTGTGCAAGGCGGCGCTCTTTGCGCGCTTCCGCGCGCTCTGCGCGCTGTGCGCTGCGCGCGGCGGCGGCGAGGGCGCCGCTGCCGCCGCGTTGGGCTCCGCGCACGCGGGCTCGGTGCTCGAGAGCCGCGAATCTCATTCCGGTGATGAGGCCGGCGCGACGCGCTCTCAGGCTAGTCCTCGCTCTGCCTCGTGCGCCTGCGCGCCGCTGCGCACGGACTGGCCGGAGACGTACCACGCAGCGAAGCGCGGCACACGGCATGCAGCCGCATGGGCGGCGCTGCTGGCGCCGCCGTCGCCGTTTGAGGGGTGGACGCGCAAGCCGCCTGAGCTGGAGGACTTTGTGTGACAGCCGGTGCACGGAGCCTGGTGCAGTGTGGTGGCACACTGGGTAGTGTCGTGCTGACTGAGGGTACGCATGTGTACAGTATTTGTACCTGCTTTCTGCTGGACATATAGCATGTCTGCTTGGCATGTTTGTGCCATGACTTTGGTATGGTGATGGGTGCCTGAGCACGCCCACGTCTGTCTTCATATTCCTATTTAAATGCTGTGCCACAGGCTCCTCTGTAGATGCTGATGTTGGGCGAGAGCATGACCCTCACTTACATGGCACCACGGCACGGGTGCTGGCTGATTCGAGAGTCCCAATACGGGCATGTTTGAAATTCATCAACCAGGATCCAGGAAACCACCAGGATCCGGCACCATAAGCGGCATACAAAGCATGCACTGTTTTCTCCCCTCCATGCCCTCCCACCGCACAGCGCACGTTTCCGTCACCGCCGGCGGCAGCATCGGCTACGGGCCGCGCCGCGCAGGCGCCCGCAACCATACACCTCCTCCATCTCCTCCCGCCGCCGCGCCTCGCCGCCGCCGGCCGACGGCCGCGCGGGCAGCGGCTGCAGCACCGGGTCGCCTGCGCGCCCGCGCGGCCTCGCGCACTCCCGCGCGGCCTGCAGCTGCATGCCCAATTTTCCAGTATGCTCCACCAGGCCCGTGTGGAGCACGGGCGCCGACCGCTCACGGCCTCAGCATTCCCAATGGCAACGACCACTGGGCCGTCACGCTCTTGCTGTGGCAGGCGCGTCAGGCACTGGCTGTGTGCAGGGAAACCACTCGGCGGGCAGCTGCCCTGCTGCGTCGCCGGCGCCGCCCGCCGAGGCAGCAGGGTCCCAAGGGTCGCCCGAGGGGGCGCTGAAGCAAGTAGGGTACGTAGGGTCGGGGCGCCGATGGCGCCCCAGACCCGCACCGGCCAGCGTGAGGCGCAGGCGGCTGAGGAAGCTGGGCAGCGCGGCGATCAGCGGCCCGTACCGCGCCACGTTGCCGTACAGCTCGAACAGCGGCACCGCGAGCAGCTTCAGATTCTTGGGCACCTGGCCGCGCCGCCTGCGGGTTTAGGGTTAGGGCACAGGCTAACCTCATCCTATGCGCGCGCGGCCCGCGGGCGTCGGCGCGCGGTCGCAGCGTCCCCCGCGCAGCGCACGGCGGCCCCGGCAGCACCAGAGCCTTGCACGCACCCAGCCACCCAGCTCCTACACAAACACGCGCTTGCTGGGCTCAGGCGCAATTGCACTGGCTCCTACGGGAGGAACCCCGGGCCTGCTGCCTACTGCTTAACTCCAACACGCACGTTCAAACAGAAAGCGGCAGTCAGGGACAGCCGCACCGGGCTGCTGACACGGCTGGCGGCGGGCCTACTCGCATATACCTTTTTCTGAGTCGCATGGCGCTCTTCAGAGGAGCAAAGGAGCACTCCTTCAGGGCCGCGGCACCAGCAGGGCTCTGCATGTGACCACCGCTTGTGGCCACGCGCGGCCGGGTCGCCGCCGGCGCGCACCGCAAAGTAGCACTTCTCCGGCAGCGGCACCAGGAAGAGCTTGCGGACCTCCTTGGGCCGTGTGCAGTGCGCGGGCAGGTACGGGAACATGGCCAGGTCGAAGCTGGGCCGCCAGAACGAGCCCAGGCACTCGCCCACCTGCGCGCGCGCCGCGCGCGCTTCGCAGGCCGCCGGCGGCACCTCGCTGCTCGCCACGCGGCTGGCGGGCGGAGCGGCACTGCACAGGCGACCACGCCCCCGTCTAGACGCCTGTGCACTGGCGCGCACGGCGCCCGGCGCTGGTGCAGGGGTAAGCGGTCCTGCTGGCGGTGCGCGCCGGCGCGGACAGTGGACGCCCAGGCGACGGGTCCCGCGCGCGGCAGACTGGGCGGCCGGGTCTACACCTCCCAGTCGGTCTTCAGCGCGGCGGCCTCCGGCGCCAGCTTGTTCATCAGTTTGCGCTTCAGGCCGTCTACCTCTGCACCGCCCCAAGACTTTTCAGTCATAAGCACTGGTGTGGGGTACGCCAGTTGGTCAGGCAGCCGGGCGCGCCAGAAGCGCAGGGGCGACCGTCGAACGGCGCCCCAGAACTTAACTGTTGGTGTGGCCGCAACAGTTATGTAGACAGCGGGGCGCGCCGGGAGCGCAGGGGCGAGCGTCGGCGGGCCTGCGGCGCGCACCGTTCTCGCCGGGCCGCAGGCGGCCGCCGGGCAGCTTGAAGAAGGCGTGGCCGACCTGCAGCAGCAGCACGTGCGGGTGGTGGTGCTCGTGCACCAGCAGCACGGCCTCCACCGAGCGCCGCGCGCCCTCCCGCGCATACCTGCACTGACACGAGAGTCAGGGAGCTCCGCAAGCCTGCGCTGTGGGTCGCAGGCGTGTGGCGCGGCTTGCACGCACAGTGCTCACGTCTATGTTGCTGCCTTGACAGCAGTGCCGTGCTTCGATTCTTGTCAAAGTCCTGTCAAGGAGCATGCTGTGACAGCTAGTTATAGTAGCGCGGCTGCGCGGCATTCCAGCTGCGACGCAAAGGACACACAGTTGTCGCCACACTGACACGTGAAGCAGCATGCGCTCCTGCAGCAGACAGTCGGCGGCAGCGCACTTTTGCTGCATGCGAGCCAGCGCGTCTTGGAACGTTGCATCCTTGTCAAAGATGGGCGCCTTGACGCCGAAGTTGTAGTTGCCAACCGGGTAAAGCGTCACCGCTGTCTGCCCGCTGCCTGCTGCCATGCCCGGCCCCCCCTCGCGTCAGCATTGGCTCTACCCACTGGCTTCCGTCATGTGTCCGCACGGGCGTCCAGCGACTAAAGAAGTTGGTCTGCTGTGTAATGAACGTGTTCAACAGGTACACACGTACTATATGTCTACTTGGATTGATGCGCTCCGCCTCCAACTTCACTTAAGTTGTGCGCCTCTGGCCTTGTCACTTGCTCACGTTCAAATGCAGCAACGGCAGTAGAGACGGGGAGTGCTTTGCTCTTGCTTTGCTCTTGGTTGGGAAACGGTTTCAGGGTTGCATGCGCCCCCTCCAGTGTGTGCAGTGTGCCTGCTCTACCACACCATGTAATGGTATGCACATGATGCCTGTTGGCTGCATGCGCAGAGTGGACCATCACTGCCTGGTGTGCACCCAGAGTGCACCCAGCAAGCGACTGTGTTGCTGTAAAGACGCCAGGAAAAAACAATTGTAAGGTGCAGCAGAGCTTTCCTGTCAGCTGTGACCCCAGTGGTGCTGTGGTGCGGTGAGCATGCCCGCCAAACAGGCGGCTCCGATGCGTCGTCATCTCAAATAAGGTTCATATATGCCAGGCTTCTACTCGCATGCATTTGCTGCCGCACACATGTATGCACGAGCACGCTCCAGCTCACTTCAGACAGCACCTTCGTGTGCAGGCACACTTCGCTCCCTCTGCCAACCCAGCAGGCAAGTGGAAGAGCGCTCGTGCGGCATTCGACAGGCCCGCCACGCAGCAGCCGGCCGGCCCATGCCGCCGGTCAGGCCTGCTCCAGCAGCGCGAGGCCGGCGGTGGCCGCATTCTCCAGCAGCGCGAGCGTGTCGGCGTCCTGGTTGAGCGGGTTGCGCTTCTCCAGCCTGGCGCGCGTCACCCCACGCTCCTTGGCGCCACAGGCAGCCACGGCATACACATTGGCCGCTTGCCAGGCGCGCCCCGCCCCTCGCAGGCTGCGCGGTGCATGCAGGGGCCGCACGTGACAAGCTCCAGCGGCGTGTTGCCATTGCAGTTCTCCACGGCGCCGTTGGCGCCGGCCTCGATGAGCCGCCGCGCCAGGTCGCCGCGCGCGTACCCGGCCGCAAAGTGCAGCGCCGTGTTGGCTTTGCTGTCCTGCGCGCATGCTTCCTGCTTCTCTGTGCTCTGCCAGACCCAGCCTGCAGTGCAAGACAGCCCGGAGGTGTAAAGTCAACAGTGTTCGACCCCATTCCAGCGCGTCCTAGGTGTTCCTGTGTCACAGCGCATGGCCCACTGCAATGCTCTGCAACAAGTGAGATGACATCACCTTTATTGACAATTGCCAGGAAGCGCATCACATCCATATTGCCTTAACAAAGAATTCGTCAGGTCCTGCACGTCAGCCTTCCGGCGCCCTGGAGCAGCCGTGCGCAAGCGCGTGCCTGCGCGTGCACGTCAGCGCCGGCGCGCACCAGCTCCTCCACGATCGGCGCATGGTTGTTGTTGTACGCCACGGCAAACATCAGCAGCATAGGGTAGGGTTAGGGCAGGGTTGTGGTAAGGTAGGGTAGGGCGAGTGCGCGCCTGCGCATGCACGTCGGCGCCGGCGCGCAGCAGCTCCTCCACGATCGGCGCGTGGTTGTACGCCACGGCGATGAACAGCGGCGTGCGGCCCTCCGGATCCCGCATGTTCGCGTCCTTGCCCACCGCCAAAAAGTCCTCCACGGCCTCCAGGTCGCCGTACCTGTGCACCCGGAGCTTGGAAACCGCTTTCAAGCATGTATGCATCAGACGTTGCCGGGTGGTCGCCTGTCGGCCACCCCGTCAATAAACGCACACAGCCCGTGAGCCCACACACTTGCCGAAGGGCAGCAAGCTCACCATGGCTATAGACTGTTAAGCCAGAATACACTCCTACTGGAGTGCAAAGCTTGAGCGTTGAGCCTGTCATTATTAGATGTACTATAGCAGCAAGCTCTCTGTCCTGTTGGGTGCAAAGCGCCACCATGTGCCTGCCTCTATACCATGCACCATAGAAGCAGAGGTAAGGAGGCGAGTGTAAGCAAGACACGACAGCCAGAGTGAAAGCTCCGCCGCAGCTCACGGTCGCACACTATGCCCAAGCAGCACGCGGCGCGGCGCGGCCCGGCGTGCGCGCGCACTTGGCAGCATCGAGCAGCGTGTTGACCTCCGGCGCGGCGGCGGGGGCGGCCGGCGCCGGCGGCGGCGCGCCGCGCGCGCCCGCGGCCGCGGCCGTCACGTCGCCCAGCTTGCCGCCGACCTTGGCCAGCCACTCGGGCGAGTTCCAGTACTTCATGAGCGCGCCTGGGCGCCAGCACACCCTATCGTGTGAGCGCTGCTCAGGAGCGCGCCTGGGCGCACCGGCACGCTTTTCCGCGGCAGCGCTGCTCAGGAGCGAGTGCTCACAGGCTTGCACAGGGCCCGGGGCCGCGTTTACGGTCAGCTGACGGTGAGTAGCGCGGGGCGCACCCATGCCGTTCTTCTGGATGTCGGCGAGCATGGGGGCCAGGTCTGGGTCGTCCTGGCGTCAGCACAAGCTCAGTGCGGCTTGAGAGTGCAGTGAACGCGCTTTCTTGCACAGCAAGACGCTTGTTGTCAAGCAAGTCAGCATAACAAGGTACATGACAAGCGCAGTGTGCACGCCTTGAGTTCCGCCATGCGAGCCTGCAGCTGCTGGTTTTGCATCGCGCCCTGCATCTCCTGCATCTGCCGCTGCACCTCTGGCCGCTTCATCGCCTCCTGCATCGCCTCGAGCCTCTCCCGCATCTGGCAGCACAGTGTTCGTCAGAGCCTTGTCAGCAAAGGCTCAGTGGTGGCTGCCAAGTGGCAGCTTCAGCCACAATAAGCGATGTTCAGCTGCTCTGCACTCTTAGATTAAAACAACTTTGCGCACCGCCGGGTCCTTCATGGCCGCCTCAAGGTCCTCTGGGCTGGGTCCCGCAGCTGCTTTACTCTGCACCAGCTTCCTGGGCGTTGCGCAGCGGGTCGGCCAGGCGACGAAGGGCGCGCGAGGCCGCGGCACGGTGGGCGGCGCCGCACACGGCGCGCTATGGGTGTGCATTGGGTATGAAACTTCTGCAAGCCTTTCAGCAGTCCCTTCCTATCGTTTCCACCAAGGGAGAGCGAGGACGTCCAAGCAAGTCGAAGTGAGCCGTTCGGGGTTTGAATGGGATAAGCTGAAGCATTTAAACATCAGAAACTCAGGTGACATGCACAGCGTCCCTCCTTTCCTCACTCTAGAGAGCAAGAGATCTCTTGCCATTCTCCTTGCGCACGGCTGCCCCCTCCTGTCTGCCAGCTGTCTGTGCACATCACCACCCACAGCATCGGAACAGCATCTCAGCCACGCAGCGCTGGCCGTGAGGAGCAGACACCAGCGTGCGGCTGCTTACTAAGAGCACACGGCAGCACGTGGGTGTAGGCGCCTGTCACTGGTGGCCGCCGGTGAGCGCGCCTGTTGCGTGCATGCAACCCATGTTATAGTTTGCCCAGAGACCTGCAGTTCACATGCAGCACGACCGCTGCCACGACACGCAGGCTGGGACACATGCAAGATCCCAGCTGCCCAGTTTGCCTGGACGTCTGTGTGCGGGCGGTCACCACGCCGTGCGGCCACACCTTGTGCAGTGCCTGCCTATACAAGACGCTGCTGGCAGACAGCCTGCGCCGCTGCCCAGAGTGTCGGCAGCCCGTTGCACTTGGCGGTGTGCTCTATCATCATAGCCCATTCTGCTATACCTGTACATATGCCGCCATGTAGTAGGCGGTGATCCTTGTGTGAACTGGGCGGTGTTTGTTTGCAGCCTCATCAGCTCTCGCGGACGTCCGGGCGCATGGCCATGCGCCCTGCCCGCCGGCCAGGCGCAAACCTGCGCCGGACGCCGCCGAGGCTGTACTGCGTGGCGCACAGGCTGGGTTGCTGAGGTGAGTGCTCACCTCGGGGCTTCAGGCAAAGTGTTTGCTACTCAAGCATTTTGCACAAACCTGTGCTCTTGCTGGTGAGCCGCCACCAAACTTATTACGGGCTAAACAACGGGTTTCAACATTCCAAGGTGGACACAAGCGCTCACTGCGCCCGGCACCTGGCGGCCAGGCCCCTGGCAGCGCGAGCTTACCAGGCGCGCATGGCGCTTCTGCACCCCGCGCGCCAGCGCGTGGGCGGCGTAGGCGGCGGCAGCTGTGCAAGCGGCGCGGGCGCCGCGGCTGCCTGCACAGTGGCAGACTCTGGCCCAGCGGCGCTGCGGCGCGCCATGGCCGCAGTGGACGCACGCACAAATGCCTTGACAGCTGGTATCAGTGCGCATGCAGCAGGTATCGCATGCAGCAGTAGCGCATGCAGCAAGGGGCAGGAGGGCCTAGCTCAGCATGCATGACGTAGCGCCGCAGCCCGCCAGCACAGGCCTGTAAAGTGCGCATCTGGACGTGTGCGCTTGCAGATGAAAGCAGTTGCATCCGCGTTTAACATGTGGCGCAGCCACTTTGTGCAGTGCGCTGCACGCAACAACGTGCTGAAAGCCAGCACCTTTGCTGCCGGCAGTAGCATGGCAACGCAGGCCACAGCCACAGGTGCGAGCACTGCAGCGAGCAACACCCACAGCTTTGCATGCAGACTTGATCAACGCACAGTTTTGGCACGTTCCAGTTCAGCTGCGGCATGCGGTTCCATGTGGTTGAAGTGCAACCTTACCTGCCGGAAATCAGCAGTGTGCGAGCCACCCCATAGGCAGGGTCGCGGGGCGCAGGCTACACCATGGGCGCTTGGACCCAAAACCGCAAAGTGAAATATAGCAGCGCAGTATGGCGCCGCACACGGCTGCCAGGTTTCTTGCTTGGTTCAAGCACTTGTGCATTTACTTGGCACTCATGCATTTACTTTAAATGTTCGACGCCACGCCTGCTCCGGTAAGGGAGGCGATCTGGCAGAGGCAAGTAAAAGACGCTCTCATTCACACACAGGTCTTTGCAGAAGACCCAGTAAAGACAGTCCACCTTCGCCCACGCCTGCCCATTGCCTCACCTGCACACCGCCCCCGGCTCCCTCGCCGGCACCCCGGGCCGCAACCTGCACCTGCTCGCCCTGGCCTGACGCTAAGCGGTCAAGCCGTTGCCCATGCTCGTGGGCCTCCGCGTGAAGCACGCATTTATGTTTTGCAAGAGCTGACAGTCCGCATCCTGCCGCCGCCGGCGCATCCGCCAGGGCCTGCCGCCATGCCCTGTGGCGCACCCCCGCCAAATGCGGAATGCGTGCGCGCGCAGCGCGGCCGCCAGCGCCATCCCTGATTACATACCCCGGCCGAGCGCACAGCGCTGCCTGGCCTGCTTAAGCGGGTAGCTCCTGAGGATGCATGGCCACGGCGCTCAGGCCCGTGCCCGTGGGTCCTCAGGCCCTGCCTCTCACACCCCATCTCTGCTGCTGAACCGCGCTGCGACATGCAGCGCGCCCGCCCGGAGGCTTGAAGGGCGGGCCGCATGCGCCGCGCGCGTCCGGCAGCGCCGCATCGGAGCAGTGCCGTCAGAAGCGTGCAGGGCAAGCGGCCATGCAGCCCCTCCCAGAGCACCGCCGCCGCTGCCAGGCCGCGCACGCTCCCCGCCATGACATCGCCCGTTATGTCCGCTCCCACTGACAGGCCGGTGCGCCAGCAGTGCATTACAAGGCCTCGCAGCAGGTGTGCCGGCCGTGCGCAGCGCGCGTTCGCCGCATGCAGCCTGCTTAGGCACGACGCTCGCCACCTCAGCGCCCAGCCCGCCACACGGTCAGCCCGCTGGCCGGCTCGAACGCTCACGCAGGAAAGCTCACCGGCGCCGCGCCCGTCGCGCGCGGCACATTCCGCCGTCCCATGGCCTCTCTGCAGCGCTCCGGCCTCCACAGTCTGGCTGACGCGCGAGCCCTGCCAGCTCAGGGCCTTGCATTCGCCGTCACTAGCAGAGCGCTTCACTCCGCTTCGCTCCGCTTTGCGCTCCGCGCCGCACCGCGCGCCGGCCCGCGCCTGCCCTGGCGGCGCGGCCTCACAGCAGATCCGCCAGCAGCGCGCGGTACGTGTCTGCGTGCACGGCCTCGCCCAGCGCAGCCACCGCGGCCAGGCTGCGCGCCAGCGCGGCCACCTCGTCGCCCAGCGCCCCCGCGCCGCACCGCGCCAGCGCCGCGCGCGCCGCCGCCGCCACCGCGCCGGCCTCGCCGCCATCGCTGGGTGCAGCGGCGCCCGGCGCGCAGGCGGCGGCGGCCGGCGCGTCCAGCGCCAGCGCCTCCGGGCCCGCTAGCAGCGCCAGGCGCAGCGCAGCGGTCACGCCGCCGGCCAGCGCCGCGAACGCGGCGCTGGAGCGCGCAAGCACGCGCTGCAGCGTGCGCTGCGCCGCGCACACGCTTTTCGTCAGGCCTGGCAGCCCCACACCCTGCTGCTGTGCTCTGGGCGCCGGGGGGCGCCGCGCATGTGCCGCGTCAGACCGCGCGGCGGCGGCGGGCACGCATGTTCGGCGCGCTGCACGCCTCGCAGCAAGTCCAGGCGTGCGCACGGGCTGTGCCTGGGGGCCAGGGTGCTGTGCGGCCAGCATGCTCGCCGCACGGCACAGCGCCTGCAAGGCAGCCTCCCCGCCTGCTGCCACCGCCACGGCGTCCGCCCCCAAGCCTCTGCGGTGAGGCAGCACATGTGCGCAGTGACGCCCCTGCCCTGCAGCACGGACGCGCCTGGATCGCGCCCTCCTCGTCCGCGCCGGCCGCGCCGTGCGCCTGCGCCGCCAGCTCCGCCGCCACGTCCGCCAGGCGCACGGCCGGGTCGCCCAGCACCGCCGCCAGCCGCCGGCGCGCCTCGGCCACCGGCAGCGCCGCCGCCTGCCGCGCGCCGCGCCCGCCGTCAAGCGCGCCGCCTGGCAAGAGAATGCCAGCACCACCGCGCCAGAGAACCCTCTCTGGCATCCCGCACTACGCTGCCACCTGCTGCCCGTGCGTCAGAAGGCAGGTATGCCGCCATCGGCCCGTGACTGGCACCGAACCAGCGCCGCGAAGAGGGCGCAGAAGAGGACAGGGTAGGTTAGGGTAGGGCGCGCACCGGCGCCGCGGCGCCCGCGCGCGCCTGCCGCACGACCAGCAGGCACGCGCCCGCGACCAGCAGCTGCTGGAAGCCGTGCTGCGCGGCGTCCAGGCGGCCCGCGTCCGCGCGCAGCGTCTCGGGCAGGCCCGCGCCGGCGCCGGCCACCGGCGCCTCCGCGGCCACCAGGTCCACCAGGCCCAGCCGCAGCACGCCGCGCCAGCTGCCCGGCGCGACCGGCACGACCAGCGTGGCCGCCGGCAGCGCCGCGCCCGTGCCCCG
>JAABUR0100010192.1_pt1 | contig 10371 bp, 11 predicted proteins | sample 5560091 | NCBI WGS metagenome assembly JAABUR01 (sample SAMN10711879, study PRJNA513375) | rock metagenome | isolation source: Antarctica rocks | place: Antarctica: Victoria Land, University Valley sud
AGCCGGGCTACTGGGCTGCATGAGAGGGCGTAGGAAGCGCACCACTCATCGGAGCGGGAGAGCCGTTCCCGCCAAGGATCTTCTGCAGAGGAGCTTCGTGGCCGCCCAGATAGACAAGGTCTGGGTGGCGGACATCACGTATGTTCCTACGCGGGAAGGTTTTCTGTATCTGGCCTTCATACTCGACGTCCACTCTCGCAGGATCGTCGGGTGGGCGATGGAGAACCATCTGAGGACCGAACTCGTGGTCGACGCCCTCCGGATGGCCGTGTGGAGGAGGAAGCCCGCTCCCGGCCTGGTCCACCATTCCGACCAAGGCGTCCAGTACACTGCGCTATCTTTCTCGGAAAGACTGAGGGAGGTGGGCATCACCCCGTCGATGGGAAGAACCGGAACCGCCCTGGACAATGCAATGGCCGAGTCGTTCGTCTCAACGTTGAAGGCTGAGTTGGTGAGCAGGCTGAAGTTCCCGACAAGACAGGCCGCAAAGACGGCGATCTTCGAGTACTTGGAAACCTTCTACAACACCCGCAGGCTACACTCGGCGCTGGGCTACAAGAGCCCAGCCGATTACGAGGAGGATAGAATAGGAGAAGCTAGCGTCGCGTAAGGTGAACGTGTCCGTGCTAGGGGGGGAATCCCATTTCGCCGAAGGTGGTGCGCTCTTACAGGAGACGGGCTGCTTCGGAATCTCCTAGCTCGCTTCGCGCTCACCCACCGTCTGTCAGATACACGCTGCTGTCCGCTCTGTGCTTTATGAGGCTGCGGGAGGTTACCGACGGGCTGGTAGAGGTGCTGATCCAGATCGTCCATAAGATCGGGGCACGCTCCGAAAAGAAGATCGAGAAGGTCCTCCTGGAGGACTTCAAGAAGGTCTCCGGCAAGAACGGCCTCTTGTTCCGCGTTGCGGAGGCCGCTCTCTCCGATCCCGACGGCTCGGTAAGGGAAGTGGTCTTCCCCGTGGTGGGCGAGGATACCCTCTCGAATGTCGTAAAAGAAGCCAAAAGCACCGGCGCGGCTTACCGGGAGCAGGTGCAGCTCAAGATGCGCTCTTCCTACGTAAGCTATTACCGGCCCGTGATCTCCGCCGTGCTCGACTCTTTGGAGTTCCGCTCCAACAACGCCGCCCACCGGCCCATTGCCCGGGCTCTCGGGCTCCTGAAGGCCTACGCCGGAAGCACCAAACGCTTCTACGAAGAAGACGATGGTGTTCCGGTGGAGGGGGTGGTGCCCGCGGACTGGCACGAGCTCGTCTTCAAGGCAGACGGCAAAGGGCCAGCCCGGAATGAGTCGGTTCGGATAGACCGGGTGGTCTACGAGCTGTGCGTTTTGGGGGCACTGCGCGATGGGCTGCGTTCCAAGGAGATCTGGGTGGTTGGGGCGGACCGCTACCGCAATCCCGACGAGGACCTGCCCCAGGACTTCGACGAGCACCGCGAGCGCTACTACGAGGCACTCGGACAACCGATGGAAGCGGACAGGTTCGTAGAAGGACTAAAGCAGGAGATGGTTGGAGCTCTCTGTATGCTCGACGAGAACGTCCCGCATAATCCATGACTGAGGCTGCGAGAGAAGGGAAATGCCAGGATCTCGCTGTCTCCAATGCCCGCCCAGGCCGAGCCGCCCAATCTGGACGACCTGGGGATAGAGATAGCGGGCCGCTGGCCGATGACGAGCCTCTTGGACATCCTCAAGGAGGCGGATCTCAGGCTCGGCCTCACGGATCACTTCACCACCGTGGCCTTCCGACAGATCCTCGCCCCCGATACTTCAAGAAAACGGCTTCTGCTGTGCCTCTACGGGCTTGGCACCAACACGGGCTTGAAGAGGATCTCCGCCGGAGACCCCGACAGCGGCTACCAGGACCTGCGCTACGTCAGGCGACGCTTCATCCACAAGGAGCAACTTCGGGCTGCCATAGCCTGCGTGGTCAATGGCATCTTCTCCGCCCGCTCCGCCGAGATCTGGGGCGAGGCAACGACGGCCTGCGCCTCAGATAGCAAGAAGTTCGGAGCCTGGGATCAAAATCTCTTGACCTCGTGGAGTATCCGCCACCGAGGCCGCGGGATCATGATTTACTGGCACGTGGACAAGAAATCGGCCTGCATCTATTCTCAGCTAAAGAGCGTCTCCTCCTCGGAGGTGGCAGCCATGATCGAGGGGGTGTTGAGGCACTGCACCACGATGAGCGTCGACCGCAATTATGTCGATTCTCATGGGGTCAGCGAAGTTGCCTTTGCTTTCAGTCATATACTCGGCTTCCGGCTTATGCCGCGTCTAAAGCGCCTCTCCACCCAGCGACTGTACCGTCCCGGCAAGGGCAACCCCGGCGCCTTCCCGAACCTGCAGCCGATCCTCACCTGTCCGATAGACTGGAGCCTGATCCGCAACCAGTACGATCAGATGGTCCGCTTTGCGAGCGCCCTGCACGCCGGTACGGCGGAGACGGAGTCGATCCTACGCCGGTTCACCCGCGCCAACCTCCAGCATCCCACCTACCGGGCGCTCTCCGAACTGGGCCGCGCAGTGAAGACGATTTTTCTTTGCGAGTATCTCGCCTCGGAGCAGACCAGGCGGGAGATCCACGAAGGGTTGAACGTGATAGAGAGCTGGAACTCGGCAAACTCATTTATCTTCTACGGCAAGGGCGGGGAGATAGCGACCAATCGCTTAGAGGACCAGGAGGTGGCGGTGCTCTCGCTGCACCTCTTGCAGATCTGTCTCGTCTACATCAACACCCTGATGATCCAGGAGGTGCTCTCAGACGCCTCGTGGTCCGAGCGCCTCACGGAGGAGGACATGAGGGGCTTGACACCGCTGCTCTACGGGCACGTCAACCCCTACGGCCGGTTCGAGCTCGACATGAGCAAGCGACTGCCACTCTCCGACGCTATCCATACAACGTAAGTCAGGATTGCGGCCCGTGACAGCGACCGTAACCCTCCCCCTAAAAGGGGGGCGCAAAAACCGGGCCGAATCCGACAGATAAAGGAAAAGCGGGAACGAAGCGCCATCTTATGGTCGACAGAAGAGGCATCCCGCTCTCGATGCTGACGAGTGCCGCCAACGTCCACGACTCGATGGTCTTCGTGGAGCTTTTGGATTCCGTAGAGCCTATAAAGCGTCCCAGAGGCCGCCCGAGAAAGCGTCCCGAGAGGCTGCACGCTGACAAAGCCTACGACGACAAGAAGTGCGCGAAGGCGCTTAGAGAACGTGGCATCAGGAGGCGCATAGCCAGAAAGGGTGTGGAGAGTTCTAAGAAGTTGGGCCGGCATAGGTGGGTAGTGGAGCGGACGCTCTCGTGGCTTTCCAAGTACCGTAGGCTCACGATCCGCTACGAGCGACGGGATGACGTCCACGAGGCGTTTCTCCATCTGAGCTGTTCTCTGATCTGTCTCAACTACCTCTCATAACGGTTTTGAAAGGCTCTCTTAGCCCGTCGGTGTCCCGTCTCCCGTCGCAGGGGTACCCTGGGGTACCTTTCGGCCCGTCTTCTTCGGGATGCCCACAGTGGGATTTGACCGGGTTGGGCACAAGCTTGGCATAAGCCTGGCAAGCGGACTCGATGTCGAGAGCCCCGCAGTTCTGTTTCGTGAACATCCAACACCACGAGAGTTCTGAGGCCCGTCTCTCAGGAGATAAGCGCGTCGTGCTCCAGAGTACATGGCCGGGTGACGGGGTTGCGGTCACCAGGAGTAAAGCACGAGAGACCTTATCTTCCATCATCTGTCACGCGTATCCCTCTCCGCCGGGAGAGCTTGCGGTAGCCGTATTCGATCCCGAAGGCCAGCCCCACCAGGAGCACCAACACCAATAGCCGACCCGGGGAACTGACGACCGTCTGCCACAACAGGGCGAGAAGCGCCAAGCCGCAAGCCGCAACGCCCGCCGCGGAGATCCACCGGCGGCTGCCCGTTGAAGTGGCGAGCCTGACGTTGGCCCCGTTGACGGCTCCGAAGATGATCAGGAACCCGGAGCTGCCCATCGTGGAGATGTTCGATACGTCGAAGAGGTTCGCCGCCACAAGCGTCGCACCGGCGGTTATGAAGAGCCCTATGAGCGGCCTGCTCCAAACCTCTCTCTCCAGCGCCGCCGGAAGCTCGCCATCTTCGGCGATGATGTAGCTGAAGCGGGCCGCCCCATACAGAGTAGCGTTTATGGCCGATGCCGTCGAAAGCATGGCCGCGACGGCAATCAACACGAAGCCGAAGCCTCCCAAAAACGGCCTCGCGGCGGCGGCCAATGCATAGTCTTTGGCCGCGACGATCTGGTCCACCGGAAGGTTGCCCACCGCAACCAGCGCCACCAGCACGTAGAGCACGATGACGAACCCTACCGCCGAGTAGAAGGCCCTGGGCAGCGTCCGTGAAGGGTTCCTGATGTCCTGGGCGGTGTTGGCGATCAGCTCGAAGCCTTCGTAGGCGAGGAAGATGATCATGCCGCCCGCTACGAGCCGGACGGGAGATTCCCATGTCGCGGGCGCGATCCGCTGAGCATCAACGCCAAAGAGCCCCACTGCCACGAAGAAGAGCAGGATAGCCAGCTTCACAGCGACGACATAGCTTTCGGCCCGGCTGATGATGTTGGCCGAGAGCGCGTTCAAGGCCGTGATGCCGAGGATGGCGAGGCTCAACAGAACGTGTTTGCCTACGGGCTGCAGCGCCTCTGGTAGGAAGGTGGCGCCGTAGCTCCCGAAAGCGTAGGAGTAGAGCGAGAGCATAACAATGTAGCTCAACCACAGCAGGACGTTCATGCTACCGGCAAAAAGCCCGGAGCCGTAAGCCCGATTTAGGAAGGCGACCGTACCACCCCGGCTCGGGTAGGCCACCGAGAGCTTGGCGTAGGAGTAGGCGCTAAGCAGCGCCACAAAACCGGCGATGGCGAAAGCCACCGGGGTGCCACCCCCGCCTAGCTGGGCGGCAAGGCCGAGCACGGCGAAGATCCCGCCGCCGACCATCCCGCCTATCCCGATGGAGACCGCGCCTAGGTAGCTTATCTTATTGTCGGTTGTCTCTGTCAATGCTCGTCTCTCGTTATTGTCCAAGCCACTCTGCTAACTCTGGAACGCCTCACGGGTACCCTGTATGAGCGGGAACGGTGATGAACGGAGGAAAAAATCGAGGTCCATATGACGACAGGGCAAGGAGCTGTCGCGCCCGGCGTCTTCGGCCTTCCCTCCCAGCCCGCCGAGAAGTAGAGGTAGAGGAGCAGCGAGATCGCGGTGCCGAGACCGCCGTAGATCGCGCCGTGGTCGGGAAAGACCCCCAGCAGGAACGAGAGCGCGAGGGAGGCCAGGGCCCACGAGATCACGGCAACGAGCGTGCCGGGCAGGACCGAGCGGAACGAAAGTTGGGCGTCGGGGGCGTAACGGTAGACGACCGCGACGATGAGCGCCAGCAGGAGGAGCGCCGTGGGCCACCGGAGCAGGGTCCAGAGCAAGACGAACGCTTCGTCGAGGCCCACCCAAACCGCGAGCCACGCCGCCGTCCTTGAGGTCGCGAGCATCAAACCAACGGCGCAGACGCCCGCGAGCACGACGCCGGGAGCGAAGGTCAGAGAGTACGCCACCCTCTTCCAGGGCGGGCGCGTCTCCTCGACCCCAAGGACGGCGTTCAGCGCCCTCGTCAGTAGCCGGGCGCCCATCGAGACCGACCAGAAGGCCACGACGATGCCGATGAAGAGCAGCCCGCCCTGATTCTCCCCGAGGACCTGCCCCAGGAGACCCGCGACGGGACGCGGGAGCTCGCCCCGTATCCCGGCCGGCCCCTGCCCGGCGAGCCAGGCGAGGGCGACGTCGACGCGCAGGAAGCCGACGACGGCGACGAGGAAGATGGCGAAGGGGAAGAGGGCTAGAAGGCCGCGGTAGGCCAGCGCCATGGCGTAGACCGCCATGGCGTGCCGGGAGAAACTCCTCGCCGAGGGCTCGACGAGCGCCCGGAGCTTCCGGTAGAGAGGCCTCGAAGGCTTCCCGCTAGGCATCGGTCGTCAGGCGCACCCGGAAGAAGTCGAAGAGGACACGCAGGACCGCCAGGGAGGGCACGGCGACGATCACGCCGGGGATGCCCGCGAGGCCGCCGCCGACGATCACGGCCAGGAGAACCAGGATCGGGTGCACGTGCAGGGTGTCGCCCTGGATTTTTGGCGTCAGGAGGTTTCCCTCCAGTTGCTGCACCCCGAGGAACAACAGCGCCGTCAGGAGCGCGTCCGTCGGCCCCCCGAAGGCGAGCGCCACGAGCAGAGCCGGGACCGCGCCGAGGAAGGCCCCGAGGTAGGGGATGACCGCCGTGACGGAGACGAAGGCGCCCAGCACCAGGGCGTAGGGCACCCCTATGAAGAAGAGGCCGACCGCCGAGACCGCCCCCTGGATCACGAGGATCAGCGCGAGCCCGCCCAGGTACTTGGAGAGCGTGTACCCGAAGGAGTTCCAGAGGCTCCTCGCGTCGTCGCGGTAGCCGTGGGGCGTGGCCCGAAGCCAGGCGGCTTCTATCCGGCGCACGTCGATCAGCAGGTATGCTCCGATGAACACCGCCCCCAGGAGGGTCACGGCGAGGTTCAAGGTCGTGGCGACGACGCTCACGGCCCCGCCGAACGCGTACTGGGCAATGTTTCTGCCGGCGGTGGTCAGGGCGCTCCTGACCCTCGTGGCGACCTGTTCGGGGTCGCTGGAGAGCAGGCCCCTGTTCTGCAGGAAGTCCAGGGCGTCGCCCAGGTACCGCTCGGCGGTCCCCACTATGCTCGGCACGGCCCGAAAGAGGGCCACGAGCTGCTCGGCCGCGAGAGGCAGGAGGTACAGGGCCGCCAGCACGAAGAGCCCGACCACGAGCAGGAAGGAGAGCAGGATCGCAAGCCCCCTGGGCAGGAAGCGCGAGAGGAGCCCGACCGGGAACGAGAGCACGAGGGCGAGCGCGATGCCGCCGACGGCGGTCGTCAGCACGCTCGGCACCAGGTACACGACGTATGCCAGGACGGCGACGACGGCCAGGATCAACGCCGTTCGCGTGCGCCTGGAGATGCGGATCGGGGTCGGGTGCGTGGTGACGTCCGGCTCGTTCTTGGTGTTTTCGGGATAGCGCCCCGGACTCATGCGTGTTTTCCTCGCTCCTCGCGCCCATCTCCGGTTCGATCGGACATCAAAGGAATCCTCTTACCCGCCTCCGGATGCGGGTAACCTCGGCTCCGGTCGGGCGCGAGCCCCGCGAAACCTTTGAGGGTCGACGTTGGGATCACCGCACGATCGGAGTAGGATTCGGGGTCCGAGTATTACTCGATACTGTTGGCCCTACCCTTTAGGAGTGCCACGGGACATCCCATCTCCTTAACCCTGCGACGTATGGCTGTCGATGGCTTGACGGGCTAGGCGGAGGGTGGGCGGTGCCCTCCGGCCCATGCCTATGCGGTCCGTATCCTCGTGATGGGTCCGCGGATCCTCGCGGCGATGGATCATGTCGACGACATCTATTTCGACCGCGTCAGCCAGATTCGCATGGATCGCTGGACGAAAGGCCGCACGGCGCTGGTCGGCGATGCCGCGGCCTGCGTCTCCCTCCTTGCCGGCGAAGGAGCCGGGCTTGCCATGGCCGAGGCGTACGTGCTTGCTGGCGAACTTTACGAGTGCGAGGGCGACCACAGCGCGGCCTTCGCACGTTATGAGGAGCGCATGATGCCGTTCCTGAAGAGCAAGCAGGAGTCGGCAGCGAAGTTCGCCTCTTCATTCGCCCCTAAGAGCGCCTTGGGCCTTACGTTCCGCAACCAAGTCACCCGACTATTTCAGATGCCATCTCTTGCAGAGTTCTTCATTGGCCGCGACCTTCGCGACGACATCCAGCTCCCCGACTACGGGTTCTAGCGAACGCTCTGTGTGGCCCCGGGTATCGCTAGTCGGCACACCTCCCTGAAGATTCTCCACTACGAGTGGCCTCCTCTGTGGCAAACGGCGGCGGAGAGTCCGCCAAATGCTACTTTGCCCCCTGGGACAGCTTCGCAAGTTTCACGCCTACTCCGGGCGTCGCGCGGAAGAGGACTGGCACTGTCCCTTCCATGGAGCCGGCGCGCAAAACGAGTAGATCTTGCGGTAGGTGCCGGCGCCGACCGTAAAGTCTAGGCCGTCTTGCTTCGCACCCCTCTCCCCCTACCCTCGATTATGTGGCAAAACGCTCCGGCTTCCCGCTCGCGTGCCGGCCGTCTGCTGGCTCGCTCGCGGAGCCTGTCAAGCTCTTCCTTGAACTCCGTAAGCTCGGCTATCTGCCGCTCCACCTCTTCCGCCCGACGAGCGATGGCCTCGGTGACGTACTCGCAAGGGGCTTCGCCGCGCTCGTGGAACGCCAGAACCTCCTTGACCTCCCCGAGCGTAAGCCCCACGCTGCGGGCGTTCTTTACGAACCGCAGTCTTCTTTCGTCCCCGTCCGCGTAGGCCCGGTAGCCCGATTCCGTCCTCTCGGGCTCCGGCAAAAGCCCGATGCGTTCGTAGTAGCGGATCGTCTGGGCGTTCAGATTCAACCTCTTCGCCAGCTCCCCGATCCTCATCCGTGCCATGGTATTACTCCCTTCGCACATCGCCTTGACCTTATACCTGCTGCAAGTTTTATTACCCATCTCGAAAGGAAAACCAGCGGAAGGAGGACCGAAGAAGATGTCCGACCAGAGCTTGATGGAGCGCTGCATTAAGGAGTGCCTGGTGTGCGTGGATATTGCCTCGCGCTGCGCTAACGAGTGTCTCGTGAGTGAGCAGGTAAGTTCGATGGAGAGGTGTATCCGCCTTTGCCTGGACTGCGCCGACCTGACTGCTGCTTGCGCCCGGATGATGGGACGCGGCTCCGAGTTCTCCACGCAGGTATGCGGAGTCTGCGCAGACGTCTGCGAGGCCTGCGCCGGGGAATGCGAGAAGTACGACGGCGACCTCATGCGCCGGTGTGCGGAGACTTGCCGGCGCTGCGCCGAGACCTGCCGGCGGATGCAGGCGGCCTAGCTCGCGGTCGCGGTAGGGGGTGGCGCCGGCCTCTGATAATGGGTCGGCGCCACCGTACTTTGATTGATCTTTTGCACCAAGAGGAGGGATGCCGATGGCGATAGAGAACATCACGAGTGGCGAGATCAAGGCCAAGGTGCTCCGGTACCCGGGACCGTTGGTGCTGGATTTCTACGGGGAGAGCTGCCCACCCTGCCGGACCCTGGAGCCGCGCCTGGAGCGCGTCGCCGGGCGGTACGAAGGCAGGTTGCCCGTCTACCGCCTGGACGCCGAGCGGGACCTTACGTTGGCGGAAAGCCTCGGGGTCACGAGCCTGCCCACCGTGCTCGTCTTCCGCGACGGCGAAGAGGTCGAGCGCCTCGACGGCCTCATCCGAGAGGACGACCTCGCCGACGCCTTCGACCGGGCGGCCGCCCCATGCCTTGACCTTATAGTGACTGCAAGGTGTAGTCTCAGGTAGACGGATGAGACCCGAGAAAAGGAGATGGACGAGATGGTAAAAACGACCGAGTTCACGGTGACGGGCGAGCAGAAGATCCACTGCGAGGGCTGCGAGCAGCGGATCGACCGTGCTCTGGGGCGCCTGCCCGGGGTGGAGAGCGTTGAGGTCAGCGCGGACAGTCAGAGGATCGTGGTGGAATTCGATGCCGAGTGGGTCGGTGATGAGGAACTGCGCGAGAGGCTGGATCTGCTCGGCTACCGGGCCACCGGAGGAGGCGCGGCGTGAGCGCCCGACCGCCGGAGACCTTCGTCCGTCCCGAGAGAGCCGAGGGGGACGGCTCCGCCAGGCTACAGCTCAAGGTCGGAGGAATGCACTGCTCCCTGTGCACCGAGTCGATCCATAAGGGTCTCTCACGCCTCGAAGGGGTCGAGGACGCGAAGGTCTCCATAGCCCACGAGGAGGCCCTGATCCGCTACGACCCAACCGAGATCGGCGAACACGAGATCCGGGAGACCCTCGAAGACCTCGGCTACACGGCCCGAGACCCCGATGCGGCGGAGATCTTCACCGAAGAAGAGCAGGAGCTGGCCGCCGCCCGCCGCAAGGCGGTACTCTCGGGCGGACTCCTGGCCGCAGCCTCAGCGCTCATGGGCACGATGCTCCTGGTCGGCGAGAGCATCTTCCTCGCGGCGGTGATGGGAGTGCTGGCCCTCTTCCTCTTCTTCGGCCCGGCGCGCTTCATAATCTTCCGCAACGGTTTCCAGTCGGTGAGGCGCGGCATCCTCAACCAGGACGTGCTCGTCTCCGCCGCCTCCATAGGCGGCCTTTCGGGAGGCTTCGTGGGCCTCCTCGTACCGGCGTTCCCCTCGGGCGGATTCTTCGGGGCGACGGTCTTCGTCCTCGCTTTCCACCTCATCGGGGGCTACGCCTCGGTCCTGGTGCACGTGCGCGCCTCGCAGTCGGT
>JAABUR0100010194.1_pt1 | contig 10370 bp, 7 predicted proteins | sample 5560091 | NCBI WGS metagenome assembly JAABUR01 (sample SAMN10711879, study PRJNA513375) | rock metagenome | isolation source: Antarctica rocks | place: Antarctica: Victoria Land, University Valley sud
TACAGCAGCGACTAGATAGCACAGCTAATTCAAGAGATGCGCGTCCACCACCTGCCGCGACACGCCGCCTAACCATCGCGTCCGTCGTCACCAGCACCGTTCTCAATGATCGATATCTACGCCAGCGGCCTGCATAACGATACGCCCTTGCACCGGCGACGAAGGGTCTATCCAGCAGGTGTCACAGAAGGCCCACGTTCCTCAATCCGATGCGCCGATGTACGACATGCCCTCCTCGATTGCTTACGTTTCCGAGCGCAACTGCGGAGGACGGCGGTCAAGGGATAGGAGGCACGACCACCGCTGATCGCACTGTTCACGGAGGGGACCGATCCCCCATACTTGTCCTCCGGGTGCCTGAAAATAGAAGTGACCGGTGGCATAATCCACCCGCTGCAGGCCGGCATCGAGGACCTTCCGTTGTAGGGCCACCGGGTCGTCGATTTGTATCTCGAGCCAGGCCCCGCGGCCGGCCTGCTCCTCATCGAGCGCATCCACCGTAAACTCGACACTCACCGATGCGTTATTGGGAAACCGGACAGCTACGATGGACGTTCCTGGCCGTACCACAGCCCGGCAGCCGAAGATGTCGGTGAAGAACGCGGTCAACTCCTCTTGAATATCCGGGCGCGCAAAGAGGTGAATGCGCTTGCTCAGGGCAATCATCGGTCTATCCTTCCCTGTCCCTAGACCCAGCGCCGGACACGCGCCTTGTACTGCCGGTACTCGTCGCCAAACCGTTGCTCCAGATAGCGTTCCTCACGGTCGATTACGCCTCGCCGCATCACGATAAGGACCGCAGGCAACAATAAGGCGGGCCACCGGGCGTTCGCGACGAGTGTTATCCCTGCATAGAGGAGGGTGAACGCAAGGTAAATCGGATTGCGGGTAAAGCGATAGGGGCCCGTCGCCACGATGGCCTGCGTTGGCTCGCGCGGATCAGGCGGTGTGTCCGCGCGCCGTAAGGCGGCGAACGCGGTGGCGCCGACCGCCAGAGCGCTCCCGATCAGCGCCACGCCGAGGACCCGACTAAGAACGCGTGGGACGATGGCGATGGGGCGGACGGCATGGAGCACGAGGCCCACGACGAGCGGGCCTAGATAGATGAGCGGCGGGAGCGCGATGACGCCCGCAATATCCTTGTTCTCCTCAGCCATTGTCCCCTCCACCTGACGCACCATCCTACGTACTTGTGTATTGGTTGACGGTCGTGCGCAGTCTGTGCAAGCGGGCGCGCTCGACGGATACCGGCCTGTATCCGCCACCCAGTATAGCAGTCCTGCGGGCGTGCCCTCCTCTGCTTCGTGAATGAAGAGTTTGCGCAGCGAGGTCTCGTTCCTGTCGCGGTGGGCCGATACGCGCCATTCGTCATGCTGCGCGGCGCGCAAGTCCCCCCAAAGCCGGAGGACTGCACGGCGGTGCGAGAAGATGCCAACGACGGCGCTGCGCCGCTTGAGTTCCGTGCCGAGGCGTTCGAGCAGGTTGGTGCTATGCACTGGCGGCGATGGGCTGCTGGGACGTCGTAGAAGGTGAGGATCTCGCCCTCGGCGGCGAGTAGGAGCTGCATGACGGCGGGGAAACGCTCCTCGGGGGCCCCGACGACCGGCAAAAGCTGCGCCCCAAAGGCCGCCTGTGTACCGACTACGTCCTCCGTCCGATGCATACCGCGAGAGTAACAATAGGTGATATGCGCGCATCGCTCACGGCCACATCCTGCGTTCTGTGGGTCACCATGCTACCTCCTTCGACGCTGGTAGATACGTGCTGTCCTCGCATGCCTATACGCTGAGATGCATGATCATCCGTTGGCGTGAGTGGTCATCGGATCGTCACGGCGGCCAAGAGCCGGCTCGGGCAAGCACGATGATGTCACTCACACAGCAGTCGCTTTTCCCCTTTGCCTGCGAGGTGGTGAATGCCTGCCGATCCGTTCATAATGTGCCTTCATCGCGAACGGTGAAATAGTTGCGCCGCACGACGACGACAACGGGGTACGCTGGATCAACTCATCTCGGGTCTCGGATAGTACGTCGCTTCCCCCGCCACGCCGCACGTTCGCCAGCCATTGGCACTGCATATACATGCGCTACGTGGAATCTATATGCAGTGCCAGCATCAGTTCACACCGTCGTCACCCATGTCATATGATGGGTGGCAGAAGGCCGCGCCATGACGGCACCGATGTAAGACATGCCCTCGTGACAGCGAGTGCATTGGCACGCCGTCCCGTGCAACGCGCGGTGATCGGTGTCGGCGTTGGACATCCGCCGCGGGGGCCTGTATGCTGAACGCACGAGGTCCTATCCGTGTTCGTCCAGTAGCCCCACAGGGTCGAGGTGCCGTATGAGCCAGAACGAGATCGTGCGCTGCGTCATCCATCCCGGCATCGGCATCGCCCGCGTCGGGGACAGCCCAACCGACTTCTTCATCGGCCCCGAAGTCCCCGGCCGGCTACCCGATCCGGGGGGAACCGGCTACAAGGACGCGCGGGGGCACATCAAGCGCCAGGTCGCGCGCTTCCGCCTCTACGGCCTCGACGCGGCCGGTGCCGTGGTACAAGAACTCACCGCGGCCGACGCGGACATCACATGGACCGTCCACTTGGCCAATAAGAAAGCGGCCTGGTACCAGTTCAGGCTCGCCCTCGACATCCCCGAGGCGTCCGCCCCGTCGTTGCCGCCAGACCTGCGCAGCCGTCGGCGCAACGCCTCCGTCGTCGGTGCCGCCCGCGGGCAACTCGTCATCGACCCGGGGCCGCGCTCCATCCGCGGCGCCAACGCGCAAGGCCCGGCCTATCGCTTCGACGGCGGGCATTTTATGGGCACGCCCGTGTCCCTGGGCGAGTTGCGCACGGGCGGGGCCGGCAACCTGCTTGTCTTTGGGGGCGCGGGGCAGTCGGGGACGCCGCAGCCGCACAACCCGGTCACCACGTTCGGCAACAACGACGGCTGGCACGACGACGTCGCCGACGGCCCCGTCACCGCGCGGGTTGTGCGCGGGGGCAAGGACCTGCCCGTGACGGGGGCCTGGGTGATCGTCGGCCCGCCCAACTACGCGCCCGGCATCGCCGCCGTCGTCACGCTCTACGACATCGCCCGGCAGGCGTACCTCGACGGACATCCGCATCTCCCGCCGCGGCCGGTCTCCTTCGCGCGCGACATCTACCCGCTCCTGGAGCGGTTCGACCGGCTGCAGTGGGTCAACGAGGGCTTCTACCGCGGCTACGGCTGGCACGGCCAGGTGCCGCTGCTCGACCCGGCCCGCCTGGCGCAGTTCGCCGATCCGTCCGCCTCCGCCGCGACCGCCCGCCAGCAGGTCTACGCCCGCTTCCGCGACCCCGCCTACGGCGCGTATCAGGAGGACGCCTGGCCGCGGGTGTTCGGCGACTCGTTCGACCAACCCCCGCAATACCCGCAGCAATTCCTGGCGGTCACGCGCGAGCAGTACCGCTGCCTGACGGCGTGGGCGCAGGGCCACTTTGCGGCGGACTGGCGCGGCGCGCCGCCCACGCCGGCGCAGCATATCGAGGATCTGCCGGTGACGGCGCGGCCCGCGGCCCTCGACGAGGCGGCGCTGGCCGCGTGCTCGGGCGGTCCCTTCCACCCCGGTGTGGAGGCCACGTGGCCCCTGCGCCGGCCGAGCATGTACGCCGACCTGTGTCGCCTGAACGCGCGGCCGCCGGGGCAGGCCGAGCCGGACTACGGCGACGAGCTCACCCCCGCCCGCGCCCTGGGAGCCGACGGCCCCCTGCACGCCAGCGGGCCCGGGGACGTGACGCGATGGATGGCCGTGCCCTGGCAGACCGACACCTCCAGTTGCGGCTCGGGCTCGGCCTACCCTAACTCAACGCGGCAGCCGTCGCCGTTGCCCGACCTGCCCACGTTCTGGCCGGCGGCGGTCCCCAACAAGGTGCTGACCGAGCAGGCCTACCGGCGCATCCTCGACGGCGGGCTCGCCCCGCAGGAGCGCCAGGCCGCCTTCTCGTCAGGGCGCGTGCCCTGGGCGCGCCATCTGGCGCCCGACTACGAGGGGCGCATCCGCCAATTCGGCACGGACTGGCCGCGCCTGGGCCTGATCGAGCCGCAGCCCGGCCCGCCGCACGACGCGGCGTTCCCCGCCGAGATGCACGTGGAGCGCGAGAGCGGGTTCCCCGAGGGGCCGTCGCCGCATGCGCTGGCCATGGTCGCGGCGTCCGGCGGCGCGGGCGGGGGCGGGGCACCGACGCGGCAGGACCTCGACGCGGCGGCTGCGGCGGAGCGGGACATGCCGACCCAGCCCCCGCTGGACGACTGGCGCGCGCACCTATGATACGCGACGACGGTGGGGAAGCGGATGCCGCTGCGTCCCCGCCGCCCCTGGACGTGGCGGTGATCGGGGGCGGGCCGGCGGGGGCGAGCGCCGCCCTCGCCCTGGCACGCCTGGGCGCCCGCGTCGCCCTCGTTGATCGTGGCGTCGCCCGACCACGCCTGGGCGAGGGCCTGCCGCCGGCCGCGACCCCGCTGCTGCAGGGGTTGGGCGTGTGGGCCGCCCCGGAGGCCGCGGGGCATCGGCGCTCGCCGGGCATCCGCTCAAGGTGGGGCGGCTCGGAGGTGGCGGAGGTCGACTTCGTGCGCCAGCCCCACGGCACGGGCTGGCAGCTCGACCGGGGGCGCTTCGACGCCGACCTCGCACGGAGCGCCCGCGCGGCCGGGGTCCTATGGCTCGGCGGCGCCCGCGTGCGCGGGCTGGAGCGCGCGGCCCGCGGCCGGTGGCGGCTCGCCCTCGACCACCCCGAGGGGGCGCGGGCCCTGGACGCGGCGACCCTGGTCGACGCGAGCGGGCGCGCCCGCTGGGCCGCACGGGCGCTGGGGGCGCGCGTCCTGGCCTACGACCGGCTGGTGGCCACCGTCGCCACCTACGCGCCCTGCGCGGGCGCGGGCGGGGAGGACCCCGACGCGCGCACCGTCGTGGAGGCGGTGCCCGAGGGCTGGTGGTATGCCGCGCCCCTCCCCGACGGGCGGCTGGTGGTCGCGCACCTGAGCGACGCGGACCTTGCCGCGCGCCCGCGCGCCCTGACGGGCGGCGGATGGGAGGCGGCGCTGCGCGCGACGACGGACATCGGCGCGCGCGTGGCGCGGCGCGGTGGCCGCCTCGAGGACGGGCTGCGCCGCGTCGGGGCCGACAGCTCACGGCTGGAGACGGCGAGCGGGGCGGGGTGGTGGGCCGTCGGGGACGCGGCGACGGCGCACGACCCGTTGTCGTCGCGGGGGCTGCTTCTGGCCGTCGAGGCCGGGCCGCGCGTGGCGCGGGCCATCGCGGGACGGGAGGACGGGACGGACACCTACGCGGCGTGGGTAGCGCGGGCGTACGCCCGCTACCTGGCCCAATGGTTGGGCTATTACGCGGTCGAGCGGCGCTGGCCGACGGCGCCCTTCTGGCGGCGGCGGCACGCGGCGTGGGAGCGGGTGACACAGCCGTGAGCACGGCGCGTGTCAAAGGCGCCGCACGCCCGGCTCCCCATAGTCCGCCCGCAGCCCGTGGTACCCGTACCCGTGCAGTGTGCGGCGCTCACACTGCGGCCTACCAGCGGCCGATGGTCTCCCGCAAACGCCGGTCGCTCCACTTGGCGTACACGCGCGTCGTCTCGAGCGTGGCGTGGCCGAGGTGGCGCGCCGTCGTCTCCAGGTCCTGCGTCTCGGCGTACACGCGCGTCCCCGCCGAGTGCCGCAGCGCGTGGACGCCCTTGGCCGCCACGCCCGCGGCCTCGCACAGCGCCTGCACGTGGCACCAGGCGCTCACGGGCGTCCGATACGGCAGTACGTAGCCGTCGGCGCGCGGCGGCAGCGCCAGCAGCGCCTGCTTGAGCGAGGCGCTCATCGCCACCGTCCGCGCCTTGCCGCCCTTGCCGTGGCGCACCACCAGATCGCGGCGGCCAAGGCTGAGGTCCGTTCGGCGCAGGTCGACGCACTCGCGGGCGCGCAGGCCGGCGTGCGCCCCGAGCAGCACGAGGGCGCGGTCGTGCGGGTCGGTCGCCGCCCGCAGGAGAGCGGCCACCTCGTCGTCGTCGTAGGGCAGGCGCTTCTCCCAGCGCGGGGTGGGGTCGTGCGGGAGGCGCACGTCGGTGAAGGGGTCGAGCAGGACGGCCCGGCACCAGCGCAACGCCGCATAGAGGCCGCGCGCGGCGGCGATCCGGCAGGCGATCGTCGCCGGAGCCAATCCGCGCTGCTGGAGCGCACGCACGTAGTACATCGCCGCCTCCGGGTCGGGCCGCAGCAAGTCTTCCTCCGTCCATGCCGCGAGGACCTGCGCGAGGCCGACACGATAGCTGCGCACCGTGCTCGGGGCGACCGTCGCCCCCGCCTTGCTGAAAGTGCGCAACCAGGCCTCGGTGAGGCTCCACAAGGTCCCCGCGTCCTTCTCACGGGCGGCCTGCATGGCGACGCGACGACGGTCCGAGCGAGGCATGCGCAGCCAAGCGGTGGCCCCGTCGGCCCCGGTGCCGAGGTAGTGGACGAGGGCGGTAGACGGGGATGGGGAAGCGGACATGGCGGACCTCCAGACTCGACGCTTTTCGTCGCATCGTAGCCCGTCGGGGACCACATCCTCTACGCCATATGCACAACCTGGTGAGGGGCTGGACGTGGGGGATCATCAGCGCGGCCCCATTATCATTCACTGCGTGTCGACATAGTCACGCACGACGGTTGTTATCCAAAGAACCTGCATCGCCCCTTGCCTCACGCTCTCCCGGTGCGTGGGAGTGGCTTGAATGCATCGATGTCCGTCTCGCCCGACACCAGGAACTTCAGCAACGATTTCCCCTGGAAGCGGCACGTTTGCATGATCCCGAGGAGCCGCAAATAGTGGGGAGCAGCGGACGCGAAGAACGTTCCCGATATCTTCCTCTGGACGGCGAGGTGCCTGATAGATCGTTCCGCCATGTTGTTGTTCCAGGGTATCCCATCGTGATCGAGGAACGTGAACAAGCTGCCCCTGTAGCGGTCAAATCTCTTCTGATAGGTGATGACCACCTCAGACGTGTAGGTGGCGTGGTCGATGGTGGTCGTGTAGAACGCGTTGACACGCTTCCTGTGTTTGCCGAAATGTCGCGCTTTCAGCCCATACCGCCGCGCATCCGCGAGGATGGGCGCGATGAGATCGCCAACCGCGCCGACGAAACGTTCCAATTCGCCATCGAACGGGCGATCCCAAAGGTCTTGGTTGAGGTCTCGGATGAGATGGACGAGACATTTCTGCTGGCGACACGCGACCGCGTCATAGCCGCCATAGAAATCCGAGATGAGGATGCCGTCGTAGCCGGACAGGATCTCGTGGACAATCGCCGCCTCTCGCGTTTTGGTCAGCTTGAAGAACACATGGGTTCCATCCGTGAAGACCCACACATACTGGTCTATGCCTTCGATGTTTATCTTGGTCTCGTCAACATGGATGAAAGGGCTGCGTAGGATTGCCTGAACGATCCTCTCTTCGGTGGTGGAATAGTAGCTGAAGAAGTACGAGAGGAAGTTGACGATCGAGGTCTCGCTCATCCGCTCGTTGAATTGGTCCTCCAGCACTTGCACGATCACGCGATAGGGGAGGCGCAGCACGAGCCGCTGGTAGATGACCCACGATTGGAAACCATGACCGAACAACGCGTTGCTTCCGTTCTTGTCCATGCCGGCAGGCCTATAGGATCTCTGGCACATCCGGCAGTATGCTTTGGGGCCGACGTACCGCGTGACAACCTTGCGGCACCCATTCTTGGTGAAGACGAGATCAATGGTGTACGCCGTTGCCATCGCCGCCGTGGCGCGTAGTGGTTCTCCGGCACACCGAGGGCATGTCTCTCGCAGCGGGATGTGCCGGATGATTCCTGGCCGCGTGGGCGTTGCCCGATGGTGCCCAGGATGCCCCTTCTGAGCCCCGCGCTTTTTGTGTGGGGTGTCTCCCCCCTCATGCCGCGACAGGTCTATCTTCGTCCGATCATACGTGGCGTGGGCCGACAGGAGGATCGCCTCGAACTGGCCATGAAGCCGCGCCCCTTGTTCCGTCGCCATCCGTTTCGGCGCGTCGGCGAAATCTATGTCCGGCAACGCGTCGGCGGCGACGCGTATCCTGTCGAGTTCGTCGACCAAGCGTGCCAGGGCGTCGCAGTCCTCTTTGTTGTACACGATGAGGTGTTGTTTGTCATCAGGGCTGTCGCCGTCCTCCCAGCGGTGCCGCCACACGAGGCTTTGCAGGCCGGATGCATCGGGTGAACTCCACGTGGCGCCGAGGAAACGGCCGATGTCCTTGAGGCTGTTCGAGCGGACAGGGAAGTACACCTTGCCATACACATGCGTCGTCAGGTTGACCAAGCGCTTCTTGAGAGCGCTGCCATCGGACGGATACCGCCTGGCCATCCGTTCGACGGCAGCGGTTTCGTAGCTCCCGTAGTGATAGATCGGGGCGTCGGGATAGGCCCCCGTGATGGCAAGGAACTGGTCCCAGATCGTTTTTTCGTCGCGCGTTGTGTCCGCCCAAAAGGAGTGATGGGATATCTTGTGGCTCTCGCGGACTTGGAGCCCGATGAGATAATACGTCTGTCTATCGGGGTTGCCTTCTATGTCCAGGAATAGCTCGGTCGGTTGCCGGGACAGACTGGGGGATTCCTGGAGATAGGTTTTGCCCATGCGTAGCGCCAGCGCCTGTAGTTCCAGTTTGTGCGCCACCGTCGTCTCCGTCGAGCGCTTCCTGCTCTTGCGGGGCCGGAATAGATACGATAGCTGCGTGATGGTGAAGATGCCTTTTCTCTGGTAGCGTCGCATACTCTTGGGCGTCATGCGGTCCAGCAAGCTAAGATCATCAGCCTTCTCTGCCTTGTCTCGACAGCGGGCCCGAAACTGACAGGTCGGGCAATGCTTGTTCAGGATCACGGGTGGTGGTTCGATGGGAGGGGCATCCGCCCACTGTTTCAGCGGATTGAGGAGGAGTCCGAGAGGTTTATAGTGTTTCCGTAGATCGATGGCGTGACGGTGCTCGTCAAGCCCAACAACTGTTCCCCGCGTGGGGACAGTGGTTTGTATGTACCCAAGGACAAGACCGGCAAACGCGATCTGAAGCTTGTGCTCATTCGTCAGACTGTCTGTTGCCGTCACAATCGTCGGTTCATAGCTAAAGTTCCCGAGCGACGACCGTGTGGGAACCCTCGTCAACGCGGCGTATTCGGCCGTTAACCCGCGTGCGTGGAGCGTCAATCCAATGAGATAGTCCTTGCCATCCGTGAGATCGGTGTGATCGCGCGCCGTGATAGCGTGCTGGTCCTCGCCGAGAACGACGCTGTAACGGGCTTGATTCATCTGTCGTTGCCGCTCAAGAATCCCCACATACTCGTGTTGCAGCCCGATCTCATCCGTGCAGAGCAGGAGATAACCTTTGAGTGGGCAGTGCGCATACGCCACGACGATCTCAGAGGTGATTGGTTTGTTCATGTGTCGTGGCATGGCTCCTCCCCTCGCCCTACACCGGTTGTCCGTCCAGACGGGGCCTGTCTGTCGGCCTGAACCACACGTTCGCTTGTTGGTGGACGACCAACCGCTCCCCCTCGAATCGGCAGGTGAGCGTCCGCTCGAACGGTGTCTCGTGCCACCAGAGTTGCGCGACGCATGTCCGCTTGTCCACCCAAACCCCGCTCGACGCGACGGGTCAGGTGTCCGCGCTCAATAGCGCGACGCCCCATGACTACCCCCCAGCACCGTAGAGGACCCGCTGCATGCCCCAGTCGTTGCGTGCCGTGTAGCTCCATTATCTTTCGCCTCGCCCACCGATACCGATGTAGACATGCACGATGGGGATCACATTGGTCTTCTCAATATATTAGTCCGTTTCGTCTGGTGCTGCGATGCCCGTATCGTCATGCGCTTGGTGCGATTTCTTCTTGTGGCTATGGGCGAGGTGAGGAGGCACGAACCCTTCGGGATAGAGCTCGATAGAGGAGCGGCGCCGCTTCCACCGTTTCCTCCGGCAGAATACATCCACATCCTGCTCCTTCGACAGGAGAAATTTTAGGAAGCTAACTCCTTTGTAGCGGCATGTCTGGCAGATGCTCAACAGCACGAGATAATCGCTCAGCCCCGATTCAACCAGGCTTGCACCCACCTGCTCTCGATAGTAGGCGAATTGCTTGATGGCATACTCGGCATTGTTGTTATTCCAAGGCACCCCATCATAATTGAGGAATGTGAACAATTTGTACCGATACTTGGTCAACCGCGTCCGCAGGGTCTCAGCAGCTTCGGAAGAGATACTTTGTGTGTTTGTCAAGGTAAAACTCGGCCATTCGATACGCTAAAAGTCGGCCACGTCAACATGCGCTAGCCACGCGCCCATCGGTCGCGTGATGCGCCAAT
>JAABUR0100010195.1_pt1 | contig 10370 bp, 4 predicted proteins | sample 5560091 | NCBI WGS metagenome assembly JAABUR01 (sample SAMN10711879, study PRJNA513375) | rock metagenome | isolation source: Antarctica rocks | place: Antarctica: Victoria Land, University Valley sud
TCACCAGGGGCACCGAAGATGCCGCGGTCACCGGCGATCGAGCTGGCCAGGTGGCCGTAGTAATAGGTGCGTTGCGCGAACGGATCCGAGCGCAGGACGGGCGAGCGTCCGGAGACATACAGCGGATCGTTGGAGAACAGACCGGCCACACCCGCCGCCAGCCACGGCGCCGCATCCACCCGGCGGTCGACCACCCACACCACCACGTTCAGACCGGCGGCGACGCCCGGTGCGACGAGGCTTGGCGGCAGGGCCGCGGACAGCGCGAGGTAGCGGATGCCGGACTTCCGCAGACTGTCCGGGTCATAGTGCTCGGTGGCGGTCAGCATCATCGCGTCGGTGCCGGCGGCAATCACCGGGTCCAGTTCGGCACGCATGAACGACTGGACGATCACCGTATCGAGTACGCCATAGCGAGTCAGCTGCTCGATGATCGCCGAACCACCGCCGATGTTCTTGGCCTCCGGACACAGCACTGCCCGCACCCCGAGCTCCTCCAGAACCTCGGGAAACGTCGGCACCCTCAGGGTGTTGGGCCATGCCTCGGCGAACCAGTCCCCGGCGTCGACGTGCAACACGCCGGCATCGGCCAAGGTGAGGTCGTGGGTGCGGCCCGAACCGTCCGTGGTGCGGTCGACGGTGTCGTCGTGCATGCACACCAACCCGCCGTCGCGAGTGAGCCAGCAGTCCGGTTCGACGACATTCACACCGACGGCCACCGTGGCCCGGTAGGCCTCCAGGGTGTTCTCGGGGCAGACGCTGGCCATGCCGCGGTGAGCAATCCAGAAAGGGTGCGGCAGCGTGCTCGCGCTGACCGGTGCGGCGCCGGCCCGAGAGCCAGCCGCTGCCAGGAGGCGGAAGGGGATGCTGATGTCCTCGCTGTCCGACACGCAGTCAGCATGGCACGCCGAGCGCGCACGTGCGGGTTCACCGGCACCGGCTGGGCGTTGTGGCCACGCCGCAAAATGCTATGGCTACAAATGGGACCCGTCAGCGGCTGTCGGCCGTTACTGGCAGCCGACGCCGTTTCCATCGCGGTCCAGGTCATAGATGTCGGGCCCGGTAACGGTGACAGGCCCCTCGACGTAGCGCGGGCCGTTGCCGGATCCACCCGCACAGTCGACGTCCGAGCCGGGCGCGATGCAGGGGCTGTAGCCGGGAGTGCAGTCCGACGAGGCGGCCGGGGTGGGTGTCGGGGTCGGGCTGGCGGCCGCCCGTGAGGCCTCGGCCGATCGCTGAGCCGCTGCTGCTCGGTCGGCAGCGGCTTGGGCGGCTGCCTGATCGGCGGCAGCTTTCTGGGCCGCCGCGGCAGCTGCCTTCGATGCTGCCGCCACAGCCTTTCGCACCGCTGCCTGGGACACTGCCGCCTGCACCTTCGACGCCGACGCTTGCGCCGCCTTGGCCGCGGACGCGCTGGATGCCGCCGCTGCCGCGGCAGCGCTGGATTCGACCGCTGCCGCGGACGCGCTGGACTCCGCTGCCGCGGACGCCGCGCTCGCCGACGCAAGACTGACAGCCGGCACCGGCGCCATCGCGGCGGCGTGGGAGGCTTTCGACGGGCTGGAAGTTCCGCAGCCGGTCACCGATGCGCCCACGGCGAGCACCAGGGCCCCGACCGACACCAGTCGGCGTAGCCGAATGGGGAAGTTGCCAGCGATACCCGAGCGGTCCATGTCCCAAGCCCTTCGGTAGCTTGAGTGCAAATTAACATCATTGAGGCCATCGCGGAGCGAATCTCCTGAATCGCAATGCACCGTACACACGCAGCGTGATCGCCGGCCCGCTAACCTTCATGCTCGACGGGTACCGACGGAGGGGAGCTGACCACACCATGGTCCAGGCGCGCATGGGTGACCAGCATCGTGGTTGAGGTCCGAATTCCTGGCTCCAAATCCGTCACCGCGCGCGCGTTGTTCCTGAGCGCGGCGGCCACAGGCACTTCGGAGCTGCTGCATCCGCTGCGATCAGATGACACCGAGGCATTCGCGGCCGGACTGACGTCCCTCGGCTATCCGGTGCAGCTGTCGGAGTCGTCGTGGACGGTGACCGGGTCCGCAGCGGGTCCGTCCGGACAGGCGTCGGTGTACTGCCGAGATGCCGGCACCGCAGCCAGGTTCCTGCCCACGCTGGCCGGGTGCGGGTCCGGCCGATTCCGGTTCGACGCATCCGAGCAGTTGCGGCGGCGGCCGATCCAACCGGTCACGGACGCGCTGCGCAAGCTGGGAGCCAAGGTCAGCTTCGAGGGCGCCGAGGACCACCTGCCGTTCACCATCGACACCAGTGGCCTGACGGGCGGCAGCATCGAGGTGGACGCCGAGGTCTCGTCCCAATTCCTGACCGGCCTGCTGATGTCCGCGCCGCTGATGCGCGACGGCCTCACCATCCACGTGCCCCGGCTCGTGTCGGCTCCCTACATCGAGATGACCGTACGGATGATGGCGAGCTTCGGAGTGCGGGTCGAAACCGACGGCACCACGTTTGCCGTGCCGGCCCAGCCGTACTCCGCACAGCGGTACGAGGTCGAGCCGGATGCCTCGACCAGTAGCTACTTCTTCGCCGCGGCGGCCCTGACCGGCAACTCGATCACCGTGACCGGACTGGGCTCGGCGTCCCTGCAGGGTGACGTCGAGTTCGCCCGCATCCTGCAGCGGATGGGCGCCGAGGTCGACTTCGGCGAACGGCACATCACCGTGACCGGAACGGGACAACTGCACGGCATCGACGTCAACATGCGGGATGTCTCGGACACCATGCCCACCCTGGCCGCGATCGCACCGTTCGCCGATGGGCCGGTGCGGATCAACGACGTGGCCAACACCAGGGTCAAGGAATGCGATCGGCTGGAGGCCTGCGCGGTCAACCTGCGCCGGTTGGGCATCCAGGTGAGCACCGGCCCGGATTGGATCGAGGTGCAGCCCGGTACGCCCGAGCCTGCGCTGATGGAGTGCTTCCGCGACCACCGGATTGCCATGAGCTTCAGCATCACCGGCCTGCGGACACCCGGCATCACGCTCGATGACCCGGATTGCGTGCGAAAGACCTTTCCCGAGTTCCACGAGGTGCTGGTCGGGGTACGCCAGGCATGGGGCTCACCCGCGTGAACGTGGTACTCGAGAAGTAAGTGACAGCCCAGCGATAATCAGGGGCCCAACCGCCGTCGGTGGTGGAGAATCTCCGATCGTGCTTCTCTCGGTCTCGACCACCCATCGCCCGGCGACCGATCCGCGCTGGGCCAGTACGTCAATGACCGCCCGTACGTCGCCTCGTCCATGATGTCGATGGCTCTGTCGAAGGTGTTCCGGACCGCGATGACCGGTCACTGTGATGCCAGGCCCGAGCTCGCCGAGGCGGCTATCCCCTTGGAGATCAGGGTTCCTCGGACGACCCGAACGTCGGTCCACCGACTCAAATGACTGTCTTCACCAAGCAGTCGACGAGCCAGGAAGCGGTCGCGTGAGCGGGGAGCTATCCATTCCGAAGCTGAGCCTGGTCGTCCTCATCGGAGTGAGCGGTTCGGGCAAGTCGACCTTTGCCCGCACCCACTTCCGTGGGACCGAGGTGATCTCGTCGGACCTGGCTCGCGCACACGACGTACTCCCGGTGGTGATCGTGCTCGATGTGCCCGAGAGCCTGTGCGTGCAACGCAATGCGGGTCGAACGGACCGGGACTTCGGCGCGGACGTCATCCGCCGGCAACGCGCCCAGCTGCGGCGCGGGCTGCGGGGCCTCAAGCGTGAGGGCTTTCATACGGTCCACGTGCGTGAATACCTGCGGATCAGCTACGGACCGGACTACACCGAGCCCTCGAAAGCGAACCGGTCGATCCCAGACTCTGACCGTGAGTCGGCCGTCGTCCGTCGCGTAACGCTGGCTACCTCAGCCGACCAGTGCGGACAGTGCAGCCTGCAGGCTGGTCGCGGGGCGGCCGAGCAGCTTCTCGAGGTCGGCGGTGCTGCCGTCGAGTTCACCGTTGGCCGCTCCGGCCTCAAGGGCGGTGACGAAGTCGGCGGTGCCTTCGTCCAGGCCGGCGGCAAGCAGCCCTGCCCGGTACTCATCCAGGGTGACGGCCCGGTACGGCAGCTCCTGGCCCGCTACGGCGCTCAGTGCCGCCGCGAGCTCGCGGAAAGTGACTGACGGACCGGCGAGCTCGTAGACAGCGGAGTCCGTGCCGTCGGAGAGCAGGGCTGCGGCCGCAGCGGCGGCGTAGTCGGCGCGAGGCGCCGCAGCGATACGGGCCTCAGGGGCGGCACCGATCACTGCCCCGACCTGCCGGTAGGTGGGCAGCTGGTCGGTGTAGTTCTCGACATACCAGCCGTTGCGGAGGAGAACGGCCGGGATGCTGCTGTCGGCGAGTAGCTGCTCGGTGAAGCGGTGCTCCTCGGCGAGCGGCATCGTGTTGGTGTCGGCGCGCAGCAGGCTGGTGTAGACGACGCGCTGGACGCCGTTGGCCTCGGCGGCCTCGATGATGTTGCGGTGCTGGGTGGCTCGCCGCCCGACGGCACTGCCGCTGATGAGCAGTAGCCGGTCCACGCCGGCCAGTGCGGCCTCGAGCGCGGTGGGGTCTTCATAGTCGGCGATGCGGACCTGCACCCCGGCGTCGGCCAGCGGCTGTGCCTTGGTGGCGTCGCGGACGACGGCGACCAGATCGGCGGGGGCAACGCCGCGCGCGAGCAGATCAGCGACAACGAGCTGGCCGAGCTGGCCGGTGGCTCCCGTGAGGGCGAGGATGGTCATGCGGTGACTCCTGGCTATAAGGGCGAGTGTTCGAGGAGGTAGACGCTTGAACTTTCAATAACAAACGTACTCCGGTCAGGTGATAACCCCGACGGTGGACCGTGCCCGCACGGCCGGGTTAACCAGTGCGACCGCCCTAATCGGAGTCCGCTGCGTAGTCAGAACCTCCAGCGCCACGGCTCCGCCGCGCGAACCGCCGAGGATGCCAATTGGTTCGTCGTCGACCGGCAGTTGATCGCGCAGGGCGGCCAGCGTCCCGGACGACGTATTTTGGCGGATCGGCACTCCCAGCGGCTCCCCGCCGCAGACGCAGCCAGCGGCCGCAACGGGACTGATCCGACGAAGGCCCGAGCCCGGCCGCACACCGCGCGGGCACATCCGCGGACAGGCTTGCCGTGCCGGCGCTAAGGTCTGGCGAGGCGGCGAGGCCGGCCGGAAACTCTGCGGAATGGCAAGTTGGCGTGCCGACGACCCTGCCGCCGTAATAGTCCAAACACACCGCTACGAACAGGGAAAAACAGCTATGTGGCCAGGGGCAGGATCGAACTGCCGACCTACCGCTTTTCAGGCGGTCGCTCGTACCAACTGAGCTACCTGGCCGTCCACCTTCGCGCACGTGCCGCGCAGGCGTAGCGAGCTTACCCGATGCGCCACGGCGCCGAGCCAGGCAGCTACCCCACCCGCACGCACCCCCGTCGGCCCCCCACTACATTCCAAGACATGACACGAACGAGCCCCCGTGCCTGAGGGCCATACGCTGCACCGACTCGCCCGCGAGCAGCAGAAGCTCTTCGGCCGGCAGGTCGTCCGGGCCAGCAGCCCGCAGGGACGCTTCGCCGAGGGCGCCGCTCTGATCGACGGCCGCGTCCTGCAGCGCACCGAGGCCAACGGCAAGCACCTGCTGCACTACTACGAGGGCTCCGTCGCCCTGCACATCCACCTCGGCCTGTACGGCAAGTTCACCACCGGCACCGGCGAGCCGCCACCGCCCATCGGTGCCCTCCGGCTCCGGCTGCGGGCCGACAGCCACTGGGCGGACCTGCGCGGCGCCACCGCCTGCGAGCTGATCGAACCGGCTGAGATCGCGACCCTGTTCGCCCGCCTCGGACCTGACCCGCTGCGCCGGGACGCCGACCCGACCCGGGCCTACCAGCGGATCAGCCGGAGCCGCACCAGCGTCGCCGCGCTGCTCATGGACCAGCAGGTCATCGCTGGCATCGGCAACGTCTACCGCGCCGAGCTGCTCTACCGGCACCGGCTGGACCCGTTCCTGCCCGGCAACGAGCTCGGCCTGGACACCTGGATGGAGATGTGGCTGGACCTGGTCGACCTCATGCGCGCCGGCGTCCGGGTCGGGCGCATCGAGACGCTGCGATCCGAGGACCGTCCCCGCAAGCGCGGGCCACTGCGCCGGGACGAGGCCGGGTACGTCTATCGCCGTGCGGGCCTGCCGTGCCGGGTGTGCGGCACCGAGGTCCGGATCGAGGTGCTGGTGGGACGCAACCTGTTCTGGTGCCCGTACTGCCAGGCATCCGGGGCACACCACGCCTGAGGGCGGCAGCAGGGCGCGAACTGGAAGCAAGCCGCACCGGCGAGGCCGTGGCGGTGCCGGTCAGCTCAGGGCTAGGGCGCCTGGGTCAGTTCCTGTCGAGCGCCTCGATCAGCCGTGGCCGCAGCTCGTGCGCACCGATCACGGCATCGACCGAACCGACCTCGACGGCGCGCTGGATGCTGTGCACGGCATCGAACTCCGCCGCGACCTCAGCCAGCTTCTCGACCCGCACCGTGGTGCGGACCTCGGCCAGTTCGGTCGCCAGGCTCGCGCGCTCGCTCGTGGTCGCGTCGGCCATCCGCTCCTGCAACGCGCGCAGCCGCGGGTCGCGGTTCGTCCGTGCCTCGACGTCACCGGTGAACACCACGGCGGCTGCCGGAGCACCACCGATCACCGACGCGTACGAACCCTCGACGGCCAGCACCGTCATGGAGCTGTTCAGCGCCTTGGAGAACACCACGAACGCGCCACCGTGATAGCGCGACACCACACAGAACACGATCGGGCCGTCGAAGTTGACGATCGCCCGGCCGATCTCCGCGCCGTACTCGAGCTGCAGGTTGCGCATCGAGTCCGGTGAGCCGTCGAAGCCGGACAGGTTCGCCAGCACCACCACCGGCCGGTTCCCGCTGGCGGAATTGATGGCCCGCGCCGTCTTCTTCGACGAGCGCGGGAACAGCGTCCCTGCCGTCCAGATGTCGGGGCCGTCGCTCGGCGGGAACCCTCGCCGCGGAATGGAGCGCGACTCTATGCCGATCAGGCACACCGGACGGCCCCCGAGGTGGACGTCGAACACGACCGAGGTGTCGGCGTCGGCCATCCCCGCCCACCGCTCGAGCACGCCGAGGTCCTGGTCGGCGACCGCCCGCATCAGCGTCCGGATGTCGAAGGGCTTCTTGCGGTCCGGGTTGGCCACCGACGAGAAGATGTCACCGACGGTGTGGAAGTCGCTGTCGGCGAGTTCGTGCGGGTACCCGCTCACATCGCGGTCCACCGGGTCGGTGCTCTTACCCTTGCGCGGCACCGTTTCACCCGGTGCAATATAGGTATTCGTGTAATGTGAGATCAGCAGATCGCACGCGGCGGACAGGTTCGGCACCCAGTACTGCGCCTGCCCGTTCGGGCCCATCACGCGGTCGTAACCGCCGATGCCGAAGTTGTCCTCTGCCGACACGCCGCCGGAGAAGTCCAGGGACTGCTTGCCGGTGAGCACCATAGCGCTGTCCGGCGTCATCACGAGAATGCCCTTGGTGTGCATGAGCATGGTGGCTTCGGCGTTCCAGTACGGCTGCGCGCCGACGTTGATGCCGGCCACCACGACGTTGATCTCGCCACCGGCCTGGGTGAACGTGACGATGCGGCGCAACGCCCGCGCCACCCAGTCCATGTTCTCGGTTCCGGAATCCATCGAGATCCGGGCACCGGCGGACAGCGCGAACCACTCGACCGGTACGGACAGCCGCTCCGCCAGATCGATCGCCGCAACGATGCGCGAGCACTCCGGCTCGGACACCGCTCCCAGCGCCCGGGTCGGGTCGCCGAGCAGCACCACCCGGGTGATGCCCTCGGGATGCCGATCGGTCGGGGTGCTGGCGACACCGACCACGATGCCTGCCCGGTTGCCGCCCGGCGCGCGGTCCACCTGCACCAGCGCACCATCGGCGTCGAAGTCGTACTCGGTGAAGCTGCCGCGGCTTCCGGACAGCATTCCCACGAGTTCATAGGGGTAAATGGTCCCGCGACGGCGTGCCCGCAGCACCTTCTGGGCGTAGTCGTCCAGCGGTTGCAGGCGCTCGGTCAAGGCGCCGCTGATGGACGACACGACACCCGACCCGGGGCTGTAGAAGAACTTCGCGGCGACGCTGCGCACCTTGCCGTCCGACGTGGCGATCCGTCCCTCCGCCACCACCTCTTCGATGCCGGCGCCGACGGTCAGGGGCGCGACCCCCGATTGCAGCGCGGTGAGTTGATCCAGCGGAGCGTCGATCACGGGCCAGATGTGCAGCAGCACGTAATTCATGTCGAGCCGGGCGCCGCCCAGCGTGGCCCGGGCACGGCGGATCGCCTCGCCACAGGCCGCGACCGCGCGCTCGGCATGCGGCAGCGACGTGGGCTGCCCGGCCGCGTCGCGGATGACCGCGAACTCGCGCACCTGGGCGAGGGCGACCAGCCGCCGATCGGCCTCGTTGTGCGGCGCCACGCACAGGTACAGCAGCACGTCCTCGGGCGCGTCCAACCGGGTGATCGTGAAGTCGCGCAGCCGCCACAGGTTCAACCGGCGGCCGACCATCGGGTGCACGCCGCGGACCAGGTCGTCCTCGACGAGGCTCTCGGGGCTCGGCCGGAACGTGAAGTACGAGACCGGACGGCCACCGCCCGGATACACCGCCAGCGCCACCCGGCGTGCTCGGCGCGCGAAACCGACGTCGATGAGGCGCTGGCGCAGCTGCTCCGAGGCTTCGGCCGGGGAGTCCGGCAGCTCCGGCCACAGTAGGTAGAGGTCGATGACGCACTCGTGCCCGGTCGGCGCGGCGTCCAGTTGTGCCTCGATCGCGGCGACCAGCCGGGAGTTCACCGACAGCTCCGAGAGCTGACCCACGGTGGTCACCAGGTGGCTGGGCCGGAAGTCCAAGGTGTAGTCGCACACCACGAACGGCCGCTCGGCCGCCGTGAGCCGCCGCAGGTCGTGGAGTTCGTACTCGCGGTAGTGCCGCTTGGCGAGCACCTCGAGCATCGGCTCGTGCTCGCCGATGCCGGCTTCCAGCCGCTCGGCGAGGAAACGGACGATCCGCTCCGGAATCGCGGCGAGCGCGTCCAGCCGGACGGTGTAGTCCGCGGCGTCCGGATTGGCCGCCAGGTAGCTGACCTCGTCCCGGACGCCCGCCAGGACGGTGGCGCGCGCGGCATCCACCAGGGGCTTGTCGAACCAGCGGAACCGCACGCTGCGGGCCAGCTCGCCGACCACCGGATAGCGGAGCTGGGTGGCGGCCACCAGCCGTTCGAGGACATCGCGGACCTCGTCGGCGATCGCCTGCGGCGCGGCCTCATCGGACAGCCACCGCTGCAGCAGTGAGGTGACCAGGTGCAGGTGGCTCTGCACGCCGGCCTGTGCCAGGAAGATCCGGTACACGGCATCTTCCAGGGCCGGCGTGCGGTCCAGCTCGGGAACGCCGTAGTGCGCCAGCGCCCGTGACAGCCGCTCCCGGAACGCCTGGGGCAGCTGCTCGCGTTCGAGATCGAGGCTGTGCAGGTAGGCGTGGAACAACTCGCGCGGGCTGTGCACCCGCTCGTCACGGAGATCGTCGCGGCCGGGGCGGTTACGGCCGAGCTCGCACAGGTCGGCGAACGCCCCGAACAGTGCCATCTCTGCCTCGATCGGCGCGTGTCCCTCGGATTCCGCGGCCGTCCGCAGTCGCTGGTACTGCGCCAGGGTGCTCTGAGCGTCCTCGTCGCTCAGGTCGAAACCGAGCAGCAGGCCACGCAGGTCCCGCAAGCAGGCGGCGGCCTGGGCGGCCACGGATTCGGTGCGCCGCTCAGGCAGTTCCAGGTCGGTGGCCGGTCCGGCGGCGGCGGTCTGCTCGACATCGCCCAGCGGCTCCAGCCGGACCAGCGGCATCCCCGACTCGACCTGGGTTCCGGAGGACACCAGTAGCTCGCGCACCCGCGCCGGGAACGGCGCGGCGATGATCGTCTCCATCTTCATGCTCTCGAGCACCAGCACGGGGGCGCCCGCGGCCACCTCGCTCCCGACGGCGACCGGCACCGCGACGACCAGCGCGGGTGCCGGTGAGCGGAGCACGCCGCCCTCGTCCCGGGTGACCCGGTGGGTGGTGGCATCGACCTCGATCAAGTTCACGGCGCCGTGGGTGGCGCTGACGATCCGGAACCGCTGGTCGCCGATCTCGAGCCGGCCGGAGTAGCTGTCCAGCCGATCCAGCCGGGCATCGACCGGCGGTGCGTCGTCGATGCCGACCCGGAACCGGTCCGGTCCCAGCTGGTGCACGGCCACCCGGTGGGAGTTGCCGCGCAGCTTGAGGTCGATCGCCCGCTCGGTCTGGTGCCGAGCCTGTGGCCGGCCGCCGTG
>JAABUR0100010196.1_pt1 | contig 10369 bp, 10 predicted proteins | sample 5560091 | NCBI WGS metagenome assembly JAABUR01 (sample SAMN10711879, study PRJNA513375) | rock metagenome | isolation source: Antarctica rocks | place: Antarctica: Victoria Land, University Valley sud
GCCCTTTTGAACATTGCCCGAATGTACGGCCGGCCATTGCAGTTTTGAAGGATATGAAATTTACAAATTACCAGTTACTGAATCTGCCCCATAATATCAAAGCTGATTGGATAGATAAAGGTTATCCTGTTTCCAAACAATAGTTCAATTAATTTTCTTCTGTTTTAATTATAGTTTTTCTTTCAACTCATTTATAGATTTTGTAAGTGTTACAATTTGGTTTTTCAATTCCGTTACATCTTTGGCTGCTGCTGCCGGAGCATTCATCTCTTCTGCGTCCCGTCCTATAAAAAAGGATGCCAGAGTAGCTGTAACATAGCCGAATATAGTATATCCAAATAATGATAATAAAAAAGCAAGGCCTCTGCCTGCTGTTGTTAAAGGCCAAAAGTCACTGCCTGCCGTAATAATCCTCATAGCTGTCCACCACAAGGCCATGCCATAAGTTTCAAAACCGTGGTTAGGATGCTCAACTGCATACATACCCCCTGCGCCACTAAGAGTTACTGCGACCGTTAATGCAGTCACAAAGCCAAACGCTCTTCTCTTCATAGCAGCACTAAGGCTAATCATACTTCTGTTCAGCGATGAAACAACCTTTATAAGCTGGATGCCTTTTACCAAATGAATAAAGCGTAAAATACTAAATAGCCGAAGTGCAGGAATAAGCAATGATATAGTGCTAAGCCAGTTCTTTTTCAGAAAACTCAATTTCACCGGCGCCAAAGCAAACTTTATTAAAAAATCAATGATAAAAATTATCCAGATTATGAAGCTAAAAAATTCCAGTGATTCTGATAATTCCCACATCACTTCAATAATCAGCAGTATAAGCCAGACAAAACCCAGGAGAATCATAGGACCTTCCAAAATCTTTTGAATAGAAGCAAGAAGCTTTCTTCTCTCGTTTATCATCTGTCTTTTCATTCTTCTGTAATTTTTATTTATAAAATTTAAAGTTATCGTTTCGAACAAAAACATAATGATTTTTAAACACCTTCGGGTAAACTTCTTTCAGTCCTACCGGATTTTTTTATCCGAATATCAAGGGCATCTTTAGGCTTTATTATAAAACTCCTGATAAAAATTTTAAACGTCTTTTTATTTCGTCTTTTTTTTCTATAAATAATTCATCATTTTGCTTCCATAATGAAGGTTAATATTATATTAGCATTTTATAAGACAATTTATTTGTAAAGATGTAGTTGTCAATTTTGAGAAATTTCTTATGCTAATGTCTATTGATTTTTATGAATAGAAGGTGCAGCAAGGATGGCTATAGAAAGACAGATATTAATGACTAATTCAGACCCGTTTTTACTTAATAATACTTAATAACATAAGCAGTAGTTGTGTTTTATTCTTAATTAAATAATTCTATCTATATGACAGCAGACTCCATGCTTGATAATAAGCACATATCATTTGAAAAAATACCTGCAGCTATTTATAATGAATCACAACAACCGTCTGCCGTTGTTGCAAGGGAAATAGCAGATATTATTATCCATATAAATGCTGAGGGAAGAAATGCAGTGTTAGGACTAGCAACAGGATCTACTCCTAAAAAAGTGTATAAAGAGTTGATACGCTTACATAAGGAAGAAGGGTTAAGCTTTAAGAATGTTGTTACCTTTAATCTTGATGAATATTATCCTTTGAAGCAGGAAGCTATGCAAAGCTATCGCCGCTACATGAAGGAAAACCTTTTTGATCATATTGATATTGCTCCAGAGAATTGTCATGTACCTGATGGCACGGTGCCGCAGGAATTGGTAAAAGGATATTGCGATAACTATGAGAAAAAAATAGAGGAAGCGGGTGGTCTCGATTTTCAATTGCTCGGCGTAGGCAGTAACGGGCATATAGGGTTTAATGAACCAGGCTCACACATCAATTCCATTACCCGCCTTATTACGCTTGATCTGGTAACCCGTGCAGACGCAACTTCTGAATTCGGAGCGCTTGCCAATGTTCCAAAAAAAGCGATTACGATGGGGATCAGCACTATTTTAAAAGCCAGACGAATTGCACTGCTGGCTTTGGGAGAGCATAAAGCTCAAATCGTAAAGAAAGCTGTCGAAGGTCCTGTTACGGAATTTGTTCCTGCATCTTATCTGCAGGGGCATAGCAATACTTTGGCAGTTATTGATGAAGCAGCATCGGCTGAATTAACCCGTCGTAAAGCTCCCTGGCTGACAGAGAATGTATTGTGGGATGTAGCTATGATTAAAAAAGCTGTTATACACCTGGCGTTAGCAGTTGACAAACCGATATTGAAGCTTACCAATAATGATTACAATGAAAATGGTTTAAGCGAATTACTGGCTTTATATGGGCAGGCTTATGATATTAATATAAAGGTTTTTAACTGGCTGCAGCATACTATAACCGGCTGGCCTGGCGGTAAGCCGAATGCAGATGATAAAAACAGACCTGAACGTGCTAATCCTTCACAAAAAAGAGTATTGATTTTCAGTCCGCATCCTGATGATGATATTATTTCTATGGGTGGAACCTTTCAGCGGTTGGTAGACCAGGGCCACGAAGTACATGTAGCTTACCAGGTATCAGGAAACATAGCAGTCGCAGATGATGAAGCGCTGCGATTTATTGAGTTTGTAGTAGATTTTAATGGAGAATTTCATATTGAAAGTGAAGAAGTAATTGATATGTATAAACAAGCCGCTGATTTTCTGAAGAAAAAGCAAAGCGGCGAACAGGACTCTAAACAATTGCGTTATATAAAAGGCATTATAAGAAGAGGTGAAGCGAAAAACACATGTCGTTTTGTAGGGGTACCACCTGAAAATATCCACTTTTTAAATCTTCCTTTCTATGAAACCGGTCTTGTCGAAAAAAAGCCGTTAGGAGAAGAAGATTATCAAATTGTAATGGATGTAATTGAAAAAGTAAAACCTCATCAGTTATATGCTGCAGGTGATTTAGCTGACCCGCATGGTACTCATAAAGTTTGTCTTGATGCTATTTTTGAAGCAGTTAACAGGTTGAAAACTGAAGAATTTATGAAAGATTGCTGGGTATGGTTGTATAAAGGTGCATGGGCCGAATGGGATATTGATCTGATAGAGATGGCTGTTCCTATGAGCCCGGACGAAGTGCAAAAGAAAAAATTTGGCATTTTCAAACATCAGTCTCAAAAAGATGGTGTGGTCTTTCAAGGCAGTGACTCAAGAGAATTCTGGAAACGGTCTGAAGACAGAAACAGGGCCACAGCAGAATTATATAACAACCTTGGTTTGGCAGAATATGCAGCTATGGAAGCATTTGTAAGATGGAAATTTTAGAATTTGTATTTTCGATACTACAACATGAAAAATGTAAAAGAAAAGTATTGAAAAATCAATGGCTATTTTTATGAGGATGTACAAATTGTCCTCTTTTTCGAGTTGGCGGTAATTTAAAAGTCGAATAGTTTGAAAAGATTTCTTATAAAATTAATTTTCCCTTTCAAATGGACAATTTCTAAAATTGGAAAAGGACTTAAATATTTTTTCATTGATAACTTTGATAAAATTAATTTAGTAGTACTTCCTAATTTACTTTTTGGTCTTGTTGGAGCAAGCATAATAATTTATGGCTTTGAAAATATAAAAGAAGATACTACGAGTTTAACAAACTACGGTTTTGCTATTCTTGCTGGTATTGCATCTATTTGCTTCTCTTGGACGAGAGGACTTGATATTAAAGAAGAACCATTAATGATTGCAAGGATTTCTAAGGCAGGTGAAGGGTCATTGCATTGTGCTATAATTTTTCTATAGGCATCTGCATTAAAATATGCATCACTACATCTTGACTTATTAATTCCAAAATCGTGGACAGTAGTATATCCTACACTTAACTTCATTATTTCTATAACATATGTCACTTGTTTTACTTTCCGTTTTTTTAAGGTTGACAGAGTAATTTGCGACATAAATAAATTGTTGTATGAAAGATTACATAAAGGCGAAAGAAACTAAACCTCCGCCAACATTAGCTTTTAAAAAAAAGGCAGAAGAATATAAACTCAACAAATTAACTATATTAAAACAGCGGGAAGTAAATGAAGCAACATATCTCAAATGCCCTTACTTCTTAATTCTGTAAAAAGTTGCGCGGCATCCTAAGACGGACTATACATTTACAAATAAATAATGAATAAAGACACTACGAATTTTCGCTTTCCGAAAATAAGCCTTTCAGGGGAATAGCAGAGATGATTTCAGTAATTTAGGTTCATGAAATACAAGAGTAGCTTTTCAGAACACTATCGTAATTTATTGGAAGGCCAGTATGACTGCATCGACCGCATTGTATTGAATGCTTATTATCCGAAGTTGCTAAGTGGTGGTGGTTTTCGTGATTGGTGGCGGCAGTTGCAAGGCAGTGATGAAGGTCTCAATACGGCAGCATTGATGCGGATGGCAGGTGTTGTAAGCCAGCGTGTACAGGCATACTGCAAGAGAAACGGTATTGCTTTTATGCATTATCAAACAGGCGAGCGCAAACATGAAGATGCAGCAAAATTGTTTCCGGCTGATGCTGCTTATAAAGGGATTTTTGCTATATTCTGTTCAAGAGCTACCAGTATGTTATGGGAAGTGCATGAATTTGGGAATGGGAAGATTGACATACGTCGTAAAAAGAAAGCGTCGCCGGTTAATCATTATTATTTTCACATTAAGGATAAGCAGTGGGGACATGTATGTGTGTGTATGTGCGCCCATCCGCCATTCAGTTGTAATATTATCTTAAACGGGCATGAATGGGTGGAGAATCATAAGCAAACGCAGAGCCTTGCTGTTAGTAAAGAAAGCAATTGTTTTACATCATATAAGGATGGAGAAAAGTTATCTCGAATTGCAGACACTCTGAAACATCAGGGGCAATTAGAGAAGGTTTGCCAACGGTGGATATATGGTTGTTTATGGTTTGCCCTTGATTATGAAGGGCAAAAAAGAACAGGTTTTTCCTACAAATTTTCAGTTTATCAGGTAGAGTACAGCCGCAATTTTCTCTTTAAAAGAGGGCGGCAGTTAGACGATGTCTATCAACACATCATCAATTTAACAAGAGAAAGAATAGACATTGCTTACCTGAAAACGTTATTGGGAAGAAAGACTCGTCCATACATAACCAAACACCATTCTTCTGTACCGGAGGTACATGTTCAGACACCTGATTACAACTTGACGGTATTTAAAATACACGTTGGCAAACTGACGCTCAAGCTGTATGACAAAGGCGAACGTACCCTTCGGGCAGAAGTAGTAGTACACAACACAAAGGAGTTGGGATGCAAAAGAAGCTTAGAATACTTTGAAACGATGGTTGTTAAGCTTAATGAAGTAATGGGAAGTTTTATCAATAACATTACCTATGCCCATTGTGCCATTATAGATGATGGCACAATGGAAGATATGGGCAAGCCGGTTCAAAGCGGCAAGACAAGGCTGGCAGGTATAACACTAACCAAAAAACGAAACGTAGCTTTGATGGAAAGCATATTGGCCTTAATGATATATCCTAAAGGCTTCAGTTGTGCCAACCTGAAGGAAATGATGAACAAGAAGCGGTTCAGGGATTACACCATTAACAATGCCCGTTACGATATGCGCAAGCTACAGGGGAAAAAATTTGTGCAGAAGATAAAAGGCAAACAAAAGTATCAGGCAACAAGACAAGGGATACAAATCATGTCAGCGGCATTATGTGTATGGAAACAGGAATTAAAACCACTTTTAACAATAGTGAACAAAAATAATATTGATGAACAAGCCAAAGAGCTGACTTTAGTGGAGACTCATTTTTTAAACGCAAAAAGGGAAATAAACACCATATCTAACCTCTATGGCATTAAAATCGCAAGCTAAAAAAGTGACAACTTGTTGTACTGTTTTTTGCAGTTAGCGTCTAAAATTTCACCACAAGCAATCATATCACTGAAAGAAGCACTTTCAGTAATTTTTTGGAAAAAAGGAGGATCTACAAGACTTTATTAAATTGGCAATAGTTAATAATTCAATCGTTCTCAAACCTCCTTATTTTCACAATGACTAATGAGCAATAGTATTTAAGCAAAATCTTTTATTGTATTAGGCTATCGAGATTATAGAGCAGCAAGATTTCTATTAAACAGATGAATAATAAAAACCCAAACATAAAACACAGAAATCTTCTCCCTGTGAATAAACTAAAAAAGAGTCAACCATTTTCAGGACAATGCAGTGTGTAACATGCCACTCCAAATAATAAAATGCAGGATACTTGAAAATGCCGGACATAAATTTAGATGCATCTTTTTTTAAAAAAAGTATTTAGAATCGTATACTTTTTCTCCTTGCACATTTCTTACGCCATAATTAAATCCTTTAAGTGCAGAGTACCCTCCATACTCACCATTTTTGGTCAGGGCAATAAAGGCAACCTGGATTGTTTTTGCATTTAACCCGTTTCGTTTCACAATACGTTCTACAGCTTTTTTGCAGGATTCTTCAGGTGATAACCCCTGTCGTAAAAGCTCAACAACAGTATGTGAACCACAAATTTTTACTACCTCTTCACCCACTCCCGTAGACGTGGCCGCACCAACTTCATTATCAACATAAAGGCCGGCTCCTATTATTGGTGAGTCTCCAACTCTTCCGCTCATTTTATAAGCCATGCCGCTGGTGCTGCATCCACCGCTAAGATTTCCATCAGCATCAAGGGCAAGCATGCCAATAGTATCATGATTATTGATTTGTCCCTTTACCTGTTTTTGCTTTTGTTTATTTCTTTCTTCTTCTATGTTATCAACCGTAATCATGGGGTTGTAGTGAGAGCTTTTAATCCATAGCCTCCAGGCTTTCTCACTTTCAGCAGTCAGCAGGTTTTCTTTTTTAAATCCCTGTGAGAGCGCAAACTTCAATGCTCCGGCGCCTGCTAACTGCACATGTGGTGTTTTCTCCATAATCAGACGGGCAACAGACACAGGATGCATTATATTTTCTAAAGCCATTACCGCCCCGCAGTTTCCTTTTTCATCCATTACGCAGGCATCCAATGTTACTTTGCCATCACGGTCTGGCAACCCGCCGTAACCGACACTTTGATCACCGGGATCTGCTTCTGTAACACGCACACCTTTTTCTACAGCATCGAGGGCTCTGCCTTTGTTTTCTAATACAGTCCACGCTGCCGCATTTGCTTTTACATTTGGCGACCAGGTGGATATAACAACAGGACCTTTAGAAGATGATTTACCAAAGCCATACTTATTTACGAGTAATAATGAAGAGCTAAAAAAAGATGATTGTAAAAATTTTCGACGGTTAAGCATGATTAAGTTAATTAATAAATTTCTTTATAGTAAATAAAGTTGTTTCATTAGACAAGGATAATTTTAAAATTTAAGGTAGTAATAAAATTGTTAGATTAAAGAATAATTAAAAAACCTGTAGTAAATATTTAATTTGCAAAGCCATTTTCATAGATTAAGTATTGTATGTTTATTAAGTTCTGTTAATAATAGTTTCTTCAATTATTCACAAAAGAGAACAACAATTATTTGTAATTTTTTTAAAAATAAATGCTGGTAAATACAGTAATAAACTTTGCGTTACCACGCTTCTCTGAATAAACAGATGTAATTATGATGAAAATTTCTGAAGCTTCGAGTGCAGATGTTACTGAGATTTGTGCACTTGTAAACAGTGCCTATCGCGGAGAAAGTTCCCGTACAGGATGGACAACAGAAGCAGACCTTTTAGGCGGTATACGCATTGATGAAGATACACTGCTGTATTATTTTGAAGAACCGAATTCAGACATAATTAAATGTACAGACGATAATCAGCAGATAACAGGATGTGTATATTTAAAAAAAGAACAGGAACAGCTTTACTTAGGCATGCTGACTGTTGACCCTGAATTGCAGGGAAAAGGTATTGGTAAAATGCTATTACAGGCATCAGAAGAAAAGGCAAAACAATCAGGTTGCAGAAGTATCGTCATGACTGTGATAACTTACAGGCATGAACTGATTAAATGGTACAAAAAATATGGATATTATGAAACAGGTCAAAAACAACCTTTTCCCAAAAGCGAAAAATTCGGAGAGCCAAAGGTACCACTTGAATTTTTAGTTATGGAAAAGATCATATGATATAATAAAATTTGAGGGGAATAATGTTTAAAACAGGAGACATTCTTGCAGCACGTGATACCTGCTTTTCTATAATTAAAATTTTGCCTTATAACCTGATCCTCTCTCTTACCATTTATCCCTAAAGTCATAACCGGTTTACAAATTTATCCACCCTCAGCAATTATTAACTAAAGTAATTTTGCCGCTTATCACATGAATGTCTCATAATTTGTTTTTCATCCCAATTTGTTTTTAAACATGTATTGCTCACTCTACTTTTGACTTGTCAATAAAAAACAAATGACAAATTTCAAAACAAAAATAAAAAACAACATTATGAAAAAGTTATTCTTCACCGCCTTATTAGCAGCAACAGTTGCAGTAAGCGCTTTTGCAACAGACGCAAACAAAATTAATTCCATCGCTGTTAACAATTTTGAAGCTGCATTCGAACATGCCTCTGATGTTAGCTGGACTACAGGCAAAGATAATACAAAAGCAACTTTTGTATTAAACAATATAAGGATGGAAGCTTTGTATAGTCCTGAAGGTGATTTAATCGGAACAACCAAAGGCATCACTTTGGAGGAATTACCTGTAAATGCAAAAAGAACCTTTGCTAAAAAATATGAAGGTTATATTGTAAAAGAGGCTATTCGTTTTGAGGGAAATGACGAAGGAGCTTATTTCATCTCAGCAGAAAACGAAAAAGAAGCTGTTATTCTTAAAGTAAATGATAACAGCAGTGTTTCTGTAATGAAATCCAGTAAGAAATAAAACAGCTAATATATCGCCTGAAATACCGATTAAAAAGTCATGGAACTAAAAGCGTTCTATGGCTTTTTTTTATTGTTGTTGCTGGATTGGATTATTTTTTGTAAAAATTTAGAAGTATTTAAAAAGAAAAAAAAATAATCAATTTTACTGAAATAATTAAAAGAATTGCTAATTTAAACAAAAGAAACCCCTTTCTAATAGCACTTCTTAGTCTCCACTTTATACAAATATTTCAACATTTGAAAAAATATATTATAAAGACGTTAGTTAGACTTGTTGTACGGAAGGGATATTAATACCTAAAATCTATGCATTACCAGGAATATGCTCCCTCTTTATACTTGCGTCCTTTTATAGAAAAATTCTGGACACTGGAATCAGATGCTTCTGACACGTATCCGATGGAACACCTTATTACGCCAAACGGCGCTGAAGCAATTATTATAACATATCAACCAGCAGCTCAAAAGTTTATTTTAAACAATCAACTAACTACCCTGCCAGAGGTGTATATGCTTATGCAATTGCATTCGCCCTGGAAGGTAATTACTGAAGGTTGTTCAGGTATAGTAGGCGTATTTTTCAGAGCGGGTTCGTTATACACCTTATTAAAAACTTCAATGACAGACATAATCGGACAAGTAATAGAGTTGCAGGCATTTTTAGGAAGCAAACCTGTCCGGCTGTTTAGGGAACGACTTGTGGAAGCTCCTCCCGGAGAACGTATTGGGCTGACAGAACATTTTTTTAGCCATTATTTCTGCAATATGCCTGATCATCAAAATACAATCCGGTCTGCAATAAAATTAATCAGGCAACATAATGGTATGATTCCTATTGAAAAAATGGCTAGTAAGTTAGGGATTAGCCGACAGGCAGTTGCAAGGCAATTTGCAGGAAAAGTAGGTGTATCGCCGAAGCAATATAGCCGGCTGATTCATTTTAATGAAGTACAAAAATTTCTTATCAACCATCCTAATGCCTCCTGGCTCGACGTAACATATAGATTTGATTATTTCGATCAGTCGCACCTGATCAAGGATTTCTACCAGTTCACCGGTACTTCTCCCAAAGGATATACTGCTTTAGACACCTTTCTTGTCAACAACTTTGCCCTGCCTGATATTGATAGAAAATTTTTTTAACTGATTTCCATCTCCTGCAGACCTTAAAAAAATTTTAACGCAGAGGACGCTGATAAAAATACCCTCAAATACCCGCAGAGACAAAACAATAAAAATGATGACAGAAAATGAAATTACAGAAATAATAATTGGATGTGCCATTAAAGTACATAAATCATTAGGACCAGGATTGTTAGAGTCAGCATATGAGGAGTGTATGGCTTATGAGTTGAGAAAAACAATGCTGGAAATTGAAAGACAAAAACCTTTGCCCTTAGTGTATGAAGAAGTGAAGTTGGATTGCGGTTACAGATTAGATTTTATGGTAAGCAAA
>JAABUR0100010201.1_pt1 | contig 10367 bp, 10 predicted proteins | sample 5560091 | NCBI WGS metagenome assembly JAABUR01 (sample SAMN10711879, study PRJNA513375) | rock metagenome | isolation source: Antarctica rocks | place: Antarctica: Victoria Land, University Valley sud
AGCGCCCGCCAGCGCCGGCGTCCCTCACCAGCGTCATAGCGACCGCACCGTCGCCGACAGACCCCACAGCGATCGCGCTCTCGGAAGCCCGGCCGGGCGCTCACGATCACCTCTCCCTCGCTGCCCGTCGTTACGTCCTCAACCACCGTCCGTTGCAGCCCCAACAGCCGCGCCCATACCCTGATTCCGCGCACGTCGTATCGCCTCCTGAGATTTCCAGCCGTCGAGAAGCCGGAAACGCTAGGCGGCGCGCGGCGTGCGCCCTCTCCTCAGCCGCTCACCAAGCCCACGGAAACGTCAGAAGCGCCAAAAAGTGGAGTCGGCATGCTGGACCCTCTCGGCAGAGAGGACAGCCAGACGCCACGTCAATACGGCTCGGAGGTTCGTCGCCAGGTGATCGAGCTGGCGCGTGCGGGCACGAAGGTCAAGCAGTTCGCCCGCACGTTCCAGATGAGCGACGGGACGATCTACAAGTGGCTCAAGCAAGCAGGACCGGATCGACCGCGGCGAGGCCGAGGGTGCAATGACGTCGCAGCAGCTCGAGCTCGCCGCGGCCCGCCGGCGGATCCGGCAGTTGGAGACGGAGCTTGCGGTCGCTAGGAAGGTGAACGAGGTGTTCCTGGCGGAGGGCCTGAGCCCAAAAGGCTCTACCGGGTGATCGAGTCTCTGACTGGGCAGGGCATCAACGTGCAGCAGGCGTGCGTCTCTCTTGATGTCTCGCAGTCGGGCTATTGCGCGTGGGAGGGCCGGCCGGACGCGCCACGGACGCTGCGGCGGATCTGGCTGGCGAGGGAGATCGCCGACTTCACAAAGCCTCCGGCGGGACCGACGGCGCGCTGCGTGTAACGGCAGAGCTCCGATACGGGCGGGAGATCCACGTCGGACACAACGCCGTCGAGTCGATCATGCGCGAGATCGGGATCAGGGGTCTGCCGACCCGCAGGTTGCCGTGCGGCGCGAGGGTGTCGAAGGTGACCTCTCTGGATCTGGTGGGGCCGCGGCTGGGCCTACGGCGCGATCTACCGCAACAGCACCGAGCGCACCGCCGCCCATGACGGCTGGCTCTGGCACTACAACCCATCTCCGCAAACACTCAGCCCTCGGCCACCACCGCCCATCACCAAGGTCATCAACCTTCTCGGGACTTACAACTAGACTGCCGGAGGTGTTGAGCCGGTTCCCACTGCGCACGTCGTGAAGAGTGTGAGGGTGGCGTACGGCGGTCCCGCCGCCCGGCTGCGCGCGTTGGCGGGCGAACGAGCCGACGTGTGGGGACGCCGAGCTCTCGTGGCCGCTGGTTGCCTGCTTGTGCTCGACTCGGCCGCCACCTTACATCTGGGTTACACGCTGACCCTCAGCTACTTGCTGATCGCCATTGCATGCGTGATCGGCGCGCCGAAGCTCGTGAGGTGCTGGAGCGCGCAACCGCCAGTCGTTCAGACCTTGGCTGCCGCACTGCTTGCCGTCTACGTTCTGGCGGCCGTCACCGGCCAACCCGAGACGCTTGCGACCTCCCAGCGCGCGGGCTCCCAGCGGGAGTATGTGTACTTGGTCGATCTGAGTCTCGGGCTGATGAGCATGATGCTGGTCCCGGCACTCTGGAGCCGGCGCTCGGCGGCTCCGCTGGCACGGGCCATCGCTGTCGCCGGAGCGCTTGCAGGCGCCTACGCCGTATACCAGTGGTTCGCGCTGCGCTACGGACTGCCGTTCTCGGATGTCAACAACACCCTCGACTCGAACGGCACCACGACCGGTGCATCGCAAGGAATCGGTCTTTTTGGTGGCCAGCGGATTCGCGGGACGTTTCTCGAGCCTCACTTCTTGGGCATGTTTCTCGCAGCTGCACTACCACTTCAGGCCTGGAGCACACTGCGACTTCGAGGTCTGACACGCGCTCTATCCGCAATAAGCGTGCTGCTCTCGGCAACCGCCCTGCTGCTGACCGACTCTGCGCCTGCATGGGGGACGCTGTCGCTGGGGGTCGTGAGCGCCGCGCTGCTTACGAGCATCGGGATGGGCAAGGTGAAGACGTCCGCGGCAGTAGGGATCGCAGCAGTGGCCTTATGCCTGGCTGTCGTTCCGACGGTTGCCGCTCCGAGCGTACTCGCATCGCTCACGGGAAGGTCGACCACCGAGGCCAGGTCGACAACGACCTTCCGGACCAACATCTGGAGATTGGACGTCCAGTTGTGGGAGCGTCGTCCGGTGCTCGGCTACGGTCCAGGCCAGAGCGCGGTGCAAGTCGCATACGCCTACGCAGCGCCTGCGAAACCTCGAACACTGGTCTCGGCTCAAGGCCTCTGGGCTTCAGCGCTGGTCGATTCCGGTGTCGTCGGCCTGTGCGTATGGATCTACCTGCTTGGTGCCTTGGTGACCACCGGCGTTGTCGGTGTTATCCGCAGACCGACACTACTCGCCGGCGCCGCTTTCGCCGCCGCCGTCGTAGTGACTATCGATGTCGCCACTTCCGGCGACCGGCTCGAACCACGTCACTGGCTCGTGCTGGGTCTAGCGCTGGCGCTGAGCCGCGGCGCGGCCGGCACCGAGTCCGGCGAGCGCCAGGAGCAGGCCGGCTAGCAGCCCGCCGGCTGTCCAGGGCAGCACCGAAGAGGCGACCACGCCGGCTGCTCGGGCCGGTAGAAGCGTGTCCGAAAGATCCGTGGCGAATAGTGCTTGCTCCTGACGCGACGAGAGAGATCCGAGCACACGAGCGCCGGGCAGCGTCGGATCGGTCAGACTAACGGCGCCCACAGCAAAAATTGTCCCTCTACCGCCCGCTCGTTGGACGTCGAGCTCGGCAACCGAGCTTAGGGTTCGCGGTGTCCACCCCACCGACAGCCGAGTCCAGCGCGTTGGCACGAGTACTGGGGCAGACGGCGTGTAATCGCTTGGACCCCTGCCGATGAGAAGGGCGACCTTTATCGGTGCACTCGCGCCCCGCACCCACACGCTCATGGTGTACCGGATGCCCGGAATAACGGTATAGGGAACTGTGTGTGCGATTCCACATCCCCGCGGTCCTGCACAATTCACCACTAGGTCGGTTTTGCCGAAGCGCGGATTGAGGTGGTCAAGGGTCAGTGAGCTCGGCGGGATGGAGAACTTCGAGAAGGCGTTCCATCCGTCGACTCCCCCGTCGTAATTGCCGAGGAGGATACTTCGGCCTTGAGCGCGTGCATAGATGAGTGCACCCAGGGAAACCAGCTGAGCCGCGACCGAGTTAGCAACGGCCTCGGCCTCTGCACTCGTTCGGCCGCGCGCGATGATCTCCAGGCCTCCGGCCGCCGTCACGCGTGTCCCGACCGCCCCCTGGGAGGATCCGCCGGACGTCACCACCTCCGGAGACGGACTCACTGCGCCGGCACGAACAAGTCCGGCTAGGAGCTTGCTCGTTTGTCCGGATGGCGCTTCTCCAGCTCTAGGAGGTGGCGTTATGAGCGTCGCTACCGCCCTGTAACGGCCAGACAGCGGTGTCTTCAGCGCTGCACCGGTCGCAGCTCCGAGTACGGGCAACGCAAGTATTAAGGTCAGCGCAGTTCGCCGGGCACCGAACCACCCGAATAGAGAACGGCGCTCAGCGCCGGAAACCGCGGGGGTCTTCGGAGGAGTCCTACCCGCAGCCGTCACTATATGAAGCGTACCGGCTAACGAAACTGTCCGTCGAACGGCGGAGGGATGGAGATGCTTCCGCTGATACGTTGTCTCCGATGTCGACGGTCCTGCGGGCCAACTGGACGATCGGAGTGGGCGACGACGGCAAGGTTGCGTGTTATGTCGGTGGTCGGCACGGCGTCGAGAATTTCATGAAGATCGCGTCGGCCGCGCGCAGTTCCTCCGGCCAAGACGACCTCCTGCATGCCCTCATTCACACCGGGTCAGCATGGGGTCAGTCGCGCAGGGCTGCTTGCCCACATGCGCACACGATGTGATCGCGACCTGGAAGATGCTCCCTCGACCTGCTGTAGACGAATCCTCACGGCCTGCCGCTACAGTACTTATCAACGCCCTTGCGATGCATTCAGTCTCGGATGCAGCACGAGTGTTCCTGGATAACGTCATCCGCGGCCTGCCTGAGGCGTGGCCAGAAGCTCACGTTGTAGTGATCGTCCGACATGGCGCGAAACTCCCGAGCGGGGCTCGCATAACTGCCATCCGACTTGGTTCGTCAGGGTCAGGTGTGCTACGCGTTGTCGACGAGCTGGTCCGCGTCCGGTGGATCATCCGTCGTGTCGCGCCCGACGTGGTCATCAATCCCAACGAGTCGATCCCGGGAGGCGTGAGAGCGCCGTTGGTCGTCGTAGCCCAGAACCTCTTCTTTCACTGCCCGGAGATCGGGCCGCTCAGGCACGGCTCAGGGGCTGCTCGCTTGCGCTCGAGACTTCAATTCGCTTTCTACCGCTGGAGGATGCCTCACGCATATGCGCGTGCGGACGCAACAGTCACCGTTTCCGCGCACGCGGCAGGGGAGCTTGCCGAGCACGCCGAACTCGATCTGGAGAAAGCTCACGTCGTGCATTATGGCGCCGACCGCTTACCGATAGGGGCACGAGCCAGACCCGGCACTAATAAGAAGATCTTGATCGTGGGTGCTGTCGCTCACTACAAGAGGGTGGAGCAAGCGCTCGAGGCGTTGGCCATACTGCGACAGGCTGGCGATTATGTGTTATGGCTAGCCGGAGGCTGCTGGCCAGGCCAGGAAGATGTTCTCCGGTCACGCGCTCGAGAGCTGGGGCTCCAAGATGCCGTCAGATTCCTGGGACCGGTCGGTTCCGACGAGCTCGTAGCTCTGTTTGCGAGCTCTCATGTCGGACTTGCCCTCTCAGCCTGCGAGTCGTTCGGCATCCCTGTGATCGAGGGGCTGCGAGCTGGACTTCCACACGTGGTCGCGGACGAGCCGTGGAGCGCGGAGACCGTTGCGGACTCTGTGGTACGCGTCGATGCTCGTGATCCCAGCGCGATCGCCATGGGAATCAGGCGCCTGGAAGACCCGAAGGAATGGGAGATCATGGCCCAGCGCGGACGCGAGCGAGCGTCGCGCTACACCTGGCAAGCCAACGCTGCCGGGATCGCGGCAGTCGCGATTCGGGTCGTCGAACAACGACGTATGAGCACGGCTGGATGAGTTTTGCGCACGCGCGCCAACGGCCTTCGCGGGCGGTTCGCAGTGCTGTACGCGCTCCACGCTCATGTCAGGGAGGATCGCGTCATCCGTGAGATCGACACTTTGAGCGGCGCTCCGGCCCGGGCAAACTTTGCAATGCCGGTGCCGAGCCCTGGGACCCACGTCTCGAAACGCGCCCGACGAGCGATGCCGCCTTCGGCTCGTCGCGGCTCGCTCGATAACCGCGAAAAGCTCGTCCCGGCCGGCGCGTCCGCACTGATGACCCGGTCCTGTCGATGCCAGCGCGTGAAGTCGCCTAGAGGAGCCCATTGCGATCGCGGCTACGGCACATGCTGTCCGGGTGGCTGGCGGCATACGACGCAGTCCAGCCGCCCGCGCCGAACCCGTGGCCCTCGCCGGGGACCGGGCTTAGCCTCCGAGAGTTGCTGGATACCGTGACTGCCGCGTGCATCATTCGTATGCTGCGGTGCTTGCGCCAACTGCTCCAGAACGTCTCCACCGGTGAAATCACCGTTGAGGAAGTCCCGGTGCCAGCACGCGGCGACGCGTCGCTGCTCGTTGCCACACGGCACTCGCTGATCAGCGCCGGCACTGAGCGCGCCGTGCTCGAGCTGGGCCGGGCGTCACTCGCCGCCAAGGCCCGGGCGCGGCCTGATCTCGTCCGCCAAGTGGTCGAATCGGTCCGCACCGAGGGCGTCGGCCGAACCTACGCGAAAGTCCGCGGTCGCCTAGGCGAGCCCAACGCACTCGGGTACAGCCTGGCCGGCGTCGTGCTCGAGGCATGTGACGACGCGCCAGCCGCACCGGGTCAGCTCGTGGCTTGCGCCGGCGCTGGACTAGCTTCGCACGCCGGGGTGGTGGCCGTTCCGCGCACGCTCTGCGCACTGGTGCCCGAAGCGGTCCCCAGCGCAGATGCGGCCTACGCCACCGTCGCAGCGATCGCCCTACACGGGGTGCGGCTGGCGGAGGCGCGGCTGGGAGACGTCGTCGCGATCGTCGGACTCGGACTCGTGGGCCAGCTCGCGGTTGAGCTCGTACAGGCCGCCGGCGCAGTCGCAGTAGGAGTGGATCCGGATACTCGGCGCGTCGGACTGGCGCGCGAGGCCGGCGCGCTGGCGGTCGGCGAACCGGCGGAGCTGGAGGCCGAGATCGCGCGGCTCACCGACAGGCGAGGCGCCGACGCGGTGCTCGTGACCGCAGCCAGCCGTTCGGCCGAGCCTCTGGTGACGGCGACCACGGTTGCGCGGGAACGGGCAGTTGTCTGCATCGTTGGCGACGTCGGGATCTCTTCCCCACGCGCGCCGCTGTTCTCGAAGGAGCTGCGTCTTGTCGTCTCACGCTCCTACGGTCCCGGACGCTATGACCCGACATACGAAGAGGGTGGCATCGACTATCCCGCCGGATACGTGCGGTGGACCGAGGGGCGGAACCTTGAGGAGGTCCTGCGACTGATGGGCACGGGCCAGTTAAGACCGGGACGACTCACTACGCACGTGTTCGATCTCGCCGAAGGCGCACGCGCCTACGCCCTCCTGGAGAGCGCGGAGCCGTCCCTGGGCATTTTGCTGCGCCATTCCGAGCCCAGCGACCCCGGGGCGAGGACGCTGCGCCTGGATGATGGCCGACGACGCCGTCGGATCGGTCGAACCCGAATTCGCGTCGGTGTGGTGGGAGCAGGCACCTTTGCGCGCACGGTGCTGATGCCAGCGATCGCCAGGGACGCTGATATCACCGCGATCGCAACGCAGACCGGGGTCTCCGCGCGGGCGAGCGCACATCGCTTCGGCGCCAGGATCGCTACCACGGACGCCTCAGCGCTAATCGAGTCTGACGAGGTCGACGCGGTCGTGATCGCCACGCGGCATGACCTCCACGCGGCGATCACGGTCGCAGCGCTGCGGGCTGGTAAGCACGTGTTCGTGGAGAAGCCGCTCGCCCTGTCAGAGGAGGACCTAGCGCATGTTGCGGCGGCCGCCTCCGATAGCCCGGGGATCCTGATGGTGGGCTTCAATCGGCGCTTTGCCCCGCTCGCCCGCGATCTACAGGGCGCGCTGTCAGGCCACGGACCGCTGGTCATCAGCTATCGCGTAAATGCTGGGAGGCTGCCACGTTCGCACTGGACGCATGATCCGATCGTGGGCGGCGGCCGGATCGTTGGCGAGGTGTGCCATTTCGTCGATTTCGCCGGGTTCCTGTGTGGCTCATCACCGAGCACAATCACGGGCATGGCGGTCGCCGGCACCTCGGAGCCCCTCGAAGACGACGTGGTGGGGACGCTCCGCTTCGCCGACGGGTCGGTGGCGACGATTGTGTACTGCGCGCTGGGAGATCCGTCGCTGCCCAAGGAACGTGTCGAGGTGCTGGGGGAGATGGGCGCTGGGGTACTCGAGGACTTCAGCAAACTAACGCTGCACCGGGGCGGGCGCTCGACGCGTGTGGAACGGCGCCGAGACAAGGGACACGCCGCCGAACTTGTGGCCTTCCTCGACTCCTGTCGAGGAGGCAGCCAACCATGGCCAATCGAAGAAATGGTTGCCACGACTCGCGCGACGTTCGCCTTGCGCGAGGCGATCCGCGGCGTCCCGGGTTAATGCGAGTCGGGATCGTCTCCCAGTATTACCTGCCCGAGACCGGAGCGACGCAGAATCGGCTGGCCGCGTTTTCGGCGGGCTTGATCGAACGCGGCCATGAGGTGGTTGTCATCTGCGAGCAGCCCAACCACCCGGCCGGGATCTATCCGCCCGGATGGGGTAGGCGAGCGGTTGTTACCGAGCGATCGGGTGCGCTCACCGTGCACCGCCTGTGGGTGGCCACCTCGCCGCGAAAGACGACCGGGCGGCGACTGGCGTTCTACGGCACATTTGCCGCCGGCGCCTTCGCAGCCCTACTCGCGGTTTCCCGACCCGATGTCATTCTCGCCAGCTCGCCTCCCTTGCCCGGCGCTTGGGTAGCCGCCCTCGCCGCCCGGATTAGGAGGATCCCATTCGTGCTTGACGTGCGCGACCTGTGGCCGGCCGCTGCCGCCGCGCTTGGCGAACTTTCCGACCAGCGGATCTTGCGTATCCTCGAGGCTGGAGAGCGCTGGCTGTATCGAACCGCGGCAGCGGTGACAGCAACGACAGCACCCTTTTGCCGGCACATCGATTCCATTGCTGGGCGACTGGTCGCGACCCATCTGCCGAACGGTGCGCTCGATTCGCTCTTGGCGCTGCCCGAATCGTCGCCGGCCGGCGGCGAGTTCATCGTCGGATATGCGGGAAACCTGGGCATTGCGCAAGGTCTTGGGATCGCGCTCGATGCGGCGGAGCTACTGCGCGACGAACCCGCTATCCGCTTCAGGCTCGTGGGCGCCGGCCCACTCGCCGGCGAACTCGAACTCGAGCGCGCGCGGCGCGATCTGGCCAACCTAACGTTCGAGCCCGCCCTCCCGGTCGACCGCGTGGGCACCTTCCTGCAGTCCTGCCACGCGCTTCTCGTCCCGTTGCGCGCTCACCCGGTACTGACCGACTTCATACCTTCGAAACTCTATGACGCGATGGCGGTCGGACGCCCGGCGTTGGTCGCCGCTGGCCGGGAGGCAGCAGCCCTCGTCCAGGAGACCGCGTGCGGTGTAGTTGTGCCGCCCGAAGACGGAGCGGCGCTGGCCAATGCTGTTCGTAGCCTGGCGGCCAATCGATCATTGGGAATCGAGCTCGGCGCCGCCGGTCGGCGCGCGGCTCAGGAGCGTTCCCGATCGCGCCAGGTCGGCCGACTCGTGGATGTCTTACAAACGAGCGCCGACCGGCGAAACGAGGCGTGATCCAGGCGTGATCCAGTATGTCCAGCATCGTCGGATCATTCAGGAGGCACGTTGGCCACGACCACTGGATCGCTGAGCGCCCGCCCGGGACAGACCTCGCGCCCCTTTCTCACTCGGTCTGATGGTGCGGGTCCTGTCGGTTGTCGGCACTCGAACTTCGTAAAGATGGCTCCGCTGGCGCAGGCGCTGGCCCGGGACCGCGGCTTCGAGCATGTCCTGGTGCATACCGGCCAGCACTATGACTTCACGATGTCGAGCGTGTTCTTTCAGGAGCTCGAGCTTCCCGCGCCGGATGGGCGTGGACATCGGAACTGGCCCCAGTGTGGACGCTTGAAGTGGCCCCACCTCCGTCCGACCGGCGGTCGACTGTTCGGTGCTCTTGGAGCTCGAGCGGGAGGCGGCGGAAGGGATGCGTTCATGCATGGAGCTGTTTGAGCAGATCAGGAGGGACCGCGATCGCGAGGGACTGTCGACGCGGGCGTTGGCGGTCAAGCACGGCGTCCACCGACGGGCGGTTCGGCAGGCGCTCGCCTCGCCTGTGCCGTGGGTCAAGCGCAAGCTGGTGTCGCGCCCGGCGCCGAAGCTGGGTGAGCATCGCGCGCTGATCGACGCTTGGTTGGAGGCCGATCGGGCGGCGCGACAAGGGGCACGGTACGGAGATGGAAACGTTCATCTCCGGCTGTCGAGAGGGCAGTCACCGTGGCCAATCGAGGATATGGTGGCCGCAACGCGCGCGACGTTCGCGATTCGTGACGCGGTGAACGGGCGCTAGCCGCCCGTGCGCGTTCTGGTCGTCTCGCAGTACTATCACCCTGAGGTGGGTGCGACCCAAAACCGCATGACGGCGTTCGTCGAGGCGATTGAGGCGGCGGGACACGAGGTGATCGTTGTCTGCGAGCAGCCCAACCAGCCAAGCGGCGTCTTCCAAGCCGGCTACGGCCGCTCGCTGGTCCGGCGTGAGCGTGGGGAGCATGTAACGGTGAATCGCCTATGGGTCATGACGTCGCCTCAGAAAACGACGCTGAGCCGACTGATGTTCTACGCGAGTTTTGTGGTGGGAGCATTCGTTGCGACTGCGGCCGTACGCTCCTACGACGTCCTGCTCATCACATCTCCGCCACTGCCCGGAGCATTTGCTGCAGAGCTCGCGGCGCGCCTCCGAGGCGTGCCGGTCGTTCTCGACGTGCGCGACCTCTGGCCGGCTGCTGCCGAAGCACTGGGTGAACTCTCAAACCCACGGGTGATCGCGGCGTTCGAGCGGATCGAACGTTGGATGTACCGGAATGCCGCCGCGGTTACAGCGACCACGCGCCCATTTTGGGCTCTCTCGGCATCGATGTGGTCAGAGTCATGGTGAGTACAGCTCGTGGGGTAGGCGGAGAGTGATCGGTCCGCAGGTGAGCAGGACGAGCGCGAGCGCTGCTTTGGCTGAGTGGAATCCGTAGG
>JAABUR0100010203.1_pt1 | contig 10367 bp, 10 predicted proteins | sample 5560091 | NCBI WGS metagenome assembly JAABUR01 (sample SAMN10711879, study PRJNA513375) | rock metagenome | isolation source: Antarctica rocks | place: Antarctica: Victoria Land, University Valley sud
CGCACGCCTGGTGCTGGGCCGGACGACTTCCCACGATGCTCGCCGCGATGCAGGCGGGCGGCGGGCCTGCCAGGCTTCCCTTGCTGGTCCGGTTCCCGTTCGCGTTGCGCTGGAAGCTCGGCGCCATCCTCGGATTGGACAAGTCCAAGGCCGGCGTCGGGGCGCGGGTTCAGTCTTTGCGCGACCGCCTGCCGGCCGACCTCCGCGAAGCCGCAGGTGGCTCAGACTCTGGCGTCACGGCATTCACCCTGGTGTACGAGCTCGACAACGAGTGCGCCCGCGAACTGGCGAACAAGACCGTGCATACCGTCATGCACCTCGGGTGGGTATCGGGCCCCAGCGGCGAGTACGAACTGCGGATGGCAGCGCTCGTGAAGCCAAACGGCCTGTTCGGGCGGCTCTACATGGCCGCCATCGCGCCGTTCCGATACCTCGTCGTCTACCCGGCACTCACTCGGCAGTGGGAACGCGCATGGCTGAATCGTGGCCGCCCAGCTACAGAAGGCATCAACGCGGCAAAGGTGGACAGTGCCGTCGGGACGACCAACATTCCCGAGCACATCCTTGCTCTCAGCTCGTTGCCCGACGCCGAGTACGCCGACGTGTTCACCCTCTCCACGGACGTAGACGCGACCCCGGAGCAGTTGGCCCGGGCGATGTTCGGCGACGTTCCCAGCGCCGCGGAGCAACTGATCTGGCGCGGTCTCCTCGGCATGCGACTCAGCCGAGGAAGATCGCCGGACACCATAGCTGGATGGCAGATCGCCGAACGTGGCGAGAGCTGGGTCCGGCTCGAGGCCGGTTCCTGGTTTCTGACCGGCAATCTCGTCGTCCGGGCATCCAACGGGGGGATGTCGTTGGCCACCTTTGTGCGCTATGACCGGAGTCTTGGCCGTCTCGTGTGGCCCCGATCTCCGTGGTCCATCGCCGACTGGCACCCGGCCTGCTCCGCGACGCCGCAAAGAGCCGAGTACCCCGACGAAACACCGGATCGCCGTCGTGGACAAAGTCGTCTGCGGAGCGCGGTTGAGCGTCGGCTGGCGGCGCCCGGAAGGTGCGGCGATTTGGCATGGTCGTCGCGAACTCACTCACCAAGACCCATGGGCCGCGCGGTCGGCTCGATCGACTTCCCACCCCTCGGTTTCGGACCGGGATGCTGATGTCCGGGCCGGAACCTCGCGGCTCGCGGCTCTCGAACAGGAGGACTTCGGCGAATGAGACTCGACGATACTGCCCACACCAGCCACCCCTGGCGCATTCACGAGATGGTCGACGATTTCGACCTCGCCGACGTGTGGGCGTTACCGACGCCTGGCGGTCCCGACGATCTCGCGCGCCTCGCACGCGTGATCGCTTCCACCGACGAATCGTTCTTGTCGAACCCGTTGGTCCGCGTGCTGTTCTCGATCCGGATGAAGCTCGGTGCATGGTTCGGCTGGGACACCGCGCCCGATGGCGCAGGCACGCGGGTGTGGTCGCTGCGAGACCGTTTGCCAAGCGACCTGCGCAACGGCCCACGCGGACCGGACGTGATCACGCTTGTTCCGTTCCCCTCGGTGTACCTGACCGACGCCGAATGGGTCGCCGAGTGCTCCAGCCGGTCGGTGCATATGGTGCAGCATGTCGGCTGGGTTCCAGACGGTTCCGGCGGCTACCGAGGTCAACTGGCCACTCTGGTTAGGCCGAAGAGTCGGTTCGGCAGGCTGTACATGCGGGGAATCGCGCCGTTCCGGCGCTACATCGTGTCTCCTGCGCAGGTCCGATCGATCGCTCGCGACTGGGAGAAGGAGATGAAGGCGCGGAGTGACGTCAGTGGTGGCCGACGCCAGACCGGATGGCTCTCGGCATCAAGGCGCTCGGGTCGAACCCCGCAAGAGCGCGAAGACCGGCTCGGGGCAGCTGGACGTACCGGTCGTCTTCGGCGGCGTCACGTTCGAGCCGGGAGCCCACCTGTGGTCCGACGAGGACGGGCTCCTGGTCATGGAGCAGCGGGTGTACGATTAGCACTCCACAGCTTTGAGTGCCAGCGGGTCGATCGTGGAGGTCGCGTGCCGACGTACCAGTACAGGTGCACCGCGTGCAGCGAGCCGCTGGAGGTCGTCCAGACCTTCACCGACGCACCGCTGACAGAGTGCCCGTCCTGCGCCGGCTCGTTGCGCAAGGTGTTCAGCGCCGTCGGGGTCGTCTTCAAGGGCAGCGGCTTCTACCAGAACGACAGCCGGCCGACGCCGAAGAGTGAGTCCACGGCCAAGGACGCAGACGCGGCCAAGTCCCCCTCGGCGGCCGACGCGGCGAAGAGCGACGGCGCAGCCAAGAGCGACGGCCCGGGCAAGAGCGACGGCCCGGGCAAGGCGGACAAGCCGGCGAAGGCAGCCGAGACCAAGGCCGACAAGCCGGCCCGGAAGTCACCCAGCGGCTCGGGTACCCACAAGGTCGCCTGACCGCCGCCCTTTCCACAGCCGGTACGCCGGCGGGCGGGCCGAAGCGTCAGGCTGGCTACGGTTCGCGCCATGACCCCCACGGCCGACCTCGCAGTGATCGGCGGCTCCGGCTTCTACTCCTTTGTCTCCGGGGGCGCCGAGGTCGAGATCGACACGCCGTACGGGCCGCCCAGCGACCCGGTCGTCGTCGGCGAGGTGGCCGGCCGGCAGGTCGCCTTTCTGGCCCGGCACGGCCGCGGCCACCGCTTTCCGCCGCACCGCATCCCCTACCGCGCGAACCTGTGGGCGCTGCGGTCCCTCGGCGTACGGGAGATCTTCGCCCCGTGTGCCGTGGGGTCGCTGCGCCCCGAAGTGGGGCCCGGGTCGCTGGTGGTGCCCGACCAGCTGGTCGACCGTACGGCGGCGCGCGTCCAGACCTTTTACGACGAGGGCGCGGTGCACGTGCCCTTCGCCGACCCCTACTGCCCGCGGGGGCGGGCGACCGTCGTGGCCGAGTCCGTCAGCGCCGGGTGGCCGGCCCGGGACGGCGGCACCATGGTCGTGATCGAGGGACCGCGGTTCTCCACCCGCGCGGAGTCCCGGTCCTACGCCGCGGCCGGCTGGTCGCTGGTCAACATGACCGGACATCCGGAGGCCGTGCTGGCCCGTGAGCTGGCCCTCTGCTACACCGCGGTCGCCCTGGTCACCGACCTCGACGCCGGTGTGGAGACCGGCACCGCAGTGACACAGGAGGAGGTGTTCCGCGTCTTCGCGACGAACACGTCGCGACTGCGCGACCTGCTGGTGCGGGTGGTCGGCGCCCTCTCGCCGCGCACCGGCTGCCCCTGCCCGCACGCCCTCGACGGCATCGAGACCGGGCTGGCGCTGCCGTGAAGCTGCCGGTGCGGTTCCGTGAGCTGCGGCGGGCGGTGGGCTGGCACCGCCGGCTGCTCGCCGCCGGGCTGGCCGCCGCGTCGGTGGCGCTGACCATCAGCGCGCTGTCACCGCCGCCGCCCCCGGCGGTGGAGGTGGTGACCGCGGCCCGGGACCTGGCGCCCGGCGTCGTACTGGCTGCTGCCGACCTCGGGAGGGCTCGGCTGCCGCCCGCCGCCGTTCCGGCCGGTGTGCACCGTCCGGGTGCGGCGCTGGCCGGCCGGGTGCTCGCCGGCGCGATCCGGCGCGGCGAGCCGCTGACCGACGTACGCCTGGTCGGCCGGCCACTGCTGGCGGTGCTGGACCGTGATGGCCTGGTCGCGGCGCCGGTGCGCCTCGCGGACGCGGCGTCGGTGGCGCTGCTTTCGCCAGGCGACCTCATCGACGTGCTGGCGGCCGGCTCGCCCGGCGGCGTCACGCCGGAGGGGCTGTCGGCCGGGCCGTCGTCGGCCACCATCGTGGCCACCGCGGCCCGCGTGCTCACCGTGCCGGGCGGCGACCCGTCGGGTATCGGCGGGGAGGGGGCGCTGGTGCTCCTCGCCGTACGGCCGAGCGTGGCCACCGCGCTAGCGCGGGCGGCGGTGACCGGCCGGCTTTCCTACACCCTGCGCGCCGGCTGATCGCCACCGGGCGGGCACTGCAGGCCACATCAGCTGCCGGCGACGGTCATCCCGGTCACCAGCATCGTGGCGCCGGCCATCGCCCCGCCGAACGGGAAGAACCGGCGGTCGGCGCCGAGCGCGGCGACCGAGCGGAGCATGTCCAACAGGTTCGAGGAGACCGTGATCTCGCGCACCGGCTCCGCGAGCTCGCCGCCGCGGATCCAGAGCCCGGTGACGCCGATGCTGAACTCGCCCGACACCGGGTTGACCCCGGAGTGCACGCCCTTGGCGTCCTGCACGTAGAGGCCGGTCCCCGCCATCGCGAGGACCTCGGCCGGGCTGCGAGTGGGCCCGTCGAAGTAGAGGTTGCTGGGCGAGACCCCGGGCGGGGTCCGGTAGCCGCCGCGCGCCGCGTTGCCGGTCGAGCGCGCGCCCTTCCCGTGGCGGGCCGCCGTCTTGGCGTTGTGCAGGAACGCGACGAGTACGCCGTCCGCCACCAGCACCGTGCGGCCGGTCGGCACGCCCTCGTCGTCGATGGGGGCGGCCGCCGGGCCTTCGAGCAGCCGGCCGTCGTCGACGATCGACAGGCCGGCGTCCGCCACCGGCTCGCCCATCGACTCCGCCAGCAGCGAGCGGCCCTTCTGCACCGCCTCGGCGCTGAACGCCGCGCTCAGCGCGCCGAGGAACTGCGCGGTCACCAGCGGGTCGAACACGACCGGGACCTGCGCGGTCGGCGCCTTGCCCGACCCGAGCAGCCGGGTCGCCCGCTCGGCGCCCTCCCGGGCGGCGGCGGCCAGGTCCAGCTCGTCGATCGACCGGCCCTGGGTCAGCCCGAAGCCGGTCTGCGTCTCCTCGCCCTCGCGGGCCAACGACGAGACGTGGGCGTAGACGTCGCTGCCGGCGTACGCCGCCGACATCCCGGTCGTCGAGGCGACGGCCACCGCCGAACGGGCGTCGCCGTAGGTGGCCGAGGCCACCCCGGTCACCCGCCGGTCGGCGGCGAGGGTCAGCCGCTCGAGCTCCAGCGCGAGCTTCACCTTGCGCGCCGCCGGGACCGCCTCCAGGCCCGGTACGTCGATGCCGGCCAGCGGCTCCGCGCGCTCGGGTCCGGGCAGCTTGTTGCCGGCATCCGGTGTGGCGAAGGCGGCGTTGGACCGGGCCTCCTCCAGCGCGAAGGCCAGCCCCTCCGGCGACACGTCCGCGGTCGAGGCGAAGCCGAGCCGTCCGTCCACGATCACCCGTACGCCGACGCCGCGGGTCTCCGCCGACGACAGTGTCTCCACCTCGCCCTCGAAGACGTCCACCGACGTCTCGACCGCGTGGGTTGCGAAGGCCTCCACCTCCTCGTCCCCGCGCGCCCCGTCCAGCGCCCGGCTGGCGAGCGTCAGCAGCTCCTCGGGGGTCACCCGCCGGTCCCGCCGACGGTCAGCCGGGCGATCCGCAGGGTCGGCGTGCCGAAGGCCACCGGCACCCACTGCCCGCCCTTGCCGCACATCCCCTGCTTGAGGTCGAAGTCGGCGCCCACCGCGTCGACCAGCGCCAGCGTCTGCGGCCCGTTGCCGATCAGGTTCGCGCCGCGCACCCGCCGGGTCAGCTCGCCGTTCTCGATCAGATAGGCCTCGGTGACCCCGAACACGAAGTCGCCGGTGGCCGGGTTGACCTCGCCGCCGCCGAGCCCCTCGGCGTACAGGCCGTGCCGAACATCGGCGAGAATCGCCCGCGGGTCGGACGTGCCCGGCAGCACCAGCGAGTTGGTCATCCGGGGCAGCGGCACGTGGGCGTAGGACTGGCGCCGGCCGTTGCCGGTCGGAGCCGCCGAGAGCTTGGCGGCGGAGATGCGGTCGCTCATCACGCCGGCCTGTACGCCGCGGTCGAACAGCACCGTGCGCTGTGCCGGCGTGCCTTCGTCGTCGAAGCCGAACGAGCCCCACGCGTTGGGCAGCGTCGCGTCGTCGACGCCGGAGAACAGCTCGCTGCCCACCTTCTCGCCGCACGTTGCGGCGTACACCGTCGTGTCCTTCGCGATCGCGTCCGCCTCCAGGCCGTGCCCGCAGGCCTCGTGGAAGAGCACGCCGCCCCCGCCGGCGTTGAGGACGACGGTCATCTCGCCGGCCGGCGACGGGTCGCTGTCGAGCAGCCGGAGCGCCTGCTGCGCCGCCTTCTCGCCGATCGACTCGGGCGCGATCTCGTCGAAGAGCTCGAGCCCCGCCGTCGCGCCCGGACCCTCGAACCCGGTCTGCACCAGACCGTCCCGGGCGGCCACGACCTGCGCCATCAGCCGGACGCGGGTTCGGGTGGTGTCCGAGAGGTGGCCGAGGGAGTTGGCGAGGAAGATCCGCTGCTGGACGTCGGCGTACGACGCCGAGACCTGGCGCACCTCGTCCCCCTGCGCCCAGGCCGCCTCCTCCGCCCGGCGGGTGAGGGCGACCTTGGCCGCCTTGCCGGCGTCACCCGGGTCGAGCCGGATCGGGTGAGCGACCGGCGGCGCCACCTCGGTGAGGTCGGCCACCGTCGCCGCCTGCGCGCCGGTCAGGGCGGCCGCGGCCGCGCGGGCGGCGTCCAGCAGCGAGTCGCGGGTCAGCACATTGGTGTAGGCGTACGCCGCCTGCGGGCCCTTGACCACCCGTACGCCGGCACCGAGGTCGCGGCCGCTGCTCAGCCGCTCGACGCGGTGGTCCTCGATCGCGATCGAGGAGGAGTCGCGCTGCTCGGCGTACACCTCGGACCAGTCGCCGCCGCTGGCCAGGGCCGCGGCGAGGACATCGCGGACGTCGGACTCCTCGAGCACCGCACCACCCTAGAAGGTGGGCCGCTGCCGCTACCCTGCCGCCTCGTGTCCGGCTTCAAGGCCTTCGTGCTACGCGGCAACGTGGTCGACCTCGCGGTGGGCGTGGTGATCGGCGCGGCGTTCACCGGCGTGGTCAACACCGTCGTCAACGGCTTGATCAACCCGCTGATCGGGCTGTTCGGCACCGGCAACTTCGACGGCTTCGCCTACCACGTCGGAGCCGGCAACCGGCACGTCTTCGCCTACGGGAAGGTGCTCACCGCGCTGATCAGCTTCCTGCTGACGGCCGCGGTGCTCTACTTCCTCGTCGTACGCCCGGTGAACGCGCTGCTCGAGCGCTACCGCACCGAGCCGGAGATCGAGTCGCCGACCAGGCAGTGCCCGGAGTGCCTGAGCGCGATCCCGCAGGCGGCCCGGCGCTGCGCCTTCTGCACCGTGGAGCTGGCGCTGGCCGTGCCGCCGGCGGGCTGACCGTGGCGTCAGCGGTCGTGGTGGGGCGGCCGCTCGTCGAGGAAGCGGCGGTCGTCGTCGGCGTCCGGCTGCTCCCCCCAGCCGGCATCGGTGTCGTCGCTGGTCTGTTCCGGTGGCGACTCAGTCAACGTCGCCGGTCTCCAGGCGGACCAGCCGCTCGTCGCGGGGCAGTCGAGCCGGATCTGTGCTCTCGGCAGAGGAGATCAGTACGCCGACAAGGTCGCGCTGGCTCAGCATGCCGAGCACCTCGCCGTCGACGACGACCGGCAGATGCCGGATCCAGCGGTCGGCCATCTGCCGGGCCGCTTCGGACACCTCCGTCTCCGGGGTCACGGTGATCAGATCGGCCGTCATGACGGCGCTGACCGGGGTGGTCTCGGGATCCATGCCGCGGGCTACCGCCTTCATCACGTCCCGCTCGGTGACGATGCCGCGCAGCTCGCCGCCGCTCATGACGAGCAGCGAGCCGGTCTGGTGACCCCACATCCGCGACGCGGCCGAGCGGAGACTGTCCGAAGGGGACTCCGTCACGGTCGCCCGCGTCATCACCTCGCCGACGCGCATCGGCCCTCCCCATACTTGAGTCGCCGAGAAGGAGTCTTGGCCGCGGGCCGCTCCATGTCCACCGGAGCCGGTGCAAAGATGACTGGTGATCGAGTCCACAAACCGAAGTGGACGCAGGCGCCTCCGGGCGCCCGCGGCTGATGCCGAGGTTCCCGGATTCTGGCGGGCACTGGGCCTGCCGGGGTTGGTGGACGTGCACACCCACTTCATGCCGACGCGGCTGCAGGAGGCCGTGTGGGCCTACTTCGACGCGGCCGGGCCGCTGGTAGGGAGACCGTGGCCGGTCGCCTACCGCCTACCGGCGGAGGAGCGTGTCGCTCGTCTGCGCGCCCTCGGCGTACGCGCCTTCACCGCCCTGCTCTATCCACATAAGCCAGGCATGGCTCCCGCCCTGAACGCCTGGGCGGCCGACTTCGCCGCCCGCACGACCGGTTGTATCCAGACAGCGACGTTCTTTCCGGAGCCCGGTGCTGCGGCCTATCTTGCCGCGGCGCTCGCCGACGGCGCTCGGGTGGCCAAGGCCCATCTGCAGGTCGGGGGCTACGACCCTCGGGACCCGCTGCTCGATCCGGTGTGGGGACAGTTCGCCGACGCGCAGGTCCCCGTCGTCATCCATTGCGGATCAGCGCCCACACCCGGGCCCGCCACCGGTTCCGGGCCGATCGCCGCGGTCCTGGCTCGCCACCCTCGCCTGGTGCTGGTGATCGCCCATCTCGGAGCGCCGGAGTACGCCGAGTTCCTGGAACTGGCCGAGACGTACGCCGGCGTGCACCTGGACACCACGATGGTCTTCACCGACTTCTTCTCCGAGGTTGCGCCGTTTCCGACGCCGTTGCTGCCGCGCCTGCTGGAACTGGCCGAGAAGGTGCTGCTGGGCTCGGACTTCCCGAACATCCCGCATCCCTACGCGCACCAGCTCGAGGTGCTCGCCGAGCTCGGTCTCGGCGACGACTGGCTGCGCGGCGTGCTGTGGGACAACGGTGCCCGGCTGCTCGGTGTCAGCCCGACGCTCAGTTGACCCGCCGGTCCCGCTCACGCCAGTACGGCTCGCGCAGCTTGAACTTCTGCACCTTGCCGGTCGCGGTCCGGGGGATCGACTCGACGAACTCGACCGAGGTCGGCGCCTTGAACCCCGCCAGCCCGGTCTTGCAGTGCGCGATCAGCTCGGCCTCGTCGGCATGCGAACCGTCGGCCAGCACGACGATGGCCTTGACGGTCTCGCCCCACCGCTCGGACGGGACCCCGATGACCGCCGCCTCCGCGACCGCCGGATGACTGAAGAGCCGGTCCTCCACCTCGATGGAGGAGACGTTCTCCCCGCCGGTGATGATGACGTCCTTCTTGCGGTCGGAGATGTGCAGGTAGCCCTCGTCGTCGACGGAGCCGCCGTCACCGGTGTGGAACCAGTCGCCGGCCAGCGCTGCCGCGGTCTCGGCGGGTTGTTGCCAGTACCCGGCGAGTACGACGTTGGACCGGGCGAGCACCTCGCCGTCGGCATCGACGTCGAGGCGGCAGCCGAGTGCTGGCGCACCGGCTCGCGACAGCCTCTTCGCCCGGTCCTCCTGCTTCAGCGCATCCTCCTCGGCGCGGGCGCGGTTCACGGTGAGCAATGGGGAGGTCTCCGTGAGCCCGTAGATCTGCATGTACTCCCAGCCCAGGTCGTTCTCGATCTGCAGGATGGTGCGCGACGGTGTGGGCGCACCGGCGCAGATGATCCGGACGCGGTCCCGGCCCGGGATCTCACCTGGCCACGCCGCGGCGGCGTCCACGATCGCGTTGACGACCGCCGGCGCCGCGCAGAGGAAGGTCACGCCGTACCGGTCGACCCGGCGCAGGATCTCCGCGCCGTCGACCTTGCGGAGCACGACCTGCGGTACGCCGAGACCGGTGGCGGTGAACAGCATGCCCCAGCCGTTGGCATGGAACATCGGCAGCGTGTGCAGGTAGACGTCGCGGTCGGTGACGCCCGCGTGCAGCCCGAACGTGGCGGCGTTGATCCAGATGTTGCGGTGGGTGAGCTGGACGCCCTTCGGCCGTGCCGTCGTACCCGACGTGTAGTTGACGGTCGCGGTGGCGTCCTCTTGAGGGTCGGCCCACGGTTCCGGCTCGCGGCCGGGACGCAGCAGGGCGGCATCGGACTCCGTCCCTAGGACGAACCGGTTCTTCGCCGTCACCGTCGCGAGCGACTCGTCCTGCTCCGGGTCCACGAGCAGGGTGCTAGCTCCCGAGTGTTCGACGATGTAGGCGACCTCGGCCGGCTGCAGCCGGAAGTTGATCGGGACCAGCACCCGGCCGTAGCCGGTCACCGCGAAGAAGAGCTCGAGCAGGCGGGCGGCGTTGGGCGACACCACCGCGACCCGGTCACCGGTCCCGATGCCGAGCTCGTCGAGGCCGCCCGCCAAAGCGCGGACCCGGGCGCCAAAGGCGCCGTAGGTGAGCTCGCCGAGCGGCTCGGCGGACTGCGCCGGCTCGTCGATGACGCCGATCCGGTCGCGGTAGATCAGCTCGGCGCGGTCCACGAAGTCCGCGGTCGTCAATGGCACGTGCATGACGCCTCCCGCCTGGTGCTCCGACCGCCGGCCGCCGGGG
>JAABUR0100010204.1_pt1 | contig 10367 bp, 9 predicted proteins | sample 5560091 | NCBI WGS metagenome assembly JAABUR01 (sample SAMN10711879, study PRJNA513375) | rock metagenome | isolation source: Antarctica rocks | place: Antarctica: Victoria Land, University Valley sud
TCATCGAGCTGGCCGCCGAGGTCAACGAGGCTATGCCGCTGCATGTGCTGACCCTGACCCAGGATGCCCTGAACAGCGCGGGCAAGAGCCTGCGCGACGCCGAGGTGGTGGTGTTGGGGGTGGCCTTCAAGCCCAACGTGGATGATCCACGCAACTCCCCGGCGCAACGGGTGATCGAGTTGCTGCGGGCACGCGGCGCACGGGTGAGCTACCACGACCCTTATGTGCCCACGTTCCGCGTGGCTGAGCGGCCCTTTGGCCACGCCGAGGCGGGCAAGGAGACGGTAACCCTGGCGTCGCGGCCCTACTCCGCCGATCTGCTGGGGGCTAGTGACGTGGTGGTCATCGTCACCGGCCACGGCGCCCTGGACTACCAGCACGTCGTGGAGCACGCGCCGTTGGTGGTTGATACGGTCAACGCCACGCGCGGCGTGGAGGGGGGCGGCCAGCGCATCTGGCGGCTGGGCGCGCCGCCCATGACCAGGCAAGCCTGAGCCGCGCCACTCCCTTGCCCCAGGCCCTCTGTATCGGACTGGATACCTGCGTAACTCTCCAGCCCGTCGCGCCTGCGGTGGCACGCTACTTGCACCATTGTGCCGTGCGGCGGCCGGATATGGGGCGCGCCGCGGGTCACGGAGAGAAAGGGAGAGCACGGGCCATGACGATCAATACTACGCAGGAGAAGTTCACCCACGAGCTAGGCGACATCTACGACGCCGAGCACCGTTTTCTCAAGGGCCAGGAGGAGATGCTGGCCCAGGCGACCGACCCGCAGCTACAGGGCATGATCAAACAGCACATGCAGCAGACGCAGGGCCACATCACAAACCTGGATCAGGCCTTCAAGATCCTGGGCGCCCCGGCTAAGGCTGAGAAGTGCGATGCGGCGACGGGCCTGGTCACCGAGGCGCAGAAGACCTTGAAAGAGGCCGGCACGCCGGAGATCCGCGACTGCCTGATCGGCGGCGCGGCGGCCAAGGTGGAGCACTATGAGATCGCCAGCTACCGTGGGCTGATCACCGGCGCCCAGTTGATGGGCCAGCAAGAGGTGATGGCCCTGCTGCAGCAGAACCTTCAGCAGGAAGAGCAGACAGCGCAGTTGATCGAGCAGAGCGCGCCCACCCTGCTGCAGAAAGCCATGAAGGCTGAAGGCAAGTAAACCCACACCTCAGGGACACATCTCGACAGATCTATAGGGGCAGAGGTGGCGGATTTCTCCGCCACCTCTGCCCTTTGTGTTTTCCTGTATGGCTATGGCCCCACGCGGGTCCGCCGCACTGTTGCCTGCTCCCTGGGACAACGTGGCGAGATGACCTGGCGGTTTGGGTGTGTAGAGAACCCCCACGTTTAACGGCAATGACGCGGGCACAGCAGCGGCGATCTGGGTGTGTAGGGGCACCCTTTGTGGGCGCCCAGTAGCCTCAGGGGCGTGGGAGGCGCTCCTAGCGGCGGAGAACCAATATACCACGGTGTACTGGGTCCGTAAGGCGTAGCCAGCCTGCTCTGCTTGACCAGGGGCCTGGCGGGCACTTAAAGTAGTACCCAGGATGCACGCTTTGGGTTGTTGCAGAAAGGATCCGCGCCATGACCACTCACCCGGACGCTACCCCCGTTGGCCCGCCACCAAAGGACACTATCTTTCCCAGCGACTCCGAGTACCGATGCCGCCATAACGGCGATAAGGGCACTTGTGAACTGGAACGGCACTCTGGGCACCAGCAGGATACCTACCCACACTCCAATCCCCAGGTCCAGGCGGGCATCTGCCCCGAATGTTACCACCTGAACTGTCTCGAACCCGCCTGAAGGCCATCTAGCCAGCGCCACCCGGGCTTACCTAGGCGTGAGGGCGGGCAGACCACCGACGTACTGGGCGCCTCGCCACACCTTCAAATCAGCCAAGTTGTAGTAGCCGCGTGTCCGCCGCGGGAAAGGCGACCTCGTGCCCTTTTCGCTCGATACGTTCAGCCAGTTACTCGCCCAGTTTTCCAAGGATCTGACCAGTCGCATCAGTACGGCGGTGCTGTATCCGCTGCTCGCTACTGTTCTGGCCATGGCCACGATCGTGGGCCAGAGCCTGGGTTGGGCGCGGGTCAAGGTGGCCTGGGACGCGGCGCAGCTGCCCACTCAGGTGATGATCACGGCCATCGCCGTCCTGGTCTTCTTTGTGCTGGCCTTTGTGGCCAACAGCCTGCAGGCCAGCGTGGACCGGCTTTTTCAGGGCGCGTGGCCGGGGTGGGTCGTTCGCGCCTCAGGACAACGTGAGCACCATCGTGCCCGGCGGGACCGTCGGCGCAATGAACTGGCTGACCTGGCCGCGCTGTACCTGCGCGTGCAACAGGCACAACGAGACCTGGCCCGGTGGGACGCCGCGCCGGCCCCGCGCGTGTACGCTGTGCGGACGAGCCGCGCGGTACCGCAAGCGCACGTGCTGACCGCGACCGACCTGCTGGTAGCGCGGGTACAAGAGGCCCCAGCGCACGGCTTTGCCACCGTCGCCGATGCCCAGGGCTGGCTGACGCCGGTCGCTCTGCCCGAGGGGGTCACACTGGACCGGCGAACATTGCTGCAACTCACCGATGGGACCGGTGACCAGCTAATCCCCCTTACGCTGCCTGCCGTCGCCGCGCCCGCTGGTTTGGCCCCAGGTGATTGGGTGCGCCTCTACACTGCGCGCCCTGGTCGTGGGCTGGCCGATCAGGAGCTGCTCGTCGCCGCCGTTACCCCGCTGACCCAGCACGGGGCAAGCGGCGCCCAGGCCGATCTCCTGCAGCTGATGCTGGTAGCCCACGCGGACCGGGCGGCGGCGTTGGCGGCGGCAGCCGGCACTGAACTCCGCGTGGGGCTGGTCCTGACCACGGCCCAGCCGCCCCAGCCCACCACTGCGCCGGACCCAGCGCCGGAGGGCACGCCCACTGGCCAGCTGCCCCTCTTGAGCGCCGCCGAGTTCCGCGACCGCATTGAGCAGGCCGGGGCTGCCACCGATGTCCTGCTGCGCCGCCTGGCCGTATACTGGGACGCCGCGGCCACCACTCAGATCACCACATATCTGGCTGACCTTGATCAGACGGTCAGGCACTATCCAGACGCCAGCGCCACCGCGAAAGACGACTATAGGCTGTACCAGGCCACGGCGGCGGCGCGCTCGGTGCTGCTGGTGCAGCTAAGCAGGCTGCACGACGCCCTGCTGTATGAGCAGAGCCGTCGTAAATCGTCGCTCTACCAGTTCTATGCGGCGCCAGAGCCAGCTATCGCGCCGACGGTGGTGGGCAATATCTTTCAGACCGTGGACACCTATTGTGATCGGCTTTACGGGCTTGATGTCTCGCTGGTGCTGCCCCGCCTGCAGTCGGTTATGTCGGAGGCCACGCGGGACCCGCTTGCCCACGCCTATGATGGGTTGGCCTTCCTGGAATGGAGCGTCCTGGGCGCCCTAGGCGTCGCCGGTCTGGGCACGCTGGTTGCGCTGGGTACGCGGCATACCCGGCTAGCCCTGGTGGTGTGGCTGGTGACCACGCTGATCGTGGCGCTGCTCTCTCGCGGCCTGGTCGGCGCGGCGCTGAATTATGCCGCCGCGCTACGCCAGGCGTTCGACCGAGAACGCGGCAAGGTAATCGCCAGCCTGGGCGTTGTGCTGACCTCACCCACCAGCCAGGCCGACGAGAAGGACTACTGGACAAAAGTGGAACGCTGGTGGATTGAAGGCACGCCCCCTGGGACCTATAGCATCTCGGGAGAGGACCCGCCCCTTGGCCAGAAATAGCGCGTTCAACTGGCGCTGGTTGATCGCGGCGGCCCTCTGGCTGATCGTGACGGGCGCGCTGTGCCTGGCCGTGGGCCAGCAAGACCCCCATTTCTGGCAGCTAGACAATATCGCGCGGGCGCTACTGGCCAGCGGCGCGCCCACCCCGGAGGCGACCAGCGCGCCCCTTCCGTTGGTCGCGCTCAGCCCCATTCCCCCCTTCACCCGCCTGGACCCAAGCCGTGGCATGTACAGCCTGAGCGACCCGGCTCTCCAGACTGCCCTGGCCCAACCACCGCCGCGCGCCATCCCTACTCCGCCGCCCGATCCCGCGAAGGCAGGCACCGGGACTGCCCTAACGGTGGTCACGGCAGAGACGCGCGCCGTGGCCATGGCCACGCGCGACGCTGTGAGCAACCACATTACCCTGCGCGCCCTAGCTGCTGGCGAGAGGTTTGATGGGGCGGCGGTCGGGCCGCTGCTGCCACCAACCATACCCTACCAACTGCGGGCCATCACGGTGACCAACCCAATCACCTGGCTCGCCGCGGGCGAAACGGTCAGCCTGCTGGTGACGCCGTCCAGGCCGGGTGGCGGAGCCTTGACTAGCGGGCACTGCCCATCGTGCCTGGAGGACGTGGTCATTGCCCAGGTGGCCCCCGTGGGACCAGACGGCGCCCAGGCGCTTCTGGTCGCCGTGCCGGTGGACGCGGCGCACAAGCAGCGTGAGGCGCTGCTGCCGCTGCTGGACACGCCCGGCGTGACGGTGCGGCCCATCGCCCTGATCACCAGTTCCGCCTGCCTGCCCCCGCCACGGCCACCGGTCGCCTCAGGGGAGTGCGTCAGGTCCACCCGTTAACTTGGGCGCGCTACGCCGACGATAGAACAGAGACATGGAGAGGAGACACAGCCCCAGTGAGGTTCCTCCGGCTACCATAACGGAGAGGGCAGGCTGACCACCTGATCACCGACCGACAGGTCGCCGGTGGTGTGGTGGATCAGATTCATGCCAAACGTCACCCCACCTGTTGCTGACCGCCGATAGGTGGCCAGCGTCTGGAGGGGTTCCTTGCCCACCTGAGCGGTCTCCTGGTTGACCGTGACCACCGCGCAACGCACGCAGGGCGTGATACCGCTAAACTCGACGGGACCAAGCCTAAAGCGGCGCAGCGTATCCTCGTAGTGCGGCGCGGGGCCGCCTGTCAGCACGATGTTGGGCCGGAAGCGGTCCATCGGCGCCGGCTGAGCGAGACGCCCATTGAGATCGGCGAGCGATTCCTGGGACAGCAGTAGCACGGGGTATTCATCGGCGAAGGCAACCTGATTGGTCGGTATAGTGGTAAAGGCAGGGTCGGCACGGCGGATAAACCCTGGCGCCTTACGCACCACGCGCACCGCATGATTCAGGAAGCGGCTAAACCAGGCAGCTACCCGATCTCCTTGATCAACGCTTTCTACCTGCTTGTTCCAGATGATGGTGTTGTGCCGTGTGCCATCCACGACCACCGGTTCCTCCAAAGGGGGCATCTCCGGCGCAGTGGCGCGGAGGCGGCCCTCGCTGAGCGACGGGATGATCAACGCCATGCGCGGGAGTTGCCGCTGGGTCAGAAAAACGCCAGTCGTGGCGGCGACGATCATCAACTCCCGGTCGTGACGCGGGCCACCCTCGTCTACGGCAAGGGTGTCAACGCGGGTCCCGCCGCACGACTTTATGGGATAGTAATAGAGCGCGGAGACACGCGGCTCCCCGCTAGCGTCGGGCTGGTGTGTGTTCATACCGTAAGATCTCCCGGGCTGCCAGTTGGTGGTCACACGGGCGCGAGCACCGCCACGGGATCACCGACCGTGATGCGCCCCCCCTGAACCACCTCGGCCATCACCCCAACGCGGCCCTGCACACTGTCCGGCATGCGCGCGTCAATGCCGTGCAGCTTGGCGCACCCGGTGCGCGGCACGATGATCTTGATCACCGCGTGCTCGCCGAGCCGCAGTTGTGTCCCGCGCTCCAGCGTGCGCAAGTCCAGGTCGGCGATAATCAGGTTTTCACCGAGTGCCCCAGGCGTGGTGGGGAACCCCTCGGTGGCTAGTTCGGCCAGCGTGGTCGCATCCATGATGTTCAGGTTGCGCAGGGAGCGCGCCTTGCTGTCGTTTTCGATGCCCTGTTCTTGCTGTAAGAGCGCTTCAGTCAGCGCGACGCGCCGATACCCTACCTAGGGCAACGGCTCAGGGTCGTCGGCTGGTCGGTAGGTAATACTGGTGATCGTGGACATACGCGGGCTTCTCCTTCTCCTAACTCTTGCGCCGCACCCACGCGGCCCTGATAGCTAGTTGAGGGCTGGGCCCTCCACCCCGAGCCCCACGCGTCCGGCATGGGCATCTCCCTCTCCACTACTATAAGCGCGGCTGGTGAATTCTGACGCATCCACCAGCCTGGCCCCTCCAGCTTGCTCCGTTCCCGTAGCTAGCGGCCACCCTCTTGAGCCAGGGTGAGCGCACTCTCCTGGGCCATCTCCACACTCCTATCCACCAGCTCGTCGGTGTGCAGCGCGCCTAGCCCATGGTGCCACGTGGGGGCAACATAGATGCCCCGATCGTGCATCTGACGGCAGAAGGCGTGCAGCAGTCCCCTGTCCTGCCCGGCGGCCTGCCGGTAGTGCCGCACCTGCTCAGCCGGGTCCAGGCCAAAATACAGGCCAAAGCGGGCTCCCACTCCCTGCACGCGCACGGCCAGCCCAGCCGCGGCAAAGGCAGCGCGCAGTCCGTCATACAGGCGGTCGTGCAGCCCCAGCAGGCGCGCATAGAAGCCCGGCTCGGCGATGGTGTCTAGAAAAGCGTGGGCGGCCATGATCGCGGTCAGGTGGGCGTTGTAGGTGCCCGTATGGACCGCCGGCCCCAGCGGTGACACCACGCGCATCAGGTCGCGGCGCCCCCCGAACACGGACAGTGGGAGCCCTCCCCCGATGGCCTTGCCCACCACCGCCAAATCCGGCGTGACGCCCAGATAGCCCTGTGCCCCTTCTGGCCCCGTGCGGTAGGCGGAGAGGATCTCATCGAAGATCAGCACAACGCCCCGTTGCGCCGTCAGGGTGCGCACCAGCTCCAGGAACCCTGGATCGGGCAGGATTGCTCCTGAGTCGTAGTTGATCGGCTCCATGATCACCGCCGCCAACTCGGGGCCATAGCGGTCCATGGCCCGCCGGAAGGCCGCCGCATCGTTGAAGGGCAGCACGCTGATCTGCTCGGTCGCGCACGGGGGCAGGCCAGCCGTCTCCGCATGGGGCCAGGGCTGCTCGGCCGGCCCCCATTGCTCAGCCGAGGGCCAGAAGCTGAAGGCCAGCGGATCGGCAAAGCCATGAAAGTGGCCCTCGAACTTGAGCACCCGCGCCCGGCCCGTGTAGGTGCGGGCAACGCGCAGGGCATAGGAGGTCGCCTCACTGCCCGACAGGGTGAAGCGCACCATCTCAAAACAGGGGATCGCCTCCACCAGCCGCTCGGCCAGGGCGATCTGCGCCTCACCATCATAGGCGCAGGCCACGCCACGCTCTAGCGCCCGGCGCACCGCCGCGCTCACAGCGGGGTGCCCGTGGCCCAGCAGCGTCGCCCCGTTGGAGCCGCACAGGTCAATAAAGCGGCGGCCCTGGCTATCATCCACAAAGGGTCCGTCAGCGCGCGCCACATAGAAGGGGCGGCCCAGCGCGGCATTGGCGCGGGCCCCCGCCGTGACGCCGCCCGGCAGCACGCGCACGGCCCGCTGATAGAGATCCTCTGTCTGCTCGTCGGACATCTCACCCCTCCTGCTTATCTCTCCGTGCTGGCCGCTGTCTGATCCAGGCCGGCATGGTATGGGGCGTATGCCATAGCCTGGCTGAAAGCATACCTCATGGTAGCCGTGCGCGTACAGTGTGTCGCTGGATGCGCCGCCGCGTGCCCCTACGTCAGCCTTTGATCCCCGCGAGGACCCTACTGCGCGCAAAGTGCTTCTGGACCAGAAAAAGGAGGGCAATCACCGGACATCGCCCGTGATTTGACTGAGGCGATTGAGCAGGACCACTATGTACCAGGGGTTCTTGCCAAGGGAGCAGGACCTGGGTAAAGCCTATGGGGTCATCCGCGGAGACGCGCGGCCATGTCCGAGTTGTAGGCGCGGCAGGGGCTGCCCTCCAGCGCATCGTTGAGGGTGCGCACAACATTGATGCCGATGCGCGCGTGATTGGCGCTGCTTGCGGCCATGCCGTACCCGTGCCTATCAATGTATTCGTGCCTGACATCGTGGCTGCCACGCTCCAACTCGCGCCACTGTTCCACGGTCATCGTGTATAGGTCATCCGATCGGGCTACCATCGGCGCTCTCCCTCTGCCTAAACGAAGCGTTCACCGCCGACGCTCTGGCCGCCCGCAAGGGATGTCCTTACAGACGACTAGCATCTATCACCGGCCCAGGCGGCGCTCCTACAATCTGGGGGCCTGGCGGCCATGGGGTGTGGGCGGCAGGCTCAGGCGGTGACGGCGTGGCGGGGGTCGGTTGCTGTGATGATGGAGCTGACGTTGTGCTGGTTGAAGCCTTTGTAGCCCTGACGACGCTGCAGGTTTTCCAGGTGGCTGCCGATGGCCCCCTCGGTCAGGAAGGTATGATACTGATCCTCGGTGATCTGGCCGGCGGCCCGCGGGCGCTGCAGGCGGTCGGGGGCCACGGGCCAGCGTTCGCCTTTTGTGAACGCCTGACGCAGGTGCGGCGCATCGCTAAATGGCTTCATCATGCCCACGCCCACCGTGGCCAGGTCGTCGCGCAGCCGATCAAACTCGAACTGGGCCTCCAGATGGTGCATGCCCGCGCCGAGCAGGGACTCACCGTGCAGCGCGCACCACAGGCCCACGGTGCCCAGGCGCTGACCTGGCGGCAGGGTGATATGGGCGAAGTCCAGGTCGGTCTCGCCAGGCTGCAGGTCCACGTCAGCGAAGACGACCAGACCACAGGCGGGCTGCTCCAGCACCTGGGCGCCCCACCCGGCCTCCTGGCCGGCGTAGAAGCGTTCGCGGCAGGCAAAGCCGAGGGTCTCCAGGGTGGAGATGAGGGTTGTAAAGGCGGGGCGGGAGGAACGGAAGGTATGGTGATCGTGGTTGGCCCAGCCCAGGCCAAGGCGGTCCTGGCGGGCCTTCTGGATCTGGCCGGCCCAGTTGCGGCGCTGCCAGTAGTCGCGCTCCACCTCAAAGACGATCCAGGCCGCCGTGTCACGCCCTACCTCGGCGACCAGATTGCGGGCAATCTCAAGGGTGGCCACCATGCCCTGGGCGTCATCGTCGGGCCGCCGCGGGCGCGTGGCCCAGCGTTCGCGGGCGGCCAGGTAGCGCGTGGCATAGCCAGCGGCGACCTGCTGGGGCAGGTAGCCACGGTAGCCCCGTCGCTCCACCACCAGCACCGCGCGGCCCTCTTGTGACCACATCGTGGCCAGGCGATAGGGGCTCAGGGGATCGCCGACGATGGGAGAGCTCAGGCCGCGGGCCAGCAGGAAATCGGCGATGGACTCAGCGCGCACGGCCACGGCGGTGGTCTGAGGGGTAGCGGCGGCGCCGGCCACGACGAGCAGGCGGGGCAGCTGGGCTCCGGGGTGGGCGTAGGCCACTGCTCCAACGGGCGCGTCAACGGGTTCGGGGCGGTAACCAACGGCCTGGGCGGCCTGCACAAACGGCTCACCGGCCCGCACAACCAGGTGGTCCAGGCAGTCGAAGAGACGGGTGCTGGCCCGGTCGTACAGCTCCGTGGTCAGCGCGCGGGCGGGGGCGTGCGCGGCCAGGAACTCCTCCAGCCGCTGCTCAATCAAGGCCTCAGCCTGGGGCCAGCAGGGCCAGGTATAGTCAAGAGCCATGTGCGGTTCGCCTTTCGCCAACGGCAGTCGCGCGGCGCCGTACACGACGAGCGACTGCCCCATCTACACCGATACCTCAAGGGTATCAGATCAGGGCGCTCCACGCCGGGCACCGCGCCACAGGGCGGGTGGGGCGCCCTCCAACTGGCATTATCTACAGGCAGTTCTGAGACAACCGTCGCCTCACCCACTACCATACGACCTTGGTCCCCGGGGCTACTGGGGAAAGGCCATTCCATTCAACCGGCTATACTCTCTGCAGGAGCCGCGCCGCGCGACCGGGCCGATGGGGTGCAGGCGGGGGCGCGGAGAAGATGCGGGGTACCACTGCACGATGCGACGTCGGTCGCCCCGTCTGCTGCCATGCGGGTGTCGTAGCGGGCCGTATCCAGGTTAGTTTTTGGCCAGCCCCTGGGGGCAAGTAGTTAGGAGGCGCCGATCATTAGCGCGCAACTGAGGCGGCGTTTCATGCTCTCGCTGCTGTTCGGCTTCCTGGTGGTCACCGCCCTGGCGCTGCTGGCGGACCTACCCAAGATGCTGCAGGCGCTGTCCCACTTCGCCTGGGGCTATCTGCCGGCCATTCTGGGGCTAACACTGTTCAACTACGCGCTACGCTTTGTCAAGTTTCACTACTACCTGGGCCGCATTGGGCTGCGGGTGGGGCTGGGTGACAGCATGGCTATCTTCATTAGCGGGCTGTCCATGGCCATGACGCCCGGCAAGGTAGGCGAACTGCTCAAGGCGTTTCTGCTCAAGGGGCG